>LFIK01000280.1_pt1 | contig 37963 bp, 33 predicted proteins | sample 643401 | NCBI WGS metagenome assembly LFIK01 (sample SAMN03777447, study PRJNA286221) | soda lake metagenome | biome: soda lake; feature: Kulunda steppe; material: water; isolation source: sample T5-Br brine of Lake Tanatar-5 | place: Russia: Kulunda steppe | collected 2010-07
GAAACACTTATGAAAAATGCCATAAACGGCATGCTTTCCGAACTGGACCCTTATACCGTATTTGTAGATGAGGGAGAGCAGCAACAGATGGAGATATTAACTTCAGGATCTTACGGCGGGATCGGTATAGAGGCGGGGTTCAGGGGCGACCGGATTGTGGTTATCGCGCCAATGGATGGATATCCTGCCCGGGAAGCCGGAATGCGGCCGGGTGATGTGATTGTAGAAATAAACGGAGTTGAAATTATTGACGTAACTCCCGAAGAAGTTCAGAGATTGACAATCGGTGATGTAGGCTCAGAAATTGAAATTATCGTTACACGATCAGGTGTGGATCGCCCGATTACATTCAACCTGGAGAGAGTAAGAATAGAAATTAAGAATATCAGTTATTACGGCTTCATTGATTCGGAGAATTCAATCGGTTACGTACAGCTAAATCGTTTTGGGCACCAAACCGGAGAAGAGCTGAGAGAAGCTCTACTTGACTTGGAGGGAACCGGCCAAATCGAAGGCCTGATCCTGGATCTTCGCAACAATCCCGGAGGTCTTCTTAATGAGGCTGTTGAAGTTGTTGATAAATTCCTGGAACCCGGAATTACAGTTGCTGAAACAAGAAGCCGTTTTGAAAGCCAAAATACTGCCTATGCCACAGAGGAGCCGCCAATGTTTGAAGATCTGCCAATGGTAGTTTTGATCAACAACGGAAGTGCAAGCGCCTCCGAAATTGTTGCCGGCGCCCTACAGGATCTGGATCGGGCAGTTATTCTGGGAGAACAGAGTTTTGGTAAAGGTCTGGTTCAGACAATACGCCCGCTTTCTTATAACACTTCATTAAAAGTAACCGTATCCAAATATTTAATACCCAGCGGAAGGAGTATTCAATCTGTGCAGGATCAGTCTGAAGGACACAGGATGTTTAAAACCCGCAATGGAAGAGATGTACGAGACGGCAATGGAATTGAGCCGGATGTCCATTTTGATGAAAAAATACCGGCTCAACTGGATCTTGCACTAACCAGGGATAACGCTATTTTCTTTTATATAAATGAAAAGCTGAACAGCGGCGAAATGGATTCTGAAAAGATGCCGGAGAACCTATACAGAGATTTTGTACAGGGGTTGATTGAAGAGGGCTTTTCATTTGAGACTTCTGCAGATGAACATCTAAAGGCTTTAGAAAACTATTTTCAGGAGAATGCAGATCATTCTGGTGCAGAGAGCAGCATTTCTGAGCTTAAAGCTCTGCTTCGGGATTCTAAAATTGCCGAGCTTTACGACAGCAAAGATTATATAGAAAATAAACTTCAGAAGGAGTGGGTATCACAAACCAAAGAAGGAGACGAGCGGCAGCAGACTCTTTTACAGCGAGAGAAAATCATGTTGCAGTCTATGGAACTGGTTCGTGACAGAACAAGGTACGACTCTATTTTAAAACCATAATTTTGGGAAAAGCAGATTTACATACTCACACAATTGCATCAGACGGTGCATTTTCGGCAGAAGAACTTCTTGAAAAAGCAGCGAAAAAAAAACTTAAAATCATCTCTATCACAGACCATGATACGATAAAGGGGTATCTGAACGGAAAGGAAAAAGCCAAAGAGCTCAACATAGAGTTGATACCTGGTGTTGAGGTGAGTGCTGTTTGGAAAGAGAGAGAAATCCATGTGTTGATTTACTGTTTTGATGAAAATGACGAAGGGTTTCGAAAGATGCTTTTTAATCAAAAAAAAGCTCGCATAAGCCGCATGAAGCGAATTGTAAATTTGCTTCAAAAACAGGGATTAGATATCACCATGGATGAAGTTCGGGCTGAGGCGGGGCCCGGAAATGTTGGGCGACCACATGCTGCTGCCGTGTTAATTCATAAGGGGTATGTTGCATCTGTAGCTGAAGCTTTTATTCGATATCTCTCAACTGAAAAGCTTGGGAATGTTAAAACAGAATATGTTACTGTTAAGGAGTTGGTAGTGATCGCAAAAGAGGCTGGAGGAGTACTCTCTTTAGCCCATCCCGGCCCGCTTTACACTAAGGATGAAATTGATGAACTTACCTCTTTGGGATTGGATGGGATAGAGTGCATACATCCGAGTCATAATTTTAATTTACAACGCACGTTCTCAAAAATTGCTGCGCGGGATAATCTTCTTGTTACAGGTGGAAGTGATTTTCACGGTAAAGGGAAAAAAGATTATGATCCATATTTTGGGATAGTAACGCTGGGAGACCAGCATGTAATGTCGCTTAAGAGAATGGCACGTCGCCGACGTGAAATAATAAAAACAGATTAATTTAGTCATGCCAGAAATTAAACCGGGTTCGGAAAGCAGTCTTAATGATAAAAAGGTAGCTGTTGTTGCAGCAAAATGGAACTCATTTGTAACTGATGAAATGATGGAAGGGGCTGTAGTTGCCCTGAAGGCTAAAGGTGTAAAAGAAGAAAATATTATTACCTTACGCTGCCCCGGCTCGTTTGAACTGCCGCTTGCCAGTAAATACTGTATAGATCATTTAAATGCTGATGCAGTAGTGGCTATTGGTGCCGTGATTCGTGGCGGAACTCCACACTTTGATTATGTTTGCGATGCCGTTACAAGAGGTATCACAGACCTTAACATGAGTTCCGGGGTTCCGGTAGCATTTGGTGTGTTAACGACCGACACGGTTGAACAGGCAACCGAGCGTGCCGGCTTAGATAAAGGAAATAAAGGAGCAGAGGCGGCTCTCTCAGCCGTTGAGATGTTACTGTTGAAAGGGAGTATGATGCAGGAGAGCTGATAAATGTCTCTTGAAAATCGCATCATTTAGCTCTATTTTTTAAAGCTTGTAACACTTCATAAAAGAACTGAATTGGATTCACTAACACTCACAAATACCAACCAAAGCGAAGAGGATAAGAAACTCCAGGAAGAGGTAAAATCTTCCGGTTCTATTCCTAACCATATCGCAATCATCATGGATGGTAACGGGCGATGGGCTAAAGACAAAGGGAACATTCGCTTGTTTGGTCATAAGGCAGGAGTGGAATCGGTGCGAGACATAACTGAAAGTTGTGCACAGTTAGGTGTAAACCACTTAACTCTCTATGCTTTTTCTACGGAAAACTGGAATCGCCCTTCTGATGAGGTTAACGGTTTGATGAAGCTATTGGTAAACTCTCTGAAAAATGAGGCCGATAGACTGCATAAAAATAATATCAAGCTAACGTCGATCGGACAGCTTAATCGGTTGCCCGGTTCTTGTCAAAATCAGCTTCAGGAAGTGATTGAATTAACGAAAGACAACGATAGGCTTGAATTATGTCTGGCTCTCAGCTATTCGGGCAGATGGGATATCACTGAAGCCGTAAAAAAAGTTGCTCAGGACGTTTCAGACGGTAAAATTTCACCGGATGATATAAGTGACGAGTTGATTGGCACCTATTTGTCAACAGCAGATATTCCTGACCCGGATTTGATTATTCGTACAAGCGGTGAATACCGGATCAGCAACTTTCTATTATGGCAGCTTGCCTATTCAGAACTTTACATTACTAAAACTTATTGGCCTGATTTTCGAAGAAATGAGTTATATCAGGCAATATTTTCCTATCAAAAGCGTGATCGTAGGTACGGGAACGTGAAAAACGGATATGCTAAAAAGCTATCCGCATCAGTTATCAATAAAATTATCTCTTAAAGAAGTAATTATCTCTCACGTGGTCAAATACAAAAGTCTTTTCATTTGCTTAGTCGTATCTTTTATCGGGCTGTTATCCATTAATGAAAGTTTTGCGCAGGATACAACGTTTACAATTCAGGACCCGACTACAATTTCTCCCCTTGAATATGAAATTCGTGAAATAACGGTTACCGGTCTGGTAACGGCCCGCGAAAGCTATTTGATTAGCAGCAGTGGTTTGCGAGTTGGGGATCGAATAACCATTCCCGGGGAGGAAATATCTGATGCTATCCGCCGGCTACACCGCACCAGTCTCTTTTCTGACGTATCCATAGAGCATGAGCGAGTTTCGGGAGGGGTAAGAATCCATATCAATGTACAGGAGCAGCCCCGCCTGCAGCGTTACGAACTTGTAGGGGGCAAAAGATCACACCGCAGGGATTTACGTGAGCGGCTGAACCTGATCTCAGGATTTGCCGTGACAAATTCAGTACGTAACCAAGCCTTGAATACCATTTACCGCTACTATCGCGAAGAGGGATACTGGAATACGGAGGTAAATGTAGTTGAGGAGATGAGCGATGATGAAAGAAACAGAATCTCACTCACATTTGAGATAGACCCGGGCGAAAGAATCAAAGTTCGTGAAATTAATTTTATTGGGAACGAAGAGTTTAGCGACAGAAGGCTAAGGCGCAGCTTTGGAACGATTAAACAAGATCGCTGGTGGAGAATTTTTAAGCGGCACGTTTTTACCCAGGATGAGTATGAAGAGGGGATTCAAAATGTACTTCAGTTCTATCGGGATAACGGCCATAGGGATGTACGTGTTTTGGAGGACTCCGTATACGTTGATAACTGGAGAAGAAGTAAAGATGGCGTGATATTCGACATTCAAATTGAAGAGGGGCCGCAGTACAGAATTAGAAATATAAACTGGGAGGGTAATACAGTTTATACCGATCAGGAGTTGACCAACGCCTTTGGTTTCCAGAGTGGTGATGTGTTCAATGAATCTAAATTTAGAGAGAACCTCGAGTTTAGGCGAGATGATGGAGACATAACAAGTCTCTATCAAAATATCGGTTATCTCTTCTTTGATGTATATCCGGACATCCGTATCGCACCCGGAGACTCTCTGGATCTAAACTTCGAAATTATAGAGGGAGAAATTGCCACTATTCGTGAAGTTGAATTCTCCGGCAATACCAAAACTCATGATGATGTAGTTCGGCGAACACTCCGAACTGTGCCCGGACAAACTTATAGCCGATCAGCGATTGTGAGGTCTATTCGTGAACTTGGGCAACTGGGATACTTTAATCCTGAAGGAATACAGCCCGACCTACAACCCGATATGGAAAATCGCACGGTTGACATCAACTATCAGCTTGATGAAACACAGGGAACGGATAACTTTGAATTTTCAGGTGGTTTTGGTGGACGTCAAATTGGAATTATTCTCGCTGCTCGGGTTAACTTCAACAACTTTTCAGTTCAGAGAATGTTTGAGCCGGGTGGCTGGAATCCTATACCATCGGGAGATGGACAGCGATTGTCGCTTGGTGTTCAGGTTACGGGGCGTGGTTATCAGAGCTATAGCTTCAGCTTTACAGAACCGTGGCTGAGAGGGCGTCCAACATCATTGGGTGTGAGTTTATCATACGACTTCCTAAACTACAGTAACCGTCGTATCGGTGGTATACAGCAGCCGGAACGAAGAAACGAGCTATTTTCTGCAAGCGTAAGTCTGGGTCAAAGACTCCAGTGGCCGGATGATTACTTCCAGCAGCGTACCGTATTAACATATAATCACTTTAACGTTGCAGGGTTTAGCGGAATTTTTGAGGATGGCCGGGCAGACCTGCTAACTGTGCGGCACATTATTGAAAGAAATTCTACGGACAATCCGATTTCACCAAGGTTCGGATCCAAGTTTAGCATTTCTGGCGAGGTGGCACTGCCGCTTCCTGACTTCCAGCAGTTCTACAAGATTAAATCTGAATACCAGCACCATCACACGATTGTTGGCAAATTGGTGCTGAGTGCCGGTGCCGAATATGGATATATGGGCTATTTGAGCAGTCGGGGGCAGAGTAACTTCCAGCGCTTTTTCCTAGGTGGTACTCAAATACAGCAAAGACAAAATTTCTTGAATGATAATATTGATCTGCGTGGTTTCCCGGGCGGATTTAATGGAGTGATTTCACCTCTCGATCCAAACCAAAACCTGGTTGGTGGGCGTGTATATAATAAATACACCCTCGAGTTGCGTTATCCAGCCGTATCATCCGAACAGATTCAGTTGATACCTTACGCATTTGTTGATGCAGGAAACACATTTAATGATTTGAACAGCTTTGATCCTTTTGAAGTGAAACGGGCTGCAGGTTTTGGAGCGAGAATATTCCTTCCAATTCTTGGTCTGGTTGATCTTAGTTACGGTTACAGACTGGATGGAACCCCGGCATCAAACGAAGGTGCAGGTTTAAGACCGGGTGAATGGGAATTCCTGTTTAATATTGGCGCACCATTTTAAAAAGTGATGAGATGAAAAAAATTCTCTGCTTCACAATAATTTTGCTTTGGGTTGGTTTTGATGTATCGGAAGCTCAAAACCAAAAAATCGGTTTTATTGATACCGATATCATTATGCAAAATATGCCTGAATACAGTGGCGTTGAGCAGAGGTTAAATTTGTTGAGTGATAACTGGCGCCAGGAGATTCGTGAACTTGAGCAGGAAATTGTTCAGTTACAGGAAGATTTTGAAGCCAGGGAATTACTGTTTACTGAAGAAGTACGGGATGAAAGGTTACAAGAAATTAATGCTAAAACAGATGAGCTGGATCGGCTGATTGAAAACAGGTTTGGCCCGGATGGTGAATATTTTTCCAGACAAAAAGAGTTGCTTGAGCCCATTCAAAGGCGGATATTTGAGGCTTTGAACAGTGTGGCGGAACGTGAAGATTTCGATTATATCTTCGATCGGGCTCAGGACTCCCGGATACTCTTTGCGCGACAGCAGTGGAACCTAACCGACGAAGTGATGTTAGAATTAGGGTTAGAACCAACAAGAAACTAAAGATTATAAACTTTAACTTAGGTCGCTTAATCAACAACATAATTTATGAAACAGACAATTCTGACAATACTATTCATACTACTGCCCCTTACTGTTTTTGGACAGTTGAAAGTAGGTACTATGAACCCGGACACTGTAATAGACGCACTTCCTGAAACAGCACAGGTGGAGTCTCAAATTCAGCAGTTTATCCAGCAAAGACAGGCAGAATTTCAGGATCGCTATCAGGTTTGGATAGAAGATTTGACGGAATACTCTGAGCTTGTTGAAGCCGGGCAACTATCTGAAGAAGAGCAAGCACGCCGCGAAGGTCAGCTTCAGGAAAGGCAGGAAGAGCTCAACAACATGGAAAATCGTATTCAGCGACAAATTCAGCAGCGCCAAAACGAACTTTTTTCACCACTTCTTAACAGGGTGGATGCTGCAATGAGTGAAGTTGCAGAAGAGCTGGGTCTGGAATTTGTTATTAACAAAACGGCCAGCACGGGCGACCCCATTGTTTACTATTCATCGCAGCGCGGTGTTGACATCACAGAAAGAGTTATTCAAAAACTTACACAGAACTAATACGAACCCTCTATTATCATGAAAAAAGTATACACATTAGGATTTTTATTTCTCATTGCAATCACAACTGTCATGGCTGCTCCTGCGGTGCAGGCTCAGGATATGAAAATTGGGTTTGTAGAGCCTAGAGCGGTTCTGGAACGCATGCCTGAAATGAGAGCCGTACAGCAACGTCTCCAAAATTTTGCCGAGCGTAAGCAAAATGAGCTTATTCAAAAAGAGCGCGAACTGCAGACTGAAGTTGAACTCTATCAGCAAAAAGTTGGAGTGATTTCTGAGCAGGCACGCCAAAGTGAAGAAGAGCGATTAAATGCGCTTGATACTGAATTTCGTCAAATGCAGCAGCAGGCACAGCAAGAGATGGCACAGCAGCGTGCTCAGTTGATGCAGCCGCTACTGGAACAAATTCAGCAGGCAATTGATGCCGTTGCAGCTCGCAAGGGTTTGGATTATGTACTTAACACTACCACTTCCGGCGGAGATGTAATTATACTTTATGTTTCACCACAGGTGAGAGATGAGTACGATATCACGGATGAGGTAATGACAGAACTGGATATCTAATCCGATAATCTTTTTAGATTAAATTAAGGGCAACTCTAATTCGTTAGGGTTGCCTTTTTTATTTCACGTTTTTCCTTCTGTTTCGGATGTAGTCTTCAAAAATATATCCGCCCAGTTCATTCAGGGAAGAGTAGTACGCACGCCCCTGATTTGCCTCGGTTAACTCCCTAACAAAATTCTGCAGGTATGGATCTCTGGCAATCATAAAGGTTGTAATAGAAATTTGATCCCGTTTACACTTAACGGCTTCGTCTAACACTCTGTTTACAATTTTCCGATCCAGACCAAAACTGTTTTTATAAAGCTTACCGTTTTCAAGCATGCATGAGGGTTTACCGTCTGTAATCATAAAAATCTGCTTGTTCGCAAATTTCTTTCTCTGAAGGGTGTGGCGAGCCATCTGCAGCCCTTGCAGGGTATTGGTATGGTAAGGACCAACCTTTAGGTAGGGAAGGTCTTTAATCTCAATATTCCACGCTTCGTTGCCAAAAGCGATAATGTCCAGCGAATCTTTTTCGTAGCTGTTCATGATTAACTCAGAAAGGGCCATGGCAACTTTTTTTGCCGGTGTAATCCTGTCTTCTCCGTAAAGGATCATAGAGTGGCTCAAGTCAATAAGGAGCACCGTAGCTGAAGATGTGTAGTGATCGGTGTTGTACACCTCTATATCGTCTTCTCTAAGGCTAAATTGATCCAGAGTGGTATGCTTTAAGGCATTCATCAGTGTTCCGGTACCGTCAATATGAGCAGTGTCGTCACCATGCTGCCAGGAGCGGGTTTCGGGCTGTCTTTCTAAACCGCGTCCTGTATAGACTGTTTTATGCCCTCCTTTGGATCCCTTTTTCAATTGATTAAATATCTCCTCCAGAGCTTTCTTTCGGATACTTCGATCAGTTTTGGAAGTGGGCACCATAATTGATTCCTCTTCATCAAACTTAATATATCCCCGCTCCTTCAGATCCTCTATAAAATCTCCGAGTCCATACTCATCTTCAAACTGATCCGTAATTTTGTATTCATCATCGAGCTGATTCAGCCAGCGCAATGCCTGGGATACATCACCTCCCGCTATCGACAGCAGTTCCTGAAAAAGATTAAACAGTGTATCGAAGGGTGGTTTGTTATTGCTGTTAAATTTATCTGACCACTCGAAGTATTTAAAATGCATAGGTAAATAGGGTTTCTCTTAAGCTCACATTTTAATAAACTCTGATTGAGAATAAATCATTGCACAGATCGGCAATTAATAGAAATTATTATTACCACTATATAGAGAAGCTATGAAGATGTACCGGTATGAGTCAGAGTTATGGAAAGATGGATTTACCAGGGTAATGGGACTTGATGAAGTTGGAAGAGGGTGCTTGTGTGGCCCCGTAGTAGCCGCCGGAGTCATTATTCAGCCCGGCACAGAACTCGATCCTGCAATTACCGACAGTAAAAAACTCTCTGATGTTAAACGACGAGACCTCGTACTTGAGATAAAAGAGAAATCTGTGTTTTGGACTGTTCAACAATGCTCGCCTCAAGAAATAGATAAGGTGAATATTTTAAAGGCTTCCATTCAGGCAATGATTAAGTGCAGCGAGGAGAGAGAGGCCAATCCAGATTTTCTTCTGGTTGATGGCAATCAGTTTTCCACCACCTTAATTCCACATAAATGTATTGTAAAAGGTGATGATAATTCTGCATCAATTGCTGCAGCTTCTATTCTGGCAAAAGTATACAGAGATGACATTATGGTTCAGCTTCATGAGAAGTACCCATACTACGGCTGGGACAGTAATGTCGGTTACCCTACTTCAAAACACTATCGGGGATTGGAAAAGTACGGGTACACAAAACATCACAGAAAATCATTCAAGCTGAAAACAGAAAAGGAATTTTCAGAAGAGGTTTTATCTGTAGATACTGAATGATCGCTTGTTTAAATCCAGGTTCAGACAGACGGCAAGCATTAGCGTATTGGCTAAAAATGCAGATCCACCGTAACTCACAAATGGCAGTGGGACTCCCATAATGGGCAACACAGCCGTAGCGCTTCCTATGTTGATTACAAAATGTGTAAAGTAGAGAAACGTAACAGAGATTATAACCAGCTGGGCAAAGGGGTGTTTATGGGTACTGGCCATCATCATCAAGCGTAAAAAGAGAAATGAGTACAGAATAAAGAGGATGGTGGAACCTATAAAACCGAACTCTTCACCAATTACACAATAGATAAAATCTGTCCACTGCTCAGGTAAAAACCGAAGCTGAGTCTGAGTCCCTGCCATAAATCCTTTACCGGTTACACCACCCGATCCAATCGCAGTAGTGGCTTGAAGTACATTCCATCCGGCACCCTGAGGGTCCAGGGATGGATTGACAAAAGCCTCAACCCTGGCGCGCTGGTGTGGCTGTAAAATATGCTGTAATCCTACTTCGGTACCGATAATAACTACCAGTCCCAGTACAAGCGCAGATAAACTATACCATCTGCTTTTCTGCAGGAACAGAACGGCAACTGCAATAATTATGGCTGCTGTAATGCCGAAAGGGATACCAATCACACTGAAATAACCTACAATTGCAGGAGATATCATGATAAGTGATATACCGTAAGGCAACCCCGACCAAAAGAGAACGACAGGTATCAGCGCAATGATTACAAGAGCCGTACCGGTGTCGTTCTGTAGAATTACGATCACCGCAGGAATCAGGATCATTAAAATTGTAGTCAGCGCTGTTTTGAAATTATTGGCCGACATATCTCTTTTGTGAGTAAGGTAGTTGGCAACAGCCAAAACTGTTGCGAACTTCAAAAACTCACTTACTTGCAATCTGAATCCAAAAATAGACAACCATCTGCGTCCACCGCCAACTTCAACCCCGGTAAAGATGGTTAGTACGGCCAGAATGAGTGTAAAGCCATAAAAAATGTAGGCAACTCCCTGAAAGGTTCTGGGAGAAGTAAATTGTATGGCAACCAAAATTACGAGAGAGAGACCAACCCAGACAGTTTGACGCGCAAAGTTATTTTGTATATAGTCAGGTAAAAACTGGGCAACCTCACCCTGAGTGGCACTGTAAATTGCTACAAGGCCAAAAACAGCCAAACCTGCCCATGCGAATAGAACCGGCCAATTAAATTCGTTAGAGTTCCTCATCCTATTCTGACTCCTGCTCTACTCTGGGTTGAAAATTTAGAACGTAATCGAGAATCCAGTTTCTTCTTGGACTAATCTCACCGTTGATATATTTCTCCATAAGCAGACCGGCCACCGGAGCAGCTGAGATAGATCCAAATCCGGAATTTTCAGTCAGAACTGCTACCGCTATTTTTGGATCATCCATTGGAGCGTAGGCAATAAACCAACCGTGATTTGCGCCATGCGGGTTTTGTGATGTTCCAGTTTTACCGGCTACCTCAATATCGGGTAAGTTGGTATAGAAGCGTCCGCTCCCTTCGGTTACAACACTTCTCATGCCTCGCCGTACAATTTCAAGGTGATCGTCCCTGATCCAATCAATATGTACCTTTTCAGGATTTGTATACCGTATGTCGTTTTCGCTGAACTTAATTTCTTTAACTAAATGAGGCTGAACTTTATACCCGCCATTTGCAATACTTGAAACAGCAACGGCCATTTGAAGTGGCGATGCAGAAACAAGGCCCTGGCCAATTCCAAGACTGATCAGATCACCTATACTCCACCTCCGTGCTCCGAAAGTCTGATCCAGATAGGTGCTGTCGGGCACAATTCCTGATCGTTCTGATGGCAGGTCTATTCCGTTTAGCGGACCAATCCCAAAATCCTTGATCAATCGGGACCATTCGTTCAATTGACCGTTGCTGGCCACTCTGTCCATCATCCAGTAGAAAAAATAGTTACTCGATACCGCAATAGATTCTTCAATATCGTAATCACCCGGATCAGCGAGGTCGCCATATCGTCGTCCACGAGAATAGTAGCCGGGGCTTGTTAAAACAGTATTTTCATTAAAAATACCCATATGTAATCCGACCAATGCCATGAAAGGCTTAAATGTAGATCCTGGAGGCTGTCGAGAGGATATGGCTCGATTAAAAAGTGGAGTTTTAGGATCCGTATTAATCGTTCTCCAGTAGTCCATGTCCATTCGTCCCGCCAATCTGGATATTTCATATTGAGGCGTACTTACCATGCTCAATATTTCACCGGTATTTGGATCCATGGCAACCAAAGCACCTGTCATATTCACCATCAATTTTTCGGCAAAGCTTTGCAACTCAGCGTCTATAGATGTAACTAAATCACTTCCTTTACTGGGTGGTGAGTCAAGTTCTCCATTATTGAATGGTCCAAGAGTTTGCCCATAGGCGTTGACGCGAAGGTACTGGCTCCCTAATTCTCCTCTCAGGTGCTCTTCGTATACCATTTCAATACCGCTTTTTCCAATCTTATCACCTAATCGAACACGATCTGATTGTAAATACTCCTCTCTCGATGCTTCTCTAAGGTATCCAAATATATGAGACCCCTGAAGTTCAGAATGATAGTTTCGTTTACTGTCAACCTGATGACCGATTCCGGGTAACTGCCACTTGTTTTCCTGTATATTTGAAAATACTTCGAAAGGAACTTCTGTAAATAACCTCGAGGAACGCTGCCATGAGTAATCTTGCGCAACCTGTATTCTATCCATCAATTCCTCGTTTTCAATGCCAAGCAGTTCAGCCAACAGAGGAATTTTCCCCCTGTCGAAGTTAGCGGGAGTGATGGTGATAGAGTAGATAGGCTGGTTGTCTACAAGTATGGTTCCATTCCTGTCAAGTATTAAACCGCGTGCGGGATTGATCATCTCCATCCGTAGAGAGTTTTGCATACTGAGGGGGGAGTACTTTTCGTAGTCAACGATCTGAAGCTGAAAAACACGTATAAAAAGGACAAGCAAGCCAATAATAATTACGGCCTGAAGAATGCGTATAGACGCCTTAGTCTGCTCCGGATTTCGTCTCCTTGCCATCTCTACCTGTCCGTTCTAACTAGATGTAAAAACCCGCCGATTACGGCTGTCATCAAGGTACTGACCACCATCAAACTCCAGAATATGTAACCTGATGTGTAAGCCTCTGTAAACATCGTGAGCACCCAAAAGATAAGATTGTGAAGAAATGTTACGGCCAATATGATTAAAAATACTTGCCAAAAAATAAACCTGTTCTCTGATATACGATTTAAATAACTGTGTAGTATAAAAACGATGAGGGTTTTTGAAAACATATTCAGTCCCCAGAGATCAGCAAAAGCATCCTGAAAAAAGGCTAAAAAAGCAGTAAGAATTAAACTCTCTGTTTTACTTCGTTTTGTGCAGAGCCAAATCAAATAGATCAGTACAAGATCTACCTCACCGTCAAAGATTCTTAAGTTCTTGAATAGAAGTAACTGAACAGCTACAATGCCAAGACCAATAAATAGAAACCGTATAGTATCTGATTTTATCAAAACAGTTCTTCTTGTTGGATAATCAGTTGATGGATGGTTGTATCCGGCTCGAAAGCGACTACAAATGCTTCAGAAAGTGTAAACAGATCAGCGAATGCTCTCAGGTAGATGGTTTGAGTTTCTACTCCTCTGCCCGGCTCAACTGCTGTGATCTCCCCAATGGGAATTCCCGGAGGAAACTGATTACTTGCACCGGAAGTCTCAACAATCTGTCCCACATTTACAGGAATGGTTTGAGGAACGTACTGCAGGATCAGTTCATACTCAGATCTGCCTGTCCAGGAAACAATGCCGTACGCTCGAGAGCCCTGTATGCGTGCACTGACCCTGAAAAGCGAGTTGGAGTAGGGGAGTACTTGTGCGTAATTATTTGCTGTAAAGTTGATTTGCCCAATCAGTCCGTCAGAATTCATTAATGGCATACCCTGCTGAATACCTTCTGCCGTTCCCGCATTTACTGTGAGTGAATTGTTCAATCCCTTAAGCTCTTTTGCGACAATTTGCACCGGTATAAGTGAATGTTCACTCTCTTCACGAAGATCAAGCAGCTCTCTTAGTATACGGTTCTGCTGGTCGGCAGATCTTAAACGACTCAACTCATCTTGAAGAAGAATATTTTGTCGTTGAAGGTATGTGTTGGTGGTCAATGCCTGCCTGTAAATGCGAATGTTTGATAGCGGCTGCTCTAAATAGCTTAAAACGGTGACAGATACTTTTCTTGCGTTTTGCAGTCCGCCATCATGTCTGCTTACCATCATACCGATTGCGAGTAGCAGAATAAGTGCGGTTATGATGTAATCTTTGGCATCAGCTAAACGTCGCATTCAATTGTTAAGGGCTTAAGAAATTACGCTTCGGTAGTACTCGATGTCTTCAAGTATTGCTCCCGTACCCCGAACCACAGCTGTGAGTGGATCTTCTGCGATGTGAACCGGAAGATCAGTTGTTTCCATGATCAACTTATCGAGATTTTTTAACATCGCGCCACCACCGGTAAGCATGATTCCACGGTCTAAAATATCAGCAGAAAGTTCGGGCGGAGTTTGTTCCAACGATTTGGTAATCGCCTCTACAATTGTATTAACGGATTCGGAAATTGCTTCGCGTACATCTTTAGAAGTTACCTGCCGAGTTCTGGGAACACCATTCACAAGGTCTCGCCCTTTGGTAATCATTTCGAGCTCTTCGTCAAGAGGAGCAGCCGATCCAATTTCACATTTAATCTTCTCTGCGGTTCTCTCACCAATCAGCAGATTATGGTTTCTTCTGAAATAGCTGATAATGTCGTCGTTCAGTTCGTCGCCGCCAAGCCGTACAGATTGTGCGTAAACGATACCTGAAAGGGCAATAACCGCAATTTCTGTGGTACCGCCACCAATGTCGACAATCATGTTACCTACCGGTTCGTGAACATCCAAACCAATACCAATGGCAGCAGCCATGGGCTCATCTACCAGGTAAACCTCTTTAGCGCCGGCATGCTCGGCACTGTCGCGAACGGCTCTTCGCTCAACTTCGGTAATGCCACTTGGCACACAAACCACCATCTGGCGTGTTGTAGAGTACCACTTCATTTTCACCTTTTTGATCATCCCTCTGATCATCTGCTCGGCTACTTCAAAATCTGCGATAACACCATCCCGAAGCGGGCGAACAGTCCGGATGTTTCTGTGAGTTTTTTCATGCATCAGCCGGGCTTCGTGTCCGGTGGCAACAGGCTCGTTCTGATTATTTAACGCTACGATTGAGGGTTCATTTAGAACAATACCCTGATCCCGTGCATATATAAGCGTATTTGCAGTACCAAGGTCAATAGCAATATCTGTGTAAAGAAAATCAAACAGACCTTTTTTTGTTTGATTTTTCGAATCTTTTGATTTTGTCTTTGTTGGGGTATAGGTATCCGACATCGAGATGCGTGACTTTTCAGTTAATTTTTAGGGCAATGGATGAAAATACGATTTTGAAGCTCTATTTGCGAATTCAACTTTATAAGATTTTAATATTTCAAAATCAATGTTTAAAGTGGCGTTTTCCGGTGAATATCATAGTCATATCACTTTCATTGGCTGCCTTAATCACATCTTCGTCCCGAATGCTTCCACCCGGCTGAATAACAGCCGTTGCTCCTGCACTTGCTGCAGCTTCAACTCCGTCGGCAAACGGAAAAAATGCGTCTGATGCGATTGCTGATCCTTTAAGATCCAGTTTCTCTTTCTTTGCTTTATTTACGGCTATTTCAGAACTGTCTACCCGGCTGGTTTGTCCGGTTCCAATACCGAGCGTCTGCCGGTTTTTGGCATATACAATCGCATTGGATTTTACATGCTTCACAACTTTCCAGGCAAAAAGAATATCAGCCATCTCTTCTTCTGATGGTGTACGCTCGGTTACCGTTTGCAGTTCGCCTTTCTCAATGGATTCAGAATCCGGTTGCTGAACAAGTGCTCCGCCAAATACAGATTTTACAGAAAGCGTTTCTGCTGCCGGAAACTTGAGAACTTTTACCAATCTCCTGTTTTTCTTTTGAGTTAACAGCTCCAGGGCCTCGTCAGAAAAAGAAGGAGCGAGGACTATTTCCGTAAAGATTTCATCGATTGCCTCAGCTGTTTGCAGATCCAGTGTTTTGTTTGAAATGACTATACCTCCAAAAGGAGACATCTTATCAGTTTCAAATGCTTTGCGATAAGCCTTGGTTAAACCCCCATCTGTGGCAACACCGCAAGGAACCGTGTGTTTAAAAATTGCGATGGTTGGGTCGTCATTCTGGAAATCAGCCATCAGGTTTAAGGCACTGTCAATGTCCAGATAGTTATTGTAGCTTAACTCTTTCCCATGAAAGCAGTCGATAAAATTTTGCTGGTTTCCGTAGATACCGGCTTTTTGATGTGGATTCTCCCCGTAGCGTAAATCTGCTGATTTAGGAAGGCTCATGGTGAGCTGCTCCGGAAGTGCTCTTCCATCTATACTTGTGAAATACTCAGAAATGGCTGAATCGTAGTCTGCAGTGTGTTCGAATGCTTTTCGGGCCAGTTCTCGCCTTGTTGAAAAGGAGATGGCACCACCTTCTGACAACTCTTTTTTGAAATTCTCGTACTGATCGGGGCTTGTTAAAATAGAGACATGTGCAAAGTTCTTTGCAGCTGCTCTTACCATTGTAGGGCCACCGATATCAATGTTTTCCGTAGCCTCAGCAGGTGTAATGTTCTCTTTTTTGACGGTTTCTTTGAATGGGTAAAGATTAACAATAACCAGCTCGATCGGTTTAATATCCAATTTTTGAAGTTCCTGGTTGTCGGGTTCATGGCTTGTGCGTGCTAAAATTCCGCCATGGATATTTGGGTGCAGAGTTTTTACCCGGCCGTCCAGGCATTCCGGAAACTGAGTTATCTCGCTTACATCTTTTACCGGAATTCCTGCATCTCTTACCACTTTCGCGGTGCCACCGGTGCTCAGAATTTCAACTTTGTTTTGATGCAATAGCTTTGCGAGGTCAACAATTCCGCTTTTGTCAGATACGGAGAGTAAAGCACGCTTAATTGTGAGTGGAGTTTCCGGGAGGTGGGAGAGAGGTTTTAAAGCCACGGTATTTGTTTAATTATTGTTTAAAATTTCAGCGATAACGTTTGGCAAAAGTTTGTGCTCTTCTTTTAAAACTTTTTGGGCAAGACTTTCAGGAGTATCGCCTTCTAAAACGGGCACTTTTTTCTGTTTAATGATGTCGCCCTTATCGTACTGCTCGTTTACATAATGTACGGTACAACCGGATTCTTGTTCACCGGCTTCAATAACTGCTTTGTGCACATTAATCCCATAAAAGCCTTTGCCTCCAAATTTGGGCAGCAGCGAGGGGTGGATATTGATAATCTTATTTCGGTACTCTTCGATAACTTCAGAAGGAATTTTTTTTAAAAAACCGGCAAGCACAATTAGATCAGGTTTCCACTCATTTAGTTTTTTAATCAATATATCTGATAGGCCGGCGCCTGATTGATCTGTTGCTAAAACAAAGTGTGGAATATTGTATTTATAAGCTCTGTCTATAGCTCCAATATTCGGTCGGCTGGCAATTAACCCGCTAATTTGCGCATCAATGTGTCCATTTTCGATAAAATCGATAATTGCCTGAAAATTACTTCCTGATCCGGAAGCAAACACGACGATGTTTTTCAAAATGGGAGTTTATGTATTAAACAGTTCGGCGGGAAGATAGGCAAAGATGGTTGATTATTCACCCCGGGAACCGGAATCTATTCAGGAATTTTTTCCTTTAACTGCGACGGATCTGTGGCCTCTCTGTTGAGCCGGAAAATATGATAGTTGTTAAAGCTCCAGACCACCTGGTTAAATGTGATTTTGATGATTGTTGCTATTGGGATAGCAATCAACATTCCGAGAATACCTGCAGTCTGGGCGCCAACCATTATGATAAAAAGTATAGCAACCGGATGGATATCTGCCGACTTGGAAAAAATGAGTGGCTGCAGAACAACATTGTCCAATATCTGAGCGAATAGTACAGCTAAAATACTTGGCAACACCAACGAAAAATCGCCGGTTTCTATAATGGATATAATGATGGATAAAATGTATCCAATTAAAGGACCGAAGTAGGGAATGGAGTTTGAGATACCGATAGCAATACCCACAGAGGCGGCATTATTTAAACCTGCAAAAGAGAGAGCCAGCCAGGATGCAATACCTACCAGAGTACACTGCAGTGCAACACTTCTGAAATAGTGACCTAATCGGATTTCGATTTTGTCAATCAGGGTCAGAATCGATTCAAAATATTTATTTGGAACAAGCTCTAGCAAATCTCTTCGGATTTTATATCCGTCCTTCAGGAAGAAAAATGTTGCGAATGGAATGATCAGAAATGCTGCGAATAGATTTGTAAAGATTCCGATGAGATCGCTTAAGATGTCAGAAAAACGGCCGATATTGAAAAAGTCTTCAGCAAGAATTTCAATATTCTCCCTCAGGTAACCCGGTGGTATAAAGTCGAGATATTCCCGAAGCTGCATCTCAACCTGATTGGCAATAAAGATCATGTTGTCTATGGTGAGCTGCCGTGTCAATCCCGCCATTTGATTGGCCACAATCGGAATTACACTTGTAGAAATCCACACAATTAAGAGAATTACGGAGGAGAGCGTAATAGTAATAGCAAATGTGCGATTCATACCCGACGCCTGCATCCGGTTTACAACAGGATCAAGCAGATAGCTGAGCAGCATGGCGATAATTGCATACGCCACAAGATTGATGTAATTAAAAACGATAAGGGCAACCACAGCGAGTGCTGTAATTCCAACAACAGATTTGAAAATATTTTCGAATGTCAGGTTTTTAAACATCGAAATCGTTTTTAATCGTATCGATCGCTTTGGTTATAACGGACCCGGTAAAGCCTTTGCCTGCAAGGTAACGATACATCTTCTGTTTTCTTTTTAAGGTATCCGTCTCGCGTAAAAAATGTCTTTTTCTTTTGGTGAGTAAATCTACACAAATCTGCACTTGGTCCAAATCATTAGTTATACTGCGAACAGCTTTTTCTGCAATAGATTTACTGACTCCTTTTTTTCGGAGGGCGCTTTTAATCTTTACCGGTCCCCACTGTTTAAATTCAGCTTTGTCAGAAGCAAACTTTATGGCAAAAGACTCATCATCCAGCAACCCCTTTCTGTCAAACTCATCCAGTACATCATCAATGATTTCGGACGGATATCCCTTTTTCAATGCTTTCTGTTTAAGTTCGAACGATCCGTGATCTCGCCGACTCAAATAGTCATAAAAAGTATCTTTAATATTTTGATACTCCTCAGCATCTAATATTCTCTCAAATAAAAAAGGCGTCAGTTCAACGCCTTTTTTTAAAGATAGATCAATCAAAGTCTGGGATGAAACACCGACAAGAAAAGTATTCTCATGAAAAAGCGAAAAACGGTCTTTTCGCTTTTTTTGAGGAGAGATGGATGTGATCTTCAGAGGAAGTTTATCTGAAATATCCGGTTTCTCACGCTTTTCTTTACCCCATTTATTATTCATGGGTTACTATTTTTCCTCTTTAGCTGTCTCTTTCTCTTTGGCTTCCTCTTCGGTCGGATTCTCATCCGGCATTAACTTTTTGCGAACAATTTGTTCAATTCTGTTTGCCAGTTCTTCATCTTCCTCGAGAAACTGCATGGCAGCGTCGGTTCCCTGTCCGATTGGTTCTCCATCGTAACGATACCAGCTTCCGCGTTTTTCAATGATATCGTACTCAACGGCCAGATCGAGAACTTCAGAGATTCGGGAAATGCCTTGTCCGTAAAGAATGTTGAACTCAACAACTTTAAAAGGCGGTGCTACTTTGTTTTTCACAATTTTTGCTTTGGTACGATTACCCAGAACCTCATCGCCTTTCTTAATCGATCCAATTCTGCGAATGTCGATTCGAACTGATGAGTAAAACTTCAGGGCACGTCCACCGGTGGTCGTTTCAGGATTACCGAACATCACTCCAATTTTTTCCCGAACCTGGTTAATAAACACACATGCAGTTCGTGTTTTGCTCACAACACCGGTAATTTTCCTCAGTGCCTGAGACATCAAGCGAGCCTGAAGACCCATGTGGGAATCCCCCATTTCGCCTTCAAGTTCAGCGCGCGGTACCAGGGCGGCAACGGAGTCAACAACGATTACATCCAGCGCACCAGACCGTATCAGTGTTTCGGTAATTTCGAGTGCCTGCTCACCGCTGTCGGGTTGAGAAACCAGCAGTTCGTCAGTGTTGATACCAAGGTTGCGTGCATATTTCGGGTCAAACGCATGCTCGGCATCAATAAATGCAGCGTATCCGCCTTTTTTCTGAGCCTGTGCGATAATTTGAAGTGCCAGAGTTGTTTTACCACTGGCTTCCGGTCCATAAATTTCAGTAACTCTTCCCCGCGGAATTCCGCTGACGCCGAGCGCATAATCGACCATGATGGAGCCGGTGGAAATGGCATCCACTTCGTTGTAGGGATTATCACCCAATCGCATCACGGTTCCTTTACCATGCTGCTTTTCAATCTGCCCGATTGCTATATCAATTGCTTTTGCTTTGTCGTTTTCTTTTGCCATGGTAATCTGTTTATAGGTTGTTTTATTTATTCTGATACAATCTAAGAAAATCCGGTGTCAACATATTGTCATCCTTGTTTAAAGAAAATGAGTATATGTTCAATTTATATGTATGATACAAATTTGATTGATCCCTTACAGAAATATTTGAAATTTTTTTCAGGCCGGTACATAATAGCCTGAAATTAAACTTTGTTTAAAATAAATCTCTTCGGCAGTGTGTATCCAAGGGCCCCGATGCCAAAGAGTGCATAATCATATCTGGCGGGGTCTTTCGGGTTCATCAGTGATAACGTTTCTGTGAGTTGATTAACCGTTTTCCAGTCGTCTGTCCTGCGAGTAATCAACCCGTATTTTCTTGCTTGACGAGCCACATGTACATCAAATGGAATAAGCAGTTCAGATGGTTCCATAAAATTCCAGATACCAACGTCTACCGGACTATTTTTCCGGATGGCCCACCTCAAATACATGTATAACCTTTTGCAGGTACTTCCCTTTTCAGGATTGGAGACGTGTTTTCGAGTTCGACCGGCCAGGTCACTGCTCATGGAGAAAAAGCGTTCGTGAAAAATTGCGAGAAAAGGGCGATTCTGTTCCAGCCCCAGCTCTCTGCAAGATTTCCAGAACGATTCAAGGTCTGAATACTCGCTGTAAATATTCTGCAATGCCAGAATCAAACCGTGGATATCGATCGGTTTAAAGGTCCGATGTTTGAATCCTTTTAGCTCTTTGAAGTCTTTCTGTTCATAACTCATTACGAATTTATAAGGCTGATAATCCATTCGCCGCAACAGATCATCAATCTTTGCAACAACGATATCCCGTCTTCCCCAGGCCATCGTGGCAGCGAAAAATCCGGCTACTTCAATATCCTTTTTATCCGTAAACATGTGCATGAACTGAACCGGATCGTATTGGATATAGTCCGGCTGTTCCACTTCATCGTTTATTTTGTCCAACAGTGGTTTCAATTCCATCAATGAGCTGTAGGATCTTCTGCGAAGGGTAGGGCGGAAATTCATGAAGAGATGAACCTGGTTAAATCAGAATTTTCCATCTGTTTTAACTCTTCGATCAGTGTTTTATTAGCTTTCGGGAACGGGTACTGATCAATCTCTGAAAGTGATACCCATCTCAGCTCTTTACCGCTGATCGGTTTGGGAGCTCCATTCGTTACGGTACACCAAAAAGCGTGCAAGGTAATTTTAAAGTGAGAGTATGCGTGTTTCAGTTTTTTAAATTTTCCGAAAACGCTAACCTCTACACCGAGCTCCTCATTTAGCTCTCGGCTCACAGTTTCAGGTAGCGATTCATCACTCTCTTTTTTTCCACCGGGAAACTCCCACAATCCGCCCAGCATTACATCATTTGGCCGAAGTGCGATGAGTAGTTCATTATTTTGATTGACGATTAATCCTACCGCAATTTGATGATGGGGCACTTTTTTGGCCGGAGATTTATAGGGGATTGTGTCAGTTCTTACGGTTTGATAGGCAACGCAATCGTTCGATAACGGGCACTGATCACAAAGTGGATTCCTGGGAGTACAGACAGTAGCTCCAAGCTCCATAACAGCTTGATTGAAATCACCCGGATTCTCATCAGAAATAAGATCGTCTGCTAAAGACTGGACCCTGCTTTTAGTTTTGCCTGAACGTATATCATCTTCAATACCGTAGTATCTTGCCAAAACTCGTATCACATTTCCATCAACAACAGCGTGTTTTTTCTGAAAAGCGATGCTTAAAACAGCGGCTGCCGTGTAGGGGCCAATGCCTTTCAACTGCGTGATTGTATCGTAATCGGAAGGAATGTTGCCTTCAAACTCCTCAACAACCATTTTTGCGGCTTGATGTAAATTTCGGCCGCGGCTGTAGTAACCCAAGCCTTCCCACTGTTTTAATACCTGCTGCTGTTCTGCATCGGCCAGATCATAAACGGTAGGGAAGGCCTCTAAAAAACGGAAGTAGTAGGGAATAACCGTGTCAACACGAGTCTGCTGAAGCATAATCTCCGAAACCCATATCTTGTATGGAGAGTCTGTTTTTCTCCAGGGCAGATCACGTTTGTTGGTATAATACCAGTCGAGAAGCTGTTTAGAAAAGGTGTGTGACACTCTAATTTTCTTGGTCTGAATTGGTCTCTTCAATTTCCACAACCCGGATTTCAAAATCCTGGGAAGCAGCTGCCCCGAATTGATCAGTGGCAATTACCTGAAAAGTATGGGAGCCAACCTGACGAATATTAGGTGTCCAGGTAAAGCGTCCGGTTTTTTCATTGATACTGGCTCCGCTGGGCAGATCTACGCCTAAATATCGAATCAAATCCTGATCCATTCCATCGGGGTCAATAGCACTTATTTGATATTCAAACGATTCGCCAACAGGAACGGTGATAGGTCGGGCAGAAGAAAATCTCGGTGGAGCATTAAATGGCCTCAGATCTATCATAAATTCCTGGCTGGCACTTTGTCCGGCGCTGTTTGTTGCCGTAATGGTTACGCTGTGCCTTCCTGTTTGTGTGGCTGAAGGCTGCCAGTAAAATGTATTTCCACGAATACGTGCGTTATTAAAAGATGCACTGTAGCTGAACGTTACTTCACCCGGATTGTACCCGTTATCTAATTTGATCGGTAGTATTAATGGTCTTGGGAAGGGCAGTGTAATATTATCAATTGGTTGTAGGGCAAATGTGCCGTTACCGTTTTGTCCCGAACCTGCTGCATCACCGGATGTTAATACTACAGGCGATATTTGATTGAACTCAGACACCCAGAGTTGTCCACCCGTAACTGTAAAATAGTTGCCAGCATTGGGATCAGATTTCCACTCGGTCAGTGATTCTCCAAACTCACCAATCCAGAGTTTACCTTCTGTTGTTCTAATTACGAGCCGGTTATTCCAGACCTCAATTTTATCAACAGAACTGCCAACCTGGGCGGTACGCCGCATTCTGCCGTCAGAATCTATTAAATATACATTACCGGACCGGTCTGATCCGATAAGCTCCTGGTCTGTGATAAATATTTTTTCAATGCTACGCTCTGTTTCAACACGTTCTACATGGTCCAGTTGATCTTCCATATTGGGGTCGGAAGAGAGCGAAAAAATGTCTATTTGATTTCCGTCACTAAGCACATATAGCGATCTGTTTTTATCAGATGCGAGGCTGTGTACCCGGCTATTCTGAAAAATTTCACCAAATGGAAACTCAACATCAGAATCTACAGATTCGGGAGTTTCCAGGTTGATTTTGCCAAAACCGTTTGTTCCAAGGGCTATATAAAGATTGTTCGATACTCTTTCGACGGCTAAAGGTCTTGCCGGTAATACTGTGGCAGAGTAGACACCTAGAACGGAAGTAGGCTCAACAACAGTAAGCCTTCGGTTATTTCCATAGATGTAGGCGAATCGGATGTCACTGTCGATAATATGCCCTCTTTGCTGCATACCGGTTGAGGAGTAGAGCCATTGAGGGGAATCATCATGAGCCCTGAATACAATCAAACCTTCGCTTTCAGAAAGAACGTAGAGATGAGTTTCTGAACTGTGAACATTCAGAATTTCGGGAATCTCCATACGATGTCTGAAATCGTGAGCAACCTGGGCAATAGCTGATGAACCTGCATCAACGATGAAAAGAAGTAGTAGAGTGAGTGGAAGATACTTTTTCGTCATTCTGTTATAGCCATCCATTTTTTTTATACCATCTCAAAGTACGGGAAATTCCTTCTTCGAGAGAATATTCAGGTTCAAAGTCCAGTTCGCGTTTTGCTTTCTCGTGTGTGCAAGTCCACTCAAGAATCATTTCGTTCGCTTTTTCCCGGTTAATAACGGGATATAAACCAAAAAATGATGCAGTAGTTTCCACAGCACCTGCAATTTTTTTAACCCATGACGGGTTCAGCTTAATTGGTAGATTCTTCTTATTAAGTACGGTGGTGACAATGTCTCGAATCATATTCCAGTTAGCAACCTTATCACCATCAATAAAATAGGTATGGATACCGGGTTCGGTTTGTTTGGCAGATTTCAGAATTGCCTGAACTACATCCTTTACGTATATAATGGACAATTCGGGATGGTTGCCATCCCCAACAATCGGCGCGATACCATATTTCATCATTTTAAACAGAGTGTAAATCTGGTCTTCCCGCGGTCCATAAACAGCAGGCGGACGCAATATGGTAACAGACATGTCAGCCGGCGCAATGTTATGGATCATCTCTTCCATTCTTTTTTTAGATATTCCATACATGCTTACGGGGTTCATCGGATCTTCCTCGGTAAGCGGTGAGCCGTTGCTGGGACCTGCCGCCGCCAAAGATGATAAGATGACCATCTTTTTTATATTGTTCTTCATAGCCAGTCGCAGAAGGTTTTCTGTTGCTTCTACGTTGGCATGGTCAAACTCAGCCTGGGTTGGCGCTTTCACAATTGCAGCGATGTGAAAAATAACGTCAACATCATCAAGGGACTTATTGATCGCTTGAATGGAGTGAAGATCTCCATCTACTTTCGTAAAATCTTTCCCTTCAAGCCATTTCTCATGGCTCCGAACCAGGCATTTTACATCTTTATAATCAGGATGTTCAATGAGAGCGTCGGTAAGATGACTTCCTATAAATCCGGTGCCACCGGTAACAAATGCGTTCATTTAATTTGTATATTCAATACTTTAAAATTTTGTCAACCTAAAAACGGTAACGTTTCTAAAATACAAAGTTACCCATTGCATAAAAACTACATGAGCAGGTTCAAAGTAGCGCTATTCACGGGAAATTATAACCATATTCGCGACGGTGTGTCTTTAACACTAAACCGGATGGTTAAGTTTATGCTGGAAAACGATATTGAGTTTAAAATTTTTGGACCAACAATTGATGAACCTGCACTGGAGCACTCGGGTGATTTTGTTGCTGTACCTTCAGTAAGCTTACCCGGCAGACCGGAATACCGGATGTCTACTGATTTATCTTCAGAAGCCAGAAGACATCTTAGAGAGTTTAAGCCCGATCTTGTGCATATAGCAACCCCTGATGTATTGGGATTTAAAGCGTTATGGTGGGCAATGGATCATGATAAACCTGTTGTCTCATCCTATCATACTCATTTCACCAGCTATTTAAAGTACTACAAACTTTCTTTTCTGGAGCCGGTGCTTTGGAAATACCTGAATTGGTTTTATGGCCACTGCGAGCAGCTCTATGTTCCAACTCCATCCATGGCCGACTGGCTGAAAGAGAAGGGAGTGAAAACCGATCTGAAGATCTGGGCCAGGGGAATAAATACAGATCAGTTTAAACCGGAAAACAGGGACGAGGCGTGGAGACAGAAATTGGGCTTTAAAACGGATGATGTAGTGGTGACATTTATCTCAAGGCTGGTGTGGGAAAAAAATTTAAAGCTGTATTCTGATGTGCTAAACCGATTAATGAGAAAACACGATCATGTAAAAGCACTGGTAGTGGGAGACGGTCCTGCAGGAGATGAGTTGAAACAAATATTACCTGATGCAGTTTACACAGGATTCCTGACCGGTGAAGATTTATCCAAAGCGTATGCCGGCAGTGACATCTTTTTCTTTCCATCCGATACAGAAACGTTTGGGAATGTTACACTCGAAGCGATGGCAAGTGGCTTGCCTTGTGTGGTGGCCGATGCTGTTGGCAGCAAATCATTGGTGGATCATGAAGAGAATGGATATCTTGCGCCGGTTGAAAAAAGTGACCTATTTTACACGTATATTGAAACGTTAGTTCAGAATCCCGGTTTGAGGAAGAAGATGGCTGATGCATCCAGACAGAAAGCCGGAAATTACAGTTGGCAAAATATTAATGGAAAATTGCTCAGCTACTACGAGCAAGCCTTAGATTTATAAGCAGTAAGAGTGCGAATACTTTATATATCACATTTACACCCCCCAAAAGATCAGCCTCTCGAAAATGTTGGAGGCATGCAAAATGTAAGCATCCAGATGGTGAATGCGTTAAAGCGCAGGGATGATGTAGAGATAGAAACAATTATTTTGAATGCTTCCTGGAAGAATATAGGTATCAAAACCTTTTTCTTTCTTTTAACTCTTCTTTGGAGAATTCCTTCGGTAGTGAAAAAATTTAATCCGGATGTGATTTTATTTTCATCAATGGTAACTGCCGGAGTTTTGCCATTTATGATCCGCAAACCCAAAAAACCATGTGTAACGATAAATCACGGACAGGATGTTACTCTCCCGTTTTTTGTGTATCAATGGTACATCAAGTATGTTTTTCAAAACTTGCAGGGTGTGATTTCGGTCTCTTCAGCTACCCGGCAGGCCTGTATTGAGCGCGGGATGTCACCTGAAATAGGTGTGGCACTTCCCAACGGATTTGATATGAGCGTACTGAAAAAGTTGCCTGATAGGGACGATGCACGAAAAATCCTGGAGAATGAATTTGAAATTGATTTGTCAGATAAGAAATTACTGCTGACCGTTGGGCGGCAAGTAAAGAGAAAAGGACATCAGTGGTTTATAGAAGATGTTTTTGAGAAAATTGATAAAAATACAGTTTATTTGATTGTTGGAGACGGACCGGAAAATGAAAATATAAGACAAGCCAGAGAGAAATCACCCGACAAAGAACGTATCATCATAGCCGGCAAACAACCTGATAAAGTACTTAATGCAGCCTATGCCGGATCAGATCTTTTTGTGATGCCTAACATCCCGGTGGAAGGAGACATGGAAGGTTTTGGTATTGTGCTTTTGGAAGCTAACCGGGCAGGAGTACCTGCAGTAGCCTCCGACCTTGAAGGGATCAAGGATGTAATTAAACAGGGAGTTAACGGTTACAGAGTACCCCACGGTGATGCGGAATTATTCTCTTCTAAAGTGAACGAAGTATTAAAAAATAATCTTACAGAACTGTCAGTATCAGCAGAAAAATACGTAAGAGAGAATTTTAACTGGGATACTGTCGTTGGAAGGTATATCAACTTCCTGAAGAACGTGAATTAAATAGGTAATAGTCACGTTACAATAATTTGATAGAAAAGTAATACTCGGTATATTTACCTGATTAATGAAAATGTAATTTTTTAGCATGGCGGATTCCAAAGCCGATACCTCTCATAAAAGTATATTTAAGAAAGCGTACGATTTTACAAAAGCCGATGAGATCAAGGCGCAGGGATTATATCCTTATTTTAAACCCCTGCAAGCAACCGATGGTACAACAGTTCAGATTGAAGGACGTGAAGTTATCATGGCAGGTTCCAATAATTATCTGGGACTTACTAATGATCCTCGGGTAATTAAAGCTGCGCAAGATGTAATTGGAACCTATGGCACAGGCTGTACAGGTTCCAGGTACTTAAACGGTACTCTTGATCTTCACCTCGAACTGGAGGAGAAGCTTGCAAAGTTTATGAATAAAGAGTCTTGTGTACTTTTTAGTACCGGATATCAAACCAATGAGGGCTCTATTCAAACCATTGCCGGTAGAAATGACATAATTTTCTCCGATCGCGATAATCACGCGTGTATTGTTGTAGGAACTCAGGTTTCTAATGCAAAAACAGTGCGCTATCGACATAACGATATGGATCATTTGCGTACAATGCTTGAGAAAGCAGATCCAAAAGCCGGTAAGATTATTGTTACGGATGGAGTATTTTCTATGTCCGGAACCTTGGCTAAAGTGCCGGATCTTGTAAAACTTGCCAAAGAATTTGACGCTGCTCTCTATCTGGATGACGCGCACGCAGTAGGGGTAGTCGGTGATGGAGGCCGAGGTACAGCTTCTGTATTTGGCCTGTCTGATGAAGTGGATTTAATTAGCGGTACATTCTCAAAATCTTTTGCATCGCTCGGTGGATTTATAGTCGGCGATCGCCCGGTCATCGAATTTATTCGCCACCAGTCTCCCGCTCATATTTTTAGTGCCAGTATGCCGCCGGCAAACGTAGCAACCGTGTTGAAATCTCTTGAAATATTACAGGAAGAGACATGGAGACTTGAGCGACTGGAAGAGATTTCCAATTACATGCGAACCGAACTTCGTAATCTTGGTTTTAATGTTTGGTCTAGCCAAACACCTATTATCCCTGTTGTTATCGGCGAGATGTATGACTGCTTCCGCTTCTGGAAGGATCTTTTCGAAGAGGGCGTTTATGTTAATGCCGTGGTTCCACCTGCCGTACCTCAGGGTCAGGCTTTAGTGCGAACCAGTTACATGGCCACACACACTGATGAGCATTTGGACATGATATTGAGCGCATTCAAGAATGTGGGAATAAAGCACGGAATCATCGATAAAAACGGACGCTCACTCATAGGCGTAGATTAAAAACAGACGGAACAAGTGGAAGGTAAACCGAAAAGTAACAGCGTAACGTTTATTTCTTCAGATTCCGAAAAGAAGGAATTCATTTCATTTCCTTACTCTCATTATGAGAATGACACCTATTGGGTAGCTCCTTTGTTGATGGAGCAGAAAAAACTGCTCAACCCTAAAAAAAATCCATTCTTTAATAATGCAGAAATTGCACTGTTCAATGCAGAGCATGAAGGTAAGCCGGCCGGCCGCATAGCCGCTATTGTTGACCACAGGTTTAACGATTTTCACAATACGAAAACCGGTTTTTTTGGGTTTTTTGAGTGTATAGACCGGCAATCCACTGCCGATCTGCTTTTTCGCGTTGCTGAGGACTGGCTTCGCGATAAAGGAATGACGGATGTTTTGGGCCCTGCAAATCCAAGTATGATGGATGAGGTTGGTATATTAGTGGAAGGGTTTGATAAGTATCCCAGTATAATGATGCCCTATCATAAACCCTACTACGATAAACTTCTGAAAGGAGCAGGCTACGAAAAATCGATGGACCTTCTTACATATCTGGTCACACAGGACAGCGTAGACCGGGATCGGGCAAACCGTGCAATGGAGATAGTAAAAAAACGACTGCCCGGGATCTCGATTCGTAAACTCAGGCTGAAAAAGATCAAGGAAGAAGTAAAAATTATACGTGATATTTTTAATTCAGCCTGGAAAAATAACTGGGGTTTTATTCCGCTATCCGAAGAGGAGTTTGATGCCCTGGCCAAAGATTTGAAGACGATCGTCGATCCTAATTTTGCACACATTGCCGAAATTGACGGTAAACCGGTGGCATTTTCTGTTGCACTTCCTGACTACAATCAAATTTTTAGAAACATGGACGGTAAATTATTACCGTTTGGCTGGCTTAAAATTTTGATGAACAAGAATAAGATCGACAAAGTACGTACTGCCCTGATGGGGGTCATTCCTGAGTACCAGGGGAGAGGTATCGATGTTCTGCTCCATCGCGAAGCCATTGAAAATGGACTAGAGGAGGGCGTTTATTCATCTGAAGTAGGCTGGATTTTGGAAAACAACGTTCAAATGGTACGCGTAGCCGAAAAAATTGGAGGTACTCTGGATAAGAGATACCGTATGTACAAAAAAGATCTCTGATTTTTATCCCTCATTCCCATCTGTAAATAGCTTAGAAGTGACCTCCTAACCCAATTTAAAAACTGATCAAACTGGAAGCGCTTCCCTTCAAATTCTGAGCAAAAAACCCTACCTTATTAAGTATAGTTTTCTAACTGATACCGGTTCGAAGTTAGAAACAGGAGCTCTCAATTTGAATTTTGAACTTCTGATAAAATGAAGTGAAACTCACTGGGTTTGAACACCTGTTTCCCAAAATGGGAGAACAATTCGATTTCATTTCTAAAAAGAGAAGAATAAATATTCTGTATTCTAAATTCGAACGTACTCTTAACAAATTAAAGACAAAAGATTATGAGTGAATTCCGCATTGAAAGAGACTCTATGGGCGAAGTGAAAGTGCCTGTAAACGCATACTACGGAGCACAAACACAGCGTGCTTTTGATAATTTTCCGATCAGTAAAATTCGATTCAACAGAAACTTTATTTCTGCTTTAGGGCGAGTTAAGCACACCGCAGCCAAAGTAAATGCTGATTTGGACTTGCTTGACAAAAATGTTGCCAAGGCAATTCAGGCAGCAGCCGAAGAGGTAATAGAAGGAAAATTCGACTCAGATTTTGTACTCGATATTTTTCAAACCGGTTCCGGCACATCCACAAATATGAACTCGAATGAGATTATATCAAAGAGAGCAAATGAGCTGAAAGAGAACACTGAAGTTACCATTCACCCAAACGACCACGTAAATTACGGCCAGAGTTCGAATGATGTAATCCCTACAGCCATTCGTATTTCTGCTGTATTGGCTGTTCGGAATAATCTTCTTCCGGCGCTGAAGCATCTTCACAAAACCATTCTGGATAAAGGTGAAGAACTGAAAGATGTTGTAAAAACCGGCCGAACCCACCTGATGGACGCTATGCCGGTGACCATTCAGCAGGAGTTTAGCGGATATGCCCGACAGATCGAGCTTGGCATTGCGAGGGTTGAGTCAGCTCTTGAACGCATGCTGGAACTTCCTCAGGGAGGAACGGCAGTGGGAACAGGGATTAATACCCACGAGGAGTTTGGTGCAAAGTTTGCCGCTGAGGTTGCCAAAGCTACCGGAGAAAAATTCCGTGAAGCTGAGAACCATTTTGAAGCACAGGCCACTGTTGATGCACCGGTTGAGCTGAGCGGTCAGCTTAAAACACTTGCTGTTGGTTTGATGAAAATCGGAAACGATTTCCGCTGGATGAACTCGGGACCAAATGGCGGATTGGGTGAAGTTCAGCTGAAAGCACTTCAGCCCGGATCTTCAATTATGCCGGGTAAAGTGAATCCTGTGATTGAGGAGTCGCTCACAATGGTTTCTGCCCAGGTGATTGGAAACGACGCAACCATTACGGTTGCGGGACAGTCCGGTAATTTTGAGCTGAATGTGATGCTCCCTGTAGTAGCACATAACCTGCTTCAGTCGATTGAAATTCTTGCAAATGCAGCCAGAAACTTTGCGGACAGATCCGTAAGTGGACTGGAAGCCCGTCGGGAAGTAATCAGCCAGATGGTGGGTAAAAATCCAATTCTGGTAACTGCGTTGAATCCACTAATCGGGTACGACAAAGCAGCGAAAATTGCCAAGAAAGCATTTTCTGAAAATAGATCCGTAATGGATGTTGCCAGGGAAATGACTGACTTGTCGGACGAAGAGCTGGAAAAAGCTCTCGACCCAATTAACATGACGTAGCAGGATTTATAATTCTTGATGGTTGACCGGTGGAGTAATCCATCGGTCAGTTTTAAGTCTATTTGTATATTCTCCTTGGATAGGATGCAGGGAGATTATGTGCCTATTTCTATGAATTATTAATTTAAATAAACCGGTTGAATTTTGATCGATCACCGGTTCTTTAGTGTTCAGAAAGTAGTTGATTCTGCATTGGGTAGAATCGCTTTCAATCTTTTTTGAAATTATATCACAGGGTTGTATTATTCCGCCGCCCGATTTTTGCGTAAGAAACGATAAGTAAAATTTTCAAGACTATGAGCAAACAAGCGACGAAAGAAAAGAAAATGAAAAAGACCGACGATATATTAAATGACTATAAACTTGTTTGCATGAGTCGTGAGATGTCACTTCTTGGTAGAAAAGAGGTGCTCACGGGTAAAGCGAAGTTTGGAATTTTTGGTGACGGTAAAGAGCTTCCGCAGCTTGCGCTTTCCAAACATTTTAAGAATGGTGATTTCCGATCCGGCTACTATCGCGATCAGACCATTATGATGGCAATTGGGGAGCTGACGGTGGAACAGTTTTTTGCTCAGCTCTATGCCAATCCTGACACAGAGAAAGATCCGAATTCGGGCGGACGTCAAATGAACGCGCACTTTGCCACTCGCTTGATTGATGAAGAGGGCAACTGGGTAGATCAAACAGCTCAGAAGAATACATCTGCGGATATGTCGCCAACAGCGGGGCAGATGGCACGGCTTTTGGGACTGGCACAGGCATCTAAAGTGTATCGTGAAAATGATCTGCTGAGCGATTGGAAACAATTTTCAGAAAATGGAAATGAGATCGCCTGGGGTACGATTGGTGACGCCAGCACATCTGAGGGGATTTTCTGGGAAACGATCAACGCGGCAGGTGTTCTCCAGGTGCCAATGGTCATTTCGGTTTGGGATGATGGATATGGAATTTCTGTTTCTAAAAAGTATCAAACCACAAAAGAGAGTATTTCTTCAGTTTTACGAGGTTTTAAGCGTACTAAAAAACAGCCGGGTTTTGAGATTATTAACGTGAAAGCGTGGGATTATCAGGCACTGCTGGATGCGTATGCTGAAGCTTCAAAAATCGCGCGTGACGAGCATGTTCCTGTTCTGGTTCATGTAGAGGAGGTAACTCAGCCACAAGGGCATTCCACATCCGGTTCGCATGAGCGTTATAAAGACGAAGAGCGGCTGAACTGGGAGGAGGAGTACTGCTGCATCAATCAGTTCAGAAAGTGGATTGAGAATGAGAAAAAGGCAAAACCTGAAGAGCTGGATCAAATCGAAGATGAGGCTAAAAAGGAAGTCCGGGAAGCTCAGAAAAAGGCTTGGAAAGAGTACCAGGATCCGATCAAACAGCAGAAGGATGAGATGTTAGCTTTGATCGATAGTCTGATATCCAATCACGATGATGATGAAAGATTGGAAGAGATCAAAAAGGGATTGAGCAGAAAGAATAATGTGATTCGTAAGGATGTGATTTCTTCTGGACGCCAGGCGTTGTTTGCCCTTAGAGGAAAAGAGTCCGGAGCGAAAAGTGACCTGATTAAATGGCTCGATCATCAACAGGAGGAGAATCAGAAGCGTTTTAACTCCAATCTGACCAGTGATACTCCAAACTCTCCACTAAATGTGGAAGAGATTGAACCGTCCTATTCTGATGATGCAAAAAATGTGGATGGTCGCGTTGTGCTGCGCGACAATTTTGACAAGATTTTTGAAAAGTATCCGAATGCGCTCGTATTTGGCGAGGATGTTGGTCAACTTGGTGATGTGAACCTCGGCCTGGAAGGCATGCAGGATAAGTATGGAGAGCTTCGGGTGAGCGACACCGGAATTCGGGAAGCCACGATTCTGGGGCAGGGAATCGGGATGTCGCTGAGAGGATTACGACCTATTGCAGAAATTCAGTATCTGGATTACCTGCTCTACTGTTTCCAGGGATTGAGTGATGATGTTGCCACCGTTCGATACAGAACCAGTGGAGGTCAGGCCTATCCGCTGATTGTACGGACTCGTGGACACCGCCTGGAGGGAATCTGGCACTCCGGATCGCCGATGGGTATGATTATCAACGGAGTTCGGGGAGTTCATGTCTGCGTGCCAAGAAACCTTACACATGCTGCAGGTTTCTACAATACTCTGTTCCAGGGAGATGATCCGGCGCTGATTGTGGAGCCGCTAAACGCCTATAGGTTGAAAGAGAAATTACCTGATAATCTTGGTGAGTTCACGCTACCGCTTGGAGTTCCGGAAGTAGTTCAGGAAGGAGAGGATATTACGGTTGTTTCCTATGGATCCACATTCAACCTGATAGAATCGGTGCTTCCGCAGTTAGAGGAAGCCGGTATTTCTGTTGAGCTCGTTGACGCCAGAACACTGTTACCTTTCGACCGTAACGGAATGATTCTGGAATCACTTAAAAAGACTAACCGAATTCTGTTTGTAGATGAAGATGTGCCCGGTGGAGCAACAGGCTACATGATGCAGCAGGTAATTGATGAGCAGGGAGGCTATCGCTACCTCGACTCGGAAGCGAAATGCCTGACCGCACAACCTCACCGTCCGGCATACGCTACCGATGGGGATTACTTCTCAAAACCGAATGCCGAGGATATTTTTGAAGCGGTATATGGAATTATGCACGAAGCTAATCCGGGAAAATATCCGGCGATTAGATAACTGAGTATTTCAAACCTGACAGTTTTTTAAAACCTGTCAGGTCTTAGAATGTGATAAAAGGTTCAGCATAGATGTTGAACCTTTTTTTGTTTGTAGATAATTGTCTGAGTTAAACAATCATCCAGTCCAGAAAGACGAAAATCCACACAAGAGGGAGGTAAGCGAAGGAGGCAAACATAAGGGACTTTGCCGTGGGGATGTCCCGTTTAAGGGCGAATTTGATGCCGTACCACAAGAATGCAAGTGTAGTGAGCATTCCGCCTGCAAGGAAAAGCCATCCCATCAGCTCCATCACGTAAAGTTTGTAAACGGTTGGAATTAAAATGACTAAGGGTAGCAACACCCAAAGTACGGCTTTGTATCCCTTTGGATCATTTTTGGGCAGCATTTTAAAGCCGGCGTGATCATAATCTTTCTCACAAACCCACGCAATGGCTATAACGTGGGGAATTTGCCAGCAGTAGATAATCCCAAACAGAATCCACATTCCGTGTTCAAACAGAGTGCCGGATACAGCAGCCCATCCGCCCACAACCGGAAGGGCACCCGGAACAGCTCCGACAAACACATTCAGTGCTGAAATACGCTTCAGCGGAGTGTACATGAACAGGTAGATAATCGTAGTGGCTACAGAGACCATACCCGCAACCGGGTTTACCACAAATATGAGATAAATAAGGCCTAAAAAAATTAATGACAGAGAAAAAATAACGCCATGCTTTGGGGGAATTCTCGAATCGGGGAGCGGACGTTTGCTGGTTCGCTTCATCAGCCCGTCGTAACGGTGCTCCAGAAACATGTTGTGAGCCGCAGTTCCGGCCGCAACCAGGTAAGTGCCGAGCATTGCATGTATCATTAGCATATAATCCACACTGCCGGATGTAGCCATCAGGAAACCTATAAGCATACTTGCCAGAACGGTAAATGTAATACCCGGCTTTGTAAGCTCATAATAGTCACCAATTGTCCCTGTAAATTTTTGCAGGGTATCGGTTTGTGTGGTTGTGTTACTCATTTGGTCGTTCTCGGGTTAAATGCTTGGCAAAATTAATGAATTTGATCGTGATATGTTACCTTTATATCCCCTTCAAAATAAAAAGATACTATAGGAACGATTCGGTTTGGAATAGCTATTATTTGCCAAACGTGAGGTCGAAATTAATAACTTTTTTGTGAACAGAGAATGAAACTCAATTTGTATCAGAAAACAGCGATAACAACAGTTATTGCCACGATAGTCTTAATCTTTGTAGGCGGATTGGTACGGGCATCAGGTGCAGGCCTGGGCTGCCCCGACTGGCCACAGTGCTTTGGCATGTGGATTCCTCCTACGAATGCTGCAGATCTCCCTCCCCAGTATGATGCTTCACTCTTCAATGCCATGCATACATGGCTGGAGTATGTAAATCGGTTGGTAGGTGTACTTATAGGATTTCTTATTACTCTCACCTTTCTGTTCTCATTCAAGTACAGAAAGAAAGATCCAATCGTGACCTATGCCTCCGGTGCTGCTTTTGTGCTGGTGCTTTTTCAAGGCTGGCTTGGCGGGCAAGTTGTGCGAAGCGGTTTGAGCGGAGGTATGATAACCATACATATGATTGTAGCGATGATTATTCTGGCAACACTTCTTTATGCCAGTTTCAGGGCAACCCGGGAGAAAATTAAGATCCAAGTACCCAAAAAGCACCGGAAAATATTAATGCTGATCGCGGTTTCTCTTTTTATAATAACTATGGTACAAATGGTAATCGGCACGCAGGTAAGAGAGTCGATCGATTTTGCGAAAAATGTATTGGATTTACCGAGAAGTGAATGGATTGATATGGACGACTGGCTCTATATTATTCACCGCAGTTTTTCATGGTTAGTGGTTATTCCGGCCGGTCTTATGCTTTTTTATAATAAAAAGTTAAATGTCCCTAAAATGCTGGTACATTTGGGTTGGGCGATTACCGGTCTGATATTACTGCAGATAATTGTAGGGGTGAGCCTAGAGTGGTTTAATATGCCGGGAGTTTCACAGGTAATACATCTTGTTGGGGTCGCAGTATTGATCTGCGCAGAGATGCTCTATATCCTGATTCTGAGGTTTTCGAATAAAATGACAAATCCCTGATTTGTGTAAAGAATTACCTTAAAGCTTCTCCTTCAGCTTTTGAAGAAAGAGCTTTACTTCCTGAAGGTCTTTTTTTACCTCGACAGAAAGGGGATCAGTGCCGGAAATTTCTTTTTCAGTTTCTTCGCCCTCAATAATTTTTTTAGCACCGGCTGTGCTATATTTCTTCTCTTGAATAAGCTCTTTTAGCTTAAGGATAAGGGTGATATCATCCTCTTTGTAGGTTCGGTTTCCGGCTTTATTTTTCCGGGGTTTTAAATCATTAAAAATGGTCTCCCAATAGCGAAGTACATGCGGTTCTATGTCGGTGATTTCACTCACTTCACCGATTGAGTAATACAATTTCTTCATGGCACGGAAATCCTTTATTTTCAGATTATCGAATTGTTAAGGTAGACACTGCTGTTGTTAAATTAAAGAATTTGTAAATCATTGCAGGGAAAAAAAATAGATAAATCCGAAAAAGAGGCTTCAAATCTGCCCGATATAAGTATTGTGGTTCCTCTGCTGAATGAGGAGAAGTCACTGTCTGAGCTTGCAGAACAAGTTCAAAACGCAATTACTAATGCTGGATACAGTTATGAACTGCTGTTTGTTGACGACGGATCTCGCGATAACTCCTGGAATATTGTTGAAGAGTTATCTTCGAAAGAGAGCAGAATTCGCGGCATCAGGCTGAGACGGAATTATGGAAAAAGTGATGCATTACAAGCCGGTTTTGATGAAGTAAAAGGCCGGTATGTAGTAACGATGGATGCAGACCTGCAGGACGATCCGAATGAAATTCCGGATATGATTCAGCAGCTTGAAAATGGAGCCGATCTGGTAAGTGGATGGAAGAAAAAGCGCCACGACCCAATTACCAAAACGATACCCTCCAGATTTTTTAATACTGTAACCAGATGGGTAACCGGTATAAAACTTCACGATTTTAATTGCGGGCTTAAGGCCTATAAAAGAGAGGTAGTTGACAACATCTACCTTTATGGAGAGATGCACCGTTATGTTCCTCTTTTGGCCAAATGGAACGGGTTTGATAAGATCGAAGAGAAAGTTGTAAAACATCATCCCAGAAAGTTTGGTAAGACCAAGTTTGGGATCTCCCGATTTTTAAACGGATTTCTGGACCTTGTTACACTACTGTTTATCAACAGGTACATTCAGAGGCCGATGCACTTCTTTGGACTGTTTGGCGTGTTATTTCTTGTAGTCGGTGTTTTGATCAACCTCTATCTAGCCTATTTAAAAATATTTTTGGGTGAACCTCTCGCCAACAGGCCGTTACTGTTTCTTGGACTTTTACTGGTGATGGTGGGAGTTCAATTCTTTTCCATTGGATTTTTGGGTGAACTGCTAAACAGGGGTGAGGTTAAAAAACAGAAACCCAATATTGCCGAAAAAACAGATTTATGAGCAGGATAGCCTACGATCCGGTAAAAGATCGGTTTGCCAAAATTATCCGGAGTTCTAGGTTCCTGCGGAGAATGTTCTATTTTTTGCTGGA
>LFIK01000281.1_pt1 | contig 37768 bp, 36 predicted proteins | sample 643401 | NCBI WGS metagenome assembly LFIK01 (sample SAMN03777447, study PRJNA286221) | soda lake metagenome | biome: soda lake; feature: Kulunda steppe; material: water; isolation source: sample T5-Br brine of Lake Tanatar-5 | place: Russia: Kulunda steppe | collected 2010-07
ATCAGGTGTGCAAGACGCTTCGGAAGAAACGCCCAACGCCTCTTTACAAAAGGTTGGCGCGCGCTCGGGCTTGTGTTCTCGTAATTGTTATCTAATGTAGTACTCTCAAGCAGCAACATTCACACAATGACGAGGAAAAGCCTGATGACTATCGCAAAAGGTGATCGCTTACCGGATGTAACCATCAAGACCAATGGCCCTGAGGGACCCCAGGACATTTCCACGGGAGACCTGTTCTCTGGCAAGCGCGTAGTCCTGTTCGCGGTACCCGGTGCCTTCACGCCAGGCTGCTCCAACACGCACATGCCCGGATTTGTGGTCAAGGCCGATGATATACTGGGCAAGGGTGTGGACACCATTGCCTGCATGTCGGTCAACGACGCGTTCGTAATGGATGCCTGGCAGAAAGACCAGAATGCCGACAAGATTCTGATGCTGGCGGATGGTAACGCCGAGTTCGCCAAGGCCCTGGGGCTTGAGCTGGACGCATCCGGCGGTGGCATGGGCACGCGCAGCAAGCGCTTCGCTCTGGTCGCCAACGACGGTGTTGTGGAATATCTGGGTGTAGACACCAAGGGCGTTGATCTCAGCAGCGCCGAAACAGTGCTGACGCATCTGTAACGGCCCTGCTCCCTGTACGCACGCCGTCTTAGCCACCCATCAGGGATGACAGGAACAGCGTTGCCAGTCCCAGGTAGACGGTGACGCCCGTGATGTCTGTAATGGTGGTTAATATGGGTCCGGTCATCATGGCCGGGTCCTTGCCTATTCTCTTGATCAGGAAGGGGATGGTGCCCCCCACGACGCCCGCCAGCAACACGTTGATGCCCAGTGCAAACCCCGCGACGATCCCCAGTATGATGCTGCCCTGCAGAACGTAGGCAATAATGCAGAAGAGCGTGCCCAATACCAGTCCGTTGACCAGCCCAATGGATAATTCCTTGCGCAAAGCCATCCAGAAATCGCGCAGTCGGGCCTCGCCCAGGGCAATGCTGCGTATGGACACCGACAGCGCCTGAATACCGACGTTACCCCCATGTCTGTGATCATGGGCAGGAATGCCGCGAGAATGGCCACAGCGACCAGGGTCTGCTCAAAGGTACTGATGACCGCCACGGCCCCCAGGTTGAGAAAGATATTGGCGGCCATCCAGGGCAGGCGCTTGCGTATGGCGATACCCGGAGGTGTGAAAAAGGACTCGTCCGGGGAGCCGGCGTTCACAGAGACGAACTCATTCGCCAGCTCGTGTGCCAGCAGGTCCATGGCCTGACCGATGCTGATGACGCCGACCAGTACATCCTGATCATCCACCACGGGAAACATTTTCAGCCGCCGTGAGCGTATCCGCCGGGCAGCCTCAACGGCAGGTTCGCTGGTACGAGCCGCAAAGATATCCTGCGTCATGATCTGCTTCAGCACTGACTTGGGGTCACTGGTCAGCAGTTCCCGCAGTGACATGACACCCAGCAGTTTTCCCGTTTCCGGTGTCACGATGAAAATGTAAGCCGTGCGCTCGGTCACTTCGTCCGAGTGACGAACCGCCTCTACCGCTTCCGCCACAGTGGCGTCCGGCCCGACGCGGAGAGACCGTGCGCAGGAACTGTTCCGCCTGCGCCGGGGGCGCGTCGGTAATCAGGCGGGCCAGGCGCAGCGCGGATACCCGCCGCGACTGGCTCACCGCCTGTTCAATGTCTCCTTTTCCAGGCTCTGACGCACCTGATCGGTTTCTTCCTGAAGGCGGCTGGCAACGAGCAGCATGAGTCATGTCCTCTGTTGTTTGTCGAATCGGTTTCGTGTTGGTTGAGCGTGAATGATGGCGGCGAATCCCATGCCCTTTAGCGTCCGGAGAGCGCTCTGGCGATGTCGTCTGCGCAGCCCCGCAGGGCCGGGAGTACGTCCTCTTTCAGGCGGTCCGGGGTGAGTACCTGTGGGCCGCCTCCACAGTTCAGCGCCATGATGTCGGCACCGTTGACCGGCACCACCGGCACAGCAACGGCGTTGATGTCGGGCTGCCAGTCACCCAGTGAGAAGCAGGCACCGTATTGCCTGAATTCTGCCATGGCGTCGGCGACGCGGTCTTCCGTGTCGCCGGGCAGGTCGATATGACGGTTTTGCATGCGATGTGCGCAGATCAACGCACGGCCCATGGCGGTGTCCAGCAACGGCAGTCGGGAGCCGGTGCTCAGCCGCAAGCCGTAGTGGTTGTCGCTGGTGGCTACATGCAGGTAGACGACGTCCTGTTTGTCCACAATCCCCAGGGCAACCGAATGGCCCAGGTTATTGGCCAGATGTTGCATGGCGGGAGCCGCCAGGCGTTGCACACCGGTGTGGGCCATGTATCGGTAGCCCAATGTCAGTGCGGCGGCGCCCAACTGGTAGCGTGCGTGAGCGGAGTTGTGACTCAGGTATCCGAGTTCCGTCAGCGTGTAAGTAAGTCTGGATACGGTAGATTTGGCCAGCCCGGTACGTTGGGCAAGCTCCCCATTGCTGAGCTCGGGCGTGTCTTCGGAAAAGCATTCCAGAATGGTCATGCCCCGGACCAGGGCGGTAACCAGCGTTGAGTTGTTGCGTCTAGTCGGACCCATTACCGGTTAGCTGTCCAGATAAAAAAAGACATGAAGTACAGTGTACCTCATGCCTCGGACGCCAACCAATATTGGTTAGCGTCGCTGGCCGATCAATGCTTAGAAGGCGTAGTGCGTGGCCTGACTGGCCACGACGATCCAGGTAACCACCCACCAGCAAGACCCAATTAACGGCCAATTCGCGCGCGAAGCTCCAGTGTGCCTGGCGCAACTGCCCGTGCAGCAGCAAAGCCACCACCAGAAAGAAGGCGCAGAAGGGTACAACATAGGACAGGGCGATCTGAAACTGAAGGAGAGTGAGTGGCTTGATGCCAAAGACCCATATGCGGTAATCCACGTCAAAGAAAAACAGCGTCAGCAGCAGTGACAGATACGCAACGCTCAACACACCCAGTGCCAGCAGGAAGGAGCGCACAATCTGACCGGCCTTGAACTGACCCTGCCACCGCAGCCCGTAGTGATCGAGTGTAGCACCCTCTTTTCGGTTGAGAAGCAGATGCCAGGCGCTGAAGAGGGCCAGTGCAATCAGTCCGAGTCCTATGGTCCAGACCATCACCTGGGTGCGAAATTGCTCGCTAGCAGCGTTATATCCGAATTTTCCATGGTTATCAATAAAATGGAACTGTATTCCATATAGTGGAATAAGCGGACGTGTGGTGTTGACTGATGTCGGGGTAATGGACGGGATTGGCCACGATTCGATGGGTCGAATTCAAAACAGCAGAGACGCATGCGGCGGTGCGGAGTGCATCGGCAACCATTTCAGGCGGGGGTCATGAAGGTCAGTTCACGTTGATTATTCTGTGAGGGTGTCCTGACAGCAGCAAACGGGTGAGCGGATCCCCGTTCGCTGTTGGTGTTTGTGCAACGCTCAGGGGTCGATGCGCAGCACTTTGTATGTCCAGGTGCGGACCGTTTTGGCGAGGTCGGCGTCATCCTGCAGGGATTTGCCATAGGACGGAATCATGCTACGCAGTCTGTCCTGCCAGTCGTCCTGCTCCAGACGCTCGGAAAAGCAGCGTTCGATGACATCCAGCATGGCGCGGGTGGCCGTTGAAGCACCGGGTGAGGCGCCCAGCAGGGCCGCCAGTGTTCTGTCTTTGGCCACAACCAGCTCGGTGCCGAACTCCAGCTTGCCGCCTTTCTGCTTGTCCTTCTTGATCACCTGGACGCGTTGTCCGGCCGTTTCCAGTGTCCAGTCTTCGTCGCGGGCGTTGGGGTAGTAATTGCGCAGTGCTGCCATGCGATTGCCCTGGCTTTGCAGTGCTTCCCGCATCAGATAGAACGTCAGCGGCATGTTGTCGAAACCGACATTGATCATGGGGCGCAGGTTGCCGGCATGGAGTGAGCCCGGCAAGTCGAAGACGGAGCCTTTCTTCAGGAATTTGGTGGTGAAGCCGGCAAAGGGACCGAACAGCAGCGAGCGTTCGCCGTCAATGGTTCGGGTGTCCAGATGCGGCACCGACATGGGCGGTGCGCCCACTTCGGCCTTGCCGTAGACCTTGGAGTGGTGTTGCTCGACCACCTCGGGGCGCGAGCACTTCAGCCATTGTCCGCTTACCGGGAAACCGCCGTACCCGTTCGCTTCTTCGATTTCGGATTTGTGCAGCAAGGGCAATGCGCCGCCCCCGGCGCCGAGAAAGACAAAGCGGGCCTTGATGTGCGAGCGCTCGCCACTGTGGGTATCCTGCAGACGCACACTCCAGCGGCCGTCGTCCGACTGCTTGAGGTCTTTGACCTTGGTGTGCGTGCGCAGACTGAAGGCGGGCGTTTTGGACAGGTGATCGACCATGTAGCGCGTCAACGAACCGAAGTCCACATCGGTCCCGTAGGGTACGCGGGTGGCGGCTACCGGTTCATCGGTATCGCGGTCGGCCATGATCAACGGCATCCACTCGGTCAGGGTTTCCGGATCGTCACTGAAGTCCATATCCGCGAACAGATGATGCTGACTCAGCAGGGCGTGCCGCTGGCGCAGAAACTCGACATTGCCCTCGCCCCAGACGAAGCTCAGGTGGGGGGTGGGGTTGATGAAGTGAGTAGGCTCCGGCAGGGCGTCCTGCTCGACCAGATGCGACCAGAATTGCAGACTGATTTCGAAGCCCGTGTTGACGCTGAAGGCTTTCTGGGCGTCGATCTGCCCCTGGTCATCCATGGGGGTGTAATTCAATTCGCAATACCCTGCGTGTCCGGTGCCAGCGTTGTTCCAGCCATCGGAACTTTCGCGGCCCACGTCGTCCAGGGCTTCGACCATGACAATGTTCAGAGACGGGTCCAACTCGTTGAGAAGGGACCCGAGCGTCGCGCTCATCGTGCCGGCACCGACCAGCAATACATCGGTCTGTTCTACTGACAAAATCCGTCACCTCGTTTGAATTTGGGCGCGAGTATATAACAATTGCCCCGAAAAAAGGAAATGAAGCTGTGATACACGGTCAATAAAGACAGCCGGAATTGTGATCCGGTTCTTTGAATGTCTGGCTGGCGATGTAATAGGATGCCGGGGCTGGTCATGAGCACCAGCCAACAGGTTCTGATATGCCTCAGAGCCTGTCATTACAGGAGGCGCACGAGCCCTGTTCGGGGCGCGGCGCAGGTACAAAGGACACCCAGGGAGAACACTTATGAAAATCATTATCGGTCTGGCGGGCCTGTGCCTGCTGGCCGCTTGCAGCCTGAATACACCGGAAACCGTTGAGCCGGAGCCTCTGCGGCTCAGCGATGATCCCTATCCTGATCTGATCAGCGACAATCTGAATAACGGGTTTGCTTATCATGTCTTGCCGTTGGCGCCGTCGGACAGTCGTGAAACCATAGAAATTACCTGGCGTGTGGGCGTGGGGTCTCTGGTGGAAGAGGCTGACCAGCAGGGTGCCGCGCATTTTCTGGAGCATATGGCGTTTCGGGGTGCCGGAGATTTCGAACGGGACCAATTAGTGTCCTTCTTTGAACAGATGGGCATGGATTTTGGTGGACATCTGAACGCCTACACCGGCTTTGAAGAGACTGTTTATACACTGACATTGCCTCAGTCGCGGGTCGATGAACTGCCACTGGCGCTGGACGTCATTCATGCCTGGGCGACGGACATCCACCTTGACCCGGAGCTGATGGAGCGCGAGCGCGGCGTGGTACTTGAAGAGTGGCGGTTGAGCGAGACCGGTCCGGCCACCATCAGTGATTACTGGGTTGATCACCGGTATCGTGACAGTCGTTACGTCGAGCGCTACCCCATCGGACAGCGCGAGGCCATTGAGAGCCTGACCGCCGAGGAACTGGCAGCGTTTCACGATCAGTGGTACCAGCCTCATCTGATGGAACTGACCATAGTGGGGGTTCTGGACGGCGACCGGGTGGTGGACGAAATCCATCAGCGCTTTGCCGATCTGCCGACGGACAGGTCAATTCAGCCCGCTCCGGGTGTTATCCCCGAGCGCGAGGAAGACGCCTTTCTGCGTGCCTCCCACGACGATATGGCGCAGTTTATCCTGAGTCTGGAGTGGCCCACCCGATTTGAACCAGACAATCTGTCCGAGGCACTGCGGCAACCCCTGCACGAGCTGATTCTGGAAGCCGTGCTCAACGAACGGTTGCGGACCCTGCGCGATCAGGATGTGCTGGCCTTCTGGGAGGCCGATTTCTACCACCTGGACCTGAATTCCGTGTCGGGCAAACGATCACTGGATCTTTACCTGTCGGCGGAAGACGCTCAGGAGACGCTCCACGGCATGGTCAGCCAGTTGCAGCTGCTGGTGTCCCAGGGCATCAGCGAGGAGGAGTGGAACGTCGCCAGCGACCAGGTCTTCACTCAGGGCAGTGGTTTTCTCAATAGTCTGGCCCATGCCAGTGCCGATGAACTTGCCTGGTATCTGCACGACAGTCTGGAGGCAGCGCGCAAATACCCTCAGCCGATCCGTTCCCCTGACCAAAATCTGGTGCTGTATCATGATCTCCTGACAGAGACCTCGGTGGCCGACTTCAACCGTTGGCTGGCAGCGGAATTTGCCTTGAAACCGGTGACTCTCGGCATCAGCGGAAATGACCGTTTGTTGTCTGAGCTGGATGAATCAATGCTCTGGTCCGCCATGGAGACCGCATTGGCTCAGCCCGATGCCCAGTATCCGCCACTGACGTCGTCCGTGGACCGAGAGAGACTGGAAGAGTGGGTTCAGGGAGAGGTCACCTCGAGGCACACGTTAATCCCCGGTACCCTCGAGGCATGGACTCTGAGCAATGGCGTGAAGCTGCTCTATCAGCCCGTGGACTCAGGGTCTGACGACCTGCGTCTGGATTGGTACGCCCTGTCCGGGATCAATCATCTGGACCCGGAACTCTGGCCCAGTGCCCGGTTCTACGATTGGGTGCTGGTGGAGTCCGGGCTGCTCGAATATGACGGGCAGTCGCTGGAACGGATGCTGAATCGCGAGGACATGGGACTGTCGTCACAACTGGACGTCGAACGTTACAGGGTGTCGGTGGATGGCGGAATCGACCAGCACAGTCAATTGACCGAGCTTCTGCGCGCCGCTGTGCAGGCGCCCGATCTGGCCCAGAGTACCTGGGATCGCCTGGCGCCGCAGGTGGTGAGCTTTCTGAACAATTACCGCGACACACCTGCGGCGCAATGGGACCGGGCCTGGGCAGCTGCCGTCTGGTCGGATGATGCCCGCATGCGGGCGCTGACCGATGACGAAATGGAGGGTATCAATGCACAGCGCATGGCAGGCGTTCATGAGGCGTTGCTGACTGCCGGCGATTATCTGGTCGTGGTCAGTGGTGATCTCGCCGAGCCTGAACTGACCCGAATGGCCGAGTCTCTTGCTGGTATACCGGTGCAGCCCACGGCGTCTGCAGCGACGCCTTTTCCTTTGGGTTTCTCGTCGCCAGAGCTGGACATGTCCGTCCACTCCGAGGACCGGACAGAACTGACCATGGTCTGGGTCTGGCCGGATTCTCCGTCGGCTCACGGTCATTCCGATGAGATAGCGGGTAGTCTGCTGGAGGATCTCCTGGCCATCCATTTGCGCAATCGCCTGCGCGAGGAGTTGGGCCTGACCTACGGCATTCATGCCGGGGTTACAGCCGCCACTAGTGCGGATCAGAGATGGACGCTGGAAGTGCATATGTCCACGGATCCCGACCAGGCTGAGCGGGCACAGGCAGAAATCACCCAGGCGATGACGGAGTTTCTCGAGTCGGGTATCTCCGACAGAGCACTCCTTGAAGCCAAGGATCGTCGGCGTGAACGCCTGGCTGGCCAATATAGCCGACCCAGTGACTATCATGATCGCCTGAGCGACCTCTGGCAGCGTAATCTGTCTCTGGAAGGCTACCGGGATTTTGCCGCCGAACAGGCTGGCGTCACCAGCGACCAGGTGATGCTATGGGCTGAACGCCTGATTACCAGTGAAGACACCTTTGTGGCATTGAAACGCCCACAGGAATGAGCCACTGGCGGCCCGCGGGGGTCAGTGATACGCCAGGACAGGCGGGTGGCCGCGTAACACTGTCATGATGAGTACGAATTCGGCATAATCGGGTTCTGGCCCCTGGAAGGGCCAAGGCACCGATTTACCAGGAGACGTATGATGTCCGTTGATACGCAACTTATCGAGCTGAAGGAAGCTCTGGCTGAAGACAGCACAGCGGATATCAAGGCTCAGGTTGCATCACTGCAGCCCGCCGATCTGGCAGAGTTTATCGCCCATGAAGGGGATGGGGATGCCGAGCTGGCGCTCAACCTGCTGGGCCACCTGCCTTTGTCCGGACGCGCGCGGGCGCTGGGGTATCTGCCGGATGATGTCCAGGCGTCGGTCGCCGAGCAGATGTCGGCGACAGCGCTGGCGCGACTTCTGGGCAAAATGGATTCGGATGAGCGGGCGGATCTGTTCAAGGTCATGGATGAGCCGCGCCAGGAGCAAATCCTGCGCCAGATGGCCATTGACGCCCGCGAAGACCTGCGTCAACTGGCCAGCTATGAGGAAGGCACGGTCGGCGCCATCATGACCAGTGATTACGTCTCCGTACTGGCCGGACAGACGGTCGCCGAGGCCCTCTCGCTGGTGCGCGCAACCGCGCCGGACGCGGAAACCATCTATCAGATCTACATCATTGACGACAACCAGCGACTGCTGGGCACCGTTTCCTTGCGGGAGTTGATTCTCAGCCTGCCCAGCAGCCCGCTGGATGATCTCATGGCGACGGGCGCGGTCACCGCCCAGGCAAACCAGGAGCAGGAAGAGGCGGCCCGGCTGGTGAGCCGCTATGACCTGATGGCGCTACCGGTCCTGGACGAAGAAGAGCGCCTGGTGGGCATCGTCATGCACGACGATGCCATGGATGTGGCTCAGGAAGAAGCGACGGAAGATATTCACAAATCGGCCACCATCGGCAAGCTGGACAATGGTGTGGGCCAGGCCACTCTCTACGAGCTTTATCGCAAACGCATTGTCTGGCTGGTACTGCTGGTGTTCGCGAATATTTTCTCGGGCATCGGTATTGCCCACTTCGAGGAAACCATTGAAGCTTACATCGTGCTGGTTTTCTTCCTGCCGCTGCTGGTGGACAGCAGTGGCAATGCGGGGTCTCAGGCGTCAACCCTGATGGTGCGGGGCCTGGCGACAGGTGATGTCAGACTGGCAGACTGGGGACGCATGCTGGGTCGTGAATTTCTGGTGGCGGCAGGCCTGGGCCTGACCATGGCATTTGCCGTCTCTGTGCTCGGGGTTGTCCGCGGCGGCCCTGATATCGCGCTGGTGGTGGCGACCAGCATGATTGCCTTGGTGGTCATGGGCAGCCTGATTGGCATGAGTCTGCCCTTCATGCTGCATCGGGTCGGCTGGGACCCGGCGGCTGCCAGCGCGCCTTTGGTGACGTCCATCGCCGATGCCGTAGGCGTGGTCATCTACTTCTCCATTGCCACGGCTGTCCTGGGATTGCCCGTCTGATCCGTGAGCGCAAGTCAGTCTCGTATCCAGCCCAGGGTGTACAGGCCGACTCCCAGCGGCAGCAACACCCATGAGGGGTTGGGCAGATCACCGTATGACGGTACCAGCAGAGCCAGCACGTCCAGCCAGACCAGTACCAGCCCCAGACGCTTGAAGACCGGCTGCCGTTTTCGTTTGACTTTCATGCCTGTATACCTGTGGTTGTGTTCATGGTGGCGCGGTTTTTTCAGCTCGTCCTGTGTCGTGCAGGAAAATTCAGAGGCCTCCTGAATACAGTCTAGTGCGTCTGGCGTGGGTTTGCTGCATGCGGTGCCTGTTCCCACCGGCCTGAGTAGGTTAAAGTAATTACAGTATATGTCTCAATAGCTTGAAGAATACGAACAGGTGAATAGGCCGGTATAGATGAAAATATTGATAACCGGTGCCGGTGGTCAGGTCGGACAAGCGCTGATGAGGGCTTGTGCTGCGGCTGAACTGGCACATGTCGGGCTGACCCATGCCCAGATGGACATAACGGATGCGCAGGCGGTCTCGGATTGCCTGGACCGGGAAACGCCGGACTATGTGATCAACGCCGCTGCCGTGTCCGATGTGACGGCGGCCCAGGGCGATGCCGCGCAATGTTATGCAATCAATCGTGACGGGGCCGCTCTGCTGGCCAAGGCTTGCCATGCCCATGGCATTGCCCTGTGTTATCTGTCAACGGATTACGTGTTCAGTGGTCAGGACGCGCGAACCTATACGGAATCGGACAAGCCGAATCCGCAGAATGTTTACGGCAACAGCAAGCTGGAAGGCGAGAACGCGGTGCGGGAATACTGCCCGCGCCATCTGATTGTGCGAACCAGCTGGCTTTTCAGCCATGAGGGCAACAACTTCCTGACCCGAGTCCTTACGCGTGCCGCGCGCGGTGAGGCGGTGAGAGGCGTGGACGATCAGTTCAGCTGTCCGACCTGGACCGGGCACCTGGCCATCATCTGCCTGGCCATGCTGCGACAGGTGCATTGCAATACAGAACCGGCCTTGTGGGGGACGTATCACTATTGTGATCGAGGCGCGACTACCCGCTTTGATTTTGCCCGGGCTATCGTAAAGGAAGGCGCTCAGGCCGGGTTAATGGACCAGGTGCCGGTGGAGGCGATCAACAGCGCGAGCCTGAACAACCGAGCCGAATCAGCCCGGGAATCTGTGCTCAATGTCGACCGGATCTTCTATAACTTTGCCATTCGCCAGCGTGGCTGGCGGGATGGTCTTAAAAGCGCCATAGCGGCCAGTCAGGAGATTGAGTCCCGGGTGGCTTGAAATATCCGGGCTCAGGCGTTGCGATCCACCGCCAACACGGCGAGGCCTTCCAGCGCGTTGCGAGCCGGGGATTCCGGGAACTGAGCCAGCGCCTCTATGGCTCGGCGGCTGTGTGCCAGGGCCTGTTCCCGGCTGATGTCCAGTGCGCCGGAGGCCTTCACCGCCTGCAGTATCCGCAGCAAATCGTCACTGCCGCCCTTGCGGATGGCCTTGCGTATCAGGCTGCGGGTGTCCGGGTCGGTCTCGGCCATGGTGTGGATCAGCGGCAGGGTAACCTTGCCTTCGGCGAGGTCGTCGCCTGCGTTCTTGCCCAGGGCATCCAGCGAGCCACTGTAATCCAGAACATCGTCCTGAATCTGAAAGGCCATGCCCAGTTCGATGCCGTATTCGTGTGCCGCAGTCTGAATGGCTGGCTGGTCAGAGGCCAGGGTGGCAGCACTGCCGGTGGCGGCGGCAAACAGCATGGCGGTCTTGCCCTTGATGACCTTGTGGTAATCGTCCACGGTCAGGTCCGGGTTGCGCACATTCATCAACTGCAGGACTTCGCCCTCGGCAATGACATTGGTGGCATTGGCCAGTTGATCCATTACGGTCATGTCGCCAATACGAACCATCAGTTGAAAAGCCCGCGAATACAGGAAGTCACCCACCAATACAGACGGCGCATTGCCCCATTTGTGGTTGGCGGTAGGCTTGCCCCGGCGCATGTCCGACGTGTCGACCACGTCATCATGCAGCAGGGTGGCGGTATGCAGAAACTCTATGATGGCGGCCAGTTGAATCAGGTTGTGGCTCTCGTGGCCCAGCGTCTTGCCCATGAGCAGCGTGACCAGGGGGCGCAGTCGTTTGCCGCCACTGGAGATGATGTATTCGGCAATGTGCTCTACCATGGGCACATCAGAAGACAGCTCGTCCTGAATTACATCATTGACCGCATTAAACTCTGCGCCAACCACTTGATTGATGTCACGGATATCCATGAGGGCCTGTGCAATGGCAAAAATCAGGCGTTGATGCTAAGAGGGCCCCTGTGACCTGTCAAGGCGCCTTGCGGGAATTGTGCTCAGGTGCCGGGCTGCCCGGGGTAGTTGATTGCCGGCGAATACAGGACTTGCTTAGGCTGCCTGCTTTGGCTACAATTGCGCGCCTTGAAAGTAACGCCGTTCCTCCAGTATAGGGTGCCGCAGCGTAGGCGCTGCCTTTAGACCTGGGAACAAGTGAACGCGTATTAAAACGGAAAAGTGAGAGTGCACACATGTACGCTGTAATCAAGTCTGGCGGTAAACAGTACCGCGTTCAGGAAGGTCAGCTCCTGAAGCTGGAAAAAATCGAATCAGAAACCGGTGCCACATTGACATTTGACGATGTCCTGCTGGTTGGCAACGGTGATGACGTAAAAATTGGTGAGCCGGTTGTGAAGGGCGCCAAGGTAACTGCTGAGGTGGTTGCTCAGGGCCGTCACCCCAAGATCCGCATCATCAAGTTTAAGCGTCGTAAGCATCACATGAAAACCATGGGTCACCGTCAGTGGTTTACCCAGGTTAAAATCACCGGTATCAAGGCATAATTGACGGAGTAGAAACATGGCTCACAAAAAAGCAGGCGGTAGTACTCGTAACGGTCGCGACTCGCAGTCGAAACGCCTCGGTGTTAAAGCATTCGGCGGACAGACAGTCTCTGCGGGTTCCATTATTATTCGTCAGCGCGGCACGCATTTCCATGCGGGTTCCAATGTAGGCGTTGGTAAAGACCACACTCTGTTTGCCCGTGAAGACGGCAAGGTGTTGTTCGAAACCAAGGGCCCGAAGAACCGCAAAACGGTTAGCATCGTCGCAGCCTGAATCGAATAATCACTCGTAAGGCTCGTCGTGACGAGCCTTTCAAGAGAGCTCTGTTGCGACAGTAACAGGGCTTTTTTTATGCCTCCGGGCCAGCCGCCCGACACCAGACCCCAGGACAGTGACATGAAATTCGTTGATGAAGCCACCATTCAAGTAGGTGCCGGCAAGGGCGGTGATGGCTGTGTGAGCTTTCACCGGGAAAAATTTGTTGCCAAGGGTGGACCCAATGGCGGTGATGGCGGTGACGGTGCCTCGGTCTGGATGATCGCGGATGAGAACCTCAATACGCTCATAGAGTACCAGTACAAACGTCAGTACAAGGCGGAGAACGGTGAACCCGGCAAGGGCCGTGAAATGACGGGCCGCAAGGGTGAGGCCCTGATACTGAAGGTTCCGGTGGGCACGACGGTACGTGATCTGGATACCGACGAGATCCTGGCGGACCTGACCGAACATGGCAGTGAGGCCAAGATAGCCCAGGGTGGATTCCACGGACTGGGTAACACACGGTTCAAGTCCAGTGTGAATCGGGCGCCTCGCCAGTTTACCAAAGGATCGCTGGGAGAAGAGCGCAACCTGAAGCTGGAGCTCAAGGTGTTGGCTGACGTCGGTCTGCTCGGGCTCCCCAATGCCGGTAAATCCACCTTCGTGCGCTCGGTCTCCGCGGCAACCCCCAAGGTGGCTGACTACCCGTTTACCACCCTGATGCCCAGCCTGGGCGTGGTGCGTGTGGACGCGCTCAATTCGTTTGTGGTCTCTGATATTCCGGGCCTGATTGAAGGCGCCGCTGAAGGCTCCGGTCTGGGTATCCGTTTTCTCAAGCACCTGGTGCGAACGCGTCTGTTGCTGCATCTGGTGGATGTGATGCCACCGGATGATTCCCTGCCGGAAGACAACGCTGCCGTGATTCAGCAGGAGCTTGCGCGATTCAGCCACACCATGATGGAGCGGCCCAGATGGCTGGTGTTGAACAAGATGGATCTGTTGCCGGAAGACGAACAGGTGGCACTGCGTGACCGGGTGGTCAAGGCGCTGGACTGGGAAGGCCCGGTGTTTTCCGTCTCCACCCTGAACCCGGGGTCTCTGACCGATCTGGTGCAGGCGATAGGACGGTTTCTGGATGAAGAAAAGGCTCGTCTGGCGCAGGACGAGTCGGCGCGGGAAGCCGATGCCGAGCAGAGAGAAAAAATAGAAGAAGAGGCGCGGGACCGCATCGAAGCGGTTGCTGCAGCACGTCGAGCCAAGCGTCAGTCATCGGATGACGACGATGATGACGATCATGATGTGGAAGTGGAATATGCCCCTTACTGATGCTGCGGCCGGGAACGGCTTGATCGCAGGTGAACGCTGGGTCGTCAAAATAGGCAGTGCACTGCTCACCAATGACGGTCAGGGTATTGATCATGACCGGATAGCGGACTGGGTTGCGCAGATGGCTCAGTTGCGGGCTCAGGGCATTGATATTGTGCTGGTGTCTTCTGGTGCCGTCGCCGCAGGCATGACCGAACTGGGCTGGTCCGCGCGGCCCAACGAACTGGAATTGTTGCAGGCTGCTGCTGCGGTAGGGCAGAGTCGTCTGGTGGAGTATTACCACACCTGCTTCAATCGCCACGATCAGCAGACCGCCCAGATATTGTTGACCAATGCCGACCTGGCTGATCGGCAGCGCTACCTGAATGCACGCTCCACCATCCGGACCCTGTTGAAGCTCGATGTGCTGCCCATCATCAACGAGAACGACACCGTGGTGACCGACGAAATACGTTTTGGTGATAACGATACCCTGGGCGCACTGGTGGCCAATCTGGTGGAGGCGGATGCCCTGATCATTCTCACCGACCAGCAGGGTATCTATGACCGTGATCCACGGCGTTATCCCGACGCCGAGCTGATATCGTCGGCCCGGGCCAATGATCCGAACCTGCTGGCGGTGGCTTCCGGAGGCGGCAGTCTGGGTCGGGGAGGCATGGTCACCAAGGTTCGGGCTGCCCGTCTGGCGGCAAGAAGCGGCGCTCTGACGGTGATTGCCGGAGGCCGGGAGCCGGATGTGCTGACGCGGTTGCGCAGCGGAGAGGTGCTGGGCTCGCATCTGACACCTGATGCCGAGCCTCTGGCTGCTCGCAAGCAGTGGCTGGCGGGGCAACTGCAGTCGAAAGGCTGGGTACGCCTGGACAAGGGTGCCATTCGTGCCATCCGTTCCCAGGGCACCAGTCTGTTGGCTGTTGGGGTGACGGCCACGGATGGTCACTACAAGCGCGGTGAACTGGTGGACTGCCTGGACGACGACGGTCATCTCGTTGCCAAAGGGCTGAGCAACTACGGTGTTGAGGAAACGCGCCGGATTCTGCGTCACCCCACGGCCGATATCGAAGCCATTCTGGGTTATATCAGCGAACCTGAATTGATTCACCGGGACAACCTGGTAAACCTCTGAGCGTTTGTTCCTGTGCTCAAATCCGGTAGGTGGAGCCGGTCATCACCCTGGACATCAGGGACATGGCCTGTTTGACCGGTGCCGGGAATTCGGCACCGCCGGCCTCTCTGGCATGGGCCGCATGACGTTGTTCATCGGCCAGCATCTGGGCAACCACGGCGCGACTGCGCAGATCAACTTCCGGCAGTGCTTCCAGGTGATGCTGCAGGTGCTTGCTGACCTGATCCTCCGTGGCGGCGACAAACCCCAGGGAGTAGCGATCACCGGCGGCCCCGGCCAAAGCGCCCATGGCAAATGACAGGGAATAGAACAGGGGATTCAGAACGCTGGGCTGGCTGTGCAGCTCCTTCAGTCGGGCTTCACACCAGGCCAGGTGATCCTTTTCTTCATCGGCCGCTTCCTGCATCTGCACGCGCACGTTGTCCAGTCGGGCGGTGCTGGCCTGACCTTCGTACAGGGCCTGGGCACAGACTTCACCCGTGTGATTGACGCGCATCAGCCCGGCTGCATGGCGTTGTTCGTCGAGCCCCATGGGAGATTCGTCCAGATGTCCCCCGGGTATCTCGCCGCGTGCACGCGTGCCGCCGGGTGTGCAGGTGCGCAGCGCGTTATCAAGGCGTTGCAGCCACTGGTCCAGATTGCTCAGTTGTCGTGTCATGATGGAAATCCACTTAATAGACTTAACAAATCCCGGGTGTTGATCGGCTTGGCCATGACCGCATCAACGCCCAACTCTTCTGCCGCTCGTTCAACGTAATGCAGGTCGATGCCGGTCATTACGATGACCCTCAGGCCTTTCAGCCCCTCAATGCCCCGAATTTTCTTCACCAGTTCCAGACCGGTCATTTCCGGCATGCGATAATCGATTATGACCCAGTCAAAGGGCTGGTGAAAATACATATGGCTTTGCAGGGTTGCCAGTGCCTCTTTGCCGCTGGAAGCCAGTTCGGGCTGCATTCCCCAGGCGCGTGTCTGATCCTCCAGTACCTTGCGCACCGCCAGGTGATCATCAACAATCATGACCTTGCGTTGCAGCAGCGGGGTCAGGGTATCAGGGTCCGCCGGCGGTGGCGGGCTGTCTTCTTTCTCGAACGGCAGACTGACCCAGAAGCTGGAGCCCTGACTGGCCGCCCGACTAACGCCGATCTGCCCGCCCATGGCTCTGACCAGTTCATTGGCAATGGGCAGACCCAGGCGCATGCCCTGTTGTCCCGATTCGTCGGTGTCGGCCATCTGGAAATCGAACAGTTGCCCCATTTCATCGGGCGCTATTCCCTGACCGGTATCGTCAATGCGTATGCGCAACCGTTGTTCACCTTCCAGTCGGATGACCACCTGAATCACTCCGTCATAGGTAAACTTCACATTGTTGTCGAGTATAATGCGCAGCACCTGTGATACCAGGTCCGGGTCAATGCGCACATAGGTGGGCACAGTGGATACGATCTCGGTGACCACTTCCACGGATTTCTGGCTGGCGAGACGGGCAAACGGACTGACCACGTCGTGGAGGAATTCGTTCAGGTCGGTAGTACGCGGGCGCACATAGATCTGATCGTTGCTGATACGTGTGAGTGCTCGCATCTCGTCGGCCAGGTTCAGCATCTGGATGCCGGCGTTGTGTGTTGTGGTGACGTATTCCTGCTGATCAATATTCAGTTTGGTTTCACTGAGCAGTGACGTCATGCCCAGAACGCCGTGTATGGGGGACCTCAGGTCATGATTCAGCTTGCGCAGCAACACCATGGAGTCTCCAAGTTGCAGGTTCGGATTGCCCTGGGGGTGGTTTGCCGGAGAGGCCTGATTGACGGGTAAGGCTTCCTGGCATACGAATCCGACATGAACCGCGAGCACCAGCAGGTGCACCAGATTGTAGGCATCATGGGTAATGGCCAGCGGGCTGTGTTGCAACAACGCCATCATGAGCCAGATCAGCAGGCTGGCCGGTGTGGCGACCGCGTACATGGCCTCCATGGCGTCCGGTTTCGAGCCGGCACTGAACAGTCGCCAGAGACTCAGAGTAGACAGCATGATCGCCACAGGCACAGGCCCGAACAGAGTGCCGACGACCAGGGGCACAGACAGCAGGGCGCCAGCGCAGATCCGGCCTGCCAGATGCCGTGGTTGCCAGGGCGCACACCAGAGTGTTGCCAGTGCAGCGGCCACCAGCCCCATGAGACCACCGACAATCCAGTGGTCGTGGAGCAGTTCGATGCCCGGCAGTGTGGGTGTGGGTATACCCTGCGCGTAAGCGAGATTGAACAGCAGCAGCATGAAGAGGTAAAGCGGCCAGCCAACCCGTGTGTATCCGGACTGTTTATCGGTTCGGGGTTGCCTGAGCTGAATCAGAATGAGGTACAGGACCAGCAGTACTCCGGCGCCGGTGAGGCCGTAAAGCGATGCGCCCACAGCGGTCTGCCGCTGCTGGTGCTCCTCGGGCGTCTCGGCGTCCAGCCTGAGGTTGACGTACCCGGGGAAACGCAGGTTATGGACCCGCACTGTCCAGGTCTGGGTATCGCCGGCGGGCAGATAGTAAGGCAGCGACCAACCCCTGACGCCCGCGGTGAGGTTGTTGCCCGAGGGTGGCGAGGAGGGTCCCAGTTCCATGTTGAAGGCGCCGCCGGGACGCAGCATCAGGAAACCGTGCTGGCTGACGGTACCCGATGGGTTGTCGAGATGGATCTGGACCCAGACGTCCTGTCCCGGGGCGAACAGGCGCAGTGTCCTGTCGCGCAAGGGGAGGGCCTGCGCGTCAATAGCGTCGTCAGGAAGACTGGCCGGATCCGGGTGTGCCACCGCCGGTGTGAGCCAGTAACGCATTTGCGGCTCAATGGACGCCGATGTCGGCTGGGCGTGATCTGCCAGGATACTGCTGCTTGTGAAGCTGACAATGATCAGCAAGATCAGACCGAAAAAGGTCGGGCGCACGCAGGGCCGGCGCACATCCGGCTCGCCTTGCTCCTGGTGCGTCAGCAACCTGTCCGACATGTTCAGCCACCGTCTCTGTCGATGGCCCGATGGCCGATGTCGGTCCGGTAATAGCAGTCGTCCCAGTGAATCTGGGCGACCAGTTCGTAGGCCCGGCGCTGCGCCTGCTTTACGGTGTCACCCAGTGCCGTGCAGCACAGAACGCGGCCACCATGGGTGACCAGTTGATCCCCCTGCAATGCGGTGCCGGCCTGGAAAACTTTGCCCGCTCCTCGCTGGCCGGTGTCCTGCATCCCCTGAATGACGTCCCCTTTGCGGTAGGCGTCCGGATAACCGCCGGCGGCCATCACTATGCCCAGTGCGGCTTGTGGTGACCATTGTGTAGATTCCTGATCCAGCTTGCCGCGTGTCGCGGCCAGGCAATGTGCCACCAGATCTGATTGCAAGCGCATCATGATGGGTTGTGTTTCCGGGTCGCCGAAGCGGCAGTTGTATTCCAGTACGTTGGGTGTGCCGTCCGGGGCAATCATGAGACCGGCATAGAGAAAACCGGTATAGGTGCGCCCCTCGGCCTTCATGCCCTCCACCGTAGGTTTGATGACCTCTTGCATGACCCGCTCGGTCAGTGCTGGAGTCACCACCGGTGCTGGCGAATAGGCGCCCATGCCACCTGTGTTGGGACCTGTGTCACCGTTCCACGCTGCCTTGTGATCCTGCGACGAAGCCATGGGCAGAACGTGTTCGCCGTCCACCATGACGATAAAACTGGCTTCCTCGCCACGCAGAAATTCCTCGATGACTACCCGGGCACCGGCATCACCAAAGCGGTTTCCGGACAGCATGTCTCGTACTGCGGCGATGGCCTCCTCATCTGTTTCGGCCAGTATGACGCCCTTGCCCGCGGCCAGACCGTCGGCCTTCACGACAATGGGAGCGCCCTTGTCCCGGATATAGGCAATGGCCTCGGCTTCATCCGTGAATACGCCGTAGAAGGCGGAGGGGATCTGGTGCCGGGCCAGGAAATCCTTGGTGAAGGCCTTGGAGCCCTCCAGCTGGGCAGCTTCTTTCGACGGTCCGAAAATCGCCAGTCCAGCGGCCTTGAAATCATCCACGATGCCCGCTACCAGGGGCGCTTCTGGGCCGACAATGGTCAGCTCAACCTGGTTTTTGCGCGCAAACTCGATCAGCGCCGGGTGGTCAGCCATGTCGATGTGCACATTCTCCAGACCGGGTTCCATGGCCGTGCCGGCATTGCCCGGCGCCACGTAGACGGTGTCGGCCAGGGGAGACTGTACGACCTTCCAGCCCAGAGCATGCTCACGTCCACCGCTGCCAATAATCAGAATGTTCATGGGTGATTGTCTCCTTTGGGCGCCCGACTGACGGACCCCGATAATCAGTGTCGGAAGTGGCGCATGCCGGTGAACACCATGGCTATATCATGCTCGTCGGCGGCAGCGATGACTTCTTCATCACGCATGGATCCGCCTGGCTGAATTACAGCGGTAATGCCGGCTTCTGCGGCCTGATCGAGTCCGTCCCGGAAGGGCAGGAAGGCATCAGATGCCATGACCGATCCGGCCACCTCAAGCGACTCGTCAGCGGGCTTGATGCCCGCTATGCGCGCACTGTACACACGACTCATCTGCCCGGCACCGATGCCGATGGTCATGTTGTCACGGGCATAGACAATGGCGTTGGACTTCACGAATTTGCCCACATACCAGGCAAACGTCAGATCGCTCAACTCGGTGTCTGTCGGCTGGCGTCGAGTGACCACTTTCAGATCGCTGGCTGACACCTGACCCAGATCACGGTCCTGAATCAACAGGCCCCCGGTCACTTTCTTGAAGTCGAACCCGGGCTGAGGTGCGGTCCATTCGCCACAGGCCAGCAGACGCACATTTGGCTTCACCTTGACCACATCACGTGCACTGTCGCTGATCACCGGTGCGATGATCACCTCGACAAACTGCTGATCAATGATGGCCTTGGCGGTGGAGGCATCCAGCGGACGGTTGAAGGCGATGATACCGCCGAACGCTGAAGTAGGATCCGTCTGAAAGGCCCTCTTGTAGGCGCTCAGGGTATCTGCGCCTGTGGCAACACCACAGGGGTTGGCGTGCTTGACGATGACACAGCAGGGTTCATCAAAGCACTTGACGCACTCCAGCGCGGCATCGGTGTCGGCGATATTGTTGAAGGACAAGGCTTTGCCCTGGATCTGTTCGGCGGTGGACACAGAGGCTTCAGTGACACTCGGGTCGGTATAGAATGCGGCGGCCTGGTGTGGGTTCTCGCCGTGCCGGAGTGATTGCGCACGCCGCAGTTGCAGATTGTAGGTGCGTGGAAAGTCCGTCTTCTGATGAGTACTCAACTGGTCCGCTTCCTGGTCGATTCGGCCCAGGTAATTGGCGATCATCCCGTCGTACTGTGCGGTGTGTTCGAAGGCCTTGAGCGCCAGATCGAAGCGGGTTTTCTGAGTGACACCACCCAGACGATCGGTTTCATCCAGTATCCGCCCGTAATCCGACGTATCCACCACAATAGAGACCCAGGCATTGTTCTTGGCGGCACTGCGTACCATGGTGGGGCCGCCGATATCGATGTTCTCTATGGCCGAGGGCAGGTCGCAGTCAGGCTGCGCCGTTACCTCGGCAAAGGGGTAGAGGTTTACTACCACCAGGTCTATAGGGGCAATGTCGTGCTGCGCCATGACGTCATCATCCTGGCCCCGGCGGCCGAGAATGCCACCATGTATGGTCGGATGAAGTGTCTTGACCCGGCCGTCCATCATTTCGGGAAAGCCGGTGTGGTCGGATACTTCCGTCACGGGCAGGCCGTGCTCACGCATTAGGCGGTAAGTGCCGCCGGTGGATAACAGCTCGATGCCCCGCTCGTGCAGAGACGAGGCGAATTCGACGATCCCGGTTTTGTCGGAGACGCTCAACAGGGCGCGCTTGATGGCTACAGTGGCTTGCATAGATGTCAGTACCTGTTACCGGAAAGATTCAAAGCAGTCCGTATTGCTTCAGCTTCTTGCGCAAAGTGCCGCGGTTGAGTCCCAGAACCTGAGACGCACGGGTCTGGTTGTCGCGTGTGTAGCGCATAACCACTTCGAGCATGGGGGCTTCGACTTCCGACATCACCATCTGATAGACGTTGTTAACATCCTGACCATCAAGATTCTGGAAATAGTTGTTCATGGCCAGCTCGACACTGTCACGCAGTGTTTCAGTGTTGCTGTCATCGCCCTGGTTGGCGGTCTGCTTCATAGGTACCTCAATAGAATTCATACTCATGCTGCTTCGTACTTTTCCTGTCCTTCGGATACAGATTGAAAATAACCCTGTATCAGTTCGAGTTGGCTGTCCGGGGTTTCCAGACGGTTAAACTGCTGCCGCACGGACCGGCCGTTCGGCTGGGCCTGTAGATACCAGCCCACATGTTTGCGTGCAATGCGGACACTCATGTAAGTGCCGTAAAATGCGTACAAATCCGTCAGATGACGAGTCAGTACGCTGTGCTGCTCCTCCAGGTCGGGGCGCGCCATGACCTCTCCGGTGGTCAGGAAATGCTGTATTTCCCGGAACACCCAGGGATTGCCTTGAGCGGCACGGCCAATCAGCAGGCCGTCAGCGCCGGTATGGGCCAGTACATGCCGGGCTGAAGGGCCGTCTGTTATATCACCATTGGCCAGTACCGGAATGGATACGGAGGCCTTGATATCGCGGATGGTGTCATACTCGACAGTGGGCATGAAGCGGCAGGCGCGTGTCCTGCCGTGAACGGCCAGTGCCTGTATCCCTGCCTGTTCTGCAATGCGGGCGATAGTGACCCCATTGCGTTCCTCCGGCGACCAGCCGGTCCGTATCTTGAGTGTTACGGGAATGTCCACGGCGTTGACCACGGCATCCAGAATGTCACTCACCAGCGCTTCGTCGCGCAACAAAGCGGACCCTGCAGCCTTGCGACAGACCTTCTTGGCAGGGCATCCCATGTTGATATCAATGATATCCGCACCCAGGTCCACATTTTGCCGAGCGGCCTCCGCCATCTGTACCGGGTCGCTGCCGGCAATCTGCACACTGACCGGTGACTCTTCCGCGTCATGCTGCAGGCGCAATCTGGATTTGGTGGAGTCCCAGAGCCGCGTGTCAGACGTCACCATTTCGGATACGGCCATACCGGCCCCCAGAGTCCGGCAAAGATGCCGGAATGGACGATCCGTGATGCCGGCCATGGGGGCCAGCACAAGGGCGGGGTCGATGTGGTGGGAGGCTATCTTAAACACGGTCCTGGTCAATTTGTGTTCAGCACGGGCGGCGTATGATACTGATTCCGACTGCGTTAGAAAAGCGTTCTGAAGCAGTAATAAAGCCTTTTCACTCTTGCTGCGTGATCTGTTTATCAGTAGTGAAATGTCAAGCGGAAATTGTTCAGATCTTCCACCGGACGTTCGAGATTCATGCTGATACTGACCGGTCGACCCGGCGGCATCAGATCGTTGGGGCGCAGTTCGCCCCCGACATAATCCTCCGGCGCAAACAGGCCATCGGCAATGGTGCTGCCCTGAAAGTCCTCGATGGTCAGTTTCAGCATGGGGAAGGGGGAAGGCCGATCACCGCGGTTGACGAACACGGCGTCCAGGCGCATGCGACCGTCAGGCAAGGGCCGCAGTACAGAGCTCAGGGCCCTGATTGAGCCGGCATCGAGAGCGGCCTCTGGGAGGTCACAGCCGAGGACGTTGCAGACGGTCTGATAGACGGTGTCCAGTCCCGGTTGCTGACTCAGACGTTGACGCTCCCACCAGCCGATCTGGGCCAGCAACAGGATAGCCAGCACTGCTGTGCCTGCGCGCCAGGGCCAGCGCCGGCTTTCAGATGCGTCCATCTGATCGGCCATTTCGTCCAGATCCTGATTGGCGAAGGCGGCTTCCAGTTGTTGAGAGTGGTTCGACCTGCGACGCTGCGGTGCGGACGCAGGCCGGTCGCCAAAGGGGTCGGAGTTCGTTTCCAGATCGGTGAGCGTCATGTCCTGGTGCCGGGTGGGTTGTCTGCCCGCGTCCTCTTCTTCCATGCTGGCGAGCATTTCCAGTGCCCAGCTGTCGTCGGCCGACTGTGTGGCCTTGTCGGGCTCGGTGTCCTCGGTGTGCGCAGGCGATGTGTCGGAAGCATCGTCCAGCGACAGGAACGAGTCACTGAATTCCAGCGAGGAGTTGTCCTCTGCAGTTTCGTCGTTGTCGTCGGACAGGTCATACTCGTCATCGTCCATGAAGAGTACATCGTCATCGTCGTCGGCATTGAACAGCAGGTCGTCGTCATCGCGTTCAAATGTTGCCGCGTCTTCAGGAGCCACGGGCGATGTGTTCCAGCGGGCGCTTTGAGGGGTGTCTTCGAGGCTGCTCTCAGGGCGGCGCCGGGGTTGCTCTTCGGGTCGATTACGGGACTTGCGCGGAGTCGTCTCCAGCAGGTATTCGGTGGCGTTGAATACCTGGAGGCAGCTGCCGCAGCGTACGGCGCCTTTGGCCGCCGCCAATTGTTCGGCGGTGACCCGGAAGGCGGTCTGACAATGCGGACACCGTGTTGACTGCGTTTGGCTCATTACTGGAAAATCATCCTGATGGAACGGTCACTGTATTCGTCGACCGGCAATTCTAGCCCACTCGTCCTCGTATGTAACGGCTATTTCTGTCAACAGAGGTGTATAGGCAGCGACCACCTCGTCGACCTGGCTTTTGATGACGCCGGACATTACCAGCCAGCCGTTGGGCTTCAAGTGGCCGACAATTCTATCACGAAGGTCAATCAGCGGTCCGGCAAGAATGTTGGCCAGTACGACGTCGGCTCCGGTTTCGCCGTCGGCATCGATCAGGGGCGGCGCTGCGTCCGGAAGGTAGACGTCGTATCGCCCTTCATCGATAGCGTTGTGGTCAGCGTTCATGCGGGTGGCGGTGACGGCCTGGGGGTCGATGTCCACCCCCATCATGTAGCGTGCGCCCAGCAGTAGTGCAGCAATGCCGAGTATGCCTGAGCCACAGCCATAGTCCACCACCCGGGTATCCGTCAGATCGGTATCATTGAGCCACCGCATGCAGAGGGCAGTGCTAGGGTGGGTGCCAGTGCCAAATGCCAGTCCCGGATCCAGCAGCAGGTTGACCGCGCCTGGATCGGGCGGTGATTGCCAACTGGGGCAGATCCAGAGGCGCTGACCAAACTGCATGGGGTGGTAGTGATCCATCCAGGCGCGCACCCAGTCTTTGTCTTCCAGTATGTCATGTCGCCACTCGGGCAAGTGAGCCAGGTTGGGCAGTGGAAGCATGGCGGTGAGATCGGCGATTACGCCGGGCAGGTCGGTGTCGGCGGGAAAGAGGGCCGTCAGTACCGACTGCGACCAGAGCGGAGTGGTCCCCACGTCCGGTTCAAACAGGGGCTGGTCTGCGGCGTCTTCCAGCGTGACGGCCTGAGCGCCAACGGTCAGCAGGGCATCTTCAAGGGATTCGGCCGCGTCGGGGGCCAGGTGATGAAACTGAAGTTTTAGCCAGGTCATTGTGGTCTCTTGCCTTGCATCAGATGGACGGTGTGAGATCGGGCCCCGCATCGGGGTAGCCCCGTATTTTGACACAAAAAAGGGGCCAGTGGCCCCGTTTCTGTCAGACGCTTGAACAGCTATTTGATCAGCTTGCTTTCCAGGTAGTGGATGTTGATGCCACCGGCCTTGAAACCTTCATCGCGCACCAGCAGCTTGTGCAGGTCGGTATTGGTCTTTATGCCGTCGATGACCAGCTCATCCAGCGCCACCCGCATCTTGTTGAGGGCGGATTCCCGGTCCTCGCCATAGGTAATGAGTTTGCCGATCATGGAGTCGTAATAGGGCGGGATGCTGTAGCCGTTGTAGATGTGCGAATCCCAGCGTACACCAAAGCCACCGGGCGGATGGAACTGGGTGATGGTGCCGGGGCTGGGCATGAACGTCTTGCTGTTCTCGGCATTGATCCGGCACTCGAAGGAGTGGCCCAACTCCTTGATGTCTTCCTGTTTCAGCGACAGGGGCTGGCCATCAGCAATGCGCAACTGCTCCTTGATGATGTCCACGCCAGTGACCATCTCGGACACGGGGTGCTCGACCTGTACACGGGTGTTCATTTCAATGAAGAAGTATTCACCGTCTTCATACAGGAACTCGAACGTGCCGGCGCCCCGGTAGCCAATCTCGATACAGGCGCGGGTACAGGCGTCCAGAACCTTGGCGCGTGATTCCGGATCGACACCGGGAGCCGGTGCTTCTTCCAGAACTTTCTGGTGCCGGCGCTGCAGCGAGCAATCCCGGTCATACAGGTGAATGGCGTTGCCCTGACCGTCTGCCAGTACCTGCACTTCGACATGGCGAGGATTGACCAGGAACTTCTCCATGTACACGGTGTCGTCGCCGAAGGCAGCGGCGGCTTCCGATTTGGTAATGGATATGGAACTGATCAGACTGGCCTCACTGTGTACGACACGCATACCACGACCACCGCCGCCTGAGGCTGCCTTGATGATCACCGGGTAACCGATCTTGCGTCCCAGTTCCAGGTTCTTGGCATCGTTGTTGGTCAGCGGACCGCCAGAGCCCGGTACCGTCGGGACGCCGGCCTTGATCATGGCCCGGATGGCCGACACCTTGTCACCCATAAGGCGAATGGTTTCTGCCGTTGGGCCGATAAAGGTAAAGCCGCTGTTTTCGACCTGCTCGGCAAAGGCCGCGTTCTCGGCGAGAAAACCGTAGCCGGGGTGAATGCCTACGGCCCCGGTCACTTCGGCCGCGGCAATGATGCCGGGGATATGAAGATAGCTGTCTGCACTGGAATTCGGTCCGATACAGACGGCCTCGTCAGCCAGTTTTACGTGCTTGAGGTCACGATCAACCTGAGAATGCACCGCGACAGTCTTGATGCCCATTTCCTTGCAGGCGCGCAGTATGCGCAGGGCAATTTCACCGCGGTTGGCGATGAGTACTTTATCCAACATCATGTCACCTGTTATACGATTGTGAACAGAGGCTGGTCGAATTCAACGGGTTGACCGTTCTCTACCAGTATTTCACCAATGGTGCCGTCTTTGTCGGCTTCAATCTGGTTCATCATTTTCATGGCTTCCACGATGCAGACCGTGTCACCCTTTTTCACCTTCTGGCCCGGCTCGACAAAGGCCGCCGAGGTGGGTGAGGGTGAGCGGTAGAAGCTGCCGACCATGGGCGACTTGACGATGTGGCCTGCGGGCTCGGCCGGTGCTGCCGGCTCCGGGGCAGCAGCAGGTGCAGGTGCGGCGGCGGGCGCAGGTGCCGGAGCAGGTGCCTGTTGCATATAGGGCTGCTGCGGCGCTGACAGGTTATGCGACGAGCGGCTGATCCGGATGGACTCTTCACCCTCGGTAATCTCGATTTCATCGATGCCGGATTCTTCCAGAAGCTCGATGAGTTTTTTGACTTTACGAATATCCATTGCCCAGGTCCTGTAATTGGTTGGTTTAAATGTGTTTGACCAGGTAGCGCAGGGCTGCCCGGTATCCTTCACTGCCCATGCCGCAAATCACGGCCCTGGCCAGGTCAGAGAAATAGCTGTGGTGGCGAAAAGGCTCTCGTTGATGGATGTTGGACAGATGTACTTCAACGAAGGGCACCTGGACGCCGGCAATGGCGTCTCTGATGGCGACACTGGTATGGGTGAATGCCGCCGGATTGATAATCAGACCATCGCATTGGCCACGCAGGCTGTGCACGGTGTCTATCAGTTCGTGTTCGGCATTGCTCTGTTGACAGGTCACCTGAGCATTCAGCGATTCGCCCAGTGTCTGCAGGGACTGATCAATATCGGCCAGTGTTTCGTGCCCGTATACTTCGGGTTCGCGTGTCCCCAGCAGATTGAGATTGGGGCCATGTAATACTGTGATGCGGTGCTGGCTCATGGATTGTCGAATTATGCTCTGTGTTTGCCGTTAAAGTGGAAACTTGCTGTTAAAATCAGCGATCAGGTAGACAGTATTGCGACAGACATCGCGGGTCAACTTTTCATTGGGATTTTTGTTATGAAAAAAAATCAAAAGCGAAGGGTTGTGCGGGGCTAGGCTTTCCCTGAGCACGGGTTATACAGTAAGGTGTATTAGGGTTGAGGCTCCCCTTGGCGCGGCAGTGGCAAGCCTGTTCAGGCGCTCCAAATCACTGAATTGAATGGTCCAGACTCTGGAAAGGTAGACGGTCATGAAAAAAACACGGAGTGCGTTCTGGCGTCGCTGGGTAGTCACACAGCGTTGGGTGATGCGATATCTGCGGACCGTACGCCGGCAGTGGCGGATCGTTGCGGGCCTGGGCGGCCTGTTGCTGGCAATCATGATCATTCTCGCCCTCTGGTGGAGCCGCGAGCCGGCGCCCATGGTCATCAGCGAGCAGGTGGCGCAGCGTGTTGACGCAGGTGAGCACGATCAGGTGGCCGGTTATGCACTGGCGAGCAGTCTGGAAGCCGTCATGCTGGAACTGATCAGCAAGCCGGGAGGGTTGATGAGCAATGACCGGCTGCCACCGGGTGTCCTGCTGGACAATATGCCGAACTGGGAGCAGGGCGTGCTCTGGCACAGTCGAGAACTGATTACCCTGCTGCGCCGTGACATGACAAGGGAAAATCCGCAGGCCTCCGAGGATCCCGGACTGGTCATCGCCGAACCCCAGTTTCATTTTGCCCGTGATCGGTGGCTGCTGCCGTCCTCGGAAAACGAGTACCGTCGGGGTATTGACCACCTGGGGCACTATATTGATCGCCTGGGCAGTGGACAGGCTACCTTCTATGTGGACGAAGGGGATCTGCTCCGGCTGTTGACCCTGGTGCGGACGCGACTGGGCACACTGGATGCAGCGCTGGTGAGCAGTGTGGAAAAACGGGTATATGAGAGCTCGCCACTGTATGGCTACCTGCAGGACAGCATGGAGCGTCCGGACACATTATCGCGCTGGCGTGTGGACGATGCGCTCTATCAGGCGCGGGGCTACGGATGGGCGCTGTTGCACACGCTGCAGGCGGTGGCGATGGATTATGATACGGTGCTGTCCAGCCAGCAGCAGGCTCTGGTGGCAGAGGCAGTGCTGGAACTCGCGGCCCTGCAGCGGTCAATCCGTTCGCCTCTGGTATTGAATGCAGATGGTTTCGGTATCATGACCAATCATGCGCTCATCGCCTCCGGACATCTGGGGCGGGCAGAGCGGGCACTGAGTGAGGTGCTGGCCGGGCTTGAATAGGCACGTTCCGGTTGGTGATCCGGTGGGTTGTCGGCGTCAGTCCGGCCGGGTCATTTCCGGCGTCAGGTCAGGGTAGTCATCGTCATCTGCTTCGGAGACATCCAGCAGACGGATGCGTCGATCGTCTGCGGTGTGCACCAGAAAACGCAGACCGGCAATGGTCACGGCTTCGCCCCGCTGTGGCAGGTGGCCAAAAATATGGGTCACGTAGCCGCCAATGGTGTCAAATTCCTCGTCGCTCAGCTCGGTGTTGAAGAATTCGTTGAAGTCGTCGACTTCTGTCAGCGCCGACACGCGATGGTGGCCGTTGGCCAGCGGCGTGATGGTTTCTTCTTCCAGTGGGTCGTGCTCGTCTTCGATATCTCCGACGATTTCTTCCAGTACATCCTCGATGGTGACCAGACCGGCGACGCCGCCGTATTCATCCACCACGATGGCCATATGATTCCGGGTTTCCCGGAAGTCACGCAGCAGTCGGTTGAGGCGTTTGCTTTCCGGCACGAAGACCGGGGTGCGAATGACACCACTGAGGCTGTCGGTCATCTTGCCGGCGTCGAAATTGTTGTCACGAGCCAGGCTGAGAAGATCCTTGGCCAGCAGGATACCCGCCACCGCCGTGTTGTCGTCGTTCATCACGGGAAACCGCGAGTGTGACGAGGAGACAATCTTGTCCAGTATGTCGGTGATGGTGTCATTCTGTTCTATGACCACCATGTGAGACCGAGGGATCATGATGTCGCGGGCATGCTGGTCACTGACTTCTATGGCGCCCTGCATGATGCGAAAAGCGGAGTGGTCCAGCAGTTCATTGTCGTGAGCGTCCTGCAACAGCTCCAGTACCTGCTCACGGTCCCTGATTTCGTTCGAGAAAGCATCCGACAGTTTGTCCAGCCAGCTGCGCTTGCTGGACTGACTACTCTGATCTTCACTCATCAGTGTTCTGCATCTCCTGGTATCGCATAAGGGTCTGGAATGTCGTGTTGGCCCAGCAGCGTCGTTTCCAGTGCTTCCATGATGTCTGCTTCGTCATCGGTCTGGTGATCATAGCCAAGTAGGTGCAAGGTACCATGAATGGTCATATGCGCCCAGTGGTTCGTCACCGGTTTGTCCTGTTGTGCTGCTTCCCGGTGGATGACCTCGGCGCAGAGCGCGAGATCACCAATGAACGCGGAGGCCAGGTCAAGGCCTGGCGGGGCCTCGAAGGGGAAGGACAGGACATTGGTGGGGGCATCTTTTCCGCGGTAATCACGGTTGAGTTGTCGGGATTCTTCGGCCGTTACAATGCGCACCGTCACTTCGAGATCGCGTTCGCAATGCTCTGCGACGGCGAGTACCCAGTCGGTGAACGAGGCTTCTTCGGGCGTTCTGTGTTGGCCGTCGTCGGCGACCTGCAGCACAACCTCGGCGTTAACGACCGTCATCGGACTCATGTTGTTTGTCATCCCAGCGCTCATAGGCGTCCACAATGCGTTGTACCATGGGGTGGCGCACCACATCACGGGAACCGAAGTGGGTAAAACTGATGCCATCGACTCCTTCCAGTACCTCAATGGCATGACGCAGGCCGGAGGACTGGTTCTTGGGCAGATCCACCTGGCTGGGGTCGCCGGTAATCACCGCCGTTGAGCCAAACCCGATACGAGTCAGGAACATTTTCATCTGTTCCCGAGTCGTGTTCTGGCTCTCGTCCAGGATGATGAAGGAGTGGCTCAGCGTGCGGCCACGCATGTAGGCCAGGGGTGCCACTTCGATGACGTTGCGTTCAATCAGGCGATCAACCTTTTCGAATCCCAGCATGTCATACAGAGCGTCGTACAGCGGCCGCAAATAGGGATCGACTTTCTGTGCCAGGTCGCCCGGCAGAAAGCCCAGCTTTTCGCCGGCTTCGACAGCAGGACGCACCAGCAGAATGCGCTTGACGTCATCGCGCATGAAGGCGTTGACGGCGCAGGCCACGGCCAGGTAGGTCTTGCCGGTACCGGCCGGACCGAGGCCGAAGTTGACGTCATTGGACTGGATGGCGTGAACATAGTGCTTCTGGTTGGGCCCCTTGGGCTTCACCATGACCTTGGGTGTGCGCACTTCATGCAGACCGGGCTTGTCCCAGGGGTTGGGCTCGGCCGGATGCTGACCATCGCTTCTGGACTGGATCTCGGCATCCTGCAGGTGCAGATGCACCTGGTCCGGCTGCAGATCCAGACCACCCTTGGTCTGCTTGTACAGCTCGGCCAGTAATTTCTGCACTACCGGGGCCATGCTGTCGGTCCCGACGACTTCAAACTGGTTGCCCCGGCTCAGTATGCGAACGTCCAGGCGCTCTTCAATCAGGCGTAGATTTTCATTGCCCAGACCACACAGGCTGGCCAGCCTCTGGGGATGATCGGGGTGCAGTTCGAACCGGACCGAAGCCGGTACATCTGAATCGCGGGAGTCATGGGGAGCGGCGGTATGAACCAAAAGTTAGCCTCAAGTGGTGTTGACGTTCAGTAAGCCAGTTCGGGGTTGATCAGTTCACCCCGCAATGAATTGGCATACGCTTCGTTGATACGGATATGGGCGAACTGACCGATCATGGCGTCGTCTTCGCAGGGGAAATAGGTCAGTCGATTGTTTTCGGTACGCCCGACCATCTCGCCCGGGTTGCGGTCCGACCGGTTGGCGACCAGCACAATCTGTGTGGTGCCTTCCATGGCCCGGGAAATGCTCATGGCCTGCTGGTTTACCCGGTCCTGAAGAATCTTCAGGCGCTGCTTCTTGACCGATTCCGGTGTCTCGTCGTCCAGTTGCGAGGCGGGTGTGCCGGGCCGTGCGCTGTAGACAAAGCTGAAAGAGTGGTCGAATCCGATGGTGTGTATCAGATCCATGGTGCGCTCAAAGTCGTCGTCTGTCTCACCGGGGAAGCCGACAATGAAGTCGGAAGAGAAACTGATGTCCGGCCGGTTGGCCCGTATGCGTTCCATTTTCTCGACGTATTCGGCGGCCGTGTGCCCGCGCTTCATGGCCTGGAGAATTCGGTCACTGCCACTTTGAACCGGCAGATGCAGGTGGCTGACCAGTTCAGGTACATCCTGAAAAGCGTCGACCAGACTGTCCGAGAACTCCACCGGGTGCGAGGTGGTGAAGCGGATGCGGTCGATGCCGTCGATACCGGCGGTGACGGTGATCAGTTCGGCCAGGTCGGCGAAGCCGCCCTCGTGTCTCGGGCCCTGATAGGCGTTCACGTTCTGGCCGAGAAAATTGATTTCCCGCACGCCCTGGGCTGCCAGGTGCGCCACTTCGGTCAGTACGTCATCAAAGGGTCGGCTAACTTCCTCGCCCCGGGTGTAGGGGACTACACAGAACGTGCAGTACTTGGAGCAGCCTTCCATGACTGATACGAAGGCGGTTACGCCGTCACTCTTGGGGGCCGGTAAATGGTCGAACTTTTCGATCTCCGGGAAGGTGACGTCCACCGATGTGATTCGGTTGGCGGTTGTATCTTCCTGGCTATGCAGCATCTGTGGCAGGCGGTGCAGCGTCTGCGGGCCAAAGATCATGTCGACATGGGGCGCGCGTGCACTGATTTTTTCGCCTTCCTGGCTGGCCACACAGCCGCCTACGCCGATCTTCAGGTTCGGGTTCTTCGCCTTCAGTTTTTTCCAACGGCCGAGCTGATGAAAGACCTTCTCCTGGGCTTTCTCGCGAATGGAGCAGGTGTTCAGGAGAATGACATCGGCGTCTTCTTCCCGATCGGTCATCTCCATGTCTTCGGCATCCTGCAACAGGTCTGCCATGCGTGACGAGTCGTACTCGTTCATCTGGCAGCCGTGGGTTTTGATAAATAGCTTTTTACCCATAAATTCCTGTCGGTGAAGAAGAAAGTGTCAGTGGCAAAAGGCCGTCTGTTAAGCAAGTCATTATACCGGTCAGAGTGGCGTTGCAACAAGAGCCAAAGCGTTAACGCCGGTACAGGGGGAATCAACAGGCGCTGGTGTGCGGCTGGCGTAAAGATCGTGCTAATATCCCTCCAGTGCAGTAACGGAGAAGCAGTTCAATGAGTTACCCCAATTATCCGAAGCAGGACATCTCCTGGCGCAACTGGCCGGGCGCAATCGTGTTGCTGTTGACCGTCCTGGTAGCCGTCTGGGTGTGGTATGACACGCGACCAGAGCGCGCGGTGCCGATCTCCGAGCTGGACGTGGATCGTGAAGGCTTGCCGGACACAATTCCGGATTTCGCCTCCGAACCGGTTGTGCAGGCGCGCAAGGACCAGTTCTACGAATTCATTCTGCCCATGATCGAGGCTGAAAATCGCCGCCTGGAACAGATTCGCCAGTATCTGGTGGACTGGTCTGCCTATGTGGGCAATGAAAACAATCTCCCGGCAGCGGCCATAGAGCAGCTTTCGCGGTTGGCTGATCGTTATTATGTGGACACTGAGCAGCCACTGGACAGGTTGCTGAATGAGCTGCTGATCAAGGTAGACACCCTGCCGCCATCGCTGATTGTGGCCCAGGCCGCCAACGAGTCAGCCTGGGGCACGTCCCGCTTTGCCCTGGAGGGGAACAACCTGTTCGGCCAGTGGTGTTTCAGTGAGGGCTGTGGGCTGGTGCCGCAGAGCCGTCCGGAGGGTGAGATCTATGAGGTCCGCTCATTCGAAGAGCCCCTGTTGTCAGTGCGAGCATTCATCCTGAATCTGAACAGGCATTTCAGTTACGAGAGCCTGCGCGAAGAGCGCGCTGCCATGAAGGCCAGGGACGAGGCGGTGACCGGTGTCGATCTGGCGCCACACCTGCTGGCCTACTCCACACGGCGCGAAGCCTATGTGGACGAAATCATCGAGATGATTCAGTTCAATGATCTGCAGGCCCTTGACCAATGAGCCATTGCTGGGACAACCAGTAGAAACCACCCGAGTGTGCGGGCGCGGTGCAATTGTAGCGCTGCCGACCGTCATTCATGTCACTGTCTGTCTGCGCGGTTAGTCGTTTGCCGTCCAGTTCGAAGGGGATAGGTCGCCCGCCACCTGTAAAGCACTGCAGGGTGTCCCAGCGCACATCCTCGTACTCTGGCAGAATGTCCACGGTCAGCGTGGGACGGCTGTCATTGGTGACCTGATCGGGCAACGGGAAGTCCACCGGCAGAGGCCGACTCTGAATCTTGGTGCGCAAGGTGTCCAGGTTGGCTGCTGTGCCGCCGGCGGCGAAACGCGGCAGACCCTGCCAGTCAGAGAACTCGGCGATGCCGCCTGAGTGCTGCCCCATGGAAATGTACCCTGCGTCGTCCATAGCGGCCTGCAACAGGTCATTGTACTCGCCATAGGGGTAGGCAAAGACTTTCGCGGGCTCTTCGCCCAGTTCGTCCGTAAGGCGTTGCTGGCCAGTGTGTACACTGTCCATGGCTGCCTCCAGCCAGGCGTCGTCATACGCGTCTGCGCGCACCAGATAGTCGTGGCCGTGGGTGTGGTTCAGGAGTCGCACGCCAGCGGCATGCATTTCGCGCAACTGGTCCCAACTGATGGTGTTGCTGGAGCCCTGGTCAACCGGTTCGGTGGCGACGAAGACGGTAAAGGGGAATCCTTTTTCTTCCATCATTTCCCATGCCGTGTCGTAGACACTGATGTAGGCGTCATCAAAGGTCAGGGCGACGGCGTTGTCCGGCAGGGATTCGCCATTGCGAATGGCATCCAGTGCTTCCACCAGATCAACCACTTCATTATTGGCGTCCAGATAATCCAGGTGTGCCTGAAAATCATCAACACGCGTCGATGTGGACGGCGGTGTGTCATCTGCAACATGGTGATACATCAGGACATTGAGCGAGGTGAACGCATGGGCTGACACGGCCATTGACAATGCCAGAAAACTGGCTGCCAGTAGGCGCATCAGTTGACGTACGGATTGGTCAATCATAGGCAGGTGTTCCCCGAGGCAAATAATCTGTAGAAAGAAATGGCTGGGCCGGGAGGATTCGAACCTCCGAATGCCGATACCAAAAACCGGTGCCTTACCACTTGGCGACGGCCCAACATCTTTTCCACATTCTATCTGCTCGTTGGTGGCTATGGCTAGATTCGAACTAGCGACCCCAGCATTATGAGTGCTGTGCTCTAACCAACTGAGCTACATAGCCCGTGCGAACGAAGCGGTATTATCCGTATATTTTCCGGGGTGTCAACACGGTCGCCCAAAAAAATATAAAAGATTTCAACAGGTTAGATTTCCAGCAAGCGGGCATGCCGGAAGACTGCCACCCCTGTCGGGCGGGGCAAACTCAGGTGTCACGACCCGAGTCTGCCGACCTGGTGTCTGTGGGCAGTCGCAAGCGATCCGCATCCGTGGTGGATTGCAGCCTTACCAGCATACTGGCGGTGAGCAGCGCGGCGGTCACCGCGTGGTGGTAAAGTTGGTCAAGTGTAAGCAGGCGGAAATTGTCTTCGCTCATGGCAAAAGCGAGTATTTCGTCGTCTGTCAGCAGGTTCTTACCGAGTATTATAGGTCTCATCTGAATCTCTCCATGCGATGACTACAGAATCGGCGCCATCTGCCGTTACTTTAATCAGCCGATGGGTTTTGAGGTACAATGGCTCAGGGTTGTATTGGGCCGGTTGCTCACCCTGGTGCAGACCGCAGGGGGCACGGACGACATACGAGGACGCCGACATGTTGCGTAAAGGGTTGCACAGAATACTGATGGCCGGGCTGGTGACGGCCTCCGTACTGGCCGGCGGGGTGATGGCGGTTGATCGGTCAGGGCCGACGCTGGAGTATGACTTTGTAGACAGTTACCTGGATTATCGGGTCTATGATCTGCCCGCAGAGGTGGTATTTACCCAGCGGTTCGAAGGGTGGCAGGAAGGCGATCAGCAAGGGTTGTATCGTCTGGTCATTACCGATGCCGGTGAGCATCATCTCATGTACATCCAGTGGGTATGCCGCTGTGAAGAGGGTGTGGTGTCGGTTATCCCCATATCCGAGCTCAACCGGGACGGTCCGTTTATCTATACTCCGCCGGACATGAGTCAGCGGGGGCAGACCACCTATGTGGAGCTCGTGGCTCGCAATACCCGTACGGATGAGCATTCGCTTGTACGAGTATTCCTTCCTCAGATAGGCCGGTATCGTATTGAATATGACACTTGGTCGCCATAGGGTGCGAGCGTTACAATGCCGGCCTTTCGCGACTCGCGCAGAGTCCATTCCTGAGCTGCAGAGGTAACTATGGGGCGACGTGCCATTGGCGTATTTGATTCCGGGCTGGGTGGTTTGACGGTGTTGGCGGCCATGCGGCGGCACCTGCCCCGGGAAGATTTCATTTATCTGGGTGATACTGCCCGCGTGCCCTATGGCACCAAGAGCCAGGACAGTGTGACCCAGTATGCTCTTCAGGTGGCCGCGCGCCTGGAGAGAGAGCAGATCAAGTTGCTCGTGGTGGCCTGCAATACGGTGTCCGCGGTGGCCTTGCCCGCCATTCAGGCCGCTTTCCCGCACTTGCCAGTGATCGGTGTGGTGGAACCGGGTGCCCAGCGTGCCCTGGCGGTAAGTCGGTCGCGGCAGATCGGTGTGATTGCCACCGAGGGGACCGTTGAACGAGGTGCTTACACCGAAGCCATGCATCGCCGGGACGCCTCTGTGGCCGTATACAGCCGGGCCTGTACGCTGTTCGTGTCTCTGGTGGAAGAGGGCTGGGTGAGCGGTGATCTGGTAACGGCCATTGTGCGCGAGTATCTGTCGACACTCACTGCCGAAGCCCCGGCGCTGGATACCCTGGTCCTGGGGTGCACGCATTATCCGGTACTTCGCCCGGTGATCAGCGATGTGATGGGGCCGACGGTGACCCTGGTCGATTCTGCCGATACCACAGCCGATGCCGTGGTATCGCTGCTGGCGGAACAGGGCCTGGCGGTGACTGATGATCAGCCGGGCCAGCTAAGGCTGTGGGTGACCGACGGTCCGGGCCGGTTTGCCCGGGTGGCTGGCACCTTTTTCGGCGAGCCTGTGAGTCCGGACGATGTCAGCCTCATTGATCTCTGACCGGCTGGTTCACTGATCGATTCCCGGGCGTTTGCTCGGACGCCCTTCACTGATGGCGGCTTTGCCAGAGCACTTCCTGACCGTCATCCGCCCGGGCCACGGTGCGAGCCAGCACAAAAAGGTAGTCGGACAGTCGGTTGATGTACTGAATGGACGTGAGTCCGACCCGCTGATCGTCATCCGTATCCACGTCCTGTTCCTGGTCATGCAGTGCCCAGAGTTGACGCTCGGCCCGTCGGGCGACGCTGCGGGCAATGTGAACCCGCGACGTCGTTTCGCTGCCGGCCGGCAAGATAAAATTGTCCAGAGGCGGCAGGGCGTCATTGAGTTGGTCGATCGCGCGCTCCAGATCCGTAACCAGAGTGTCTGCCACCAGATCGAAGCCCGGCATGGCCAATTCTCCGCCGATATCGAACAGATCATGCTGAATCTGGCTCAGTACGGGGGTCTGGTCATGGTCCGCGTCCAGTGCGGCCCTGATGTGGCCGATCCAGGAATTCAACTCATCCACTTCCCCCATGGCCTGAATGCGCAGATCATGCTTGGGTACGCGGCCCTGAGTGCCCAGCCCTGTCTGGCCGGTATCGCCGCTGCGTGTGTAGATGCGTGACAGTCGTTTGCCCATGAAGTCTCCTCATGACTGATCGTCTGGTTGGTTGAGTAATATGAGTAATGGCGCCCCGGGGATCAGTCCTGATCCTCCAGTGGCAGCTTGATGGTAAATCGGGTGCCCTGTCCCGACTCGGAGGCGACGGTCAGTTGGCCGTGATGGTGTGACGTGATGATGAAATAGGCCACGCTCAGTCCCAGGCCTGTGCCGTTGCCCACATCCTTGGTGGTAAAGAACGGCTCGAAGACGCGTTTGCGCGTGACACTGTTCATGCCCTGACCGTTGTCGGCCACCTGGATGATGCAGTAGTGCCTGTCCCGTCTGCAGGTTATGCGGATTTCGCCCCGAGTGTCCGGGTCGGCCCGGTCGACAATGGCCTGCCAGGCATTCTTGATCAGATTGAACAGCACCTGCTCGATTTCGGTATTGGCCACGGGGACCTGGAGGTCCTCGCAGTCGCCCCAGTCGGTGTCCAGTATCAGTCGCCCGTCATTGACGTTCTTGCGCAGATCCAGATCACTGAGGGCGATGGCCAGGGCGCGCTTTATCAGTTCCACAATGGACCTGGGCTGCCGCACGGTGTTGCTCTGGCGGCTGAACTGCAACATGTTGGTGACGATGTCGGCGGCGCGTTCTCCCGATGACAGTATGTGATCCAGAAAGCGCGGTACGTCGCGCTTGTCCAGGTATCGGGTCAGAATGTCCAGGTCCAGATCCAGCGCCGCCGCGACTTTCTGGTTAGCCGGTGTGTCCGGGTGCAGGCGTCTTCTGATGGTCTGCACACTCTGCACGATGGCACTGAGGGGGTTGTTGATCTCGTGGGCCATGCCCGCCGCCAGGCCG
>LFIK01000283.1_pt1 | contig 37686 bp, 38 predicted proteins | sample 643401 | NCBI WGS metagenome assembly LFIK01 (sample SAMN03777447, study PRJNA286221) | soda lake metagenome | biome: soda lake; feature: Kulunda steppe; material: water; isolation source: sample T5-Br brine of Lake Tanatar-5 | place: Russia: Kulunda steppe | collected 2010-07
ACCCGCCCACCCTTGCGCGCCGCGCAGAGGGGGCGCGGGGGTGGCGCTGTGGTGTGGAAATTACAACGAGAAGCTGATCCCGCAGCCGCAGCTTGACGAGACGTTGGGGTTGTCGATCACGAACCGCGCCCCGATCAGTTCCTCGCTGAAGTCGATCACGGCGTTTTCCAGAAACGGCAGCGAGACCGGGTCGATCAGCACCTGAAGCCCGTCGCGTTCCAGCACCAGATCATCCTCGGCGGGGCTGTCGAAACGGATGTCGTACTGAAAGCCGGAGCAGCCGCCGCCATCGACGGCGACCCGCAGGGCCTTGACCTCGCCCGTGTCTTCGGCGATTTCGGCAAGGCGCCGGTAAGCGCGGTCGCTGACGCGCGGTGGCAGGGCAAGGGTCATGGGCACGAGCCTTATTTCCGAGTTCTTTGCTCTGATATAGACGTGCGGGGCGAAATCGGCAAGGTTGCGGAGGCAGGATGCTCAAACCCTATGCGATGCGGCCCGAGCAGTCGCGCGGGCGTCGGCACGCGGAGGCGATGAGCACTTTCCGCTCGCCCTTTCAGCGCGACCGCGACCGGATCATCCATTCCTCGGCCTTTCGACGCCTCAAGCACAAGACGCAGGTCTTCATCGAGCATGAGGGTGATTACTACCGCACCCGGCTGACGCATTCGATCGAGGTGGCGCAGGTGGCGCGGACGCTCGCGGGCGCGCTGGGGCTGAACACCGATCTGGCCGAGGCGATCGCGCTGGCGCATGATCTGGGCCATCCGCCCTTCGGCCATACGGGCGAGGAGGCCTTGGAGCAGTTGATGGCACCCCATGGCGGGTTTGACCACAATGCCCAGGCGCTGCGGATCGTGACCTCGCTGGAACGTCATTATGCCGATTTCGACGGGCTGAACCTGACCTGGGAGACGCTGGAAGGCATCGCCAAGCATAACGGCCCGGTGACGGATGCCGCGGGCCGCCCGCTGAAGGGCGCGGCACTGCCCTACGCGCTGGTCGAGTGCAATGAAGGTTTCGATCTGGACCTCTCAGGCCATGCCAGCGCCGAGGCGCAGGTGGCCGCGATTGCCGATGACATCGCCTACAACCACCACGACCTGCATGACGGGCTGCGTTCGGGGCTGTTTACCGAGGCCGATCTGATGGAACTGCCGATCACCGGCCCGGCACTCGCCGAGGTGGACCGCCTCTATCCGGGGCTCGAGGTGATGCGCAGACGGCACGAGGCGTTGCGGCGCGTCTTCGGGGTGATGGTCGAGGATGTGCTGCTGGTCGCGGGCACGCGGCTGGGGCCGGCCGATCTGGCCTGCGCGCAGGATATCCGCGATCTGGGCGTGACGATCATCCGCTTCTCGGACCGGCTGTTTCGCGAGTTGAAGGTGATCCGGCAGTTCCTGTTCACGCGCATGTATCGCGCGCCGTCCGTGGTGGCGATGCGCGCGCGGGTGACCGAGGTGGTGACGGATCTGTTCCCCCTCTACATGACGCGCCCCGATCTGCTGCCGCCCGAATGGCGGCGTGATGTCGAGGCCGCGCGCGACGAGACGGCGCTGGCGCGGGTCGTGGCGGATTACGTGGCGGGCATGACGGATCGTTTCGCCATCGCCGAACATGCGCGGCTGGTGGCGCAGATGTGAGGCGGGGAGCCTTGTGGCGAGGGGGGCGCCCTTCGGCCCCCATCGAGGGGGCACTCAGGGCGGCGCTGACGCGCGGCGAGCCTGCTTGCGTTGCGCGGCCCACAGGCCGTGGCAGGGGCGCTGCCCCTCTTTGGCCTGCGGCCAAATTCACCCCGGAGTATTTCGGGCAAGAAAATGACAGGAGACTCTCGCATGAAGGACACAGAATCACTGGTTCGCCGCACGCCCTGGCCCGAGAGCGCCTCGCGTCCGGTGGGGACCCCGATCCAACCCTCGGTGGTTTATGCCTCGCCCGATCCCGACACGCTCGATGCGCAGTATGAGGGGCGGCTGAAGGGCTACACCTATGCGCGCGAGGGGCACCCCAATGCCGATGTGCTGGCGCGCAAGATCGACCAGATGGAGGGGGCGCAGGGCGGGCTGGTGCTGGGCTCGGGCATGGCCGCCGTGACGGCGGTGCTGATGGGGTTGTGCCGCGCGGGCGATCACGTGCTGGGGGGCGATCAGCTTTACGGGCGGTCCCTGCGGCTGATGAGTGCCGATCTGCCGCGGCTGGGGGTGGCGACCTCGCTCGCCGATCCGACCGATCTGGCGGCGTTCGAGGCGGCGATCCGCCCCGAGACGCGGATGATCCTGCTCGAGGTGGTGTCGAACCCGACGCTGCGGGTGGCCGATATCGAGGGCATCGCGGCCCTGGCGCAGGCGCGCGGGGTGCTTCTGGTGATCGACAACACCTTTACCACGCCGCGCGGTTTTCAGCCTTTCGCGCATGGGGCGGATCTGGTGGTGCATTCTGTGACCAAGATCCTCGCCGGGCATTCGGATGCGACGCTGGGCTATGTGGCGGCGCGTGACCCCGCCTTGATGAAACCCGTCTATGATTTCGCGGTGACTACGGGGATGACGCCCAGCCCCTTCGATTGCTGGCTGGCCGAGCGCGGGCTCTATTCCTTCGAGCTGCGCTATGACCGGGCCGAGGAAAACGCGGCGGCGCTGGCCGGGCATCTGGCGGGGCTGGCGGGGGTGCGGCGCGTGCTCTATCCGACGCGGCCCGATCACCCCGACCATAATCGCGCGCAGGCGCTGCTGGGGGCGCGGGGCGGGCATATGGTCAGCTTCGAGGTCGATGGCGGGCGAGAGGCCGCCAACCGGCTGGTGCGCGCGGCGGGCAATATCCCCTTTGCGCCCACGCTGGGCGATATCGGCACCACGCTCTCGCACCCGGCAAGCTCGTCCCATCGCGGGCTGACGCCCGAGGCGCGCGCGGGGCTGGGCATCAGCGAGGGGTTCTTCCGCGTCTCGGTCGGGGTGGAGGAGATCGGCCTTCTGTGCCGCGAGTTCGAGGCTGCCGTGGCCGCGAGTCAGGGCTGAACGGGGCATGGCAGGCAGGCGCGTCAGCTTTGCGGGGCAGGATTTCGTGGCGCGGCCCTCGGGCGCGCTGTTCTGGCCTGCCACTGCGACGCTGATCGTGGCCGACCTGCATCTGGGCCGGTCCGAGCGCATGGCGCGGCGTGGCGGCGCATTGCTGCCGCCCTACGAGAGCGCCGAGACCCTCGCCCGCTTGCAGGCGGAATGCATCGCCACGGGCGCGTGGCGGCTGATCGCGCTGGGCGACACGTTTGACGATGACGCGGCGGGGGCGGAACTGGGGCGGCTGCTGGCGCCGCTGGCCGCGGATCGCCGGGCGATCTGGGTCACGGGCAATCACGACCCGCGCGCGGGCGGCCTGCCCGGTACCGTCTGCGAGGCCTGGGCGGAGGCGGGCATCGCGCTGCGCCACATCGCCGGGCAGGGCCCCGACATTTCGGGTCATTATCACCCCAAGCTGGCCTTTGCCGGTCAGCGCGGGCCGGTCTTTCTGCTCGGCGCGGCGCATCTGATCCTGCCTGCCTTTGGCACCTATACCGGCGGGCTGGACTGCGACCACCCGGCGCTGCAGGCGTTGGTGCCGCAGGGTCATGCGATCCTGACCGGGCGCGCGGCGCATATGGTGCCCATCCCGCTGCCCGCGCGGGCGCGCCCCCGCCGAACGGGCCGGGCGCTGCCGCGCTGAGCGGTCTTTTTGCTGGATCGGACACGGGTTTCGCGATACCCTGCCGCCCAGACCCGGAAAACGGGCGTTTGAGGCAGGAACAGGCACGCGGACGGCACGGCAAACCGGCCCCGCGCGCGGGATGATCGAGGCAGTCGCATGACGGAAATGGTCTATGGCACCACGCCCATCCGGGCGGAGGACGCGATCCTGTCGCGCTGGTGGCGCACGCTCGACAAGGTGACGCTGACGGCGGTGCTGCTCTTGATGGCGGTTGGGTTGCTGGTCGGGCTCGCCGCCTCGCCGCCGCTGGCCGCGCGCAACGGGCTGCCGCCCTTCTTCTATGTCCAGCGCCAGCTTGTCTACGGGCTCATGGGGGTGGCGGCGATGATCCTCGTGTCGATGATGTCGCCCGAGCGGATACGGCGGCTGGCGGTACTGGGCTTTTTCGCGGGGCTCTTGTCGCTGATGCTGCTGCCGGTTTTCGGGACCGATTTCGGCAAGGGCGCGGTGCGCTGGTTCAGCCTCGGCTTCGGCTCGGTCCAGCCGTCGGAATTCGTCAAGCCCGCGCTGGCGGTGTTCGCCGCCTGGCTGCTGGCGGCAGGGCAGAAACCCGATGGCCCGCCCGGCAAGATGCTGTCGCTGGCTTTTCTGATGCTGGTGCTGGCGCTCCTGGTGATCCAGCCCGATTTCGGGCAGGCGGCGCTGGTGGCGGCGGGCTGGATGGCGATGTATTTCCTCGCCGGGGCGCCGATGCTGATCCTGATCGTGCTGGCGAGCCTCGTGCTGGCGGGGGGCTGGTTCTTCTACAACAACTCCGAGCATTTCGCGCGTCGCATCGACGGCTTCCTTGCTGCCGATGTGGATCCGCGCACGCAGATGGGTTTCGCGCAGAACGCCATTTCCGAGGGCGGCTTCTTCGGCGCGGGCGTGGGCGAGGGGCGGGTGAAATGGTCGCTGCCCGATGCGCATACCGATTTCATCATCGCGGTGGCGGCCGAGGAATACGGGCTGATCCTGGTGCTGTTCATCATCGCGCTGTTCGCCACGGTGCTGCTGCGCTCGCTCTTCCGGCTGATGCGCGAGCGGGACATGTTCATCCGGCTGGCGGGCACGGGGCTGGTGGTGATGTTCGCGCTGCAGGCGTTGATCAACATGGGCGTCGCGGTGCGGCTGTTGCCGTCGAAAGGCATGACCTTGCCACTTGTCTCCTACGGGGGGTCCTCGCTCCTTGCGACGGGGATTGCAATCGGTATGCTTCTGGCGTTCACGCGCACCCGCCCGCAGGGCGAGATCGGCGAATTGCTCGCGCGGCGCGCACAATCCTGAGGGTGAAACCATGGCGAGGCCGCCACTTCTGCTGATCGCCGCCGGGGGCACGGGGGGGCACATGTTCCCCGCCCAGGCGCTGGCCGAGGCGATGCTGGCGCGCGGCTGGCGGGTGACTCTTTCGACCGATGCGCGGGGCGCGCGCTATGCGGGCGGCTTTCCCGACGCGGTGCGTATCGCCGAGGTGAGTGCCGCGACCTTCGCGCGGGGTGGGCTCGCGGCGAAGCTTGCCGTGCCGCTGCGCATCCTGGGCGGCGTGCTGGCCGCCGTGGGGGGCATGATCCTTGATCGGCCGCGTGTGGTGGTGGGGTTCGGCGGCTACCCCAGCATCCCCGCGCTGTCGGCGGCGTGGCTGTTGCGCGTGCCGCGCATGATCCATGAACAGAACGGGGTGCTGGGGCGCGTCAACGCGGCCTTCGCGCGGCGCGTCAACCGCGTCGCCTGCGGCACCAGCCCGACCCAGATGGCCGATGGCATCACCAGCGAGTTCACCGGCAACCCCGTCCGCGCGAGCGTGCTGGAACGCGCGGGCGCGGGCTACATCCCGCCCGGCGACTACCCGATGGGGCTGCTGGTCATCGGCGGCAGCCAGGGCGCGCGGATCCTGTCGGATGTGGTGCCCGCCGCCGTGGCCGCGCTGCCCGAGGAGATCCGGCGCAATCTGAGCGTGTCGCATCAGGCCCGCGAGGAGGATATCGACCGCGTCGTCGCCGCCTATGAGGCGGGTGGTGTCGCCGCCGAGATCGCGCCCTTCTTCAACGATATCCCGCGCCGCCTGTCGGAATGCCAGCTTGTCATCAGCCGCGCCGGAGCCTCGTCCGTGGCCGATATCTCGGTGATCGGGCGGCCCGCGATCCTGGTGCCCTATGCCGCCGCGACGGCCAATCATCAGGCCGCGAATGCGAAGATGCTGTCCTCGGTCCAGGCGGCGGTGGTCTACCCGGAATCGCAATTCACCGCCGCGGCGCTGACCGAAAGCCTGCACGCGATCCTGACCGACCCCAAGGGCGCGCGCCAGATGGCGCAGGCGGCGCTGGGGGCCGGGCGGGCCGACGCAACCGACCGGCTGGTCGCGCTGGTCGAAACCCTTGCCCGAAAGGAGGCCCCATGAGCCCCGCCACCAAACTGCCAACCGATATCGGCCCGATTCATTTCATCGGCATCGGCGGCATCGGCATGTCGGGCATCGCCGAGGTGCTGATGACGCATGGCTATCGGGTGCAGGGCTCGGACCTGAAGGCCAGCGCCATCACCGAGCGGCTGGAAGCCCTGGGCGCCGAGGTGTGCATCGGCCAGCGCGCCGAGAATATCGGCGAGGCGGCTGTCATCGTCGCCTCGACCGCGATCCGCCCCGACAACCCCGAGATGCGCGCTGCGCGGGCGGCAGGGCTTCCGGTCGTGCGCCGGGCCGAGATGCTGGCCGAGTTGATGCGCCTGCGCTCGAACATCGCGGTGGCGGGCACCCATGGCAAGACCACCACCACCACCATGATCGCCGCCATGCTGGACGAAGGGGGCCTCGACCCCACGGTCATCAATGGCGGCGTGATCCACGCCTACGGGTCCAACGCGCGGGCAGGCGTGGGCGAGTGGATGGTGGTCGAGGCCGATGAGAGCGACGGCAGCTTCAATCGCCTGCCCGCGACCATCGCCATCGTAACCAACATTGACCCCGAGCATATGGAGCATTGGGGCAGTTTCGACGCGCTGCGACAGGGCTTTCATGATTTCGTCAGCGGGATTCCCTTCTACGGGCTCGCGATCTGCTGCACCGACCACGCCGAGGTGCAGGCGCTGGTGGCAAAGCTCACCGACCGCCGCGTGGTCAGCTTCGGATTCAACGCGCAGGCCGATATCCGCGCGGTCAATCTGCGCTACGAGAAGGGCATCGCGCATTTCGACATCGCGCTGCAGGATGAGGGGCGCGTGATCGAGGGTTGCACCCTGCCCATGCCGGGCGATCACAACGTCTCGAACGCGCTCGCGGCCGTGGCGGCGGGGCGGCATCTGGGCATGAACGGGCGCGAGATCCGTGCCGCCCTCGCAGGCTTCGGCGGCGTGAACCGCCGCTTCACCCGCGTGGGCGAGGCGAATGGCGTGACCATCATCGACGATTACGGCCACCACCCGGTCGAGATTGCTGCCGTGCTGAAAGCGGCACGTCAGGCGCTGGGCGGCACGGGCCGCGTCATCGCCATCCACCAGCCGCACCGCTACACGCGGCTGTCCTCGCTGTTCGATGATTTCTGCACCTGCTTCAACGAGGCCGATATCGTCGGCATCGCGCCCGTCTATGCCGCGGGCGAGGACCCGATCCCCGGCGTCTCGCAGGCCGATCTGCTGGCGGGGCTGCGCGCGCATGGCCATCGCGCGGCTTTCGCCGTCGACACCGAGGACCAGCTCGAGGCGCTGGTGCGCGCCCATGCCCGCCCCGGAGACATGGTCGTGTGCCTGGGCGCGGGCACGATCTCGGGCTGGGCGCACGGGCTGCTGCCGCGGCTCAAGGTGCAGGCGGCATGAGCGGCGCCGCGATCCCCTGGATGATGCTGACCACCATCGTGCTGGCGGGCGGCCTGATCGGCTATCTGCTGCTGCGCAACCGCTGGTATCGCGCGCTGGCGGCGGTGGCGCTGGGACATGTGCTGGGCGCGATCGCACTGTGGCTGTCGGTGCAGTTGAACCCCCATGCCGAGGGGGTGATGCGCGTGGCCTTTCTGGTGATGTTCGTGCTGCCCTCGCTGATCGGGCTGCTGGGCGGGGCCGGGCTTGGCTGGCTGCGCGGTCGGCGCGGCGTCGCCGATGACGATCCGGGCGGTAGTGCGTAAATTCCTTGCACTTGCGGCGTGATTGCCCAAGAATGCGGCATCCGTGATCCTGTGTTGCCCGGCGCCTACGGCGTGGCGGTGACACGGCCCGGGCCTGGGCTTAAGCCTGTCGCATCACCTCAACAGGAGTTTCGCGAATGATCCACCGCACGCTTTCCGTGGCTTTCGGGCTCGGCGCGCTTGCCGTCTCCGCGCAGGCCGAGACCGCCATGCCCTTCGCTCTCGACTGGCGCTTCGAGGGGCCTTCCGCCCCCTATTTCGTGGCCATCGACAAGGGCTATTTCGCCGAGGCCGGCCTCGCGGTCGAGGTGACCGCCGGCGAGGGCAGCCTCGACGCCATCCCGAAAGTGGCGACCGGGGCCTTCCCGGTGGGCTTTGCCGACATCAACAGCCTGATACGCTTTCTCGACCAGAACCCCGACGCCCCGGTGATCGGCGCGATGATGGTCTATGACCGCCCGCCCTTCGCCATCGTCGGGCGTCGCTCGCTGGGCGTCGAGGAACCCGCCGACCTCGAGGGCCGCACGCTGGGCGCGCCGCCCCCCGATGGCGCCTTCGCGCAATGGCCGATCTTCGTCGACGTGACCGGCATCGACGAGAGCCTTGTGACCATCGAGCCCGTGGGCTTCCCGACCCGCGAGCCGTCGCTGGCCGAGGGCACGGTCGATGCGGTGACCGGCTTCAGCTTCACCTCGTTTCTCAGCACGTTGCGGCTGGGCGTGCCGGAGGATGACATCTCGGTGATGCTGATGGCCGATTACGGGGTGGACCTTTATGGCAACGTGATCATCGTCAACACCGACTTCGCCGCGGAGAACCCCGAGCATGTCTCGGCCTTCCTCGAGGCTGTGGCGAAGGGCTGGGTCGACACGATTGCCGACCCCGAAGCCGCGATCGAGAGTCTGGCGAGCCGCAACCCTGCCATGGATGCCGAACTGGAATTGCGGCGGTTGCAACTGGCGATGGAAGACACGGTGCTCACCGACTGGGTGATGGAGAACGGCATGGGCACGATCGACCCCGACCGCTTCGCCAACGCGCTCGAACAGATCCGGCTGACCTATGAATATCAGACCGAGCCCGACCCGGCGGCCATCTTCACCGACGCCTTCCTGCCCGAAGGCGGCTTTCCCATCCAGTGACCCGACCGGCAGGCGGGCCTCCCCCCGCCTGCCGCCTGTGAGACGAGCCCTGCCATGAAACCGCTGATCGAGATCAAGGGCGTGCGCCACGCCTATCAGACCGATGCCGGCCCGCTGCCGGTGCTCGACGGGCTGGAAATAGCCGTGCCCGAGGGCGGCTTTTCCGCCGTCGTCGGCCCCTCGGGCTGCGGCAAATCCACCCTGACGCGGCTGATCGCGGGGCTGATGAAACCCGATGCGGGCGAGGTCTGGCTGCACGGGAAGCGCGTGCGCGGCCCGCGCGCCACGGTCGGCATGGCGTTCCAGAACCCGGTGCTGCTGGAATGGCGCTCGATCCTCAAGAACGTGCTGCTGCCGCTGGAAATCGTGCCGACCAAACTCAACCGCAAACAGGCCGAGGAACGCGCGCGCTTCCTGCTGTCGCTGGTGGGGCTCGAGGGGTTCGAGGACAAGCGCCCCTCCGAGTTGTCGGGCGGCATGCGCCAGCGCGCCAGCCTCTGCCGCGCGCTGATCCACCAGCCCGATGTGCTGATCCTGGATGAGCCTTTCGGCGCGCTCGACGCCTTCACCCGCGAGGATCTGTGGATGACCATGCACGAATTGAAGGCGCGCGAGCCCTTCACCGGCGTTCTGATCACCCATGACCTGCGCGAGTCGATCTTTCTGGCCGATCAGGTAGTGGTGCTCTCGGGGCGGCCTGCGCGGACGCAATACCTGCTCGATGTGCCCAAGAGCGGGCCGCGCAGCCTCGACGACCTCTACACGCCCGAGGCGGCCGAGCAACTCAACATCCTGCGCCATCAGATCCAGATCGCCCAGGGCCGCGCCGCGCCCGAGCCCGAGGCCGCAGCATGACCGGCGCGAAGATCCTGCGCAGCGTGGGCGTGCCGATCATTGCACTGATCGTGTTCCTGCTCGCCTGGGAATGGCTGGTCTGGTATCGCGGCTGGCCCACCTTCAAGATGGCCGCCCCCTCTGACCTGCCGCCCGCCTATATGCGCCATTGGGAGTTGTTCCTGACCATGGGCTGGCAGACGCTGTGGCGCACGGTTGCGGGGCTGCTGCTGGCGGTGCTGTTCGGCACACTCCTTGGCATGATCATGGGGTTTTCACGGATCATGCGCGACGCGCTCTACCCGCTGCTGGTGGGCTTCAACGCCATTCCCAAGGCGACCGTCGTGCCGATCGTGGCGCTGATCTTCGTGGGCCAGCATGATTTCAACACCGTGCTGCTGGCCTTCATGATCTCGTTCTTCCCGATCGCCGTATCGGTCAGCATCGGCCTGTCGACGCTCGAGCCCGAATACCGCGACATTCTGCGCGCGCTGGGGGCCTCGCAGCTGACGATCTTCTGGAAGATCGCGCTGCCCAAGACGCTGCCCGAATTCTTCGGCGCGCTGAAGGTCGCGGCGACGCTCGCCTTCATCGGCACCAACCTGATGGAGATCGTCAGCCCCCATGGGCGCGGCCTCGGCGCGCTGTTCGATTCGGGGCGCACGAATTCCGACTTCCCGCTGATGTTCGCTGTGCTGATCGCGCTCGCCTTCCTCGGGATCGTGCTTTACTACATCGTCGTCGCGCTGGAGCGGGTTTTCGCGGGCTGGGCCGAGCGCGCCCCTGGCTGAGCGGGAAGAAGCGCCCGCTCGGGGTCCCCACCCACCCGCCCATGACCCGCTCGCGGGCGCGGCCTGCGCGTGCCGCGCAGGCGGGGAATGAAACCCCTTCGCAGCCCCCATTTTCTTGCCGAAAATACTCAAAAGGCGGGGCCGCAGGCCCCGCTCCCCCGCTTCCCCCGCGCGCGGCCCGCGGGGACGGGCGCCATGTCTCGGGCGCCAGCCGGGGCGCGGACCGCCCCCGCGTCTGCCTTCAGCATCGGCCCGCAGGCGTCAGCCGGCCGCCATCTGGTTATGCTTGCGGGCCACGAAATCCTTGGCCGTCTCGACCGCCACGGCCGCGTCGCGGCAATAGGCATCGGCGCCAATGGCGCGTCCGAACTCCTCGTTCAGCGGCGCGCCCCCCACAAGCACGATGTAGTCGTCGCGCTTGCCTTCCGCGACCAGCGTGTCGATCACCACCTTCATGTAGGGCATGGTCGTGGTCAGCAGCGCCGACATGCCGAGGATATCGGGCTGCTCGCGCTCCAGCGCTTCCATATACGCCTCGACCGCGTTGTTGATGCCCAGATCGACCACCTCGAACCCGGCGCCTTCCATCATCATCGCCACCAGGTTCTTGCCGATGTCATGGATGTCGCCCTTCACGGTGCCGATCACCATCTTGCCCATGCGCGGCGCGCCGGTCTCGACCAGCAGCGGCTTGAGGATCGCCATGCCGGCCTTCATCGCATTCGCCGCCAGCAGCACCTCGGGCACGAAGAGGATGCCATCGCGGAAGTCGTGGCCGACGATCGTCATGCCCGCGACCAGCGCCTTGGTCAGGATGTCATAAGGCGTCCAGCCACGGTCGAGAAGGATACGCACCGCCTCCTCGATCTCGTCCTTCATGCCGTCATAGAGGTCGTCCATCATCTGCTCGACGAGTTCGTCATCGGCAAGTTCGGACAGGATGATGTCGTCTTCGTCGTCGGACATGATGCGTTTCCCTGGCGTGCAGCCCCGAAAGGCGTCTCTCAACTGGCATTGTGACAGATTGTCACGGCGCACTGTCTTGTTTGCGACCGGGTCCGTCTCGGGCGCGACCTGCGCGGGCGCGGCAGCGAAAACATGCTACCCCTCGCGCCGCCGCCGCCCGCCGGCGCGCCCGCGCCGCGGGGGCGGGGCGGCGCCGTCGCCTTCGGTCCCGTCGGCGGCCGACGAGAAGCCCCCGAGCGCGGTCTCGATGGCGTCGAGCGTCGGGCGCGGCCCCGGCGCGCGGGAGTCCAGCGCCGCGCGCATGGCGCGCAGGTGGTCGGGCATGGTGCCGCAACAGCCGCCGATGATCCGCGCACCGCAATCGCGCGCCAGCACGGCGTATTCGGCCATCAGATCGGGTGTGCCGTCGTAATGAATATGGCCATCGACATATTTCGGGATCCCGGCATTGCCCTTGGCGATGATCGGCGCCGTTGGCCCCGCCTCGACAAAGCCCAGCACGGTGCGCAGCAGATCCGACGCGCCGACCCCGCAATTCGCGCCGAAGGCCAGCGGCGGGGATTTCATCTTGCCCACCATCTGCGCCATCGCGGCCGAGGTCAGGCCCATCATCGTGCGCCCAGCGGTGTCGAAACTCATCGTGCCGCACCACGGCATTCCGGCGAGAGTGGCGGCCTCGGCGGCGGCCTTGTATTCCTCGGGGGCCGAGATGGTCTCGACCCACAGTACATCGGCGCCGCCCGCTTTCAGCCCCTCGGCCTGCTCGTGAAACATCTCGACAGCCAATTCATGCGTCAGCGCCCCCATCGGCGCCATGATCTCGCCCGTTGGTCCGACCGAACCCGCCACGATGACCTTGCGCCCGGCGCCGTCGGCGACCTCGCGCCCCAGCTCCGCGCCCAGCCGGTTCAGCTCGTGCACACGGTCCTGCGCGTCATGCAGTTTCAGGCGGCTGGCATTGGCCCCGAAGGTGTTGGTCAGAAACAGATCCGAGCCCGCATCGACCGCGCCGGAATAGAGCGCGCGGATCTTCTCGGGCGCGTCCGCGTTCCAGAGCTCCGGCGCGTCGCCCGAAGACAGGCCCATGTTGAAGAGGTTGGTGCCCGTGGCACCATCGGCCAGCAACCAGTCGCGTGTTGCCAGAAGATCGCTCAGTGCATTGCCCATCAGATGCCTTTCCCGGTGCTGCGTCACGCCGCTTTGCCGCAAGCCCATGGGCTGCGCAAGGACGACCGATGCACCCGCGCGGGTGTCTCACAGTCGCGACAGTGAAGCAAATTCATATCCCGCAACAGCATCATGCAGCCCTTTCATGTTTGCACGCGGTGTGGCCGGGCATCTCTGGCGATGGGCTTGCGGAAGAACACATCGGTGCTGGCCGGTTGCCAGACCCAGTTCAGGGCTGTGCGCAGCGCAGCGCGCGGGGTGGTGGTCATGAACGCCACAGGGCGGCGGATCGCTCGCAATCCCACGCGGTGGCCGAGTTCGCGCAGGGATCCCGGTGCGAAGGCGTTGATATGCTCGAGCGGCTGGACAAGCGTGAACTGGTGGAAATCGCCCGGAACCGCGACGCCGCTGGTGTCGGGCACGGCGACAAAGAGCACCCCGCCACAGCCCAGCCGCGCGACAAGCGCCTGCAACAACCCGCGCGGGTCGGTCACATGTTCGAGCACCTGCGAGAGCACGATCGCATCGAACGCCCCGTGACCCGCGGCATCCAGCGCGTCCAGATCGGGCAGGATCTCCAGCCCCTCGGCGCGGATGTCTGCCGTGCGCGAGGCACTGATATCGATGCCGACCGCCTCCAGCCCGAGTGCGCGGGCCACCCGCAGGAACTTGCCGTCGCCGCATCCGAAATCCAGCAGGCGCGGCTGCGTGCCGGGGGTGGTCAGGTGGCGCAGGCGCAGGATCAGCTTGGTCATCTGCGTGGCCTGGGCGAAGGAATCGGCCTTGTCGGGCACATGCGCGGCCTCGAACCGGCGCGCCTGTTCGGCATCCGCCCACGCGCCATAAAGCACGGCGAGGCCCGCATCATCCAGCACGTGGTGGTGCCACTTCATGGCGCAGCCCGCGCATTCCTTCAGGGCGAATTCGGCGTTGGGCAGCGCGGCACGCCAGTCACCGCTGTAGAAAAAGCGGTCGAGATGGGCCGCGATCTGCGCGTCTGTAAGCCGTCCCGACCAGATCGTGCGGCCCGATGTGGCCCCGCAGACAGGGCAGGCGGGCCGGGCGTGAAACCCGAGGGGAGCGGCCGGCGCGGTCATCGTGGGCCGCGCGCCTCAGCCGTCGGCAAGCTCGGCCTTCGCCTCGCTGAGGTATTCGGCCATTCTGGCGCGGATCGTCGCCTCGTCGGCGCGGTTGCCCAGATCGGCGACCAGCTTCTCGACCACGACATCATGGCCGGGCTTGGTGAAATCCACGCGGATCACGTCGAGCGCGTAATTCGCCGCATCCTCGCCCGACAGGCCCAGAAGCTCGGCCGCCCAGAGCCCGATCTTGCGGTTGCGCCGCGAGGTGGCCTTGAACATCATCTCCTGATCATGCGCGAATTTATTCTCGAATGCGCGCTCGCGTTCCTGGAAAGTGCTCATTGCGGCCCTCTTGGCTAATGTGTCCTCGCGTCAGATATGGCCCCTTGGACGGGGCGCTGCAAGGCGAAATCCCCACTGGCGCGGCCTGCCTTGCGATGGGGGCGGTGCTGGGATATAGCGCGGACGACCCCTGCAGGATCGGAGAAGGTGATGGCGCGCCGCACGAAGGTTTACGAAGGCAAGGCCAAGATCCTCTATGAGGGGCCGGAACCGGGCACGCTGGTGCAGTATTTCAAGGATGACGCGACGGCCTTCAATGCCGAGAAGCGCGACGTGATAGACGGCAAGGGGGTTCTGAACAACTTCCTGTCCGAGCTGTTCATGACCGGCCTGAACGGGATCGGGGTGCCCACGCATTTCATCCGGCGGCTGAACATGCGCGAGCAACTGATCCGCGCGGTGGACATCATCCCGCTGGAAGTGGTGGTGCGCAACATCGCCGCCGGGTCGCTGTCGAAGCGGCTGGGGATAGAGGAGGGCACGGCGCTCCCCCGGCCGATCATCGAGTTCTACTACAAGGACGACAAGCTCGGCGACCCGCTGGTGACCGAGGACCAGATCCTGGCCTTCAACTGGGCCAGCCATCAGGACCTTGACGACATGGTGGCGCTGGCCGTGCGGGTGAACGATTTCCTGTCGGGCGTGATGCTTGCGGTCGGCATCCGGCTGGTCGATTTCAAGATCGAGATCGGGCGGCAGTTCGACGGCGACATGCAGCGGCTGATCGTCGCTGACGAGATCAGCCCCGATTCGTGCCGGTTGTGGGATCTCAAGACCGGGCAGAAGCTCGACAAGGACGTGTTCCGCCGCGATTTGGGCAATCTGACCGATGCCTATTCCGAAGTCGCGCGACGGCTGGGCGTGATGCCCAAATCGCCCACCCCGATCAAGCCCCGGCTGATGAACTGAAGGTCTGCCCATGAAACTGCGTGTCTTCGTGACCCTTAAACCCGGTGTTCTGGACCCGCAGGGCGAGGCGATCCGCCACGCGCTGGGGGCGCTGGGCTTTGCCGGTGTGAACGGGGTGCGGCAGGGCAAGGTGATCGAGCTGGACCTGGCCGAGGATGACCCCGCCGCCGCCGAGGCAGAGGCGCGCCGCATGTGCGAGGCGCTGCTGGCCAATACAGTGATCGAGAGCTACAGCGTCGAGACCGCCTGACCGCCGGAGGATCCGATCATGCGCGCGGCCATATTGCGCAGCTTCCGCGAGGATCTGAGCATCGAGGACGTGCCCGATCCCGGCTGCGAGGATGATGGCGTGGTGCTGCGCACGCTGGCCTGCGGGATCTGCCGGTCGGACTGGCATGGCTATAGCGGTCATCACCCGCGGGTGAAACCGGGCCAGATTCCGGGCCATGAATATTGCGGCGAGGTTGTCGCCGCCGGGCCGCGCACTGGCTGGGAGGTCGGCGCGCAGGTCATCGCGCCCTTCATCCTGGCTTGCGGGACATGCCCGTCCTGCCGCGCGGGTGTGTCCAACACCTGCCCCGACCAGCGCCTGCCCGGCTTTGGCGAACCCGGCGCCTTCGCCGAATATATCGCCGTGCCCCACGCGCATAACCTGACGCGCCTGCCGCAGGGCATGTCGCCGGTGCTGGCGGCCGGTCTGGGCTGCCGGGTGACGACGGCGTTTCACGCGCTCACGGACCGCGCCGCCCTTGCCCCGGGCGAGTGGCTGGCAGTGCATGGCACGGGCGGCATCGGGCTGGCCACGCTGATCCTGGCGCGCGCCCTGGGCGCGCGCGTCGTGGTGGTCGATGTCGTGCCCGAGAAGCTGGCGCATGCGCGCGCACTTGGCGCGGAACTGGCGCTTGACGCCCGCGACGGTGGTGTCGCGCAGGCCATCCGCGATGCAACGTCAGGCGGCGCCCATGTCTCGGTCGAGGCGCTGGGGATCGCGCAGACCACCAATGCCTCGCTGCATTGTCTGCGTCCGCTGGGGCGGCATGTGCAGGTGGGCATGCCCTCTGGGCCGGATGCGCGCATGGAAATCGACATGAGCGCGGTCTATCAGAAAAACCTCGCGCTTTTCGGCACGCGCGGCATGCCGTCGCACAGATACCCCTCGCTGCTGGGCATGATCGATGCCGGTCTGGTGGATTTCACCCCCATGATCGGACGCGAGGTCGCGCTGTCGCGCGCGGGGGCAGAGCTTGCGCGCTTCGACGGCCCTGCAGCGCCCGGCGTGGCGGTCATCTCGGATTTTCAGGGCTGATCGACAGGGGGCGTCCTTGAAGCGGCTGCGCCCTCGGGCGGCACCCCGCCGCGCATTTCCTTTGCACCGGGTCTGCGAACAGGCTAGGGGCAGGGCACCCGCATCACCACGGAGGCGCAGGGCATGAAAGCTGCCGTCATCACCTTTCCGGGCTCGAATTGCGACCGCGATCTGGCCGTCGCCTTTGCCGAGGCGGGCGCGCAGGTCACGCGGGTCTGGCACAAGGAGAACGCGCTGCCGCCGGGCACCGATATCGTCGGCGTTCCGGGCGGGTTTTCCTTTGGCGACTACCTGCGCTGCGGCGCGATTGCCGCGCGCGCCCCCATCGCCGGGGCGATCCGCGAATTTGCGGGGCAGGGCGGGCATGTGCTGGGTGTCTGCAACGGGTTTCAGGTGCTTGTCGAGATGGGGCTCTTGCCCGGCGCGCTGCTGCGCAACGCGCATCTGCGCTATGTCTGCCGCACGGTCACGCTGCGGGTCGAGACGACCGACAGCCCCTTTACCGCCGCCTATGCCGAGGGCGCCGAGATCGCTGTTCCCGTCGCCCATCACGATGGCAACTACACCGCCGACCCCGAGACGCTGGCGCGGCTCGAGGGCGAGGGGCGTGTGGCGTTTCGCTATCTCGACAACCCCAACGGCTCGGCGGCGGATATCGCGGGCATCCTGTCGGCCGATGGCCGCGTGCTGGGCATGATGCCGCATCCCGAGCGCGCCATCTCGGCGCTGCAGGGCAGTGCCGACGGGCAGCGGCTTTTCGACGGGCTGATGCGCGCTTTCGTGCCCGCCTGATGCGCAGGCGCTTGAGCGGCCCCGGTTATGGCCGTATCCTGCGTCAATGAGTGTGCAGGACCCGCAATCCAGCCGCGTGAGCATCCTCGGCATCCCGTTCTGGGGCCGGGTGGTGATTGCTGCGCTGGTGCTGGCGGCGGGCGTCACAGTGTGGTTCCTCAACAGCTTCCTGACCGAGAATTTTGCGGATTCCACGCGCAACCGCGCCGAATTGCGTCTGGTGCTCTATTCCGGCAATATCCAGTCCGAACTGCAGCGCAACTCGGTCGTGCCGCTGCTTCTGGCGCGCGACCCCGAGTTGATCTCGGCGCTATCCGAGTCGAGCTTCACCGCCACCTCGCAGCGGCTGATCGACCTGCAGGGCGAGATCGGTGCGGCCTCTATCGAACTGATGGACAATTCCGGCCGCGTGGTGGCCGCGACCGACCGCAACCAGCTTGGCAAGAACCGCGGCAATGAATCCGCCTTCGTCGAGGCGCGGCGCAGTTCCGACACTTCCTTTCTGGTCCAGGACCTCGAGACCGGGGGCTTCGGCTTCACCTTCTCGCGCTCGGTGCGGCGCGGCAACGAGGTGCTGGGCGTGGTGATGGTGCTGGCCGACCTGTCGAAATTCGAGCGGAGCTGGGCCGGGTTCGCCGATGCCGTCGCGCTGACCGACTCTGGCGGGCGCATCATCCTCGCGACCGAGCCGCGCTGGCGCGGGCGCACGCTGGAAGAGGCCGTGGCGCTGCAGGACCCGAGCTCGGCCATCACGCGGGCGCTGCGCGCCACCGCCGACTGGACACAGCCGAGCGCCGACGCCTTCGTGCGCGGCGAGGCGGTGCTGCGCTCCGAGGTGCGGGTGCCGTTTCGGGGCTGGCGGCTGGTCAGCTTCACCCGCTACGATTCCGTGCGCGAAAGCGTCAATGCCGTCCTCGCGCTGGTGCTGACGGTCTTTGCGCTGCTGCTGGCGCTGGTCTTCTACATGCTCAGCCGCCGCGCCTGGTCGCAATCGGCGGTCTTTCAGCGCGAATCCGAGGATCTGCGCGCGCTCAACGCCCGGCTGCAGCGCGAGATCGCGGCGCGCGTCCGGGTGCAGAAGGACCTCGCCATGGCCGAGCAGACGCTGGCGCAATCGGCCAAGCTGGCCTCTCTGGGCGAGATGTCGGCCTCGGTCAGCCACGAGTTGAACCAGCCGCTCGCGGCGATGAAGACCTATCTGGCAGGCGCGCGGCTGCTGCTCAAGCGCAAGCGCCCGGATGAGGCGCTGGCCGCCTTTCAGCGCATCGACGACCTGCTTGACCGGATGGCGGCGATTGCCAAGACGCTCAAGAGCTTTGCCCGCAAGGGCGGCGAGGCCTTTGCCCCCATCGACCTGCGCACCTGTCTGGCCGATGCACTGACGATGATGGAGCCGATGCTGCGCGACAGCCGGGTGCTGGTCGTGCGCACCGTCCCGCCCGAGCCGGTGATGATCCTGGGCGACACGGTGCGGGTCGAGCAGGTGATCATCAACCTGGTGCGCAACGCCGTCGATGCCACGCGCAAGGTCAACAGCCCGCAGATCGACATCATCATCAGCGAGGGCGAGACCGCCAAGCTGACCGTGCGCGACAATGGCGAGGGGATCGCCGATCCCGACAGCCTGTTCGAGCCCTTCTACACCACCAAGCCCGCCGGCAAGGGGGTGGGGCTGGGGCTGGCGATCTCGTCGGGGATTGTCGGCGATCATGGCGGGCGGCTGACCGCGCTCAACGCGCCCGAGGGGGGTGCTGTGTTCGAGGTCGAGTTCCCGCGCCACGGCCAGCACCGCGATGCCGCCGAATGAGCCGCGCGCCCGGCACTGACACAAGGAAGAAGGAAGCCCTTTCATGAGCCGCCAGATGCGTGTCGCGATCGTCGATGACGAACAGGATATGCGCCAGTCGATCAGCCAGTGGCTGGCGCTGTCGGGGTTCTCGACCGAGACCTATGCCGACGGGCAAGAGGCGCTGGCCGCGATCACCGCCGATTTTCCGGGTGTGGTGATCACAGATATCCGCATGCCCAACATGGACGGGATGACGCTTCTCAAGCGGCTGGTGGCGCTTGATTCCGCGATCCCCGTGATCATGATCACCGGCCATGGCGATGTGCCCATCGCGGTCGAGGCGATGCGGCTGGGCGCGTTCGATTTCCTCGAAAAGCCGTTCGACCCCGAGAAGATGATGGCGCTGGCCGAACGGGCGGTGAAGAAGCGCAGCCTCGCGCTCGAGGCGCGGGCGCTGCGTTCGGAACTGGCCGATGGCAGCACGCTGATGCGCCGTCTGGTCGGCGCATCCGAAGTGATGCAGCGGCTGCGCGAGGATATCCTCGATATCGGGCAAGCCGACGGGCATGTGCTGATCGACGGCGAGACCGGCACCGGCAAGACGCTGGTGGCCCATGCGCTGCACGCGGTCGGCCCCCGCGCGGGGCGCAAGTTCGTGGCCCTCAGCCTTGCCGGGATGAGCGATGAGGACCTGGCCGTGCGGCTGTTCGGCCCGGTAGCCGAAGGCGCAGGCAAGCCCCTGACCGAAGAGGCGCGCGGCGGCACGCTGGTCATCGAGGATGTCGAGAACCTGTCCGAGGCGATGCAGGCGCGGCTGCTGGGTTGGCTCAACACCATCGGCACCCCGCCCGAGACCCGGGTGATCGCCATCTGCAACACGCACCGCGCCGACCAGACCATCGAGGACGCGCTGCGCCCCGACCTGTTGTTCCGGCTGAGCGCGCACAAGCTCACCCTGCCGCCGCTGCGGACCCGCGGCGAGGATATCCTGGCGCTGTTCAACACCTATCTGGGCCAGTTCGCCGAGGAATATGGCTGTCCGGTGCCCGAGGTAACGATGCCCGAGGCGGCGCAGCTTCTGCAGGCGCCCTGGCCCGGAAATGTGCGCCAGCTTGTCAATATCGCCGAGCGCGCGGTGCTGCAGAGCCGCCGCGAGGAAGGGGCGCTGATGTCGCTGATCATGGCCGACAACGAGGCCGCGACCGAGGCGCTGACCACCGAAGGCAAGCCGCTGAAAGAGCATGTCGAGGCCTTCGAGCGCATGCTGATCGACAACACCATGCGCCGCCATCGCGGGTCGATCACCGCGGTGATGGAGGAATTGCGCCTGCCGCGCCGGACGCTGAACGAGAAGATGGCGAAATACGGGCTGGTGCGCGGCGACTACGTGTAGCGCGCGCAGTCTCGCCCGGCCCGCATGTGTGCCGCGGCAGCGCCGTCGCAGGGGGCTCGATGCCCCCTGTGACGGCACCCCCGTCGGAGATGGAAAAGCGCCCGCGAGCGGAGCCCACCCACCCGCCCATGCCCCGCTTGCGGGCGCTTGCCCCCCGCTCCGGGGGGCGGGGGGCGATGCGGGCATGCGGCGCGATACGGTTTGAGGTTGAGCGGTTCGGGATGGCGCCCTTGCGCAGATCCCCGACAAGCGCCCTCGGGCCGTGCAGGGGCGGGTGGCCGCACACGCCCCGAGGGCGCTTTGGGCATGATCGCGCCAGCCGGGAAAACCGGCCCTGCTGCGCGGTGATCCGCCGGAGGCTCGCTTATTCCGCGCGGCGGTCGCCCACTGTCCACGTGAGCTGGGCGAGCAGTGCGGCGGCGGCGCGTTGCTCGGCTTGGCGCTTGGAGCCGGCGCGGCCCTGCGCCGTCGCACCGTCCGCAAGCCGCACCTCGACAGTGAAGTCCGGCGCGTGGTCGGGGCCGTCGCGGGACAGAGCGACATAGGCGGGCGGGGTCTGGCCGCGCGCCTGCGCCCATTCCTGCAGGCTGGTCTTGGCGTCCCGCGCATCGGCGCGCACGCCAGCGATCCGCCCCCCCCACAGCCGCAGCACCACAGCGCGCGCCGCCTCGAACCCGGAATCGAGATAGACCGCCGCGATCACCGCCTCGAGCGCGTCGGCCAGGATCGCATCTTTCCGCCGCCCGCCCGAGAGCATCTCGGAGCGCCCCAGTTTCAGCGCCTCGCCCAGGCCGATCTCGCGCGCGACCTCGGCGCAGGCCTCCTTGCGGACCAATGCGTTGAAGCGCGGCGCAAGCTGGCCCTCGGTCGCTTCGGCATCCCGCTCGAGCAGGGCCTCGGCCACCACCAGCCCCAGCACCCGGTCGCCCAGAAACTCCAGCCGCTGGTTGTCGGGCCGCGTGGGCGTGGCGATCGACGGGTGAGTCAACGCCTCGCGCAGCAGCTCGGGGCGCGCGAAGTCATGGCCAAGCCGCGTGGCAAGGTCGTGCAGCGCGCGCGAGAGCTTCACGGCAGGCTCTGGAAAAACCGGTCGCTCCGCCAGGTCCAGAAGAAGAACAGCGAACGCCCCTCGGCCGAGAAGACCACATGCCGCGCGCGCCCGATCAGATGGTCGAAGGGCACCATGCCCACGCCACCCACCTGCCGGGGCATGCGCGAGTCGAGCGAGTTGTCGCGATTGTCCCCGATGAAGAAGAAATGCCCCTCGGGGACCGTGAAAACGGGCGTGTTGTCGCCCGAGCTGTTGTCGGTGATGTTCAGCACCGGGTAGCTGCGGCCATTGGGCAGCGTCTCGATGGCGCGCGACTTGAGGCAATCGCCACCCTCGCCCACGGGCGCATTTTCGCAGCGCGGGAATTGCCCGGTCCCGCCCTGCCGCTCGTAGCGCTCGACGAAATCGCCATCGGGCTCCTGCGGCAGCGCCTCGTCATTGAGATAGACCACCCCGTCGCGCATCTGCACCCGGTCTCCGGGCAGCCCGATCAGGCGCTTGATGTAATCCGCCCCGGTGCCGGGGTGGCGGAACACCACGATATCGCCGCGCTCGGGTTCGTTGCCCAGGATGCGCCCCTCGAACGGGCACAGGCCGAAGGGGCAGGACCAGCGCGAATAGCCATAGGCCATCTTGTTGACGAACATGAAATCGCCGATCAGCAGCGTTTCCTTCATCGACCCCGAGGGAATGTAGAAAGGCTGGAAGAACAGCGTGCGGAAGATCCCCGCGATCACCAAAGCCCAGAAAACGACCTTGATGTTCTCCCACAGCCCGTCCTTCTTCGCATCCGTCGCGCTCATGTCGTTCTTTCCCGGCTGGTTTCGGCTCGGGCGTGTCATGGGCGCGGGCGGGCGCGAAGTCAAGCGCGGCCGCGCAGCTGCGCGGGATGTCGAATCGGGGTTTTCAAGCACATGTCATCGGCGTATGTTCCCGGGCATGCGCAGTTCTGTTCCTGTCCTGCCCGTCGGCCTGCTTCTTACCGGCCTCTGAGCGTGTCCCACCCGGGCGCGCCGCTCAGAGGTGAGATGCGCCCATCCCCGAATGACCACGGACACACGCAGGCCCCGGCCCGCAAGAGCGACAGGACACCGCCATGAGTGCCATTTCCCCAACCCAGGACCAAGTCCTGATCTTCGACACCACCTTGCGCGACGGCGAGCAATCGCCCGGCGCCACGATGAGCCATGACGAGAAGCTCGAGATCGCCGCCCTGCTGGACGAGATGGGCGTCGATATCATCGAGGCGGGCTTTCCCATCGCCTCGGAGGGCGATTTCCAGGCCGTCAGCGAGATTGCGAAGAACGCGAAGAATTCCATCATCTGCGGGCTGGCGCGTGCCAACCTGACCGATATCGACCGCGCCTGGGAGGCCGTGCGCCATGCCGCGCGCCCGCGCATCCACACCTTCATCGGAACCTCGCCGCTGCATCGCGACATCACCGCGCTTGATCAAGACGGGATGGTCGCGCGCATTCACGAAACGGTCAGCCATGCGCGCAACCTGTGCGACAATGTGCAATGGTCGCCCATGGACGCCACCCGGACAGAGGCCGATTTCCTCTGCCGCGTGGTCGAGACCGCGATCAAGGCAGGCGCCACGACGATCAACATCCCCGACACCGTGGGCTACACCTATCCGCGCGAGAGTGCCGATCTGATCGCCATGCTGCGCGAACGGGTGCCCGGCGCGGACGAGATCACCTTTGCCACGCATTGCCACAACGATCTGGGCATGGCGACGGCCAATGCGCTGGCCGCGGTGGAAGCAGGTGCGCGCCAGATCGAATGCACGGTCAACGGCTTGGGCGAGCGTGCGGGCAACACCGCGCTGGAAGAGGTGGTGATGGCGCTGAAAGTGCGCAATGACATCCTGCCCTATGCCACGCGCATCGACACCACAAAAATCATCGGTGTGTCGCGCATGGTGGCTGCCGTTTCGGGCTTTGCCGTGCAGTTCAACAAGGCAGTGGTCGGCAAGAACGCCTTCGCGCATGAATCGGGTATCCACCAGGACGGGATGCTGAAGAACAAGGAGACGTTCGAGATCATGCGCCCCGAGGATATCGGGTTGCAGGCGACCAACCTCGTGATGGGCAAGCATTCGGGCCGCGCCGCACTGCGCGCGAAGCTCGCCGATCTGGGGTATGAGCTGGGCGACAACCAGCTCAAGGACGTGTTCGTGCGCTTCAAGGCGCTCGCCGACCGCAAGAAGGAAGTCTATGATGACGACCTGATCGCGCTGATGGCCGACGCCAGCGCCAATGACGCCGAGGCCTTCCTGCAACTGCGTCGCCTGCGCGTGATCTGCGGGACTGACGGCCCGCAGGAGGCCGAGTTGACGCTCGCCATCGGTGAGACCGAGAAATCCATCGACGCGACCGGCGACGGGCCGGTCGATGCGACCTTCAACGCCATCCGCATGCTGTTCCCGCATGAGGCGCGGCTGGAGCTGTACCAGGTCCATGCAGTGACCGAAGGCACGGATGCGCAGGCGACAGTGAGCGTGCGGTTGAAGCAGGACGGGGTGGTCTATACCGGCCAATCGGCGGACACCGATACGGTGGTGGCCTCGGCCAAGGCCTATGTGAACGCGCTGAACCGTCTGGTGATGCACCGGCACCGGGGCAATCTGTCCGCGCTGATGAGTTCGGCGGTCTGATAACGACTCAGACCGGGCGTCCTGGTCAGAAAAAGCGCCCTCGGGCCGTGCACACCCACCCGCCCTTGCACGCCCCGAGGGCGCTGCCTGCGCCTTCGCGCAGGCCGGGGAGGCCGGCGGCGCGCGCAGGTCAATCAGGCGGGTCCTGGCAGGGGTGCAGGGCGCAGGGATCAATCGCCGCCACCGTCCCCGCAATCGCCGCAACCGTCATCGCCCCCGCCCGGGCTGCCATGGCCGGGGCCGGTGCTGAAGCTCCACTCGACCTTGTGCAGCCATTGCGCAAGCGGGTGATCCTCGGGCAGCAGAAGCTGCGCAAGCTTGGTGCCCAGCAGCAACGCGGCCAGCAGGCCGAAGACGATCCAGAACAGGGGCGGCATCGTGCCGGTCTCGGGTGGCATGGCATGACCCTTCGTCAAAACGGGTGCGACCCTGCCACAAAAATGCGCCCGAATCTTGGCAGGCTTAGCCCGCGGGCGGGGCATCGTCGGCGATGACGGGCGCCTTAGCCGCGCGCGGCCAGCGCGTCGCCCAGAACAGCGCGCAGCACCTCGCCCGGCACCTCGTCGCAGACGAAGGCCGCGCCGATGTCGCGCGCGAGGATGAAGCGCAGCCGCCCGTCCTGCACCTTCTTGTCCTGCGCCATCAGCCCGACCAGCCCCTCGACACCCGGCAACTCGCCCGGAATATCGGCCAGATCGCAGGCCATGCCCATCGCGCGCAGATGCGCGCGCACGCGGCCCGGGGTCTCCTGCGCGCACAGCCCCATCCGCGCCGACAGCTCGAAGGCCAGCGCGCAGCCGATCGCCACCCCCTCGCCATGCAGCAGCCGGTCGGAATACCCCGTCGCGGCCTCGAGCGCGTGGCAGAAGGTGTGCCCGAGGTTCAGAAGCGCGCGCTCGCCCGTCTCGGTCTCGTCGCGCGCGACGATGCCCGCCTTCATTTCGACCGAGCGGCGCACGGCCTCTTGCCGCAAGGCGCGGTCACCGGCTGCGATAGCCGGGCCATGGACCTCCAGCCAGTCGAAGAACGCGGCGTCACCCAACAGGCCGTATTTCACCACCTCGCCATAACCGGCCAGAAAATCGCGCGCGGGCAGGGTGTCGAGAAGGTCGATATCCGCGAGCACGAGGCTGGGCTGATGGAACGCGCCGACAAGGTTCTTGCCATGCGGCGTGTTGATCCCGGTCTTGCCGCCCACCGAACTGTCCACCTGCGCCAGCAGCGTCGTCGGCACCTGCACGAAGCGCACGCCCCGGCGCAGGATCGCCGCCGCGAACCCACCCAGATCGCCGATCACCCCGCCGCCGAAGGCCAGCACCATGTCGCGCCGCTCGACCTGCGCGGACAGAAGCCACTCGACTGCCTCGCGCAGCCCGTCCCAGCCCTTGGCACCCTCGCCGGGGGTCAGCGCATGGGCCTGCATCGCGACACCGCCTTCGTCCAGACCGGCCTGCAACGCGCCCAGATGCACGGTTGCCACGCGGCTTTCGGTCAGCACCGCAACGCGCGGTCGCGCCAGATGCGGGGCGATCAGTGCGCCCGCCTGCGCCACCAGCCCGCGCCCGATCAGCACCTCGTAGCTGCGCGCGCCAAGGTTCACCTGCACTCGGTCGATGCTCATCGCCGCCCCCCCTCCAGAACATCCGGGCGGCCGGCCAATGCGGCCAGCACCTCCCGCGTCGTGTCGGCAATGGCATACCCCGGCATCACCTCGACCACCAGATCGGCCTCGGCGTAGTGCGGGGTCCGCTCTTCCAGCAGCGCGGCCAGCGTCGCGCGCGGATCGGATGTGCGCAAGAGCGGGCGCGTCGTCTTGTGCCGCACGCGCTGCCACAGCAGCTCCAGATCGGCCTTCAGCCACACGGCCACGCCTTCGTCCGAAATGCGCGCGCGCGTCTCGGGGCGCAGATAGGCGCCGCCGCCGACCGACAGCACGCCCGGCGGCCCGCGCAGCAGCCGCGCGATCACCTCGGCCTCGCGGGCGCGGAAGAACGCCTCGCCATCGCGCTCGAAGATCTCGGCGATGGTCATCTGCGCGGCCTGCACGATCTCCTCGTCCGAATCGAGGAACGGCACCGCCAGCAGTCGCGCCAGCTCCTTGCCGACAGCGGTCTTGCCCGCCCCCATCATGCCGACCATCACCACGGTCTTGTGCAGTTTCATCCTTGCCCGCGTCCCTTTGCGCCCGTGGCATTTCAAGTTTTCGTGGCCCGCCTGTCTCTTGTCGTGATAATGCGGCATTGTCACCGCGAAAACCCCCATCCGCGCACCCGCGCGGACAAGAAGGGTGCGGCTCGGAAAGGCAGGCTCGATGCGTTATATCTTCCGGTTCCTGATGTTGCTGGTCCTCGTCGCGGGCGTGGCCGTGCTGGCCTACGCCTTTGTGGGCGACATGAGCGCCGAGCGCAGCACGGTCGAGACCCCGGTGACGCTGGAGGTGGATTGACCGTCCGCGCCCGCGCCCCCGCTTGCGCCCTGGCGGCGCTGCTGCTCGCCGCCCCCGGCGCGCAGGCGCAGGAAACGGGTGGCGCGCCGCTCAGCGCCATCGGCTGGCTGGATCAGGCGCTGGCGGCGCCGCTGCCCGACCCGATCCTGCCCGACCCGCCCGAGACGCTGCCGGATATCGAGCCGCCGGACCTCGACTTCGACCCCATCGCCAGCACGCCGCTCGACGGGGTGGGGGTCGATGCGACGGGGCTGTTCACCGCCGAGCGTATCGGGCTGCCGCGCGGGCTGTGGGGCGAGGCGCCGCTGGACGAGGTCCTCGAGGGTATCGCCGCGCTGCCGCTTGACACGCTGCCCAGCGCGAACCGGCTGGCGCTGCGCCTGTTGCTGGCCGAATTCGCCGCCCCCTGGGGGCTTGCGCCCGGCGATCAGGGGCGCCTGCTGCTGGCGCGGGTCGATGCGCTGATGGCGAAGGGAGCGCTGGAACAGGCGGGGCAACTGATCGAGGCCGCGCCCGTGCGCACGGCCGCCCTCGCCGCGCGCAGTTTCGATATCGCGCTTCTGCTGGGCGAAGAGGACCGCGCCTGCGCGCAGATGGCGGGGCGAGTTGCGCCCGCGAACGGGCAGGGCGCGCAGATCTTCTGCGCCGCCCGGCGGGGCGACTGGCAGGCCGCGCATTCGGCGCTGCAGGTGGCGCGCAATCTCGAGATGATCGAGCGTGACACCGGCAATCTGCTGCTGCGCTTTCTGGAAGAGGAGGAGGAGGAGATCCTTCTGCCGCCGCCCGCCCGGACCACCCCGCTGATCTGGCGGATCATGGAGGCGCTGGGCGATCCGGTCACCACGGCCACCCTGCCGGTCGCCTATGCCCATGCCGATCTGCGCGGCACCAGCGGCTGGCGCGCGCAGCTGGACGCGGCCGAACGCCTGACCCGCGCGGGCGTGATGCAGCCCAACCGGCTGCTTGGCCTCTATACCCAGCGCCGGGCGGCGGCCTCGGGCGGGATGTGGGAGCGGGTGCGCGTCATCCAGGCGCTGGACGCGGCCCTTGCTGCGCAGGACACGGACCGCATCGGCGCCCGGCTGGTCGAGGCATGGGAGCTTTTCGCCGCTGTCGAACTGGAAGCGGCGCTGGCCGCGATGACCGCCGACACGCTTGCGCCCCTGACGCTGAACGGGGCAGGGGCCGAGACGCAGTGGAAGATGCTGCTGCTGGCGCAGGATCACCGCGATCGCGCGGCACAACTGGCCCCCGACACCACGACCGGGCGTTTCATCACGGCGCTGGCGCGGGGCGACACACTGCCCGACGCGCCCGGCAGCAACGCCATGGCCGAGGCCGTCGCGCTGGCCTTCGCCGAGGGTGCGCCACCTGTCGACGCCCCGGGCTCCGGCCTGGTTCTGCTGGCCGCGCTGCGCCAGATCGCCGATGCGGCGACGGGCGACCTGCACGCGGCGACGCGCGGATTGCAGGCGCTGCGGGGGCTGGGGCTGGAAGAGCCCGCGCGCCAGATCGCGGTCGAGTTGCTGCTTCTGGAACGGCGCGGCTAGGGCGATGGCAGGCGCGACCGAGACCCGCTGGATCGCCACTTTCCTCGAGGCCCGCGCCGCCGAGGCCGGGGCCGCGCGCAACACGCTGCTGGCCTATGGCCGCGATCTGCGCGATTTCGCGGATTGGGCTGCGCGCGACGGGCTGGCCTTCGAGACCCTGCCGCGCGAGGCGGTCGAACGCTACCTGATTGCCTGCGACGCGCAGGGCCTTGCCGCCACGACCCGCGCCCGGCGGCTGGCCGCGATCCGCCAGCTTTTCGCCTTCGCCTATGCCGAGGGCTGGCGCGCCGATGACCCTGCGAGCCGCATTCGCGGCCCGGGCCGCGCCAAGCGCCTGCCCGAGACGCTAAGCGCCGCCGAGGTCGAGGCGCTTTTGGCCGCTGCGCGCACCACCGGGCGCGGCCCGTCGGAGCGGCTGCGCAACACCTGCCTGATGGAGTTGCTCTATGCCACGGGGATGCGGGTGAGCGAGCTGGTCAGCCTGCCCGTCGCCGCCGTTCGGGGCGATCCGCGCATGATCCTGGTGCGCGGCAAGGGCGGGCGCGAGCGGATGGTGCCGCTGTCGGACCCCGCGCGCGCCGCGCTGAGCGACTGGCTGGCCGAGTGGGACGCGCAGGCCGAGCGCGCGCGCGCCGCGCGCCAGCCCGTGCCGCGCCACCTGTTCCCCTCGCGCGGGCGGGCGGGGCATCTGAGCCGCGAGGCCTTCTACCTCGCCCTGCGTCAGATCGCGCTTGCGGCGGGGCTCGACCCGGCGCGGGTCAGCCCGCATGTGCTGCGCCATGCCTTCGCCACGCATCTGCTGGAAGGCGGCGCCGATCTGCGCGCCATCCAGACGCTGCTTGGCCACGCCGATATCTCGACGACCGAGATCTACACCCATGTGCTGGAAGAGCGCCTGAAGGCGCTGGTGCTGGAGCGTCACCCGCTGGCAAGGGGCTGAACGCGAAGCGCCCCGCACCATTCGGGCGGGGCGCAATTCCGTCCCGCCCGAATGGTGCGGGGCGCGCGCGTGCGCGAAGCTTACATCCGCGCGGCGACGTTTTCCCAGTTCACCAGCTTGTCGAGGAAATTCGCCAGATAGGCCGGGCGCTTGTTGCGGAAGTCGATGTAATAGCTGTGCTCCCATACGTCGCAGCCCAGAAGTGCCGTCTGCCCGAAGCAGAGCGGGTTCACACCATTCTCTGTCTTGGTGACCTTCAGCGAGCCGTCCTTGTCCTTGACCAGCCAGCACCAGCCCGAGCCGAACTGCCCGGCCCCGGCGGCGGAGAACTCTTCCTTGAATTTCTCGACCGACCCGAAAGCCTCGGTCAGCGCTTTTTCCAGCTCGCCCGGCATTCCGGTATTGCCGGGGCCCATCATCTCCCAGAACTGCACATGGTTCCAGTGCTGGCTGGCATTGTTGAAGATGCCCGACTGCGCCACGGCGCCCGACTGATAGGTGCCGGTGATGATGTCCTCGACGGACTTGCCGTCCCATTCAGTGCCCGCGATCAGCTTGTTGCCATTGTCGACATAGGCCTTGTGGTGAATGTCGTGGTGGAATTCCAGCGTCTCGCGCGACATGCCAAGCGGCTCGAGCGCGTCATGGGAATAGGGCAGGTCGGGGAGTTCGAAAGCCATCGGATATCCTCCGTTCGTGTTATGATTGCCTTGAGGTAGGGGTCAAGCGCCGCCAAGGTCAAGGGGCAGGGCAGAGATTCCGCCCCGCGCCTCAGCCATAAAGCGCCGGGTCGGCATCCGGGCTGGCGGCGATGGACAGCGCGTCGAACAGGTAGCGCGCCACCGAGCGGAAGCAGATCACCTGCATCGCATCCGTCCGCTCGACCAGTATCGCCGCTGCGATCTGGCCCGCGCGGGTGCGCCGGATCTCGCCGGGCGCGAGCGTCGCGAAGTCCACGGGGCAGAGCTTGGCCAGCACATCCGGGGTCTTCGCACCCTCCAGCCGGAACACGGCGCGCGCATCCGACACATCCGCCACGGTCGCAAACCGCCCGGCCAGCGCGTCCGACAGCGCCGCGGTGGTGGCCCGCGCCTCGGCATGGGGCAGCATCAGCAGAAACTCGTCCGGCGACATCCAGGCCAGCGTGCGCCCCTCGCGCGTGACCACGCGGCGCGTTTCGGGCATCACCAGCCCCGTCACCTCGGCCAGTGGCCCGGCCAGCGTGTCGGGCGCGCCGCGCAGGGTGATCATCCCGCACAGCCCCGCCTCGCGGATCGAGACGAGCCCGTCAAAGGCGGCGCCGGGCAGCGCGCTGGTCATGGTCTCAGACATCCTGCCGCGCTCCTTCCTTGTCGATCAGCACCGGGTCGACGATGCGGGCCTTGATCATCCGGTCTTTCGGCCCGGCGAATTCCAGCACCTCGCCCATCCGCTCGCGCCCGTGCCGCACCAGCCCCATGGCGATGCCGTAACCCAGATTGGCCGAATGATAGGCCGAGGTGACGCGCCCTTGCGTGTTGCGCTGCCCGTTGGCGTTCATGCCCGCCTCTACCGCCAGCGCGCCATGCGGCAACACCGAGCCGTCCAGCGTTTCCAGCCCGACAAGCTGCCAGCGGTCGGGGTCGGTCATTGCGACCCGTGCCATCCCGCGCTTGCCGAGGAAATCGTCCTTCTTCTTCGAGATCGCCCAGTTCATGCCCAGATCCTGCGGGATGACCGTGCCGTCGGTTTCGTCCCCGATCATGATGAACCCCTTCTCGGCGCGCAGGATATGCAGCGCCTCGGTCCCGTAGGGCATGACGCCGAATTCCGCACCGGCCTCGCGCAGCTTGTCCCAGAGCGCGCGGCCCTGGCTGGCGGGCACGGCAATCTCGAAGCCCAGCTCGCCCGAGAAGCTGATGCGGAAGACACGCGCATCAAACCCGCCAAGCTGGCCCTCGGCCCAGGACATGAAGGGCATCGCCTCGCGCGACAGGTCTATGCCGCCCAGCTTTTCCAGCACCGCGCGCGCCTTCGGCCCGGCGACGGCGACCTGCGCGAACTGCTCAGTCAGGTTGACCGTGTGCACCTGCCAGTCCCACCATTCGCATTGCAGCCAGTCTTCCATCCAGCCATGCACATGATCGGCCCCGCCCGTGGTGGTGTGGACCAGAAAGCGGTTCTCATCCAGCCGCGCCACGACGCCGTCATCCATCAGAAAGCCGTTCTCGTCGCACATCAGCCCGTAACGGCAGCGCCCGGGCTTCAGGCTGCTCATCATGCCGGTATAGAGCATGTCCATGAAGCGCGCCGCATCCGGCCCCGCAACAAGGATCTTGCCGAGTGTCGAGGCGTCGAGCATCCCCACGCCCTCGCGCACATTGCGCACCTCGCGGTTGACAGCCTCGGCCCGGCTTTCGCCCGCGCGGCGATAGGTGAAGGGGCGGCGCCACTGGCCCACGGGCTCCCAATCCGCGCCATTCGCGTCGTGCCAGTCATGCAGGGGCGTGCGGCGCAGGGGCTGGAAGACATCGCCCGTCGCCCCGCCCGCGATGGCACCCAGCGAGATCGGGGTGTAGGGCGGGCGGAAGGTGGTGGTCCCAGTGGCCGGGATGGGCTGGCCAAGCGCATCAGAAAGAACGGCGAGACCGTTGATATTGCTGAGTTTTCCCTGATCGGTCGCCATGCCGAGCGTGGTGTAGCGCTTGGCATGCTCGACCGAGACGAACCCCTCGCGCGCGGCAAGCTGGATGTCCGAGACTTTCACATCGTTCTGGAAATCCAGCCACATCTTGGCGCGCAAGCCGTATTCGGCGGCGCGCGGCATGATCCAGACGGGCTCGAGCGGCGCGGCCTCGGGCAGGCTGTCGCGGGCAGGGTCCGAGGGCGTGCCCTTCGCCCCGGTCGCGCGTGCCGCACTGACGCCCGCGGCATGCGCCTCGGCCAGCACCGGGCCCAGCGCGCCATTGGCCGCACCGCAGGCCAGCACCATTGCCTGGCCATCGGCGCCGGTGGCGGGGCGGTCGGGGTCGGGGCGGAAGAACTGGCCGTCCGCGTCCCAGGCCAGCTTGCCGCCGCAATGTGACCACAGATGCACGACCGGCGACCAGCCGCCCGACATGCCCACCGCGTCGCAGGCGATCTGTTCCTTGAAGGCCACGCCACGACCGTCGATGTCGCAGGTCTCGACCCCGCGCACGCGCTGGCCACCCTTGACCTTGCGGATGCCGCGCCCGGTCAGCACCCGGATGCCCGCATCACGCGCCGCCTGCGGAAGCGCGCCCGTGGCATCCGCGCGCGCATCGACCACGGCGGCCACCCCGACCCCGGCGCGGCGCAGCGCAAGGGCGGTGCGGTAGGCGTCGTCATTGTTGGTGGCGAGCACGACCTCGCGCCCCGGGGCCACGGCATAGTCGGTCAGGTAGTCGCGCATCGCCGAGGCGAGCATCACGCCGGGCACGTCATTGCCCGCGAAAGCCAGCGGGCGCTCGATGGCCCCGGTCGCGGTGACGATCCGGCCCGCGCGCATCCGCCACAACCGATGGCGCGGCCCGGTGCCGGGGGCGTGGTCGGCTGCGCGCTCATAGCCCAGCACATAGCCATGATCGTGCACGCCTGCGCCCATCAGGCGCAGACGGATCTGGACATTCTCCATTGATTCAAGGCGTTCGAGCGTTTTCTTGATCCACTCTTCGGCGGGCCGGCCGTCGATCTCGACGCCGTCCACCGGGGCGCGACCGCCCCAATGCGCGCCCTGTTCCCACAGCACCACCCGCGCGCCGGTCTCGGCGGCACTCAGCGCCGCCTGCAACCCGGCGATGCCGCCGCCGATCACCAGCACATCGCAGAAAGCGTAGATCTGCTCATACCGGTCGGGGTCGCGGGTCTTGGGGCCAGGCGCCTCGCCCAGACCGGCGGCGCTGCGGATCAGCGGCTCGTAGACATGCTTCCAGAAGGCGCGCGGCCACAGGAAGGTCTTGTAATAGAAGCCCGCCGTCAGGAATTGCGGCACCAGACCGTTGACCGCCAGCAGGTCGAACGACAGGCGCGGCCAGTGGTTCTGGCTGCGCGCCGCAAGGCCGTCGAACAGCTCGGTCGTGGTGGCGCGCTGGTTGGGCTCGAACCGGTCGCCCTCGCCCAGACCGACGAGGGCATTGGGCTCTTCCGCTCCGGTTGCGACCACGCCGCGCGGGCGATGATACTTGAAGGACCGTCCGACCAGCACCTGATCGCTGCCCAGCAGGGCGGCGGCCAGCGTGTCGCCCGCAAAACCGGTCATCTCGCGGCCATTGAAGGTGAAGCGCAGCGGGCGCGTACGGTCGATGAGACGACCGCCCGAGGGCAGGCGATGGCTCATGATGCGCCCTCCCAGTCGGGCCGCCGCGCGCGGATTTTCGCGACCACATCGACCGGGGGCTCGGTGGTCTGGGCGGAGTAGGTGGCAAAAACCTCTAGCGTCATGGTGCAGCGCGCGGCGAGGAACCACTTGCCGCAGCCATGCGCATGGCGCCAGCGTTCCAGATGCACGCCGCGCGGATTGTCGCGCTGGAACATGTAGGCGTCGAAATCGTCATCCGAGGAGCCCGGACCGTGGCGCGTCAGATGCGCCGGACCGCCCGGGGCGAACTCGGTTTCCTCGGCGGTGACGCCGCAGCAGGGGCAGGTGAGCATCAGCACGGGCAAACCCTCCGCGTGCGGGCAGGGGGGCGCTGCCCCCAGGTCCCTGCGGCCCCGACCCCCGGGATATTCGGACAAGGATGAAAGCGCCGCGTGGCACTGCGGCGTGATCTGGCGGCGCGCTCAGTCCACCGGGACAGTGAAGGCCGGTGGGCGCGGGTCAACCAGCGGCCCGGCGAGCCCGCCCGTGGTCTGCGCCCAGTAGAGCCCGGCAATGACAAGCGGCAGAAACAGGCCGCAGGCGAAGCCGATGATCCTGTGCGGGCGGGACTGAACGCGGGCGACGATCCTGTCGATACTCTGTAGCATGGTGCCTCCGGAAATCTCTGGAGGGGAGATAAGGGATTACGGGCCAAAGTCACCATCCTGTCGTTGAATTTTTCGCGCGCGGTGCAGGGTCGGGGCGGGCGGTCAATGCGCCACCCCCGCCGCGACGCTTTCGTCGATGAAGCGGCCCTCGCGGAAACGATCGAGGGTGAAGGCGTCGGTCAGGGGGCTGTGGCCGCGCGCCATCAGTTCGGCCATCGCCCAGCCCGAGCCCGGCGTCGCCTTGAACCCGCCGGTTCCCCAGCCGCAATTGATGAAGCAGCCCTCGAGCGGGGTTTTCGACAGGATCGGCGAGCGGTCGCCCGTCATGTCCACGATCCCGCCCCATTGGCGCAGCATCTTGAGGCGCGAGAGCATGGGGAAGGTCTCGACCAGCGCGCGCACTGTCTCCTCGACATGGTGCCAGGAGCCGCGCTGCGTGTAGTTGTTGAACCCGTCAGCACCCCCGCCGATGACCATTTCGCCCTTGTCGGACTGGCTGAGGTAGCCGTGCACGGTGTTCGCCATCACCACCACATCCATGCAGGGCTTGATCGGCTCGGAAACCAGCGCTTGCAGGGCGACAGACTCGACGGGCAGGCGAAAGCCCGCCATCTCGGCCAGATGCCCCGAATGCCCGGCCACGACGATGCCCAGCTTGCCGCAGGCGATCCGGCCCTTTTGCGTGTTCACGGCGACCACCTTGCCGCCGTCGCTCTCGACCCCTGTCACGGCGCATTGCTCGATCACATCCATGCCCATCGCCGCGCAGGCGCGCGCGAAGCCCCAGGCGACGGCATCGTGCCGTGCGGTTCCGGCGCGTTCCTGCCACAGCGCGCCCAGAACCGGGTAGCGTGGCCCGTGAATGTTGATGATCGGCACCAGGCGCTTGACCTCGGCGGGCGGGATGAAGCGCGTGTCCACGCCTTGCAGGGCATTGGCGCGTTCGGTGCGCAGATAGCCGCGCTTCTCGTGTTCGGTCTGGGCCAGCATCATCACGCCCCGGGGCGAGAACATGATGTTGTAGTTCAACTCTTGCGACAGCGTCTCGTAGAGCGCGCGGGATTTCTCGTAGAGCGCGGCGGAGGGGTCTTGCAGGTAGTTCGAGCGGATGATGGTGGTGTTGCGCCCGGTATTGCCGCCGCCGAGCCAGCCCTTCTCGATGATTGCGACATTGGTGATTCCGAAGCGCTTGCCCAGGTAATAGGCCGTCGCCAGCCCATGCCCGCCCGCGCCCACGATCACCACGTCATAGCGGTCGCGCGGCGTGTCGGGGCCGGCCCAGGCGCGCGGCCAGCCACGGTGCTGGCGAAAGGCCTCGCGGGCGATGGCAAAGGCGGAATAGCGGGTCATGCGCGCGGCGGCTCCGGTTGGCTCTGGTTTGCTGTGTTGCCTACACCGCCCGCGTGCGATTATCCAGAAGCGTCACAATCGGGGCGAAAACCGAAATCAGTGCGCGCTGCGACTGTGCGTCGCGTCTGGCGGCATTGTGAGGGGGGGCGCGGCAAATGGGGTTTTGCCCGTGCCGCGATGACGATAGAAGGCGGGCGGCAAGACGGGGTGTGACATGAGTGATCTGCTGGCCATCGGCGGCTTTCTGGTGATCGCGCTGGGTGTGGCGCTGGTGCTGGGCCGGGCCGTGTTGCGGGCCGAGCAACTGCGCGCCGCCGAGGGCCATGACCGCGCGATGCGCGTCTATCGCGACCAGCTGTCCGAGGTCGATCGCGACCTTGCACGCGGCACCATCGGCGCGGCCGAGGCCGAGCGGCTGCGGCTGGAGATTTCGCGCCGCATCCTCGATCTGGACAAGAGCGAGGCGGGTCGGCCCGCAGGCGGCCCGGCCCCGCGCGCGATGCGCTTCGTGGCGCTGGGGGTCGTGGCCGTGGCGGTGCTGGGCAGTGGCGCGGTCTATCTTGCCCTTGGCGCGCCGGGCTATCGCGACCTGCCGCTGGCCGAGCGTCACGCCCGCGCCGAGGATACGCGGCGCAATCGTCCGCGCCAGGCCGCGCTGGAAGAGGAGTTCGCCGCCCGCGCCGCCCCCCCGCAATTCGAGGGGCGCGCCGAACTGGAGCCGATGGTCGAGCAGCTCCGCGAGGCGCTGGTGCAGCGCAGCGAGGATGTCACGGGCTTCCGGCTGTTGGCCCAGAACGAGCTGCGGCTGGGCAATTACCGCGCCGCCATCGAGGCGCAGGAGCGCGTGATCGATCTGGCTGGTGACGCAGTGGACCTGTCGGAAAAGGCGTTCCTGCTCGACATGATGGTGATCGCCGCGGGCGGTCGCGTCTCGCCCGAGGCCGAGGCGCTGATCGAGCGGATGTTGCGGCGCGACCCCAATGAGGGGGTGGCGCTTTACTATACGGGCCGGATGTATGCCCAGACCGGGCGGCCCGACATGACCTTTCGCGTCTGGCGGCGGCTGCACGAGGTGAGCACCGCTGACGCGCCCTGGATGGAGGAGATCCGCGCCGCGCTGCCCGATCTGGCGCGCATCTCGGGCGAGCCGCGCTATCAGTTGCCGCCTGCCCCCGCCGCCGAGGCCGGGCGCGGGCCCTCCGACGCCGATATCGCCGCCGCCGAGGAGATGGACCCCGAGGCGCGCGCCGAGATGATCGAGGGCATGGTCGCCAGCCTGTCGGCGCGGCTGGGCAATGAGGGCGGGCCGCCCGAGGACTGGGCGCAGCTGATCCGCGCGCTGGGTGTGCTCGAGCGCGAGGATGAGGCGCTGGCGATCCTGACCGAGGCGCGGCAGGTCTTCGCCGCCGAGGCCGAGGCGCTGGCGATGATCAACGCCGTCGCCGAAGAGGCCGGGTTGCAGACCGGCGGCATGCCGGGCACGCCCTGATGGCCGTCTGCGAGCCTTTCGAGGCGTTCGCCGATGCGCTGCCGCGGGGGGGGTGCGCGCTGGCGGGCCTAGATCTGGGCGAGAAGACCATCGGGGTTGCCGTCTCGGACCGGCTGCGCAGTGTCGCCTCGCCACTGCAGACCATCCGGCGGCGGAAGTTCGGGCTGGATGCGGCGGCACTTCTGGAGATCGTGGCGGCACGCGAGATCGGCGGGCTGGTGCTGGGGCTGCCGCGCAACATGGATGGCAGCGAGGGGCCGCGCTGCCAGTCCACGCGGGCCTTCGCGCGCAACCTGTCGCGGCTGACCGAGCTGCCCATCGGCTTCTGGGACGAGCGCCTCTCGACCGTGGCCGCCGAGCGTGCGCTGCTGGAGGCGGATACCTCGCGCAGGCGGCGGGCCGAGGTGATCGACCATGTCGCGGCCGGGGTGATCCTGCAGGGCGCGCTCGACCGGCTGGCCGTGCTCGCGCGCAGCCCGCAGCCCTAGGGCGTGGATCTCATAGCCAGCCGCCACCCGCGAGCATGGCCGGGGGTGGGACGCGCCCAGCCGCAGGGCTTCGCGGTCGCGAGGCGGTCCTGCGTTCCGGCGCGCGCCGGTGCGACTGCAAAGCGTCAACCGGAACCTGTATCAGATCATGGCGACACCGGGTCGTGCCGCTCTTCTCTCACGCACAGAGGGAATCGGCGAGCCTCTGGCGACGCGACACTTTCATGAACGCGTGACATGGTGATCCCCAACTGACACGAGATACCGTATGACTGCTTGGAGCCGAGGCTGTGTGAAAACACCCAGATGTGGTATGCTTTCCGTGCTACGGGAGTGCATTTATGTCAGGTTTCATTGAAGGGGTTGATCGGGATCAGGTGACGCTGTTTCCGGACCGCCTTGAGGA
>LFIK01000284.1_pt1 | contig 37552 bp, 28 predicted proteins | sample 643401 | NCBI WGS metagenome assembly LFIK01 (sample SAMN03777447, study PRJNA286221) | soda lake metagenome | biome: soda lake; feature: Kulunda steppe; material: water; isolation source: sample T5-Br brine of Lake Tanatar-5 | place: Russia: Kulunda steppe | collected 2010-07
CGGAAGCCTGGCAGCTGCGTCCGCTGGGCCTGGCGCTGGCCGGGGTGTTGAGCGTGCAGCTGCTGCTGGGCGTAGCCAACGTCGTGTTCAGTCTGCCGTTGCTGGTGGCAACGGCCCATAATGCAGTTGGGGCGTTGTTGCTGCTGGTCATGGTATCGGTAAACTACCGCCTGCGCGCGGCGACCGGGAATGCCAGCCGATGAGTCAAAGCTACACTGACAGCGCGCCGGTCCGGGCGACCTGGCGGGATTACTATCAGATCTGCAAGCCCAGGGTCGTCATGTTGATGCTGCTTTGTGCAGCCGTCGGTGCCCTGCTGGCGACGCCGGGTCTGCCGCCGCTTGACCGGCTGCTGTTCGGCATCCTGGGGATCGCCCTGGTGGCGGGATCTGCCGCCGCCGTGAACCACATCGCCGATGCGCGCATCGACGCCCGCATGGCACGGACCCGCAACCGACCGGTGGCGACCGGGCGAGTGTCCACTCGCAATGGGGTCATCTTCGCCGCCGTGCTCGGCATTGTCGGCATGCTGGTGCTGGTGACGCTGGTCAACCCACTCACGGCCTGGCTCAACCTGGCGTCCTGGGTAGGCTACGGCCTCATCTATACCCTGTATCTGAAGCGTGCCACGCCCCAGAACATCGTCATCGGCGGTCTGTTCGGTGCGGCACCGCCGCTGTTCGGCTGGACCGCAATCACCGGCACCATAGAGCCTGGTGCCCTGCTGCTCGTCCTGATCATCTTCGCCTGGACGCCGCCCCACTTCTGGGCGCTGGCGCTGGAGCGGAAGGAGGAATACGCCTCCATCGAGATGCCCATGCTGCCGGTCACCCATGGCGAGCAATACACCAAGTGGCACATCCTGTTCTATACCCTGATCATGGTGGCGATCACCCTGATGCCGTTCGTGATCGGCATGAGCGGCCCGCTGTATCTGGCCGGGGCCATTGGCCTGGGTGCAGGTTTCATCTACTGGGCACTGGTGCTGCTGCGCGGTCGCAATCCCGATGCGCCCATGGAGACCTTCAGGTATTCGATTCTGTACCTGTTCCTGCTGTTCGTGTTTCTGCTTGCCGATCATTACGTCTTTCCAGAGTACAACACCGGTGAATGGCCGGGTCGCGGAGGTGCTGGCTGATGTCGACCGGAGTACGCAACACGTTGATAGGCTGTGGCCTGTTCATCGTGGTGGTGGTCGCCCTGTTCGTGAACAACATTGTCCGTTCCCCGGACCTGACTGACGATCAGCTACGGGATGACCTGGGCACGGTGATCCTCCCCCAGCCACGCGCCCTTTCAGGGTTCGAGCTGGTACGCCATGACGAGACCCCGTATACAGAGGAAGACCTGGAAGGCCAGTGGACCTTTGCCTACTTCGGTTTCACGCATTGCCCGGATATCTGTCCGGTCACGCTGGCGGTGCTCGCCGAGACGCGCAGACAGCTCCAGGAAGCTGGCGAAACGCCGTTCGAAGTGGTGCTGTTCACGGTGGATCCCGAGCGTGACACGCCGGAAGTGCTGACCGAGTTCGTCGACTACTTTGACCCTGAGTTCGTGGGCGTGACGGGTGAACATGCGGAGATTGCCCAGCTGGCCCGGGAAGTCAGCGTCGGCTTTGCCAGGGTGCCCGCGGAGAACGAGCCGGACGGTTATGTGGTGGACCACACCGGCAACATCGTCGTGTTCAACCCGCGCGGCCACTATCATGGCTACATCCGCCTGCCCCATCGGCCTGATCGGATTGCGACTTCCTACCGAGAGATCAAGCGTCGATTCTGAGTGCGGTTGCAGGGGGGCGAATCATGCGGTTGGGCGCCTTGCCGGGTTCGACCCGGCCCCGGCTGCACTTCAGAACTCGAACAGGATCCACTTGGGCAGCAGCATTTCTGCATGCTCCAGGTTACCAGTATGCCGGGTCGGGTCCTCTGGCGTCAGGTAGTAGGGCCGTCCCACGGCAGGCACCACGCGAATCATCCGCAGGATGTTGTTCTGGCGGTATTCGTACACGGTGCGTTCGCGCCCTTCGATGATGACCACATCCTGTCCGCGCGCGCTGATGGGCCGATCGCTGGCGCTGGCGCCCGGACCGGCTGCCAGCAGCCCGCCCAGTGCAGTCGTCAGGGTGGCCACCTGCAGCATGCGCTTTCGGTTAAGCTTGCGGAACGAGCACGACACAGTGGCGATCCTCGGCAGGTTGACGGAGATTAATGGTGGCGCAAACCCGGGCTGACGACAAACCGATGATCCTGGTGGACGGGTCCTCCTACCTGTTCCGTGCCTTTCACGCACTGCCCCCGCTGACCACATCGGACGGCCATCCCACCGGTGCGGTCAAGGGTGTCATCAGCATGCTGCGCAAGCTCTGCAATGACTACCCGGACAGCCCCGTTGTGGTGGTCTTCGATCCACCTGGAGACACTTTCCGCAACGAACTCTATGCCGGCTACAAGGCCAACAGGCCGGAGATGCCCGCCGACCTCCGGCAGCAGATCGAGCCGATTCACGCCATCATCCGGGCCATGGGCCTGCCGCTGATCATCGAGCCGGGTGTAGAGGCGGATGATGTCATCGGCACGCTGGCGCGCCAGGCAGAGGCCGCCGGCCGCTCGGTGATCGTTTCCACCGGCGACAAGGACATGGCTCAGCTGGTCAGTGACCGGATACGGCTGGTCAACACCATGACCGACAGCTGGATGGACCCGGTCACCGTCGAAGAACGGTTTGGCGTCCCGCCCGAAGGTATCGTCGATCTGCTTGCGCTGGCCGGCGACACGGTGGACAACATTCCGGGTGTGGAAAAGGTCGGCCCCAAGACAGCTGCCCGCTGGCTCGAAAAGTTCGGTGATCTGGATGGGCTGCTGGAACATGCAGACGAAGTGGGCGGCAAGCTGGGCGAGAATCTGCGTGCCGTGGCAGACGAGCTGCCGTTGTACCGGGAACTCACCCGCATTCGCTGCGATCTGCAGCTGGATCTGGACGAAGCCGCATTGACGCCTGCCGAGCCGGACCAGGCCGAGCTGCTGGAATGGTTTCGCAGACTGGAGTTTCGCGGCTGGATCGCAGAGCTCGACGATGGTGCGGGCAATCAGAATGCCAGTGAAGCTGCCACAGAGCCCAGTTACCAGACCGTGCTCGACAAGGACGACCTGAACAGCTGGGTGGAGCGCCTGCGCAACGCCGATCTCATGGCGCTGGATACCGAAACCACCAGCCTGCGTTACATGGAAGCCCGGCTGGTGGGGATCTCCTTTGCTGTAAGCGCCGACGAAGCGGCCTACGTGCCTTTCGGTCATGATTACATGGGAGCGCCGGAGCAGCTGTCCGAACAGCAGGTGATGCAGGCCCTGCAGCCGCTGCTGGAGGATCCGGCTCTGCCCAAGGTGGGCCAGAACCTAAAGTACGACATGAGCGTACTGGCCCGGGCAGGCATCGATCTGCAGGGCGTCCGCTTCGATACCATGCTTGAATCCTATGTGCTGGACAGTGTGGGTGGTCGTCACAACATGGATGACATGGCGCTGAAGTTCCTGGGTCGCAGGACCACCAGCTTCACCGACATTGCCGGCAAGGGTGCGCGCCAGCTGAGCTTCGATCAGGTGGCGCTGGAACAGGCCGGGCCCTACGCGGCCGAAGACGCAGACGTCACCCTGCAGCTGCATCAGAAGCTGTGGCCACGACTGCAACAGGAACCCGGGCTGCAGCGGGTCTTCGAGGAGATCGAGATGCCGCTGTTACCGGTGCTGTCGCGGATCGAGCGCAATGGCACCCTGGTGGATGCCGCACGCTTGCAGCGGCACAGCCAGGAGCTGGCCGAGCGCATGGCCGAGCTGGAGGCGCGGGCCCACGAGGCCGCGGGCGGACCCTTCAATCTGGGCTCGACCAAGCAGTTGCAGGAAGTGCTCTACCAGCAGCTGGGGCTGCCGGTCATCCGCAAGACGCCGGGCGGGGCGCCGTCGACGGCGGAGCCGGTGTTGTCCGAGCTGGCCCACGACTATGAGCTGCCGCGCATCATCATGGATTACCGCAGCGTGGCGAAGCTGAAGTCGACCTATACCGATGCGCTGCCACGCCAGATCGATCCCCGCACCGGGCGCATTCATACCTCCTATCACCAGGCGGTCACGGCCACCGGGCGACTGTCCTCCTCCGAACCGAACCTGCAGAACATTCCGATCCGCACTCCGGAGGGCAGGCGCATTCGGCAGGCGTTCATCGCCCCTCCGGGCCGAATCATGCTGGCGGCGGACTATTCCCAGATCGAACTGCGCATCATGGCGCACCTGTCCGACGACTCGGGGCTGAAGCAGGCGTTTGCCGAGGGGCTGGATGTGCACCGGGCCACGGCTGCAGAGGTGTTCGGCGTAGCGCTGGAAGAAGTGTCCGACCTGCAGCGCCGTAATGCCAAGGCCATCAATTTCGGGCTCATCTATGGCATGTCCGCCTTCGGCCTGGCGCGTCAGCTCGGGATTGCCAGGGACGAGGCGCAGGAGTACATCGATCGCTACTTCGAGCGCTACCCGGGCGTGCTCGAGTACATGAATCGCACCCGCAGCCAGGCGCGCGAGCAGGGCTATGTCGAAACCCTGTTCGGTCGCCGTCTGTATCTGCCGGAAATCCGGGTCCAGAATCAGCAGCGCCGTCAGGCCGCAGAGCGTACCGCCATCAATGCCCCCATGCAGGGTACCGCCGCAGACATCATCAAGCTGGCCATGATCGAAGTGGACCGATGGATGCGCGCATCGCGCCCGGACGCCCTGCTGGTCATGCAGGTACACGATGAGCTGGTGTTCGAGGTGGCCGAAGATGCACTCGATACTGTCCGTGATGCCGTCACGACCCGCATGGAGGCGGCAGCCGAGCTTGCTGTGCCGCTACTGGTGGACAGCGGCACTGGCGCCAGTTGGGATGAGGCACATTAGGTCGACGCTGCGGGTGGTTGCGGTGGTCCGGCATGCCGGCCGCAGGGCAAGGCGTGTCGTGCAGGGAAGGCGGCTTGCCTTTCCGGGCGAAGCGGCGCACCGTCGCCCGAGCGTGGGCGAATGGCTCCGCGTTTCCTCAAGGCCCTTGTTTGCAGTGTGAACTGCATTAACGGGCTTCTGAACCGATCTTCCCGGATGGGTGGCGTTCAAATCCCGACAGGCGGTCAGGAACTTCCCTGTTTGTGAACAGTCCTAACAAGTGCCGGACGGATCATTGCCCCTTCCCATCCCCGATATCCCCCAATGATCCGAACCGACGTCACCCCCGAGACGTCTCCGGCAGTCCCGGCCCCGCTCCCCCCGCGGGGCCGGGACACCCCTTCAATTTTCCCCCAGCCATGCCCGCAGACGCGTCAGGACCAGGTCCGTGCCCTGGCCTCGCATTGCACTGAACAGCACGGCTTCGGCCTGCGGATGATCCGCAAGATGATGGCGGGCTTTCTGCAGGGCTCCGCTGGCGGCGCCGAAGCCAAGCTTGTCCGCCTTGTTGAGCAGCACGAGCGTGGGCATCTCCGCGGCCCGGGACCAGGCCAGCATCTGCTCGTCGAAGGGCTGGAACGGGTGGCGAATGTCCATCACCAGCACCAGCCCTGCCAGCGTGGTGCGACTGGCAAGATAGCCTTCCACTTCTTCCTGCCACGCTTCCCGAGTGGCCTTGCCTGCCCGCGCATAGCCATAGCCCGGCAGGTCTACCAGGCGAGCGCCACTGGCAAGCCGGAAGAAATTGAGCAGCTGGGTGCGGCCGGGCGTGCGACTGGTCCGGGCGAGCCCGCGCTGATTGGCAAGTCGGTTCAGGGTGCTGGACTTGCCGGCGTTGGAACGTCCTGCCAGCGCCACTTCCGGTCCTGCCTCCGGTGGCGCATCGGCAGGCCCGCGTGCACTGCATTCGAAATCTGCTACCAGTGGTGGCACAGTAGGTTCCGCGACAGAGGCTCCTGACGCCGCCCGGTGCGTGCGTTGGCCGGGGGCGGATTGTGCCGAGCGCCTGGGGCGCCTGCGCTGGCCCGGTGGGGTCGGTCTTCTGGCCACGATGTCTCCCGCTGAGGCATTTGTCTGGGGTATAATGCCTGACAGTCACGTCTGATCGCAGTGTTCCCGGTACGGCCCGACCCATCGCAGGATGATTCGGGGCAGGAGCGCTGCGATCTGTCCGGAAGCACCAGGGCTGCCAGGCGGCCGCGTTTCCGGGTGTGTTTCAGAACACTGTTCCGAACGGATTCAACCATGCTGCGTAATCTGACTTCCAAGACCGCTCCCCTTGCCGTGATTGCGCTGGCGCTGGCCATGCTCTTCACGGCAGCGCCTGCCGCCGCAGAAACGCGCGGCGATCCCGAAGCCGGCCGCGAAGCCGCCCAGGCCTGTGCGGCCTGTCATGGCCAGGACGGCCAGGGCATTGGCCCGGAATATCCCAATCTGGGCGGGCAGCATTACACCTATCTGCTGCGCCAGATGCGTGCCTTCCGTTCCGGTGATCGCTATGCGGTGCTCATGGCGGGCCAGCTGGACAACGCCTCGGACGAGGATCTGCGCAACATGGCAGCCTTCTACGCCGAACAGCCCATTGCCGAAGGCGTCTCCGAGGCCGATCAGGAAGTGCTGGAACTCGGTGAGCTCATCTATCGGGCGGGGCTGCGCGAGAAGGGCGTGGCAGCCTGCATCGGTTGTCACTCTCCCGGTGGCTATGGCAATGGCCCCGCCGGCTTCCCCATGCTCACCGGCCAGCCGGTGGAGTACACGATGCTCCAGCTGAAGGCCTATCGTGATGGCGAGCGCGATACCGACTCCGGCATGGGCAACATGATGCAGGGGGTCGTGCGGAACCTGAATGACCGCGAGATCGAAGCTGTTGCCGAGTATATTCGCGGCCTGCACTGAGTCCGTGCGTGCCGCCGGCAGGCGAACAACCTGGTCGGCCAGGGTGTTGGCCTGGTTTGTCCTGACGACTCTGCCGGCTGCCTTGCTGGCAGAGTCGGATCAGGACAGGCTCTATCGTGCCCTCGATGTGCCTCTTGCAGTTGATGCCGGCCGCGATCGAGTGGTCCTGGTGACCTATCCCTGCCCTGATTGCAATGCCCTCATCCGTCGACTCGAGCAGCAGTCCGATGGCGATCTTCTGCGCATGCCCGCCATCTTCGACGCCGCGTCCATGCGGATGGCGGTCGCTCACTATGTGATTGATCATTGTGGCCTGGGGGCGTCGGCGCGCGAGCAGCTCATGGAGATGCCGCGCGACCAGAGTATCGATGCCCTGGCGGGGGCACTGCTGGATGCAAGCGAAACTTCAGGCCCGGACCGCTGTCAGAATGAACAGGAGATTGCGGCCGCGTTCGATGCGCCGGCCGTATCAAGGCAACTTCAGCAGGCGCTGGCATGGAGCCGGATCATCGAGCCATCCGGTCTGCCGGCCCTTGTGCTGGCTGGCCGGTGGGTGATCGAGGACCTGCACCAGCTGGAGACCGGCGCGGTACAGGTGCAGAGCGAGCGATTGCTGCAACGGGCCCGCGCATACAGGGAGCGAAATGGCGAGCCTGGCGACAGCTGAACAGCTGCAACCCCTTACCGAGTCCCTGGTTGCGGGCCATGCCGGCGCAGCCCCCGGCAATCGCCTTCGATTGCTGTCCTTCAATATCCAGAGCGGCATTGCCACCCAGGCCTATCGGGAATACCTTACGCGAGGCTGGCGTCAGCTGGTCCATGACAAGGGGCGTCCCGCCAACCTGGAGCGCATCGGAGCGCTGCTGCGCACCTATGATCTGGTCGGCCTGCAGGAAGTGGATGCGGGCAGTTTCCGCAGTGGTTTCCTGAATCAGGTCGAGTTCCTGGCCGACCAGGCTGCACTGCCGTACTGGTACAGTCAGCGCAACCGTCGCTTCGGCCGTCTTGCCCAGCATGGCAATGGGCTGCTCAGCCGCACCGTGCCGGTGGCGCTGGAGGATCAGCGCTTGCCCTCCCGCATTCCGGGTCGTGGAGCCATCGTCGCGCGTTACGACCTGGGCGAGGGGGATCCGCTGCTGGTGGTCAGCGTGCACCTTTCGCTTGGCATCCGTGATCGCTATCGGCAGCTGGCGTGGCTGGCGGAGCGTTTCGGAGACCGCCCGAGGGTCGTGCTCATGGGCGACATGAATACCTCGCGGCGCGGCCTGCTCGAGCATTCCCCCCTGGCTGGACTGGGCTTTCGTTCCGCGCTGGCGCGGCCCGAACCGACCTTCCCCAGCTGGCGTCCGCGCCAGGAGCTGGATCACGTGCTGGTGTCGCCGGACCTGCAGGTTCATCACGCCGAGGTGCTGCCCTGCCGGTTCTCGGACCATCTGCCGATCGGGGTGGAGCTCTCCTGCTGAGCCCGGCCGCCCCCCGCTCCCCCAGGCGGTGAACCTCCGACTCGCCGGTCATTCGGTGAACTGGCACAGATGTGATCATCGGCTCGCATTTTTCCCCGCTGTGGCTCCGAAATCGCGCCTACTTGGTGCAGAATGCCGTCTCGCAAGTGAAGTGCCGGCACCGAAAGGCTCCCGGGACTTCTGTCCGTGGGCAGTCAGCGGCGAGGATCATTCATGGAGCGGGCGGAGTTCCCATTGCACTGCCTTCGGTTGCAGCCGGAGTTACGGCGCTATGCCTGGGGTGACAGCCACTATCTGCATGACCTGTTCGGTCCGGAGCGGGTGCGCCAGGGTCCTTGTGCGGAAGCCTGGTACGGTGCCCACGCCACCGGTTCGGCGCGCACCCGAGTCGGATCGCGCAACCTGCCGCTGGCGGAGCTGCTGGCAAGTCGGCCGGATCTGGCCGGCGCGCCTGATGGCCAGTTGCCGTATCTGGTGAAATTGCTGGCGGCCGAGCGGCCCGCATCCATCCAGGTACACCCGGGTGTCCTGCAGGCGCGCCAGGGTTTCGCCCGGGAACAGGCAGACGGGCTGCCGCTGGATGCGCCCGAACGCTGCTTTCGTGACCCCATGGCCAAGCCGGAACTCCTGATTGCCCTCGATCAGGTCGATGCCCTTTGTGGTTTCGAGCCTGTGGCCACGCTCCATGCGCGCGTTCAGGCGCTGCCGGAGCTTGCTGCATTGCTGCCGCAGTTCGATCGGCCAATGGAGTCCGCCCTTCAGTGCGCGTTGCGCAGCTATTTCCGGGCCGACCCCGACTGGCGCTCGGCTGGCCTGCAGCGTCTGCTGGCCCGCTGTCGTCGCATGGAGCCGGCGCCCTGGCAGGCTCGAGCCCGCTGGATGCTGGACGTGGATGCCATGCTGGCAAGCGAGCTGCCGGATCCCGGGCTGATCTTCTTCTGGCTGCTGGCGCTGGTGCGTCTGCAGCCCTCCCAGGCGCTGTTCATCCAGCCCGGCACGCCGCACACCTACCTGCGGGGCAGAGGGGTGGAGGTCATGGCCAATTCCGACAATGTCCTGCGTGCGGGCCTGACGCGCAAGCACGTTGCTGCCGAGCGCCTGCTGGAGACGGTACGCTGGACGCCCCCGGAGGTGGCAAGGATCAATCCCGAGCCTGCTGGTTCCGCCTTCGAGATCCGCTATCCGTTGCCGGTGAGGGATTTCTCCGTGCGGCGGCTGCAGGTGGCTCCCGGGTCTGTCTGGGAGGGGTGTGCGGAAGGACCGGAAACCCTGCTGGTGATGGCCGAGCAGGCCGGCGAAGTGGTGACGCTCGAGACCCCCTGTGGCACTGATCGGCTGGCTCGTGGAGACGCCTGCCTGCTGACTCCGGGGAGTCGCTATCGGCTGGCTGGAACCGGCCGCGGCATTGCCTACCTGGTGTCCGGACCGTCGAACGGGGCCTGAGCGGAGCCGGTGCGGGCGGCCAGCCGCCCGCTGTTCAGTTCGGCTGTCGATATCGCGGCCTTCCTGCCGGGCTCCCTGCTCGATGACCATCCTCGATGACAGCCTCGCTGGTCATCACGCACCACCGAGCCGGGAGCCGCACCAGGGTCTTCAGTCGGCGCCGTTTTCCGCCCTGGCCTGCTCGAGTTGCCGCATCTCGTAGGCGTCATGGGCGCGCTTGATCAGGTACTGGCGCACCGATTCGGTCTGGTCGGAATCGATCACGTGGGAGAACTGGGGCATGCCCCGGTCCAGATAGGCGCCACCACGGACGATGCCCTCGAAGATCCGGTGGGTCTGCTCGTCCATGTAGCGCAGATCCGCCAGCACTCCTGCAGAGACGGCGCCGGCGCCATGGCAGACGGAGCAGTAGGCATGGAAGATCTGCTCGCCCTGGGTCACGATGTCGGCGGATGCCTCCAGCGCGGGCGGTTCCGGCAGGCCTGCATCCAGTGGCGGCGGTTCCGGTAGCTGGGCTTCACCCCCCAGCTTGAAGGTGAGAATGCGGCCCTCCCGAATGCGGTTGCCTTCCTGGGGCGGAATACCCGATGCCAGGCCGAAGGCGCCGCCCCAGCCCGCGACCACGGTCACGTACTGTTCGCCATCCACCTCGAAGGTGACGGGCGCGGCAATGATGCCGGTGTGGGCTGGCGTTTCCCAGAGCAGCTCACCATCGCTGGCCCGATAGGCGGCGAACATGCCGTCGGCCCGGCCCTGGAACAGCAGGTCACCGGCGGTGGACAGCAGGCCCCCATTCCATGAGCCCGAGTGCTGGACCCGCCAGACCTCGCGCTGCTCGACCGGGTCCCAGGCGGCCAGGTGGCCCCTGACCAGGGCGCGGCCCGCCAGCTCCTCGTTCAGATCCGAGGGCGGCGCGCTCAGTGCCGTGTCGATGGCGATGTTCCACTGGCCCGGCTGATAACGGAACGCATTGTCCTGACCGAACATGAAGGGGATATCCAGCGCCGGGATGTAGACCAGGCCGGTGTCCGGCGAGTAGGTCATGGGGTGCCAGTTGTGGCCGCCATAGGGCGCGGGCTGGGTCAGCTGGGGTTCCTCGGCGTAGTCGGCGGTGGGGTTCTCTACCGGTCGCCCGGTCTCCATGTCCACATGGCTGGCCCAGGTGACCGGCACATAGGCTTCGGCGGAGAGCAGTTCGCCGGTTTCCCGATCCAGAACGTAGAAGAAGCCGTTCTTGGGTGCCTGCATGATCACCGAGCGGGTTTCGCCATGGATCTCCAGCTCGGTCAGGATCATGTGCTGGGTGGCGGTATAGTCCCAGCTGTCGCCGGGCGTGGTCTGGTAGTACCAGACCAGCTCGCCGCTGTCGGGTCGCAGGGCGACGATGGAGGACAGATAGAGGTTGTCGCCCCCGCCCGGGCTGCGCTCGTGCCGATTCCAGGGCGAGCCGTTGCCGGTCCCCACGTACAGCAGGTCCAGCTCCGGGTCATAGGCGAGCGAATCCCAGACGGTACCGCCGCCACCGATCTCCCACCATTCGCCGGTCCAGGTCTCGGCGGCCCGCTCCATGTATTCGCCTTCAAAGCCGTCAGCCGGATTGCCCGGGACCACCCAGAAGCGCCAGGCCTTCTCGCCGCTGTCGGCGTCGTAGGCGCTGACATAGCCGCGGACCCCGTACTCGGCGCCACCGTTACCGATGATGACGTTGCCCTGGACCACGCGGGGCGCACCGGTGATGGTGTACGGCCGTTCCGGATCGATGGTCAGTGTTTCCCAGTCGGGTTCGCCGGTACCGGCGTCCAGCGCCACCAGCCGCCCGTCCAGCGTGCCCACGTAGACCCGCCCCTTGTATACGGCCACCCCCCGGTTGACCACATCGCAGCAGGCGTATGCCGCCCACTCCCGCGGCACTTGCGGATCATAGGTCCACAGGTGCTCGCCGGTGCGCGCATCATGGGCATTGACCACCGACCAGGAGGCGGTGGTGAACATGACTCCGTCAACGACGATGGGCGTGGCCTGCAGCCCACGGGTGGTGCCCGTGTCCCAGTACCATTCCAGACCCAGCTCACCGACGTTGTCGGCATTGATGCCGGTCAGCGGGCTGTGGCGCTGTTCGTCGTAGGTACGGCCGTGCGTCAGCCAGTCGGCGGGGCGCTCATGGGCGTTGCGCAGCGTTTCGTCGTCGATCTTCGCCACCCGTTCGCGAATCGCGTCCGGGGTCAGTCCGGCCGGCTGTTCGGTCGTGGCTTCTGGCTGCGTCGCATCGGGCAGTTCCGCCGCGTCATCGCGGCCGCAGACACCCAGCAGCAACGTGCCTGCAGTCAGGACGGCAAGCAGGCCACTCCGTCCAGTGGTCATGATCCGACTCATCTGATTTGTCCCCCGGTATCGTTCTTTGTGTGCCGTCAGCCCTGCAGGCGGGCGCCTGCTTGCGGGCGTGGCCGGTCACTGCCTTGTTGCGCGGTAGCGTGGACGCCACCAACCGGGGAATGTTAGCAGGAAGTCGTTGCCGGCAGGCAACCGTCGGATCCTGTCGCCAGCGCCTGCTGTCGGGACGTCCCGGTCAGCTCAGATGCGCAAGGGGCAGGGCGTGGCGCTGGATCACCTGTTTCAGCGCGAAGCTGGACTTGATGTTGGCCACGCCGGGAATCCGGGTCAGCTTCTCGATCAGGAAGTGCTGATAGGCGTCCAGATCGGTGGCGACCACCCGCAGCAGGTAGTCGAAGTCGCCGGTCATCAGGTAGCACTCCATGACTTCCGGGCACTCGCGCACCTGGGCCTCGAACTGCTCCAGTTCCGGCCGGGCCTGGTCGTTCAGGGTGACGGAAACGAACACGTTGACGCCCAGACCCACCGAGCGGGGCTCCAGCAGGGTCGCGAAGCCGCGGATCAGCCCTAGTTGCTGCAGACGTTTCACTCGCCGCAGGCAGGGCGAGGGCGACAGGCCCACCCGATCGGCGAGCTGGGCGTTGGGTAGCCTGGCGTCTTCCTGCAGGACGCGAAGGATGGCCAGGTCGATCCGGTCGAGGTCTGCCATGTCCGCCCCTTGTCGTCACATTCTGAAGGCATGATATTGCGTGAAACAGGTTTCTCATGCTGTAAATTGCCATGAAATGCCCGGTTGGCGCCACTTATAATGCTTGCTGGGCCAATCGGCGGAGGCGGTCATGGGTAACAGCGTGCAGCGGGATCAGGTCGAGGCGGCCTGGGCAGATGAAGTGCAGGAGTGGCTCGATGCCTTTCACTCCATGCTGCGGGCCCAGGGTGACGAACGCGCCCAGGAGCTGCTGCGGCGCCTGCAGCAGGAGGCGTCCCGCAGCGGCCTGGTCCTGCCCGAGGCGGCCCTCAACACGCCCTATGTGAACACCATTCCGGTACGCGCCCAGCCGCGCTATCCAGGTGACATCGAGCTGGAGCAGCGGCTCGAGAACCTGATCCGCTGGAATGCGGCTGCCATGGTGCTGCGGGCATTCGACTCCGGGACCGGAGTCGGGGGGCACATCGCCACCTACATGTCTGCCGCGACCATGCTGGAGGTGGGCTTCAACCACTTCTTCCGCGGCCGCGAGTCGGAGGGCGGCGGTGATCAGGTCCATGTGCAGGCCCACACTGCCCCCGGCATCTATGCGCGCGCCTTCCTGGAAGGTCGCCTGAGCGAGACCCAGCTGCAGCACTTCCGTCGTGAACTGGCCGAGGGGGGCGGCCTGTCCTCCTACCCGCACCCGCGGCGCATGCCGGACTTCTGGTCCATGCCTACTGCTTCCATGGGGTTGTCGACGCCTTCGGCCATCTATCAGGCCCGCTTCGCCAAGTACCTGGAGCGCCGTGGCCTGAAGCAGCCGGACAGCAGCAGGGTCTGGTGCTTCGTCGGCGACGGCGAGGCCGACGAGCCCGAAGTGCTGGGGACCATCAATGTCGCCTCGCGCGAAGGCCTGGACAACCTGGTGCTGGTGGTCAACTGCAACCTGCAGCGACTCGACGGTCCGGTACGCGGCAACGGCAAGATCATCCAGGAGCTGGAGCGCAGCTTTCGCGGCGCCGACTGGCACGTGATCAAGGTCATCTGGGGTTCCGGCTGGGATCCGCTGCTGGAGCGCGATAGCTCGGGCCTGCTGCAGCAGCGCATGGAAGAGGCGGTGGATGGCGACTACCAGTTCTACACCGTCTCGCCGGGCAACATGGTGCGTGAGCACTGGGTAGAGGACATCCCGGAGCTGCGCGAGCTCATGAATACACTTACCGATGAAGAGATCCGCACCATTCGTCGTGGTGGCCAGGATCACAAGAAGGTCCACGCCGCCTTTGCCGAAGCGACTGCCAGTGTGGGCAAGCCTACCGTCATTCTCTGCAAGACGGTGAAGGGCGATGGCCTTGGCAGCGCCGCGGGCCGCAATACCGTCCATCAGAAGAAGAACCTGAGCCCCGAAGAGCGCGTGGAGCTGGCCCAGCGGTTCGGCATTCCCATCGAACCGGAGGCGGCGAAACGAGCCGAGTTCTATCGGCCGCCGGAAGATTCCGAGGAGCTGCGCTACCTGCGCGAGCGCCGCGCCGCCCTGGGTGGCAGCCTGCCGCGACGTGAAGTGACCTGCCCGGCGCTGGCGGCACCCGAGCTGAGCTTCTTCCAGGACCAGCTGAAGGGCAGCGGAGACCGCGAAATCTCGACCACCATGGCAGTAGTGCGGATGCTCTCGAAGCTGCTGCGCGACAAGCAGCTGGGACGCTATGTGGTGCCCATCGTGCCGGACGAGGCGCGCACCTTCGGCATGGACGGGCTGTTCGCCCAGGCCGGCATCTACTCTCCTGCCGGGCAGATCTATCAGCCCGTGGATGCGGACACCATCGCGCCCTACCGGGAAGCGGAAGATGGCCAGGTGCTGCAGGAGGGCATCTGCGAAACCGGTGCCATGGCCTCGTTCCTGGCGGCGGGTACCGCCTATGCCAATCACGGTGTGCCGACCATTCCGTTCTATATCTTCTATTCGATCTTCGGCTTCCAGCGTGTCGGCGACATGATCTGGGCCTGTGGCGATTCCATGTGCCGGGGCTTCCTGCTGGGAGGCACCTCGGGTCGCACCACCCTCAACGGCGAGGGCGTGCAGCACCAGGACGGCCATTCGCTGCTGGTGGCCGATACGGTGCCCAACCTGCGCAGCTTCGACCCGGCGTTCGCCTGTGAACTGGCGGTGATCATCCGCGAGGGCATCGACCAGATGTATGCCCGCCAGGAGAACGTCTTCTACTACATCACAGTCACCAACCAGAATCAGCACATGCCGGCCCTGCCGGAGCAGGAAGATGTGGTGGATGGCATCATCCGCGGGCTCTACCGGTTCCGCGCCGCCGAGGGAGACCGCCGCCGGCGTCGCCAGGCGCATCTGTTCGGCAGCGGTGCGATCATGCAGGAAGTGCTGGCCGCCGCGGACCTGCTGGAGGCGGAGGGGGTGCCCGCATCGGTCTGGAGCGTGACCAGCTATGGCCAGCTGCTGCGTGATGGCCTGGCCGCCGAACGCCACAATCGGCTGTATCCCGAGGCCGAGCCGCGGCAGCCGTTCGTGGCGCAGGCGCTGCAGGCTGAGCGGGGCGTGTTCGTGGCTGCTTCCGACTACGTGCGCGCACTTCCGGAGAGCATCTCGCGCTGGGTGCCCGGGCCGTACACGGTACTGGGAACCGATGGTTACGGGTTGTCGGAATCCCGCGCGGCGCTGCGGGATCATTTCGAGGTCAGTGCTACCTGGATCGCCCATGCAGCATTGTCATCACTGGAGCGGGAGGGGGCTGTGGCGCCCGGGACCAGTGCCGACGCGGCCCGGCGCTGGGCGCTGGATCCGGGCAAGGTCGACGCTGCCCTGCTCTGATGCTTGCGGTTTTCGTCAGGGAGCGCGGAAGCTGGCCATCAGCTCCGGGTCGCTCACCTGGCCGCTCACCTGTTCGGCAGCCAGTCGACCCAGCTCGTCGGCGCACTTGGCCGCCTTGCCGTTGCCGCCACAGGCGATGGCAATGCGGTCCGGCTGCAGCCAGTCAATGATCGGATACCCGGAGGGTGTCAGGGTGACCGCGCAGGCATCGGTGCGCAGTGGTGCCGTCTCCAGTTCCGGCAACAGTTCGATCAACGCGGCTCGCAGCCGGGCCTGGTCGTCCTGACCTGCCGATGGCCGGCGGAACCAGTCCAGCAGGGCATCCAGCGTCTCCAGGGGCCGCGGAATGCTGCCACTGCCGATCTTGATGTAGTGCTGGCCGTCCGGGTAGCGCACCGGTGGCAGCAGGTAGATATCTGCCAGGTCCGCATCCGGATCATGACGAATCAGGGTGGGCATGTGTTGCCAGTGCTCAAGCTGCTCGGGCGTGAGCGCGGCGCGCAGCACGGTACGGCCGTGTGCCTGCAGGGGCAGATCTTCGGCCAGCCCCACTGGAGCGCTGAATGCGCCGGCGCAGACCAGCACCCGGTCCACCAGCCGTTCCGAACCATCGTCCAGAATCACTCGCACGCGGCTGCCCTGCTGGCGCAGGGCCCAGGCTGGCATGCGCGTGATGCTGGCCCCGGCCTGCAGTGCCAGCAGCGTCTGCGCACGCACGAGGAGCCTGGGGTTGATCCAGCCGGCGGGGCCGTCTTCCCGCCGCAAGCGGGTATCGGTAGCGACCCGGAACGGGCCGGGGTCCTGTTCCGGCCGGGCCGCGCCGCCCTGGCGATCCAGGGCCTGGTCCAGATCGCTGCCTCCTGCGGCCAGCGCCAGGAAGCCGCAGGCGTGGTGAAAGCGCAGCCCCGCGCGCGCTTCCAGTTCCGGATAGCGCGTAGCGGCGACCGACGCCAGTCGCGCCCATAGCGGGTCCCGGTCCACGGTTCGGGTAATGCGCGCGGCGTCGTAGTGGGAGGCGAATACCCCGGTGTGTTCGCTGACTTCGGCCGGTTCATCCGGCCCGATCAGCAGTACCTGATGCCCGGCTGCCGCCAGGTATCGTGCTGCCGCGCTGCCAATCAGCCCCTTGCCGATGACCGCGATGCGCTGCTCTGTCATGCGTGTCTGCTCGCCCCCGTTGTGCCGACTGTTCTGCAGTCATGGTGCCTGCTTTGGCGGCATGGCTCATCCATGAAATCGGCCTGAAACGTATTGACACAGGCTTCGAGCATCGGTAAGTCTGTAGATAACGTGTTCTAAAGCACGATGCGTTTCAAAAAAGAGGTAGCGCGTGGAGCCAGCAACCGCGCGCAGGGGAGCAAGCGATAACTTTCTGTTGCACGCGTTGGCCCGTCGGGCCAGGGCAGCTGCGCGTCCGTATCGGCCGGTACCAGGGCCAGGCGGACGTGCAATCCGGGCGTGATCACGCTCGCAAACTTGAGGAGGGGAGCAACATGACCCATGCACTGACCCGCAGCAGGGGCCGGTCGGGCCGGCGGCTATCAGGTGTCGGACTGGTGGCTGCCGCGGCCATGGCGGCCACTGCAGTACCGGCCACTGGCTGGGCCCAGGAGGCTGCGGCCATCGACGAGATCCTGGTGACTGGTTCCTACATTCGCCGGGCACCAGAGGATGCGCCTTCACCCATCCGGGTGCTGGGGCGGGACGAGATCGAGGCAGCGGGCATGCCCCAGCTGGGTGATTTCGTGCGTCACCTGCCGTCAGTGGTGGGGTCGGAGAACACCACATCACAGGAAGTCAGCGTCGGTGGCGCCGGTGCGGCCAATATCAACATCCGCAACCTGGGGCTGTCCTCGACACTGGTGTTGCTGGATGGCAAGCGCCTGAACGTGGGCACCTCCATCTCCAACCGGGGCGAGCAGTTCGTCGACATCAACCGCATTCCGTTCATCATGGTGGACAACATCGAGGTGCTGAAGGACGGCGCTTCTGCCACCTTCGGTTCCGATGCGGTGGCAGGTGTTGCCAACTTCCGGCTGCGCAACAACTTCGAGGGCTTCGAAGTGACAGCCATGTACCAGGATCCGTTGCGCAACAACGAGCTCAACTTCGACCGCCTGCAGGATCGGTTCGACCTGCCGGAACGCTTCCGCGATCCCATCGATGCGGTCTCGGGCAATGATCACCGGGACCTGGACCTGGGTGCCATCTGGGGTTTCGGCAATGACCGCACCCACATGGTGCTGGGCCTGAACTATTTCGACCGCACCAGGCTGCAGACCCTGGATCGCCAGTTCGCGCCGGAGTATGCGCTGGATGATTCACTCGGCGGTCCCAGTCCCTTCAACATGCCTCAGGACATGTTCGCCGATGGCGGGCTGGCGATCATCCAGGATTCAACCTGTCTGGCGGCAGGCAATTATCGCACGGTCAACTCGGGGCTCTGCAGCACCAAGGCCGACCTGCTGGTCCGTGACATGTACTCGGAAGAGACCCGCTGGCAGGGGCTGGCCACCTGGACCCACCAGTTCAATGACCAGGTGGAGTTCTACGGTCATTTCGGCTTTGCCGAGAACGAGGTGACCATCAATCAGTCCCCGTCCTTCCCGCTGACAGCGCAGCCGACCTTCGGGACCGATCACCCGGGTTTCCGCTATGAGGTCGAGAACGGGCCCGCGCTGGCTGCCCAGTTTGGAGACGATGTGGCGTCGCGACTGGTTCCGACGCCCACCGCTGCGTTTCCCTTCGCGGGCCAGTTCGATCCGGAGGACCCGCAATCGGTATACGACGGCATCAACGCGGTCACCTTCAACGGTGTCATCCGGCCCTCGCTGCAGGCCCTGCAGGAGATAGCGGGCATCGAGCAGGATGACGGCAGCGTCTTCACCCACCGCAATCAGAGCAACATCACCCGCGAGTCCAAGATCTTCATGATCGGTGCTCGCGGAGACCTCAATGACGACTGGACCTTCGATCTGTCCTACAGCTTCAGCGACGAGGACAACGAGAACCGGTTCCGCGATGCGGTCAGCCAGCGGGTGACTGACGCACTGAACGGGTTCTTCGGTCCGGACTGTGACCGTTACGATCCGAATCAGGCGCCGGGAGAGGGCGACTGTACCTGGTTCAACCCGTTCGGCACTTCCCTGCTGCTGCCGGATGAAGTGGCTCTGGATGGGAATGGCAATGAACACACGCTCGGCAACGATCCGGAAGCGATTCGTGCGCTGGAGGGTACGGGCATCGTCAACACCTTCACCCAGCTGAACGTGGTGGAGTTCGTCTCGTCCACCAACAACTTCCTGGACATGCAGCTGGATGGGGGTGGCGTCGGTTTCGCCATCGGCGCCCAGTACCGGCACGAGAAGATGAGCGTGGGCGGCAACGACCTGGCCACGGACCCCAGTTTCCCGTTCACCTTCACCGGGCCGAGCATCCCGTTCAGTGCGTCTGATGATGTCTGGGCGATCTTTACCGAGCTGGCGTTACCGGTAACCCAGGACCTGGAACTGCAGCTGGCCCTGCGCTATGAGGACTATGGCGGCAATACCGGCGATACCCTGGATCCCAAGTTTGCCTTCCGCTGGAACGCGATGGACGAGCTGGTGCTGCGCGGGTCCGTGGGTACGTCGTTCCGCGGTCCTTCGCTGAACCAGCGTTTCGGTCGCAGTACCGGCCTGCAGTTCATGAATCCACCCAGAGAAGAAGCCATCGCAGCGCAGTTGGCGCAGGATCCGGACTTCAACCCAGACTTCGGCAGCGGCGTGTTTGCCCGTCTGCCCAGCTTCGGCAATCCGGACCTGGATCCCGAGAAGTCGTTCAACTTCAACATTGGCGCCATCTGGGAGCCCAACGACAGCTTCAGCTTCTCGGTGGACTACTGGAACTATCGCTTCGAGGACATCATCGTCGGCGATGACATCCGCAGTATCATCAACGACTGCCAGATCGCATGGGAGAACGCGGGTCGGCCTGCGGCCCAGACTGGTGGCAGCTTCAATCAGGCCTATCTGGATATCGAGCCCTGCAACTTCCGCAACCTGGACGGCGATGCCTCCAATCCGGACATCTGGCTGGATTCCCAGGGCAATCCGCTCACGGCCCAGACCAGTTTCACCAATGGCGACAAGATGCGGGCCTCCGGGCTGGACTTCCTGGTGCGCTTCAGTCAGCCCACTGACTTCGGCATCTTCAGTTCCACGCTGGACTTCAGCTGGTTCCTGGAATTCGATGCTGACGAGCTCGTGACGCCCTTCGATACGCGTCCCGAGCCCGGGCAGTCAGTGGACCTGGTGGGCCGCAGTGAAGCGGTACTGGTGGCGCGGCCACTGCCCGAGTACAAGGCCACGCTGTTCAACGACTGGTCCATGGGCAACCACTACGCCACGGTGTCGGTGAACTACGTCAGCAGTGTGCGCGAAAGCAACTACGACGACTTCAAGGTCTCCGATCACTACACGGTGGATGCATCCTATACCTACAACTTCGAGCAGACCGACCTGGCGCTGACGCTGGGTGCGGTGAACCTGTTCGATCGGGATCCGCCCACTGCCAATGGGGGCTTCAACGGTTATGTGCCGACCCTGCACGACCCCCGTGGTCGCCTCTGGTACGTGCGTGCACGCTACCGGATGTGACCCTGCAGACGACGGGCCGCAACCGGCCCGTCGTCCCCACCATCATTGAAGCAGCACCTGAAGGCCCCGGCGGGTTACCCGCCGGGGCCTTCGTGCGTCTTGCCGGACCGTGCCCAGCGCAGGTCAGTCGACGAAAGTGCCGATCAGGTAGTCCTCCATCATGGCCCAGGCGGCGCTGCTGTGATCGCGGCCATAGCCCTTGGTGCGCATGCCTTCGGTGGCTTCACGGCCACACCAGGGTTCCATGATCGAAGGTGGCGTCGGATGCTGGGGGGTGTAGTCGGTGAAGTCGTAGACCTTGCCCTCGATCGCCATCCAGCAGTCATCCAGGGAATCGTGTTCGGCCAGCGTGGCCGCATCGATCTCGGGCAGGCCTTCGTCGGCGCCGACGGTGCGTGCAGGGGTCAGACTGGTCACGGCCACCAGCGTGGCGGTGGCCGTCCAGAAGGCGATGAAGGCGGCAAAGGTGGTCTTCTGTACAAGCATGGTGTGGGTCTCGCTGATTGCAGGGGCTCTTGATCGCCGTGCGGTTTGCTCCGGGGTACGACCCGGTGGGCGTCAGAGCAGGTTGAACTCCTCGCTGACCATGCGGCCACGCGGGACCCCGAGCGACCGCCCGATGTGCCTGACCAGATCCAGCAATGGATCGGGTCCACAGGTTCGCAGCGTGCGAATATCGACGTCCGGGCAGCGGCTGCAGACGAAGGCCGCATCCAGCGGTCCATGCGCGGCGAAGAAATGCAGTTCCAGCCGCAGGCCCGGGATCTGGCCGGCAAGCTCGGTGAGCTCCTCCAGGAACAGGGCGCGCGCTGCGTCCTGCACACAGAAGATCAGCACCACGTCCGCGTCCTTCTGCCGCAGGGCCAGCTGGCGGGCGCGGGCCAGGAACGGCGTGATGCCGATGCCGCCGGCGATCCAGAGCTCGGGCGCGTTGTCCGGCTCTGGCGGGAAGAAGTCCCCATATGGACCTTCCAGCTCTGCGCCGGTTCCCGGGCGCACATGCTGCAGGGCCCGGCTGGCATCGCCCAGCGCCTTGATGGCAATGCGCAGTTCCGGTTCCTCCGGTGCCGAGGAGATCGTGTACGGATGTTCCTCGCCGCGACCATTGGCCAGCTCCGGGTCGTCCGGTGTCAGGTAGACGAACTGGCCGGCAGCATGGCGCAACGGCGCGCCTTCCGGATTGAGACTGAGTTCGACCACGTTGTTGGCCTGGGGCACCACCGCACGGATACGGTAGCGGTGGCGTCCCCGCCATCGCGAGTACAGGAACCGATAACCGATCGAGACGATGGCCAGCAGGGCCAGCAGACTCCAGAGCGTCCAGGCCCAGGTCATGGGCAGGGTCCGCATCAGCCAGAGGGTGTGGACCAGGCCGAGCACGACAGCCGGTGCTGCCAGCCGGTGCAGGTGCTTCCAGCGCTGGTAATCCGGCTCGCCGAAGAACTTGAAGCTGGGCACCAGGAACACCATGGTCAGCAGCAGGGCGGCCCAGCCCACCCACAGCGCCCACTGCTGCGTGCTGCCCAGCAGAGTCTGGCGGGCTGCGGCCAGACTGACTTCGGCAGCGCTCAGAGCCAGCAGCAGCGGATGGGCCAGCAGCAGCAGGAATGCGGCGGCGGCCACCAGGTGATGGGTGCGCCACAGCTTGGTCAGTCCACCGAACGGCTTGTCCAGGCCGGGCACCCGGCAGCTCAGGATGGCCGCTGCCAGCATGCAGCCCAGTCCGGCGATGCCGGTGAGGCGGCCCAGCAGATTGAGGACGGCGCCGGTTGACTGCCAGTCGAAGGGGCGCACGAACAGCAGCGCAATCAGCGCCGGCAGCAGGGCCAGCAGCCAGATCAGGGCGTGGGCTTGTCGCTTTGTCAGTCGCATGCTCAGAACCGATGTTGCAGGGCCAGGGTGAACCAGTTGGCGGTATGGCGCGGGCTGGTTTCGCCGAACAACAGGACTGCGGCGACGCTGTCCACCTGTACGTCGTCCAGGGCGAAATCACTGGAGCGGTAGCGCTCGTGGTCCCAGGCCAGCCGCAGCTGAGTCTGCTCGGTTGCGTGATAGCGCAGTTCGAGTGCCAGTCGACGCAGGCGAGTGCTCAGGTCCGGCAGCGCAGCCACGTTCAGTGCCTCGCCGGCCGTGACGTCGATGTCGCTGCGCGAACGTGCCTCGCTGAACTCCAGGCGCAGGTCGATGCTGCCCTGATGACCGGTGAGTTCCGCCAGTTGCGCGGGCAACGCCAGTCCTTCCCGATCCAGCGCCAGCCCCCAGGTGTCGTAGCGGTCCCCGGAGCGGACGTTCCAGTCCCGGTTCGGATCGTTCACGGTGGCGGGCGCGGCGGTGAAGCTGCGTGAGCTCTGGCGATTGCGATAGCGATCCCGATGCAGGAAGGCGGTCCAGCTGACCGCATCCGAGGGGGTATAGCCGGCGTCGAACAGCCAGGACTGCAGTCGGGTCGAATTCAGTCCGAACAGGTCCTCGCGGTAGTCGTCCTCGCTCCAGGACCAGCCCACCGACGCGAACCAGCGCGGATCCGGATGCAGGTCCAGCCCCAGTCGCAGCTGGTCCCGGTCGCGGTCCACCAGATAGTACCTGCGCAGCAGTGGATGGTTCTCGAAGGCGTCCTCGGCGATGCTGCCGGGCACCCGGGTGCTGAGCAGCGGCCGGTTGCCCTGGTAGCTGCCGGCGTTGCGGCGCTGATGGCTGAGGTCTGCGCGCAGGGTCGCTGCCTGCCAGCGGGCGGTCTGCAGCCCCAGCCGGTAGATGTGTTCGCGCGAGCTGTTGATCTCCGAGAAGTCGCGCTGGCGCAGCCGGTGCTCGTAGCCCAGCTGCAGACGCGAGCGCTGGGGCAGCCGGTAGCGCGCATCCAGCGACAGGTCGCGACGGGTGAAGCTGTAGGGGCGATTGATACGGCCGTCCTCTGCGCCCACCTGCAGACCGGCGTCGCCGGGTACGGCCTGATAGACGTGCTGGTCGGTACGGTTGTTCCGGTCCTGATAGCGCAGGCGGGCATTCAGCTGCAGGGCGGGCGATGCCCGATGTGAAACGCGCAGGTGCGCATTGGTGGTGTCGACGCGGCCGTCCAGACTGGCCACCGGCAGGGGCACTGTGGGTGCCAGCGCAGGGTTGACCGTGTAGGGCAGGAAGTCGTCGTCCTGCTGCATGCGTCCCAGCGCCAGGTCCGCGCTGGCCTGGGTGGCGCCGCCCAGCCGCGCGTGGCCGAACACGCGCAGCTGCTGGAAGCGGTTGTCCGGCACCAGCGCCAGCTGGCCCTGACCGTCGGGGAATCCTGCCGCGGCCTGCCACTGGGCCTGGGCGCCGAACGGGTTGTCCCAGCCCAGCGCGCGGTCGTGGTTGGTGAAGAACGAGCCGTAGTAGCCCACACCCAGCAGGTGGCGTTCACCCTGACGCTGCAGAGTCAGCTCTACCGTGTCGGTCTCGTAGTCCACCGGTACCGGCAGCAGGGCAGCGCGGGCATTGCCCCCGGTGGTGCCGATCATGCCCGCCAGCTCGTGGTGGCCGTCGCGCCATTCCCGACCCAGGTTCAGGTCCAGCTGCCAGTGATCGGCGAACTGCAGCCGGTAGTCCAGTTGCAGGGTGCTGCGTTCCTGTCGCTGCCGGAACGGCACGAGGCTGGCGTCCAGCTGTGGCATTTCGGCAGTGGAGGCCCCGGTTGCGGTCCAGTCAGCGGGCAGTCCGAGCTGACCACCGGGACTGCTGCGAAACGGGGTCAGGCCGTCAGCGAACAGATTGCGCGGCGTCTGCTGCCAGGTCAGGGTGAAGCGGTGACTGCCCTGGTCGATCCAGCTGCCCTGCAGGTAGCGGGAGCTGAAGCTGGTGCGCTCGCCGATGACGCGCCAGCGGTCGGTGCGGTCACTGTCCTGTGGGCGACCCTCCAGATCCAGCTCCAGCAAAGCCTTCCAGCCGTCGCTGCGCAGTCCGGAATACTTGCCGTAGCGGTCGCTGGCCCCGTCCAGATAACCCGTGCCCAGCAGCACTTCTCCATGAAGGATCTGGTTGCCTTGGTCGCTTACGGCTGCACCCACGCTCAGGAGCAGGGCGAGTGCAGCGCCCATGCCCGGCGCGCTGCGGCCGGGACTCATCGCACCAGCCCCATGCCGGAGGGGTGATTGGAGCCATGTACCTGGGTATGGCAGTTGAGGCAATCGCGTCCGACCACCTGGCGGGACGCGCCACGGGGGGGCACGCCCATGCCGCTCTCGGCCGCAGACGGGTGGAACTGGGTCTGGTGGCATTCCTGGCACATCCAGGGCGTGCGACGGGTGAGCAGATTGCGGTGGCTGGAGCCATGGGGCACGTGGCAGCTGGTGCAGTCCTCGCTGACCGGAGCGTGTTCCCACAGGAATGGTCCGCGGTACTCGGCGTGACAGTCATGACAGGTCTCGTTGACCGAGCTGCGTCGCAGCTCGGCCACGCTGGCGCTGCCGTGGGGCGCATGGCAGTCGGTGCAGAGCATGTTGCCGGCACTGACCGGGTGGGCCGATGGGCGCAGGAACTCCGAGTGTTCGCGCCGATGGCAGTCGGTGCAGACCTGTGTCTGGGTAGTGCGCTCCAGCACCGGGTCGCGGCGACTGTGGATCTGATGACAGTCCGTGCAGGCCACTTCGTTGAACTGGTGGCTGCTGCCGCCCCAGAAGTGGCTGGCATCGGCGTCATGGCAGTTCAGGCAGGTGCTGTCGCGTACCGCGGCGGATTCGTCGGCGTGAAAGGCAATGCCCGGCAGTGGGCGACTGCCATCGGGGTTGCGACCGCGCACGTGCTCGGCGCTGGGACCATGGCAGCTCTCGCACGCCTTCTGGCCGGCGCCGAAAGGCGTGGCCGGGTCGGCCGCCAGACCGTGGGGTGTCTCCATCAGTGCCCCGATGGGCTGGCCGCTGTCCGGCCCGTGGCACATCATGCAGCCGTCGCTGCCACGGTCCATGTAGTCGCCGCTGACAGCGTCCGGATAGGCAAGCGCCAGTGGCATGCATGCCCATGCCAGCACGACTGCCAGGCCGATTCGTGAAAGCAACCGCAACCTGTTGCTGGTCACTGCCTGCTCTCCCCACGAGTCCCCAGACCCCGGAATATAGCGCAAATGGCGAGCGTGTGCGCTTGATCCCGGTCAAGGCTCCTGTTCCGAGCGCAGTGCCTGCAGGCGGGCATCGCGGGCCGCGCGGCGCACGATGCCGGCGACGATGACCAGCATGATGCCGGTGGTGGGCCAGCCGAACAGACGGCTGTAGACCAGGTACTCGCCGATGCTGAAGCCGCCGAACAGCATCCAGGTCCGCACCGTGCCCTGAAAGATGTTGACCACCACGAATATCAGCGTTGCCAGCACGAAGGCCCGGTCCCGCTCCGGCAGCCGCACGCGCAGGTTGGGCCACATGTCGCGCAGGATCACGCCCACGATCGGACGGCGCAGCAGCAGGCTGGCCACGCCCAGGGTGGCCAGCAGATAGTCGATGGCCGCATCCCGTGCAAGAAAGGCGCGCTCGTCTTCCAGCACGATGCCCACCACCGCTGCCACGGTAGCCACGAACAGCCCGAACAGGGCGAACAGCCCCACCAGACCCTTGCGATCACTGGCGTAGTAGGCAATGACGGTCGCGACCAGGCCCAGGGTGATGGCCGCATAGGGGTTCCACTGGTAGCCGATGTAAAAGGCAACGACCGGCAGGATGCCGAACAGGATGCGAAAGTCGACTGGCTGACGCTGGCTGCCGCTGTTCATGCGATCCCCTTGTGACCAGAGCGCCCGGAGCATTGCACGTCCGGGCAGGCCTGCCTGCAGGTGCCGGGTGGCAACACCCCTGCTACCATGCGGGCCGGTCAATAGTGCCAGCAAATGCGGCCCTTAAGGAGGGTGATATGGGTGTTCGGGGGCAAGCGGGTGGCGTCATCGCCCTGGGTGTGGGGATCGGGTTGGCGGTGGCGGCCGTTCCGGGCTGGTCGATGGGCGCTCACTATGAGGTGGAAGACGCCACCATGGCGGACGCCGGGCGCTGCGAGGTGGATGCCTGGTATCAGCGTGTCGACAGCAACGATCAGGCCTTCGAGGCGGAGCTGGTCTGCAACCCGACCGGCGTGGCCGAGCTGACCCTCGGTGTGGCCCGGGTCGATACCGGCAGCGAGTGGCGCACGGACCTGGCCATCGAGGCCAAGACCCTGTTCAGACAGCCGGTGGTAGGGGGCTGGGGCTGGGGCCTGGTCGGCATCTCCAGCTGGAGCGACGAATTCAGCGAGCACGAGGCGCTGGAGCTGATCGCACCGCTGACAGTCATACCGAACGACCGGGTGGCAGTGCATTTCAACGTGGGGGCTGCTTATCAGGCCAATGATCGGGACCTTGGCTTGTGGGGAGTTGCGACGGATATCAGCCTGCGCGAAGACACCCACGTGATCGCAGAGGCCTACGGCAGTCATCGTGGTGATCCCGAGTACCAGATCGGCCTGCGACAGTTCTTCGGTCAGGGCAAGCTGGACCTCAGCTTCGGCTGGGAAGGCTCGGATACCAGTGAAAACTGGTTCACAGTGGGTGTGGGCTGGGTCTTCTGAGCCAGCCCTGAATCAGCGGAAGCCATCGCCGTGCTGACCGCGCACGGCGGCGTGACGAGACCCTGTCAGGTGGCCCTTGCCAGGGTCTGTACTTCCACGAATTCGAACAGGCCTTCCAGGCCGCCCTCGCGTCCGAAGCCGGACAGCTTCATGCCGCCGAAAGGCGCTTCCGGCGTCGGGCCCGTACCCGTGTTGTGGCCCACATGGCCGAAGCGCAGGGCGGCGATGCAGCGGTCGGCGCGCTCCCTGTCGGCAGTGAACAGATAGGCGGCCAGCCCGTACGGTGTGTCGTTGGCCAGTGCCAGGGCTGCGTCTTCATCCTGGAACGGCATCAGCGGCACCAGCGGGCCGAAGGTTTCCTCGCGACTGCAGGCCATGGTCGGTGTCACGTCGCGGATCACCACTGGTGGAAAGAAGGCACCCCAGTCCTCCAGCTGCGCGCCGGGATCCTGCCCGTGGACAAGCGTGGCCCCCTGATCCAGCGCATCCAGCAGATGCCGGCGAACCTTGTCGTGGCCGGCCCGATTGATCAGCGGGCCCAGGTCGGTGTCCGGGTCCATGCCGTCGCCGGCCTGCAACTGGCGCACGCGATCGGCCAGCAGGGTGCTGAACCGGTCCATGACCGAGGCCTGCACCAGGATGCGGTTGGCGCAGACGCAGGTCTGGCCACCACCGCGGAACTTGTTGGCCACCAGGTGATCGGCGGCGCTTTCCAGGTCCGCATCCTCGAACACGATGAAGGGTGCGTTACCGCCCAGCTCCAGTGACAGTCGCTTGACCTGATCGGCGCACTCGCGCATCAGCAGCTGGCCGACGGCAGTGGAGCCGGTGAAGCTGATCACGGCCACGTCAGGGTGCTGGCAGAAGGCCTCGCCGATCGGTGCTGCCGGTCCGATCACCAGATTCACCATCCCAGCCGGGAGATCCAGCTCCCGTTCCAGCAGGCTGAACAGGGCAATCATGGTCAGGGGAGTCTGTGCTGCCGGCTTGATGACCGAGGGGCAACCTGCGGCCAGTGCTGCGGACAGTTTCTTGGCGATCATGCCGATGGGAAAGTTCCAGGGCGTGATCAGCGCTGCGACGCCTGCAGGCCGGTGGTGCACGGTCCAGCGACAGTTGCGGGGTTGTTCGCTGAGTGTGCGCGGCTCCAGGGCGTCGATGTGGCTGGCGCAGAAGCGGAAGAAGCCTGCGGCATAGTCCACCTCGCCCTGGGCTTCGGCCCAGGGCTTGCCGTGCTCCAGCGACAGGATGCGGCCCAGCTCGCGCCGCTCGTCCTGCAGTGCATCCGCGATCCGTTCCAGCCATTGCTGTCGCTGGGCCAGCGTGGAGGGAGTCGCCAGGGCATCATGGGCTGACTGGATGGCGCGCTCGGCATCGGCGCGGCCCATGGCCGAGACCTGTGCCAGGGCCTCTCCCGTGGCCGGGTTGGTCACCGTCAGGGTGGCACCGTCGGCGGCACCGGTCCAGCGCCCTCCCATGAAGCCCTTCGTCTGCGCAAGCAGGGGTGATTCGAGCATGATGGCATTACCTCATGGTGGGCCGCAGGTGGGTCAGAGGCATGGCCTGCTGAAGCGCATGGGCTGCCTGCAGTACCCGCGCATCGGCGTGACGCGGACCGACGATCTGCAGCCCGACCGGCAGACCCGCGCGAGTCAGCCCGCAAGGTACCGTGATCGCCGGCTGACCGGTCAGGTTGAATGGATAGGTGAACGGGGTCCATCCTGGCCAGCGCGGATCCGGGCTGTGCTCGGGGACCTCGCGTCCGGCAGTGAATGCCACCAGCGGCAGCGTCGGCGTGACCAGCAGATCCCAGCGGGCGTGGAACCGGCCCATCTGTTCACTGAGCGCGGCGCGCGCGTTCATGGCCGCCAGGTAATCCAGTGCCGACAATGGCTCGGCCCGCGCGACCGCTTCGGTCAGGCCCGGATCCATGCGGCTGCGTGCTTCACTGCCCAGGTCGCGCAGCGCATTGGCGGCGCCGGCGAAGAACAGGGTGTCGAATGCTTCGCGTGGATCCTCGAAGCCCGGATCTGCGTGCTCTACCAGGGCTCCCTGGTCGGCAAGCAGTTCCACCGCCGCTTCCGTCAGTGCGGCCACTTCCGGGTCCACCGTCACGAACCCCAGATCTGCGCTCCAGGCGATGCGCAGGCCGTCTGCAACCGCCTGCAGGCCGTCGACGAAGCGGTCCTGCGGGGCAGGCAGCGTACTGTCACGCGGGTCCGGAGTCGCGAGTGCATCCAGCAGCAGTGCGCAGTCGCGCACGGTCCAGGCCATGGGGCCCACATGGGCCAGCGGGTAGAACGCGCTCGGCGGCCACATGGGTGCCAGGCCGTGGGTCGGCTTGAGGCCGACAATGCCGCAGAAGCTGGCGGGAATGCGGATCGAGCCGCCGGCATCGGTTCCGAGTGCAAGCGGCGTCATGCCCGCAGCAATCGCGGCCGCACTGCCGCCGCTCGAGCCGCCGGCTGTCAGGTCCGGATTCCAGGGATTGCGCGTGATGCCGGTCAATGGCGAATCGGTGACGCCCTTCCAGCCGAACTCTGGGGTCGTGGTGCGGGCAATGAACACGGCGCCCTGTCGGCGCAGGGCAGCCACTGCGGGCGCATCCTGCAGCCACGGCTGATCCGGATCCACGGTCAGCGAGCCTTTCAGGTTGGCCTCGCCTCGGGTCAGGAACATGTCCTTGATGGCTACGGGGACTCCGTCCAGGGGGCCCAGTGGCTGGCCGCGCCGATGGCGTTCGGCGCTGTGCTCGGCGGCTGCAATCGCCGCGTCCGGTGACAGCCGGACACAGGCATTGATGGCGTCATCATGGCGCCGGATGCTCGCCAGACAGGCGTGCGCGACCTCGACCGGAGAGAGGTCGCCCGTGCTGAATGCCCGCTGCATTTCCGTGGCGCTGAGCTGTGCGAACGCTGCCGGGTTGGCCATGACGCCCTCCTTCGAATCAGTGGGAGCGGGCCGCTTGCCGGCTGCCACTATAACAACAGTCCGAAGGGGTTTCAGGATGCAGGGAGGCGGCCGATGCCCTTCTCCCTGCAGCGGTCTCAGCCGTCGCCGTTGCGCAGGCAGAGAATGTCCGCGTCAACCGTGTCCAGAATGCGTTCGGCAGTATTGCCGACCACGGCTGCCCGCATGCCCTTGCGTGCAACCGACCCGATCACCACCAGTGATGCGTCGATCTTGCGCGACACTTCCTCGATCAGCGCTTCGGGATCGGCATCGCCCACGTGAGCACGGTTGCGCTCGATACCCACGCGCTTGGCCAGATCCGGTGGATGAATGTAGTTGCCGGATTCGCGGTAGGCGTTTACCGCATGCAGTTCGGCTCCGAACTGGGTCGAAATGTCCTGGGCGGTGCCGATCACCTGATCGGTCAGCTTCTGGTGTGCATCATCACGAGCGGCCACGTTCACGGCGGCCAGCACCCGCTCCAGCTTCGGTGCCTGATCGGACTTGGCCAGCAGCACGGCCCCACGGGCTTCGCGCAGTACCAGCCAGTCGGACGTCTTCAGGAAGCGTCGGTGCAGTGCCGTGCGGCGGCTGCCCCCCTTGATGATCACGTCTGCATCGCTGTCGCGGGCAGCACGGCCCAGTGCATCGCGCCAGTCCGATACCTGCCGCTGCTCGGTGGTGATGTTCAGACCCTCTTCGCGCAGCGGCGCCACCAGATCCTGCAGCCAGAGTTCGTGGCGGCGCAGTTCGGCGGCCTCGTATTCGGCAACGTCGTCTGCAGCCATGCCGGGGGGCAGGCTGAAGCACAGCAGGGCGTGGATCTGGCTGCCGCCCTGGCGCGCGAGCTCTGCCGCGCGGGCCAGGGCGCGCTGTCTCTGGGTGGTGGGATCGATGATGCACAGGATCCTGCTGACTTGCATGATGATTCCTCTCCGATTCCGGCTCCATGGAGCGACCGGTCCCAGTATAGGCCAGTCGGCTGTCTCGCATGCTTGCGCCAGATCAAGTCTGGCATGAACGGAGCGCAATGCGGACCGTTTCTGCTGTGGTGAAACGCGTTCCCCTGTTACGATGGAGAAACATGGCGTTCACAGGCTTGCGTCAGCCGTGCAAGGGCTGAACGGCTACAGCCCGGTCGTGCATGAGCCTTCCTGCAACAGGCTCGCGCCCGGGGGCTGCGTGGGGGCAGTCGAAACCTGCAGGTATTCGGGCATGTCGATACTCAGATTCGGTCGAGAAGTCTGGTCGGGCAATCCGGGCACTCAGTCTGTCATGGTTGCACGACAGCCCATCTTCGACCGTTCCCGAAACGTTCAGGCCTACGAGCTCCTGTTCCGGTCCAGTGACACCGACAAGGCCAACGTCTCCGATGGCAATCAGGCCACCGCTCATGTAGTCATCACCGCATTGATGGACATCGGCCTGCACAGGCTGGTTCAGGAACGTCAGGCCTGCATCAACATGACCCGTGATCTGCTGGTCTCGAGGGCAGCGCTGGCGCTGCCGGCCGACAAGGTCATCCTGGAGATCCTGGAAGACGTGGAGGTGGACGCGGAGCTGGTGGCTGCGGTGCACGACATGGCGGCACGCGGTTATCGCTTTGCGCTGGATGACTTCAGTTATGATCCACGCTGGGAACCGCTGGTGGAGGCCGCCAGGTTCATCAAGCTGGACGTGCAGGATCTGTCGCTGGAGCAGGTCGAAGAGCACATCGAGCGGCTGCACAACTACAACGTCCAGATCGTTGCGGAAAAGGTGGAGACGGAAGCCCAGTACCAGGCCCTGCGTGCCATGGGCTGCGATTTCTTTCAGGGCTATTTCTTCGCGCGGCCGAGCGTGGTCAGGGGTGCGCGTCTGCCCAGCAACAAGCTGGCGGCACTGCGCCTGCTGGCGGCCTTGCGTGACCCCAATACCGATCTCGCCCAGGTCTCGGAACTGGTGGCCCAGGATCCGTCGCTCAGTTACAGACTGATTCGCTTCATCAACTCGGCAGCCATCGGCCTGGCCACCCGCGTCACCTCGGTAAAACGCGCCGTGACCTACCTCGGGCTGGACGCGGTGCGGCGGTGGGTCAGCCTGACGACGATCATGCGCACCCGCGACAAGAGCGAGGAGCTGATCCGGGTCACCCTGATCCGCGCCCGCATGACCGAACTGTTGTGCGCCCGCCTGCCGCGCTGCGATGCCGACGTCGGCTTTACTGTAGGGCTGTTCTCGACGCTGGATGCGTTCATGGAACAACCCATGGAAGACGTGATCCGGCAGCTGCGCCTGTCGCCGGAGATCAACAGTGCCCTGCTGCACTGCAAGGGCCGCCACGGCAAGGCGCTTCTGGCGGTGATCGCCTATGAACGCGGCGACTGGGACGAGGCCTGTACCCACGCGCCGGGAGTCTCCCAGGGTGTACTGGGTGGCCTGTATGCCGCTGCAGTGCGCTGGGCCCATGGTGCAGTGTTCGAGAGCCTGTAGTGTACGATTGCCTGATGTAGAGCAGAATCAGAAGCTTCCACATGGTCGCTGCCGGCTGACGCAGCACCCCTGAATGAGAGTGGTCAACATGTCGTCGCATCCGGACGGAAAGGTCGATGCTCCCCAGCCTGGCGCCGCCAGCAACGTGATGGTGGCGCGCCAGCCCATCTTCGACCGGTCGCGCAATGTGGCGGCCTATGAGCTGCTCTACCGGGCGGATCACGGGGAGCACGCCAACGTCGTCAACGGTGAACAGGCCACTGCCCATGTGGTGGTCACCTCGCTGCTCGACATCGGCCTGCAGCACCTGGTGCAGAATCGGGCCGCGTTCATCAACGCTACCCGCGAGCTGCTGGTGTCGGATGGGGCGCTGGCCCTGCCGCCGGAACGGGTCGTGCTGGAGATCGTCGAGGATACCCGGGTGGATGACGAGCTGCTGCAGGCCGTGCAGAGGCTGGCCATGCAGGGCTATCGCTTTGCGCTGGACGACTTCAGCTACCAGCCCCACTGGCAGCCACTGATCGAGCTGGCCCAGGTGGTCAAGCTGGATGTGCTGGCGCTCTCGCCGGGACAGCTGGAAGAGCATGTGGCGCTGCTGCGGCGTTACGACCTGAAGATCCTGGCCGAGAAGGTCGAGACCGACGAGCAGTTCGAGTTCCTGAATGACCTGGGTTGCGACTACTTCCAGGGCTACTTCTTCGCGCGCCCCAATATCGTCGTGGGCTCGCGCCTGCCCGGCAACAAGCTGGCTGCCCTGCGGTTGCTGGCACTGGTGCAGGACCCCGAGACCAGCGTGGCTGAAGTCACCGAGCTGATCGCCCAGGACCCCTCCCTGAGTTATCGCCTGGTCCGGTTCGTGAACTCTGCGGCGGTCGGTCTTCCGGCCACGGTCACTTCCGTGCAGCGCGCGGTGGCCTATCTGGGGATGGACGCCATCCGCCGCTGGGTCAGCCTGACCACCATCGCCAATATCCAGGACAAGAATGCAGAACTGATCCGCATGACCCTGATCCGGGCCCGCATGGCCGAGTTGCTGAGTGATGGCACGCCCCGTTGCAGCCCTGATGTCGGCTTTACCGTCGGACTGTTTTCCACCCTGGATGCGCTGATGGACCAACCCATGCGCGAGATCCTGCCGCAGCTGCGGTTGACGGAGGAGCTCAACTCGGCGCTGATGCACGGCGAAGGCCCTCATGGTCAGGTGCTGGAAGCGGTGCGCGCCTACGAGCGCGGTGCCTGGCAACAGGCAGCATCCCTGGCCGGGAACGTATCCCGGACCCAGCTCGCCGACCTGTACATGAAGGCAGTGCAATGGACGCAGGACGCGGTGTTCGCGCCCCTGTAGGACGCTGATGCAAAGCGACAAATCGTCGTCATAGCTCCAGCACGTCGTTCAGCGCCGGGACATTGGCGGACATGCCTGCCTCTGCAAGGGCGGCCGCGAGCGCGTCCCTGGCGCCCGGTTCGCCGTGAACCAGAAAGAATTCAGGGTCGTCCTGGAAGGCCCCGGCCCAGCCCAGCAGATCGGCCTGTCCTGCATGGGCAGAGAAGCCGCCGATGGTGTGGATGGTGGCGTTGACGGGAATCCGCTCGCCGCGAATCCTGACCTGCTCTGCGCCGTCCACCAGTTGCCGGCCGAGGGTGCCTTCGGCCTGAAAGCCGACGATCACCAGCTGGGTGCCGCGCCTGGGCAGATTGTGGCGCAGATGGTGAAGAATGCGGCCTCCCTCGCACATGCCGCTGCCTGCCATGATGATGGCGCCACCGTGAATCCGGTTGATTGCCATGGACTCCTCGACCGTTCGGGTCAGGCGCAGGCCAGGCAGTTCCTGACCCTCGTCGCCGCCACTTGCGGTCTGCAGCGCCTTGACGTCAGCGTCATTGAGGGCATCCCGCTTGCTGCGGTACAGCTCGGTGACCCGGATCGCCATGGGGCTGTCCAGGAACACCATCTGCTGGGGCAGCCGGCCCTGGTGATGGAACAGGCTCAGGTGGAACAGGAGTTCCTGGGTGCGGCCCACGGCAAAGGCGGGAATCAGGACATTGCCGCCTGCTTCCTGTGCGGTCTGCAGCACCCGGGCGAATTCCTCGATGGTGGCATCCATCGGCCGGTGATCGCGATCGCCATAGGTGCTTTCCAGCAGCACGTAGTCCGCATTGCGGATCTTCTCCGGCGTGTGCATCAGGGCAGCATCCGGATTGCCCAGATCACCGGAAAACACAAGGCGACGGCTCCGGCCACCGGAGGGGATGTTCAGCTCGACGATGGCCGAGCCCAGGATGTGCCCTGCATCGCGAAAGACCAGCTGAACTTCGCCAGGCAGCATGACGGCGGCGCCGTAGCCGTGCGTCACGCACTGTCCCAGCGCGCGGCTCACGTCATCTTCATCATAGAGCGGTTCCAGCAGCGGCCGTTCGGATCGTTCGCGCCAGCGGTTCTCCCACTCCAGGTCGCGCGCCATCACGAAGGCCGCGTCCGCCCACATGATCTCCATCAGGGCGAGGGTGTCCGTGGTGCAGTGGATGGGGCCACGATAGCCTTCGCGTACCAGTTTCGGCACCAGCCCCGCATGATCCAGATGGCCATGGGACAGGATGACCGCCGATACCGTGCTGGCCAGCCCTGCCAGCGACTCCCGGTTGGCGCCATCGGCGTCGCGGCCACCCTGGTGCATGCCGCATTCCAGCAGCAGCTGGTGCGATTCCGGCAGCGGGTCCGTGGTCAGCAGATAACGGGAGCCGGTGACTTCGCCCGTGGCGCCCTGGAACATCAATCGCGCCATGCTGGTGTCCGGCTCATGCAGCGTAACCCTTCTGCTTGTCCACCTGGTTCAGCAGGCTGCTGCCCTGCTGCCAGCGCTGGAAGTTTTCCAGGAACTGCCTGGTCAGTGCTTCGCGCCAGCCAATGAAGTCCCCGGCCATGTGGGCACTGACGATCACCTCGGGCTGCGTCCAGATTGGATGATCGCCGGGAAGCGGCTCGGTTTCAAACACGTCCAGTGCGGCGCCGGCAATCCAGCCCTCATCCAGTGCCTCCAGCAGATCCTCGGTCACGACTACCGGACCGCGGCCGATATTGATCAGTCGGCTGTGGCTGGCCATGGCCCGGAACGCGTGTCGATCGAACAGGCCCCGGGTATCCGCCGTCAGCGGTGTGGCCAGGACCACGAAATCCGCTTCCGGCAGGGCATCGTGAAGCTGGCTGCTGGCCAGCACCTGGTCGAAGTCCGGATCGTTCCGGCGCGCGCTACGCGCCACTCCGCGCACCGTCAGCCCGGCGGCCGCGAGCAGCCGGGCAATGGTGCGGCCGATGGAGCCGGCACCGACGATCAGGGCACGACGACCGGCAATGCGTTCCGTATCACGATGCTGCCAGTGGCGACGGCCTTGCAGCCGCAGACTGGTGTGGAAACCCTTGGCGAAGATCAGGATCTGGCCCAGCACGAATTCGGCAATGGCCGCGTCGAAGATGCCGCGGGCATTGGTGACCGGCACCGGGCTTTCGATCAGCTCCGGGAACATCAGTGCGTCCACGCCGGCACTGGTGGCATGGATCCATCGCAGTCGTCGAGCCTGGCGCCAGTGACGCTGCAGCAGTTCGGTGCGGAAGTCGGTGACCAGCAGCACGGTGGCTTCAGGCAGGTGGCGTTGCAGCGCTGCTTCGTCCGGCGCATGCCTCACGGTGACGCCCGCGGGCAGATCCTCCAGGCCCGGGGGCAGCGACTCATCTGCCCCGGTCAGGACCACGACCGTTTCTGCTTCTGCCTGTCTTGCCGACATGATGAGTCTCGTCACTGGCTGAACAGGCTGTCGAGCCTAGGCTCGGCGCGGACCGAGCGTCAAACTCACCCTCGCAAGGCTGCCCGGACGAGTCCGGCACGTACTGGTCGGCCGGGCGGCCCGGTTTCCGGCTGGAGTGATGCCTGCATGGCGAATCCTTGTGGCGTTCCAGCAAGCTGGTCTCCCATGGTTGACCGGTGGAATCGCCAGAACCTAGCCTGCGGTGACGCGCTTGTTCAGGCCCACGGAGGTGGCACCGATGGCGACGTTCAATCCAGGGCTCGACTACGAGGCCAGCGAGGATCCGCTCTGGCACCCGGCGCTCAGGGCGCTGCCGGTGCCGGGGATCCGGCGGATGGTGAATCTGGCATCCGAGCTGGAGGACGTCGTCCATCTGTCCCTGGGGCAGCCTGACTTTGCCACTCCCGAACACATCATCGAGGAGCATGTGCGGGCGCTGCGGGCCGGCCAGACGGGCTATACGCTGGATGCGGGTCTGCCGGAGCTGCTCACGGCGATCCGCGATCACTACAGCGAGCGCTACCAGCGGCCACTCACCGAAGACAACATCCTGGTCACCACCGGTGCGACCGAGGCCATGTACCTGGCGCTGGCCGCCACGGCAGCGCCCGGGCGCCAGTTCATCCTGCCGGAACCCACCTTTCCCCTCTATGCGCCCCTCATCCGCATGAATGGAGGCGAGGTCAAGCCGATTCCGACCCATGCGGAAAACGGCCATCAGCTGGATCCTCAGCAGGTGATCGACGCCATCGGCGAACGCACCTTTGCCATCGTGCTGAACTCGCCCAGCAATCCCACTGGTACCGTGTATCCCGCTTCGACGGTGGAAGCGATCATTCAGGAGGCGGCCTATCGCGGCGTCAAGGTCCTGAGCGACGAGGTCTACGACCGTATCCTGCTGGATGAGGATGAACCCTATGCCAGCGTACTGCGCTGCACCGCTGACCTGGATCACGTCATGGTCATCAGCAGCTTTTCCAAGACATTCAGCATGCCGGGCCTGCGGGTGGGCTGGCTGATCAGCAGTCAGGGCGTGATCCGGATGCTGCGTCGCTATCACATCTTCACCACCACGGTCGCCAACACGCCGGCTCAGTGGGCGGGGGTGGCAGCCCTGCGTGGACCCACCGACTTTCTGACCGACATGCTGGCCGAGTATCGGCGGCGCCGTGATCGCGTGGTGGAACTGGTCAACGAGACGCCCTGGCTGCGCGGTTATCGGCCCAATGGCGCCTTCTACATCTTCCCGCAATTGCCGGCGCGGGCGCACGGAACCGATCTGGCGATGCGCCTGCTGCGGGACACCGGCGTGTGCGTGGTGCCTGGCGATACCTTTGGCGATCATTGCGACAACGCCTGGCGGATCAGCTACGCCACATCCATGGAACAGATCGAGGAGGCTTTTGCGCGTCTCCAGCCCTGGCTTGCGCGCCAGTCCTTCTAGGGAGCATGCCGTTGCCCAGGGCGCGCCGGCTGCTGGCCAGTGGCTCGGGTGTCGGCGGCGCCTTCAGCGATTGACC
>LFIK01000285.1_pt1 | contig 37545 bp, 33 predicted proteins | sample 643401 | NCBI WGS metagenome assembly LFIK01 (sample SAMN03777447, study PRJNA286221) | soda lake metagenome | biome: soda lake; feature: Kulunda steppe; material: water; isolation source: sample T5-Br brine of Lake Tanatar-5 | place: Russia: Kulunda steppe | collected 2010-07
CGGGGTCACGATGCGGCATGTTCTCAGCAGTATAATGCCGTATTTGACGCTTGAACTGATCGGGTTGGGGCTGATTTTCGCCTTCCCGGTGATTGCCCTCTGGCTACCGGGATTATTGAGATGACGGACACGACGACGCTTAGTCGACACACGGCTCCTTTCAGTCTCGACCATCGCTACACGGCCGAGACCGGGACGGTCTATATGACCGGGATACAGGCGCTTGTGCGCCTGCTGCTCGATCAGCGCCGGCGCGACCGGTCGGCCGGTCTGAAGACGGCAGGCTTCGTTTCCGGCTATCGCGGCTCGCCTTTGGGGGTGTTCGATCAGCATTTGCAGGCGGCGTCGGCCCATCTGAAGGCCCATGACATCGTTTTCCAGCCCGGCCTTAACGAAGAACTGGCGGCGACGGCCGTATGGGGATCGCAACTGGCCGCGCTGAACGATACCCGGACCGTCGATGGCGTTTTCGGGCTTTGGTACGGCAAGGGGCCGGGCGTCGACCGGTCGGGCGATGCGCTCAAACATGGCAATGCCGTCGGCGTCAGCCAGCATGGCGGCGTGCTGGCGGTTGCGGGCGACGATCACGGCGCGGCGTCGTCGACCCTGGCGCATCAATCCGATCAAGCCTTCATGGCGGCCATGATCCCGGTGCTGGCGCCGGCGACCGTCGGTGAGATTCTGGATTTTGGCCTGTTCGGCTATGCGCTGTCGCGATTCAGCGGAAATTGGGTCGGGCTCAAGGCCCAGACCGAAGTGGTCGAAGGGGCCGGGGTGTTCCCGATCGGTGCGGACCGGTTCACGTTTGACAGCCTAACCGGATTCGTGCCGCCGGATGACGGGCTGCATATCCGTTGGCCCGATCCGCCCCCGGCGATGGAGCGGCGGCTGTACGGTCCGCGCATGGACGCCGTGCGCGCCTTTGCCGATGCCAACGGTCTCGATCGGTTGGTCATCGGGGGCGACGGGGACGGCGAGGGCGCCAGGCTCGGCATTGTGGCGCCGGGCAAGGCGGCGCTGGATGTGCTTGAAGCCTTGCGGCTGTTGGGCCTGGACCCCAAATCGGCTGCCGATCGGGGCTTGCGTCTTTTGAAGCCGGCGATGGTGTGGCCCCTGTCGACCCGGCTGTTGCCGCGTTTCGCTTCCGGACTCGAAACCATCCTGGTGATCGAGGAAAAGCGCCCGATCGTCGAAGATCAGATCGCCCGGTGGCTGTTGTCGGCGGGGGGAACGGCGCCGCGCCTGATCGGTAAGGCCGACGAAAACGGCATGCCGCTGATCGACACGGCCGGGGTGCTTGACCCTCAGCGTCTGGCCATCGCCATTGCGCGACGATTGCTGACCCTCAACCCCGGCGACGGCGCCGTGCAGGCCTGTCTGGACCGGCTTGCGGCCAGAGAAGGCGGCCGTTCCGGCGCGAAAGCCGGTCCGCCGAGCCGGCCGCCCTATTTCTGTGCCGGATGTCCGCACAATACCAGCACCAAGGTTCCCGAGGGCAGCCGGGCGATGGCCGGTATCGGGTGCCATGGTATGGCATCCTGGATCCCCGGTCGGGCGATCGCGTCGATGACCCAGATGGGCGGCGAGGGGATGCATTGGGTCGGCCAATCCCCCTTTGTCGGTGAGACGCACCGGTTCCAGAATATGGGCGACGGCACCTATGCCCATTCCGGATCGCTGAATATCCGCGCGGCCGTTGCGGCCGGAACGCCGATCACCTTCAAGATTCTCTATAACGGCGCCGTCGCCATGACCGGCGGCCAACCGGTCGAAGGCGGGTTGAGTGTCCCCGCCATCGCGCAGCAGGTCCTGGCCGATGGTGTCGCCGATGTTGCCGTCGTCGCCGATGATCCCGCCCGCTACAGTGCCATCAATCTACCGCGCGGCGTGACCATCGATCACCGCGACGATCTTGATCAGGTTCAGCGCCGGTTGCGCGAAATTCCGGGCGTGACGGTGCTGATCTATGACCAGGTCTGCGCCACGGAAAAACGCCGCCAACGAAAGCGCGGCAAGGTCGCCGAGGCCGATCGCCGGGTAGTCATCAACCCGCGTGTTTGCGAGGGCTGCGGCGATTGCCATGCGAAGTCGGGTTGCATCGCCATCGATCCGCTCGAGACGCCCTTTGGGCGCAAGCGCCGGATCAATCAGTCTTCGTGTAACGTCGATCAGTCCTGTGTGAAGGGGTTCTGCCCGAGCTTCGTTACCATCGAGGGCGCGCGCCCCCGTAAGCGGACCGGCGCGAAAACCGATGCCGTAGCGACGTTCGACGGGACCGGCCTGCCGATGGTGCCGATAGAACCGCCGTCGTCACCCTATTCGATGGTTGTGCCGGGGATCGGCGGCACCGGTGTGGTGACGGTCGCACAAGTATTGGGCACGGCCGTCTATCGATCGGGGCACGGGATTCGGGTGCTGGATATGGCCGGTCTCGCCCAAAAGAACGGGGCCGTCGTCAGCTATCTGCGGATTGCGGCCGATCCCTTGCTCGATATGGCGCCCCGGCCTCCGGCGGGTGCGGCCGATGTGATCATCGCGACCGACAGCGTTGTGGCGGCTGCGCCGGCCGTCCGCGATTTGATCGGCAAGGATCGCACCCACGTCATCGTCAATACCGATGTTGCCCCTGGTATGGGATTTGTCTTCGACGGGGCGGTCGATTTGAGCGGCCGGTCCGAGATGGGGGACCTGACCTCTGCTGCTGCGGAAACGTCATCGATTCCGGCGACGGCGCTCGCCCGGGCGGCTTTCGGCGACACGATCACGGCCAATATGATCATGATCGGCTTTGCTTGGCAAAATGGCTTGGTGCCGATCAGTATCGAGGCGCTGACCGAGGCGATCACCCTTAACGGCGTTGCGATCGATACGACGATCGCCGCCTTTCATTTGGGCCGTCACTATGCGGCCGACCCGCAGCGCGTGTCCGCAGCCTTTCTGACCCCCGCCGGTGAAAATCCGTTAGCCAAAGAAGAAGATGAAACGCCTCAAGCCGTCATCGACTGCTTGGCCGCGGATTTGGCGGCCTATCAAGACGGCGCCTATGCCGACCGGTTCAAAGCGGCTTTGGCGCCCTTGATCGAGGCCGTCCAGCGGGTCAATCCGCAGACGACCGGGTTGATGACGACGGCCGCAAAGGCGCTCCACAAGCTTATGGCCTATAAGGACGAGTACGAGGTTGCCCGCCTGCATCTGGACGCTGATTTCCAGCGGCAAATGGACGAGGAATTCGACGGCGGGGGCCGCGTCACCTATTACTTGGCGCCACCGCTGATCGCGCCGCGCGATCCGGAGACCGGCGAGCCGCGAAAGCTGGCCTTCGGCCCCTGGGTCCGGCATGTGTTCAAAGCTTTGGTTCGGATGCGGGGCTTGCGGGGGCGCTGGCTGGACCCGTTTGGCCGCACGGCCGAACGCCGAACGGAGCGGGCCCTGATCGACGAATATGAGCGGATTCTTGCGGATATGGGCGCGCGGCTTACCCGCGAAAACGGCGCGGCGATCTTGTCGATTTTGGCGCTTCCGCTGGAAATCCGAGGCTATGGGCACATCAAGGATCGCGCCGTTCAGCGGTATCGCCACCAGCTCGACGAAAAACGGGCCGCTCTTGCCCATGCCGACCTAGAGCGAGCCCGTTCGCCGACGCGTTCATTGAACCGGGATCCGATCGACAGCTTGCCCCCGAATGGCTGACATCCGGAATGCAGATGAGGGAAATGGCTTGGGTACAGTGTCGAAAACCGGCAAATCCAGAGAGCCTCGGCGAGACGGACCCCGCCGGACGCTGATCGTGCGCCGAGCGACAGAAATATTTGAGCAAAAAGGGTTTGCCCATACAACATTCGAGGATATTGCCGCAGCCGTCGGAGTAAAAAGAGAGGCAATCTATTATTATTTCCGGGATAAGTCTGAGATATTATTCGAAATAATAAAGCCAGAGAGCGAGTACCTTCTACAAAGTGCCCTTAGGATTAGAGGGCTTGATATCGATGAAAAAGAAAAGCTAATGCTTTTTATAGAAAATCATATGATGAGATTCAATCCAAATTACTTGGAGATGGCAATTGCTGTCCGTGAGTTGAGTGGAAAATCCAGTGAACCAAAGCTTCTATCGCTCAGGCATATCTGGAAACGATACACCAATCTTTGGATTCTGTTAATTCGCGAGGGTCAGGAACAGGGAAGATTTCCCGCCGACCTCGACCCGAAACTTGTCGCATTTGCGGTCTTGGGAATGTGCAACTCGGCATCAAGTTGGTTTGACCCCAATCGCGGCGTCACGATCGCAGAATTGAGCCGAACCTTCGTGGAACTGGTGGTGAATGGTATAGCGTCGGGGGAAAGCACGCGCGCGACCGCCCAAGCCTCCGGGTTTCATGAAGATCGATAGGCAACGCGAACCGGGTTCGTCCGGGGAGGGGCTTGGCGGTTCCAGCGCTAAAGCCGCATGCCGCCCGGCAGTGGCTGGAACCGGACCGAAATCCCGCGCTCCCGACTGATCGATCCGTCCTCGTCCTTGGTGATCAGCATCAATTCCTGCGGACCCTCGTCCGGCCCGATCGGGGCGACAAGGCGGCCGCCCGGGCGCAGTTGATTGACCAGCGGATCGGGCACATACGGCATGGCCATCCGGACCAAAATAGCGTCAAAGCGCCGGTTCTCCGGCCAGCCATAGTAGATGTCGCCTTCGCGAATATCGACGTCGGTATAACCCAATTCGGCCAGGGTTTCGATCGCCGTTTCGGCAACAGGTGCGTGGAACTCCATGCCCGACACGCTGCGGCCCAGTTCGCGCAATATCGCCGTTTCGTAGCCGCCGCCTATGGCCGCCTGCAAGACGTCGTCGTCGGTGTCGACATCCAACAGGTGAAGCATATAAGCGGTGATGAACGGCTGGGATACGGTGGCGCCCTCGGAGACCGGCAATGGTGTGTCGAGATACGAGTAAATGCGGATGTCCTCGGGCACGAATGCGTGCCGGGGCACAGCCTCGAAGGCGTCAAGTAGGGCTTCGGAAAAGCGGATGTTCCTCAGTCCCGGACCCAGCGCCATCGGCTGATGGCGCAACGCTTCGACCATTTCCGACCGAAGAAGATCGTAATCCTCTTCCGACAGTTGGGGAAGCGACGGGACGGACTCTAGGGTGCCTGGGTCTGATGGGTCAGGGTCAATGGTGTCGGCCGCCGCCGATTTCATCCCCATCGTCGTTGCCAGCATGATCGCCAAGCTCGCTGCGACCACCTTTGTCTTGATTGCCGGTCCAGTCATTGCCGTTCAATCCTTCTGAAAAGTGGCGGTCCTTCAGAGCTTCCCGGCACGGAGCAGCCAATGCTCCCGCCAGCGTCTTCAGCCAGTATCTCCGAAATCCCGTCAGGACGACAACCCTTGTATGGCCAATTTATAGCGCGACCAATCGAAACAGCCCCTGCATGAAAATGTAGGTCAAGACGATCGCGATGGCCAGATAGGCCCACTGCTTGGCGCTCGACATTTTCTTCCTCCATGGTTCCCGCCAAAAGCCGGTATCCGGGCGATCCGGCATCGGGGTCGATACCCTGATGCCCCCTTCGGCTCAAGCGATTCCGAACAGCGCCCCTTTTAAAAAGACGCCGAGAGAATCGGCGGGGCAACCCGAAAGCAGCGAAGAGTCTGCCACAATGGCGGCTATGGCGTCCACGCATTTGCCTGAAAAACCACAAACTTTCCAAATACCGGGCCTTTTCCCCCTCTCGAAATCGGTGGCCGAAATCGCTGGACGGTCGGCAACACGATTATTATCTGTGTCCGGAGAGGCTGAAGACCAGCCCTCTCGAAGCCGAGCCAGCAATCGGAGACCAGAAATGGGTGATACCAAATCCGATCGTCCCGCCGCCGCGGCGGACATCATCGATATCATCGGACCCCAGGACGATCTGGCAATCGCCCGGATCGTGGCGACAGGAGCCACAGTGTCCGATGTTGCGGCAGCATATTCTTGGATGAGCGCCGATGACGTGATGGGGGAGTCCGGTCGCCACCCGAATTCAGGCCGGGTCGCTCAGGTCTATCAAATTCTGCAAGACCAGATATCCGCTTCCGATGACCTTTAGCGGACGATTTCGGATCGGCGGTTATCCACAGGACTGCCGTGCTTCCCGCGCATGACAGGCCAACGAGGTCTGCGATAATATCACACTAATTTGGCGAAACTCGACGCCATATCTATGAATCGCGGCACGCGAGGAGATGGTCTCCAAAAGCGGCGGTCCGCCGGTTTTACGATCCATGGCGACGTCTTTCTCAGCTCTTTTGACGGCACTGTTCGCAACTGTCTATGTCGTTGCAGTGGCGGGGGTGTGTTTGTTTGGTTTGGATTGGGCATTCGTTGCCCTGATGGACCTGCCGTCGGCGGTTGCCATGGGCCTTTATGGTCTGACCGGCGTAGCGGTGGCAGCCATTGCGGTCTGGTTCGGCCGGCTTGCTTGGCGTGCCGAGCAAGCGCTCGGCCCGGCCGGTGCGCCGCGTGAAACCGGGGCCGGTGCCGGCCAGTCCAGGCTCGCTTGACGCGAGACTGCACGGGCCGGCAAGGACGGCCTATCGCACCGGCACGCTGACGGTATCGACGGCCGCGCGGACGAGGTCGGGGCGGGTGATGCCTTTCAGCCCGGCTTCGGCGCCGGGAATGATACGATGGGCCAGGACGGGCACCGCCAGATCCTTGACATCGTCGGGGATCACATAGCCCCGGCCCCGGATTGCGGCCAGGGCTTGGCAGGCGGAATAGAGCCGCTGGGTCGCGCGCGGGCTGGCGCCCAGGCGTATCGATGCGTGGTTGCGGGTTGCCCGGACGGTCTGGATCAAATAGCGCCGCACGCTTTCCTCGACCCGGACGAACCGGCAAAGACCGCGCAAATGCAGCAGTTCCTCGCCCGACATCACCGGTGACATGGCATCGAGCGGATTGGTGCGTTCAAAGCGCAGAATGATATCCTCTTCTTCGTCCTCGGTCGGATAGCCGTGGCCAAGCGTCATCAGGAACCGATCGAGCTGGGCTTCCGGCAGGGGGAAGGTGCCTTCCTGCTCGGCCGGATTTTGGGTCGCCATGACCAGAAAGGGGCGGGGAAGGGCGTGCGTGGTGTCGTCGACGGTAACCTGACGTTCTTCCATCGCTTCCAGAAGGCAGGCCTGCGTCCTGGGTGTCGCTCGGTTGATTTCGTCGGCCAGCACGATGTTCGCGATCACCGGGCCGGGGCGGAATTTGAACGTCCCGTCGCGTTGGTCGTAGATGTTGATGCCGGTCACGTCCGAGGGCAGCAAGTCGGGGGTGAATTGAATGCGCTTGAAACGGCCATCCAGGCATTTCGCCACCGCCTTGGCCAGCAGCGTCTTGCCCATGCCGGGAATGTCTTCCAGGGCCACATGGCCTTCGCATAACAGGGCGACGACCACCAGCGTCACCGTATCGCGACGCCCCACGATCACCTGCCCGACCGCATCGATCAGCCGGTGGGCGGCGGGCTTGACCGCAGCGGCGGCGTCTTCGCCCGTGGGCTCGTTGTCAGGCAAGGTTCCACGGATCGGGTGATTCCTATCGGGCCTATCGGGCCTATCGGGGCTGTCGGGCATTGTCGGTTTCCGGTGTGGTGGGTCTGGCTTCAGCATCAGGAGGATCGTTTCGATAGGGCACCCGGTCGAGCGACCGCCGGATCTTTTTCCACAGGCGGCTCAAGCGCGGCGTTGGAGACCGAGTGATGGCGCCATAGCGGTCTGCCATGAATCGCCGGGTCAAGACCTTGATATCGCCGCCGCCGCCGGGCCAGGGGCCTTTCATCCGGCCGGCATATTCAAGCGGTGTTTCCGCCGCCCGGCGCGGCCAGCCTCGATTGTGCAACCGGGACAGCAAGGTTGTATAGAGCCGGCGCTCGGCCGAGGGGCGGTCGCCGCTTCCCCAGAATGGCGTAAAGGCCCGGCGAACTCGACTGAGGCCGATCATGAATGCCTCGATCAAAGCCGACCAGATGGCCAGCACCGTGGCGCCGAAACCGCGCGGTGAGCGGTCATAGGCCAGTCCCGGCGTCCGTCGGATGCGACGGCGCAGCCAAGCGATCAGGTCGCGCAGATTGAGCAGCAGCATCAACGCGATCATGACCGCGAAAGTGCCGAAGAACAGAATGGCGAAAACCATGCGCAACCAGGCCACAGGCTGGAACAGGGGCGGTTCGGAGGCAGGTTCGCCGCCCGCTGGCGCGCCGTCCGGCGGCGGCATATCCATTTCCGTGGGGTCGGGGTCGGGAAACAACGAAAAGAACCAGACGATGGCAGCCAGGATCGCGTCGCGAATTCCGAGTACCAGGTCGAGCAGAACTTGCAGCGCCGCCGGATGGACGGCGGCCATCACGACTCCGGTCGCGGCAAGTACCAGGACCAAGCCCAGGACAGCCCCGGCCGGATCCCGGCGATGCCCGTCGCGGCTGCCAGCGCGTTGGTGCCACAGCGCCAGCAGACCGGTCATGACGAAGACAATGGCCAGGGCCGTTGCGCCCGGCAGCGTGACACCGCCCAGGGCTGCCAGCCCATGAACGCCGAGCAGCGCGCCAAGTCCGATCTGGAAACCCAGGCCGACGACATGGCCGTCGATCTGCCGCCCGGCCAGCATCGCGCCGCGAACCCAGCAGAATCCCACGATCGCGATCACCGCAACGGCGCGGTGGGCTTGCTGATCGGCCATGAACCAATCAGCGATGGCGCCGGGCCGAACCGAGGTCGGCGCACTCATCCCTGGTAACAGACCGGCGACGGCGATCCCGGCCACTGTCGCAAAGGCCAGCATTGTGGCCGCTATGCGCCAAACCGGGCGGGTCAAGCGATCGATGGCGGTCATGGCGGCGACGGCGGCCGGATAGGCCAGAACCATCAGGGCCATGCGCGGCGCCGCGTCGGGAGATCGGGTAATGAAACCGTCCGCCAGCCACGTGACGCCGGCGATCCAGGCCATTTCCATGACGATGAACAGTGCCAGACCGATCATGCCGCAGCCTCGCCGGACTCGTTTGGGCCGGTACCGTTCGGAAGGATTGGGTTCAGGGACAGTCGGCGTACCGGAAACGAAACCGCAGGCGGCGCATTGCCACCTGTCTGAAGCCACACCACCGGCCTTCCGCGCCGGTTGGCGGCATCGAGCCGGGCCAGGGCGGCGATGGAAAGTGTGTCGGCGATCACGACCAGCGTTCCGCCGGCCCCGAATGGGCCGAGTTCGGCATCAAGGAAGGAGGCCAGCGGCTGGGTGACCCGCCGCTGGATTCGGGCCAGCGCCTCCAGCAGCATCATCTCGCGGTCGGCTTCCCGCCCCGGCCGCAGCAGGATCGCGCCGCGGTCGGGGGCCTGATGGCCGTTGGCGTACAGGCCGACCGCGCGCCGGCGTCCCAATTCGCGATGTGCGAGCGAGGCGGCCGCGCTGACGCCCTGTTCGAACGCCTGATCGGCCTCTGTGCCCGCGAACCCGTCGACCGCCAAAAGGATGATCGTTTCCAGCGCCACGGTCGGCTCGAACACCGTCGCCTGAAGCTGGCCGGTTCGGGCGGTCGCCTTCCAATGGATGGCCTTGAACGGCGTCTCGGGACCGTATTCGCGAATGCCCATCGGCCGGCTGGGGTCTTCGAACAGGCGCTTGGGATCGCGGGTGTTGCCCAGCGGATGGCGGGCCGGCAATCCCAGGTCGCCCAAGGGCTGAATGCGGGGATACACGATGACCGCGTCTTCGGCCGTGGCCGTGCGGCTGCGCACGAACAGGCCGAACACGTCGGCACTGGCAACCTCGATTCCAGGCAGCGGAAACCAGCCTCGGGTCGGGCAGTCGAACGCGCGGGTCAGGGTTGCCGTCTGGTACCATCCGAGCGGTGTTTCCACTGACAGGCGCGCCGTTTCCGGTGTCGGGCCGTCGGTCATGGTGGGGTCGGGCGCTTGATCGGCGGCCTGCCCGGAGGGCACGAGGGCACGGGGCAGTGTCTGTTCGGCCCGCACCCAGCTGAGCGGCAGCGGTTTGGCGTTATCGAGGCGCAGGGTCAAACGCAGCGTATCGCCGGGAAACGCACGCCGCTCGGAAAGATGGCGCTCGGCCTTGAGGCCGACCAGCGCCAGCGCCGCCCAGCCGCGCGCGATCAGGCCCGTGGCTGCCACCATCGCCCCCAGAACCGTGATTGCGGTCAGGCCATACCACGCGGCCACCGTTGTCAGCGCCGACAGAGCCCCGATACCCGGCCAGCCGAACAACGCCAGGTGGGCCCCCGGTGAAATACGATCCGGTGAAATACGATCCGGTGATGCGCGATCGGTTGAAACACTGTCGGTCATGACGCGTTTTTCTCCAGGTCGGCGGATGCCGGGACGAGCATCAAGAATGCGGCCAAACCGGCCGCCATGGCGGCGGTCGGTAAGATCGTCAGCGCCAGCACGGTGTTGTCACCGAAGAATCCGGCGATCACCAGGGCGATGGAACCCAGCCCCATTTGCAGGAATCCGAGAAGGGCCGAGGCCGAACCGGCGATGTGCGGAAATGGCGACAGAGCGCCGGCCATGGCCCCCGGCATTGACAGGCCGATACCCAGCGTCAGAAGCATCATCGGCGAGATCATCGAAATGACGGTCACGAAGCCCGACGCCGTCACCAGCACCAGGACCCCGCAGCCAAGACACGAACAGGCCGCCCCGACCAGCACCAGCGTTCGCATGCCCCACCGCCCGGATTGGCGCCGGGCGAGGGTCGCGCCCCCGAAATAAGCACCTGTCGTCAACAAGGTGAGCCAGCCGTAACTGGCCGTGTGCACGCCCAGCACGTCGATGAAAACGAACGGGCCGACGGCGGCAAATAGAAAAAGCCCCGACAGCATGCTGGCATTGATGAGCGCAAAACCCAGGAATTGCGGCGTCGTCAGCAGGGTGGCGAAATTGCCCGCCATGCGTGACGGGGCCAGGGCGGAGGGATCCTTGTGCCGATTGGTTTCCGGCAGCGTTCGATGGGCCAGGACAGCGATCGCCAGCCCGCACAGCGTATGGAACGCAAAGATGGCCCGCCAATCGAGCCAGGCTGTCAGGTATCCGCCCAGAATCGGCCCGACCGCCGGGGCGATGGTGAGCGCCATCCCGATCGCCGCCATGACACGGGCGGCCGCGGCGCCGTCGAACAGATCGCGGACGATCGCGCGCGCGATAACCGCGCCCGCACAGACACCGACCGCTTGAATGAACCGGGCGGCGATCAGCCAACCGATGGTGGGCGCCAAGGCGGATAAGAGGCTGCCGATGATGAAAATCACGAGACCGATCATCAGCACCGGCTTGCGGCCGAAGCGGTCCGACAGGGGACCGTGGACGAGCTGGGCAAAGGCGAAGGCGATCAAATAGATGGTCAAGGTCAATTGAACCATGCCCACCGTCGTATCGAGCGTGCGCGCCAAGGCCGGCATGGCCGGGGCGTACATCGACATCGAGATCGGGCCGAGCGCCGTGAACAATGTGGTCAACGCCGTAATACCGCCCAATGTCAGGCCGTATTGGGCCAGGATCGCGGGCGTGTCCGACGCGCGGGCCGCGTTCGGCGGGCGGGTCGCCGGTTTCACTGACAGTCGGCCTTTTCACGATCACGCTCGGCATGGTCGGCTCGGGCCTTCGACAGATTGGCCCGGATATGCTGGGCAACGGCGACGAACTGCTCGACATCGTCGGCACCCAGCCCCTGAAGGGCCTCTTGGCGCACTTCTGCGGCCGTTTCGGCCATCCGGTTGAGGAATGGTTGCGCCTTGGCCGTCAGTGAAACCCGGCGGACCCTTCGGTCGTCAGGGTCAGGGTGCCGTTCGACCAGGTCGGAGTCCGCCAGCCGGTCGACCAGCCGGGTGACCGTCACCGGATCGACTTCAAGCCGGCAGGCCAATTCCGACTGGCTGATATTGTCTTTGCGAGTCAATGTTGCCAGCACCGACCACTGCGCGCGGCTCAAGCCGGCCGGGCCGGCCTTTCGCTCGAAAGACAGCCGCATCATGCGTGCGATATCGTTGAGCAAGAAACCGAATCCAGGGAAGTCAGACATTGTCTCGTCCGAAAAAATTAGCCGGCTATTGATTGGTAGGCCGATAATTGGCATGCCATGGAACGGCAGGCAAGGGGCGCTAGCGGCATTTCTGTTTTGCCGGTAATGGGTTTTAAGCGCAAAGGCCCGGCCCCATCACTCTTCTCTGAGCCGCCGTGTCCGGTCGTCGCGGATGGCCGAATCCACGATTCCGTCCCAAACGAAATCCTCCAGCGCTTGGTCCGGCGCGAACCGATCGCGCAGAAGCTTTTGGACCGCGCATTGATCGCATTCCGGCCAGCGGCGATTCCATGCCCGCACGGCCGACAGAGCGACCGGTACGCCGTCATGGGTAAAGGGTTTGTGCAATGGTCGGTAATAGTGGACGACGCTCGGAGGTTCGCCGTTGTCGACCGTCAACGTCACGTTGTTCAGCGTCGAAAAGGCATAATTGTTGGCGCCTTCGGTTTCGTGCATGCGATCGAGCTGGGCGGGCGTCAGCCAGTTGATTGCCACGGCTGCGGTGGTCCCGCTTGAGGGAATGAGGCAGGCCGGCAGCGAGCCGTAAAGGGCGATATGGCTGCCGTATACGACATCCCAATCGGTGATCAGCGCCCGCGTAACCGGCAGTCGGGTTCCCCTTGGCCATCCCTGGAATTTACGGGCGAGTTGTTCCGGCGCCCGGTTAGAGCCGAATCCCAATACCGGAATCCGATTCGCCAGTTCGGCTTGGGCCGTTTCGCCGGGGGGAAGGGGGTGGTTCACGCCATCAATCAGCAGAAAGCTGCTCTCCGGCGCGGGATAGGGGTAGCCCAGCGCCCGGGCCAACCGGCTTTCACGGCTATCGATCGATTCGGCGGCCTGTCGGCATTCGTCAGTCATTGACCAACCTATCTCCAGATGCGTGCGAATGCGTCAACCAATGTGGCTGTCACCTTAATGGACGGTTGATTCGTGCCATCCATAGGGTCTTTGCACAACATACGTATCGAAACCGCAGAAATGTGCTAAAATTAGTAATCAATGGTTGTATTTGGACTTGTAATCATATAATCGCCTTCTAGTCATTTTTGACCCGGCGATAACCCGAATCAACCGCCGGTTAAAGCCTGGTGATCTTGGGATGGATTTCGCAGACGGAATCAGGGAAGCGCAGCGTTGGTGAACTCAAGACCCTTGCCGGAACCAGCCGCCGGCCAATGGCTTTTGCTGTCCCTCCTAGTGTCGATGACGGCGCTCGGTCCGATGGCGCTGAACATCTTCATGCCGTCTATGCCCGGCTTGGAGTCCTATTTCGGCGTGCCTTACGCCACGGTTCAGCTGACGCTGTCGGTTTACCTGATCGGGATGGCGGCCTCGCAACTGATCTATGGCCCGTTGTCCGACCGATTCGGGCGTCGGCCACTGGTTCTGGCGGGGCTGGCCGTCTATCTCGTCGGAACCCTGGGTGCTTTGGTGGCGCCGACAATCGAATTGCTGATCGCGGCACGGTTTTTCCAGGCCGTGGGCGGATCGGCCGGAATCGTTCTGGGCCGGGCGATCGTGCGGGATCTTTACGATCGCGATAGGGCCGCCAGCATGATCGCCTATGTGACCATGGCCATGGTCGTTGCGCCGATGATCGCGCCACTGTTGGGCGGATTGATCGATACCGCGCTGGGCTGGCGTGCCAGCTTCGCGCTGCTGCTGATCGCCGCCTGCATCGTACTCGCCATGACGGTACGTGGCCTGCCTGAGACGAATCATGACCGCATTGCTTTGCCGGGCGTGCGTCAGATGACCGCCGTCTACGGCGCCCTGCTCAGAAAACCGGTCTTTCTCGGATACACGGCGCAGACCGCCTCGGTGACCGCCGGTTTTTTCGCGTTTCTGGGCGGGGCGCCCTATGTGGTCGTTGAATTGATGGGCCGGTCGCCGGGCACCTATGGGCTCTTCTTTATCATGTCCGCTGTCGGCTATATGGCCGGCAACTTCACAGCCGGGCGAATCTCGCAACGCCTGGGCGTCGACCGCATGATGGGCTGGGGCGTGGCGGTGACGCTGGCCGGTGCGATCCTGATGCTATTGCCCGCATTGGCCGGAAACCAACACCCGATGGGACTGTTCCTGCCAATGATCGTGATGACATTCGGCAACGGTTTGGTGCTGCCCAACGGCCTGGCCGGGGCGATCAGCGTCAGTCCCGGCCTTGCTGGGTCGGCCAGCGGCCTGTCGGGATTCATTCAAATGGGGGTCGGTGCGGCCGTCAGCGTTTTGGTCGGCATGCTGGTCATGAACAGCGCTTTGCCGATGCTGATCGTCATCGTTGCGGTGTCTGCCTTTGCGGTCGCAGCGCATATCGTCACGCGCCGCATTCAGGCGATGGAGGATGTGTCGGACACCGTATCGGCGGGGCAAGCGTCGTCCCGCAGCAGCTAATGGTCGGCAGCAATCACTGCGGGTGGTCGGTTTGCGGGTGGTCGGTTTGGGCCGGCAATCTGGGCACGCCGAATCGGAGCTGCATCCCTGGACCTGGGACCACCGGTCTGGTAATCGGTAACGGGCGGCACGGCATCGTAATACAATTTTTTGTAAGCAGGAGAGGGTAATGGCGCCACATACGGCCGACAATCTCGGTTTTCTCGGCGATCTGATCGATAGGGCCACCAAGGCCGGCGCGGATTCGGCCGATGCGGTCGTGTCGGACAGCGTTTCCTTATCCGTCTCACAGCGCCTCGGCGCACCGGAAAAGCTAGAGCGGTCCGAATCCTCCGATGTCGAGCTTCGGGTTTTCGTCGGGCGGAAAGCCGCCATGGTCTCGACCTCTGATCGGCGCGAAGCATCGATCGCCGAACTGGTCGATCGCGCGATCGCCATGGCGCGGTCGGTGCCGGACGATCCCTATGGCGGGCTGGCGGACCCAGACCAGATCGCGCAGTCCTATCCCGATCTCGATTTGAACGACGCAGCCGAACCCAACGCCGAAAGCATGATTGAGTATGCCCGGCGGGCCGAAGAAGCGGCGCTGGCCGTGCCCGGCGTCACCAACTCCGAAGGGGCCGAGATGTCCTGGGGGCGCAGCGGGACGTCGCTTGCGGCGTCGAACGGGTTCAGCGGCGCTTACACCCGCTCGACGCGGAGCCTGGCTTGCGCCGTCATTGCGGGCGAAGGCACCGGGATGGAGATCGATCACGACTACACCACCGCCGTCTATGCCGAGGATTTGCGCGCCGCTGAAGATGTCGGAAGACGGGCCGGCGAGCGGGCGGTGAGCCGCTTGGGCGCGCGCAAGGTCGACACCAAGCGGGTCCCTATCGTCTATGATCGGCGGGTATCGAGCAGCCTGCTGGGCCATCTGATCGGCGCGATCAACGGCGCCGCAATCGCCCGTGGGACCAGTTTCCTCATCGATCGCCTGGGGCAGCCCGTTTTCGCACCGGGCATCACGATCGTTGATGATCCGTTTGTCCCGCGTGGTCCTCGGTCGCGCCCGTTCGACGGCGAGGCACTGGCCCCCCGCCGGATGTCGATCATCGACGACGGGGTGCTGACAACTTGGCTGTTGAGCTTGCGGTCCGCGCGTCAGCTTTCGCTTGCCCCGACGGGTCATGCGGGCCGGGGTAACGGATCCCCGCCGACACCGGCGCCGGCGAATCTCTATTTGGCCGCCGGCTCGACATCGCGCGAAGATATGATTGCCGACATTGACGAGGGGCTTTTGGTGACTCAGATGCTGGGGTCAAGCATCTCGACGACGACCGGCGATTACAGCCGCGGCGCATCGGGCTTCTGGATCGAAAAGGGCAAGATCGCCTATCCGGTCAACGAGGTCACGATTGCTGGCAATCTCAAGGATATGTTCAAGGCGATCACACCGGCCGATGATCTGATCCGCGAGACCGGAGTCGATGCCCCCAGCCTGCGGGTCGATGGCATGACCGTCGCGGGCAAATAAGAAACAACCGACCGGCCGCCGGATCCTATCGGCGGCCGGCTGGTACCGTATGGGCTAGAACGGCGGTGCGGTCATGAGTCAGTTCGAACAAGGCCCATACAAGCGCGCCCACCAGAACGAAGGCGGTTGCCTGATGCAGGGTTGCGATCGTCATCGGCACAGCCAGCAACAAGGTGGTGATGCCGAGGGCGACCTGAATGATGACCACCGCCGCCGACAGACCAATCGCCATGCGAGTTTTGCGGGCCAAAGGCCGGTTTCGCCCCCGCCACCACAGAAGCGCGATGACCAGACCGGTTACGACGCCCAGCCAGCGATGGACGAATTGGACCATCGCCATATTCTCGAAGAAATTGATCCATAGGGGCGAAAAGGCCAGGGCGTCGGGTGTCAGGAACCGGCCCTGCATTAGAGGAAAGGTGTTATAGGCCAAACCGGCGTCCATCCCGGCAACGAAGGCGCCATAGATGACGGTGATCGCCACGAATCCAAGCGCGATCCAGCCATGACTTAGTAGTCCTGTTTCATCGGAACCGATCCGACGCTCGCCGCCACGCAGAACTGACAGGGCCAGAACCAGCAGCAGGGCGAACAAAACGAAAGCAAGGCCGAGATGGGCGGCAAGACGGTAATGGCTGACGGCCGGGACGTCGATCAGACCGCTCATGACCATGAACCACCCCATCAGCCCCTGCACGGCGCCAAGGATCAGGAGGCCGCCCAACGCCCATTTCAGCCAGGGGGTCAGCCGCCCTGAGAGCCAGAAATATGCCAGAGGGACGGCAAAGACGACGCCGATCAACCGTCCCCAAAGGCGATGAAACCACTCCCAAAAGAAGATGAATTTAAATGCCTCCAGGCTCATTCCGGCATTGACGATCCTGTATTCCGGCGATTGCCGGTACAGGTCGAAGACGCGTTGCCATTCGGCATCGGTCATAGGCGGGATCGTGCCCATCAGCGGCCGCCATTCCACCATGCTGAGGCCGCTGCCGGTCAAACGCGTGATGGCGCCGATCACGGCCATGATCAAAACCATCGCGGCACAGACGAACAGCCATGCCGCGATCGTCTTGCGAGTCGCGGCGGGCATCATCGCATCCTCCGACGGCATCGGGTGGTCCGGGGCTTGACCGTAAGGGGCCGGACGGGCGTGTGTGGTGACCACGGTGCGGAAATCCCGTTCTGTTTGAGACCGAAGGGTGGCCAGCGCCGCTGATCGGCGATGACGCCCGTTACAGCTTATATGCCGCCCTTGGCAACCGGGGTCAAACCGTCGCCCTGTCGCAGTTGTCATTCACGGCCGCGCTCTGATGAAATAAATATATTTTCCATTGATGGTGGGGGGTATATGTTTTATATACAGTCCCAATTGCGCGTATCCGCTGGTTGCAGATCGGCCATACCTTGCCGTCCGCTGACCGCCGGGGTAGTTTCCGCGATAACGATTTCCGTCTCACCATTGGACGACGCCACGCGATGAACAGCCAGATTGATCCCAAGACACTGAGTACCGCCCCAGTCGCAAGCCTGCCGGCTGGTGGCGAGCACGAAACGGACGTCATTGTCGTCGGCGCGGGGCCGGTGGGTTTGTTCGCCATTTTCGAACTGGGCCTGCTGGATTTGAAATGCCATCTGGTCGATATTCTGGACAAGCCAGGCGGCCAATGCGCGGAACTCTACCCCGAGAAACCGATCTACGATATTCCGGCACTGCCTTATTGCACCGGGCAGGAATTGACCGATCGGTTGCTCGAACAGGCCAAGCCGTTCGCGCCGACCTTTCATTTGGGCCAGATGGCCGAGTCGGTGGAGAAACTGGACGACAACCGCTGGTGCCTGACGACCGATGAAGGCACGCGTCTGATCGCGCCCGTCATCGTGATTGCGGCGGGTGGCGGCAGTTTTCAACCGAAACGCCCTCCCATCAAGGGCATTGAGGAATACGAAGAGAAAAGCGTCTTCTATGCTGTCCGCCGTATGGAGCGGTTTCGCGACAGAAAGATCGTTATCGCCGGCGGCGGCGATAGCGCCCTTGATTGGACAGTGGCGCTGAACGACATCGCCAAGCATGTGACGCTCGTGCATCGGCGCGATGATTTCCGTGCGGCGCCGGACTCGGTCAATAAAATGCGGGCCTTGGTCGCGGACGGAAAGATGGATTTCAAGGTCGGTCAGATCACCAATCTTGAAGGGGCCGACGGGGAGTTGTCCGGTGTTCGGCTGAAAAGCAAAGAAGAGGGCGAATACAGCATCGATTGCGACGCCTTGCTGCCATTCTATGGTCTGACCATGAAACTGGGGCCGGTGGCCAAGTTCGGGATTAACCTGCACGAGAATCTGATTCCGGTCGACACCGAGAAGTTCGAAACCGATGTGCCTGGCATCTTCGCCATCGGGGACATCAACAGCTATCCCGGCAAGCTGAAACTGATTCTGTCCGGCTTTCACGAGGCGGCCTTGATGGCGCAGGCGGCCTTTAGGACCATCCATCCGGACAAGCGGCTGCGGTTCGAATACACAACCTCGTCGACCAATCTCCAGAAGAAGCTGGGCGTCGCTTGAGACGTCGTGATCGTGGAGACCGATCGTGGACAATGAAGACTATTTCATCCTCGTTACCGACCGTGACGGGCAGGAACACAGGCTAGCGGCCCTTGAAGGCTGGCGTGTCATGGAAATCATCCGCGATCATGGCCTGCCGATAAAGGCCGAATGCGGTGGCGCCTGCGCCTGCGCGACCTGCCATGTCTATGTCGATGCCGATTGGAGCGGTCGGTTGTTCGAGCCGCGTGACGAAGAACTCGAACGGCTCGACGATGCGTTCGAAGTCGAGGACGGCTCTCGACTCTCCTGCCAGCTCCTGTTCAATCCGGAGCTGAACGGTCTGCGGCTGACTCTGGCGCCAGCAGACCTTTGACCGCCGGTGGCCAAAGCGCGCAATTATTCAAACAGCGATAATTGACGGCCATCATGTCCGGGCCGTTTGAAAAGATCGGTTCGAAGGTCCCATCGGCGTTCTGACAGACCGGCCGTGTCGCGGGCTTTGCGAAATCTCTTCATGATCATGTCCGCCATCGGCCCTTCGCCGCGCATGCGGCTGCCGAAACGCGGATCGTTGAGCCGGCCGCCCCGTGCGCCGCGCAGGGTGTTGAGCACCCGGTCGGCCCGATCGGGGAAATGGGTGCGCAGCCATTGCTCCATGATCGGGGCGACCTCGTAGGGCAACCGGACGAGCAGCGCGTTGGCGCCGATTGCGCCGGCCCCGGCGGCTTCGGTTAGTATCGCTTCGATTTCGTGATCGTTGATGAACGGTATGATCGGCGAGACCAGGACGAAGACCGGGATGCCGGCCGCCGACAGCCGTCGGACGGTCTCGATCCGGCGGGCTGGCGTCGCCGCGCGCGGCTCCATGATCCGGGCCAGCGACCGGTCCAACGTGGTGATCGACAGACATACCGCCGCCAGTTCCTGGTTGGCCATGCCGGTCAGCAGGTCGATATCGCGTTCCACAAGCGCCGATTTCGTGATGATTGAGACCGGATGCCGGCAGTCGGACAACACCGAAAGGCAGCTTCGCGTCAATTCAAGACGCCGCTCGATCGGCTGATAGGGGTCCGTGTTGGCCCCAAGGGCGATCGTTGCCGGGGTATAGCCCTTGCGGCCGAGTTCGCAACGCAACAGTCGGGCGGCATGGGGTTTTTGAAACAGGCGGGTTTCAAAGTCCAAGCCGGGGCTGAGATCGAGATAGGCATGGCTGGGCCGGGCAAAGCAATAGACACAACCATGTTCGCAGCCGCGATACGGATTGACCGACCGATCGAATGGCACATCAGGTGACATGTTCCGGCTGAGGATCGATTTGGCGTGGTCGATCGCGACATTTGTTGCCAGCGGTGGCGGGGCCTCGATCGCGCTGTCACCCCCAAAGCTGTCCTGTCCCCAGCCGTCATCGAAGGGTGTCGTTTCCAGCACCGTAAACCGGTGCGGCACATTGGCCACGGCGCCCCGTGCCTTGGTTCGGCGTTCCCGGTTGGTTGCGATGTCCGTTTCATCTGTCATGGTCCTGAAGCCTGGACCAGAAAATCGAACAAATCAAGAACATTTGCGCCGACTCGGGGCGTTCTGGCTTGCCTTCCGGCATCATTTTTCCCGCAGGCGCGGCAGTAATTCGACAAAATTGCAGGGCCGATGACGGATATCGAGCTGCTCTTTCAGGATGTCGTCCCACACGTCGCGGCAAGCCGACGGTGAGCCTGGCGCGCAGAAAATATAGGTGCCGTTCAATACGCCGGCGCAAGCGCGACTTTGGATGGTCGAGGTTCCGATTTTTCGATAGCTAAGCCAACGAAACAGTTCTCCAAAGCCTTCGATCTTTTTCTCGGCCACATCGTCCAAGGCTTCCGGGGTGACATCCCGGCCGGTGACGCCTGTGCCGCCGGTCGAGATTACGACGTCGATATCGGGATCGACCGCCCATTGCCGGAATTGCTCGGCTATGGCCGTGCGCTCGTCACGGACGATCTTTTGGGCTGAGATGACATGCCCAGCGGTTTCCGCGCGCTCTCGTAAAACCGGGCCCGAGCGGTCGGATGCCGGGTCGCGGCTGTCGGAAACCGTCAGCAGAGCGATGCGGACGGGCTGGAAGTCGAGGTTTTCGTCAATGGGCGCCATGGTCGGATACGATCTCGGTCACGGTTGCGTCCTGTCCGCTATAGCGCGGACGCTCGAACCGGGCAATGGCATCAAGGGATGGCGCCTGCTGGTTAAGCCGGCTGCGATAGATCCAAAAATTCGCCAAGACTTGTTTCACGTAGTTTCGGGTCTCGCGCACCGATATCCGCTCGATGAAAAGAAAGGGGTCGCCGTCGTCTTCCAATGTGGACCGCCAGCGGCGGACATTCCCCGGCCCGGCATTATATGCAGCGATCATCGAGATCAGGTCGTCGTCAATGCCGTTGGTCGCCATGAGTTGGCGGAAATAGGCTTGTCCAAGTTCGACATTGAGACCCGGGTCGGTCAATTCGAGTCCGGCGTCGGGATCGACATCGAGATGGTGGCGGGCCATGGCATCGGCGGTTGCCGGCATAAGCTGCATGAGCCCGGTCGCGCCGGCATGACTTGTGGCATCGGGATCGAACCGGCTTTCCTGGCGCATGGTCGCCAGTAGGAGGGCGCGATCGATATAATAGCCGTTCTGCGGTTCCCAAGCGGGAATTGGATAAAGGGCGCCGTCGAACAGACGATCCTCGCCCGCGGTGATGGCGCCGCCAAGCGAAAGAGACAATGCGGCCAGACGGCTTTCCTGGGCGATGGCGACCACGCCGTCGCGAACGGCGATCGATGGTCGGCCAGCAATAAGCGCGCTTAGTTCGGTCGAAGCGAGGTCGGTAAGTCCGACCTGAAGCAGGCCGATGGCCCGGTGCCCGCGCGGTGTCGCGTTGACCAAGGCCAGGTGGGTATCCGAAAGGTCCGGTTGATCGAAAGTAAAGGGGATGTCGAGGCCCAGCATGCGTCGGGCCACCAAGCCGTAAAACGTATAAGGATAGCTGGCGGTGACAGCCAGCCATTGTGTTCGGCCTTGTCGGTTTCCTAGGCGATCATGGGCGCGGGCAGCCCAGAAGGCGCCGGCGGTGCGCTGCCATGCATCGGCGCAGGCAGCCGTGGCCAGCCGCTGAAATGCCGAGACGGCCGCCGACGGATCATCCATCACCCAGGCAGAGAGCCCGGCGATCCAAAGCGCCCGAGGGGCGAGGCCGCCAGAACGTTCGGCCGCCCATTCGGCTTCGGTACGGGCGCGGTCGGCGTAACCGGCATGGAAATAGCCGGCAGCAATATTGGCCCGGGCTTGGCTGCGCACGGTTTCGGAGAGTGTCGCCCGGTGGTCGGGGCGCTCCAACCAATTCAATGCCGCCGTCGGCCGCGTGCGGCCGACCAAGTCTCGGACATGCGACAGGGCGCGGCGCTCGATCGCGGTCGGTTCGGGCTGGTCGCAGCGGTCGATGCCGAAGGATTCAACCACTCCCCAGAGGGGTTGTGTCGGCTCGGGTTCGGGCGGCGGCGGCGCGGTGCCGCGCTGTGACTCGGCCAGGCGGTAAATCCGGCTGGCATGGGGATGGTCGCCATAGGCCGCAAGCCAGCTGGTCAATTCGTCGAAGGTGATGCCGCTATTGTCGGGATGGAGATAGCGCTGGGACAGAACATGGCCCAGGAGACGAGGGTCGGACAAGCGGTCGATATACGGGTCGGCAGCGGCCATCTGGCCGCGCGCCTGCAACTCGAATATGGTCTGATACCGCCGAACATCCGACGCTCCCATCAGAACCGATACCGACATCGCGCTATTGTCAGTGGCGGTCGCGAACGTATCCGCGATCACCGGGTCGGGATCGGCGTAGATTTCAACCGCCCGGACGGGAACGGCGCCTATGGCGGCCGTCAGTGTCAAGGCCGCCGCCAGCACGGCGCCGATTCGATTCGCGATATGGCCGGTCCGATTGCATCTACCGGCGGGTATGTTGGTATTGGCAGCGTCAGTGTCGACTTTTAGTTGTATTTCCGACATAACGGTTGCATAAACCGATTCGATCCAGGCGGCAAGTGCCGACGTCTTTCATGACCGGCAAAATAGGGCGGCGGCCAGCATGGATTGGGTTCAGGGTCGCGGAGCAGCGTCTTGTGAGGGGGTTTTCATCGCGCTCAGCGCCTTCTCGACCATTAGAAGGTCTCGCCATGCCAGGCGCTTTTGCGCGGGTTGCCGCAGCAGATAGGCCGGATGAAATAGCGGCATGGCGGGAATCGGCGCCTCCAGACCGGGGGCCGTCACCTCGGTCCACCGCCCGCGCAGTTTTGTGATCCCCTTGGTGGTATCAAGCAGCGTCTTGGCGGCGATCCCACCGGCAAGAACAAGAATGCGGGGTCGTTTCAGGGCGATATGGCGCTGAACATAGGGCAGACACATGGCGAGTTCGGCGGTCGAGGGCGTTCGGTTGCCCGGCGGCCGCCAAGGCAGAATGTTGGTGATATAGGCGGATTGCCGATCGAGGCCGATGGCCGCCAGCATGCGATCGAGCAACTGGCCGGCCCGGCCGACGAACGGTTTGCCTTGCCTGTCTTCGTCTTCGCCCGGCGCTTCGCCGATAATCATTATCGGCGCATCGGGATTGCCGTCGGCAAAAACGAAATTCGTCGCGGTCCGTCTCAGCGGACAGCCGTCGAATGCGGCGAATCGCTCCCGCAGCGCATCAAGCGTGTCCGCCGCCTCGACGAGCGAAACGGCCGTTTCGACGGTCTCCCGGTCGCCCAGGAGTGCCCCGGCACCGGCAGGGGAGCGCGGTGCCGGCGAGGTTGGCGATGCCGTGCTCCCGCCGATGGCGGCGTTCCCCATCGAGCGCCGATCGGCGGTGGCGCGGTTTGAGCCGGTATTCGCGCCAGTCACCGGTTCCGCACCGGAACGTACGATTGGCGGCGGGTCCGTGCGCCGGTTTGGGGCGAGCAGGGAGTCGGGCGGCGCCTGCCACAGCCCGCTCTTGGTCAGGTCGACCGGATCGGCGCCGACGGTCTCATCGACGCCGATGTCGCGATACCATTCGAGAAGGGCTGCAATTTCTTGCGGATTTGCGGTCGACATAAGGTTTAGGGTACCACGGGGCGACGTAAAAGATCGACCGATCGACGACACGGATGGCGGCGCCGTCGAACAAAGGGCGGATTGGTGGTTGGTGGCCGGTTCATGGCCAGGATGCCGAATTCTTAGCATCTTGAGCCCTGTTTCCGGACTGGAAAACGAAGACGGCAACGGCACGAACGGATGGTGGACATGGCAGTAGAACGGGAGTCGATGGCGTACGACGTGGTGATCGTGGGAGCCGGGCCGGCAGGTCTGGGCGCCGCGATTCGCCTAAAACAGCTCGAGGCCGAACAGGGCCGTGAGATTTCTGTGTGTATCGTCGAAAAAGGGGCCGAGGTCGGCGCCCATATTCTTTCCGGCGCCGTGCTCGAGCCGCGCGCGTTGAACGAGTTGCTTCCCGATTGGCGCGAGCGCGGGGCGCCTATCCATACGCCCGTATCCGAAGATGAGTTTCGGATCTTCACCGAGAGCGGATCGATAAAGATGCCGGGCTTCGCCCTTCCGGGCGAATTGCACAATGACGGCAATTACATCATCTCGCTTGGCAATCTGTGCCGCTGGCTGGCCGAACAGGCCGAATCGCTGGGTGTCGAGATCTATCCGGGATTCGCCGCCGCGGAAGTGCTCTATGACGAAAACGGCGAAGTCCGTGGCGTTGCGACGGGCGATATGGGGATCGGCAAGGACGGCGAACCGACGGCTCAATTCACCCCAGGTGTCGAACTTCACGGCACCTATACCCTTCTGGCCGAAGGTGTCCGCGGGTCGCTCTCGAAAGAGGTGATCGCCCGCTTCGGTCTTCGGGACGACAAGGATCCGCAGACCTATGGGATCGGCATCAAGGAACTCTGGGAACTCGACCCGTCCAAGCATCGCAAGGGGCTGGTCATGCACGGTTTCGGGTGGCCCCTGGAAAGCGACACCTATGGCGGTGGGTTCATGTACCACCTTGAGGATAACCTCTGTTCAATCGGCTTCGTGGTCGGGCTCGATTACACCAATCCCTATCTGTACCCGTTTGGCGAGTTCAATCGATTCAAGTCTCATCCAGACATCAAGCCGTACTTCGAGGGTGCACGCCGCGTATCGTACGGCGCTCGGGCGATCAACGAAGGCGGCTATCAGTCGGTGCCGAAGCTGGTTTTCCCCGGCGGCGCGCTGATCGGCTGCTCGGCCGGATTCGTCAATGTGCCAAAGATCAAGGGCAGCCATACGGCGATGAAGTCCGGCATGCTCGCGGCTGAAGCCTGTTTTGCCGGCCTCGCCGGCGAGACCGCCCCGCCGCTGGACGCCTATCAGGCCGCCTATGATCGAAGCTGGATCGCCGACGAGTTGTACGCCGTGCGGAACAGCAGGCCCTCCTTTCGCTGGGGATTGGTGCTGGGCACGGCCTATTCCGGCCTGGATTTGTGGTTGCGGGGCAAGGTCCCCTGGACCTTTCATCACAAGCACGAAGATCACGAAACGCTTAGGCCGGCCTCACAATCACGCAAGATCGAGTATCCAAAGCCCGATGGCGTACTGACCTTCGATCGGCTGTCTTCGGTCTTCTTGTCCAATACCAACCACGAGGAAAACCAGCCGGCCCATCTTAAGCTGGCCGATCCCAGCATACCGATCGCGCATAATCTGCCGACCTATGACGAGCCGGCCCAACGCTATTGTCCGGCCGGCGTCTATGAGGTCGTTCGAGATGACGAAGACGGCCAGCCCCGTTTCGTGATCAACGCCCAGAACTGCGTCCACTGCAAAACCTGCGATATCAAAGATCCGCGGCAAAACATCAACTGGACGGTGCCGGAAGGCGGCGGCGGTCCGAATTATCCCAATATGTAGGTTGGCCTGGAACATAGGTGCCGAACGTCCGGCTCATACGGTTGATTGCAGGGGAAGCCGTTCGAGGTGCTGCCTGTTATAGTCCGGATTGGCTGACTGAGCCGCCTTGATAATGTCACAACCGGGCACCATCGTTAGACTGTAGCGGTGTGTCCGGCTGTGCGCCATCCGGGAGACGAGAAGGGTCCCAACGTAAAGTTGTGTCCTCAAGGCTTGAACAGTCGCAGTTTTCGCGCTTGGCGCGTCACGTGTGACTGGATACTCTGAACATCGCGATCCTTGTGGCGGCGGCTGGATCGTTCGCCGAACAGCCTAGGTGGGAGACCGGGATGGCCCGATCGAAACGAATTCTTCCCAATCTCCATCGTCGGGTCATGCGCTTGGCGCTGGGATCGATGATGGTGGCGTCCTTTGGCATGATCATGCCGACGGGCAGCGATATCGGCGTACAATCCGCTCTGGCGTCGGACAATCCCGGGCGCGTTTTGATTCCGTCGACCGACCACCAGCTTCGTTATGGCGGGTTGACCAGTTCATATCTGGCTGCCGCCCATGCAAGCCGCCATGACGATCTTCGCCGATCCGCCGATTATATGTATGGCGCATTTCAGCGACACGGGCGCAACGGCTATCTCATGCACCGGGCTTTTGTGCTGTCGATGGCGGTCGGCGAGATTGACCGGGCCTTGCCGCTCGCGACCGAGTTGAACGCCGCGGACCCTACCGATCACATGTCGGCGATGGCCCTGGCCCTGGCTGCGGCTGAACGGGGCGATCATCGACAGGGGTTGAGCTATCTTGATGGAATGAACCCTCTCGGACTTTCGACCGTCGTGGTGCCGTTCGTGTCAGCATGGCTGACTTTGGCCGCTGACGGCATCGATGCGGCGGTGGTGCGCCTGGATCCGGTGCGCGAGCAGGGGGGTATGGCCGTCCTGGTCGATATGCAGGAAGGCCTCTTGCTTGAAGTCGCCGGCAGGCCGGATGACGCGCGGGCTGTTTACGAACGCACGATAGAGCGTGTCGGCGCCGACGGCGCGCCGGGCCGGCTGGTGCAAGCCCTTGGCCGCCTTTACCAAGCGGCCGGTGATGAGGACGCCTTTGCCGACCTTTATCGGGATGCGTTCGGCATGTCGGTCGACGAAACGGCCCCAGCCGATGAACCGATCGTCGTCGAGGCGAGCCGAACTGCCCAAGTTGCGACAACACCGCAAGAGGGATTGGCGGAGGCGCTTTACCATTTGGCCACCGCCCTGAGCGCCGACGGGGTGGTGGATCTGGCGCTGCCATATGTGCAGTGGTCGCTTCGGTTGAGGCCGGAGTCGGATATCGCCCGGATTTCGCTGGGTGAGATGCTTTCTGAGCGCGGCGATTACAATCTGGCATTGTCGGTGTTCGAGTCGATCGACCCGGACAGCCCGCTCAGCCTTGCTGCGGGGCTGTCGGCGGCACGAATGAAGGATCAACTGGGCCGCCGCGGCGATGCGATCGAGTTCCTGCAGTCTTTCGAGGCTGACTTTCCCGACCAACCCGAAATTCCCTATCTGTTGGGCGACCTCAAGCGTATTGATCGGCAATTCGAAGAGGCGGTCGAAGCCTATGACCGGACGGCGGCGCTTGCGCCCGCGCTCGAAAGCGATAACTGGTCGTTTCTGTATCGACGGGGTATGGCGTTGGAGCGCGCCGATCTCTGGGACCGCGCGGAGCGCGATCTGCAACGCGCCGTGGCGTTGAACGGCTCCCATGGCCATTTGCTGAATTATCTGGGCTATTCCTGGGTGGATCGCGGCATCAATATCGAGGAAGGCGAGCATCTGTTGTTGCGCGCCAACGAGTTGGAACCCAATGACGGCTACATCATCGATAGCGTTGGATGGGTCTATTTTCGCACCGGCCGCATGGAAGAAGCGGTTTCCTGGCTGGAACGCGCCGTAGAGCTGCTGCCGGCCGATCCGGTGGTCAACGACCATCTCGGCGATGCCTATTGGATGGTCGGGCGCGAGCGGGAAGCACGCTATCAATGGCGCCGTGCACTACAGAACATTGATGACGACCCGGAGCTCGTCGGCGAAATCGAGGAAAAACTGGCTGACGGCTTGCAAGATGCGGACTTGGTGTCGGACACAGTGGTGACCGGCCAGGCCGACAATGACAAGCCGAAGGACGACAAATCGACGTTTCGCTGAGCGGCCGTGACGGTGTGTGCTGATGGCGCTCCGGCGTGGGTGAAACCCGTTGAACTTGACACGGGGGACGGGGTGGCCTGCATGGCCCCGGCCAAGGTGAATCTTTGGCTCCGCGTGACGGGTCGCCGAGATGACGGCTACCACCTGCTTGACAGTTTGGTCGCATTTGTTTCCGTCGCGGATACGGTGACGGTCAGGTCGGCTGGCCAGCCCGCATTCACCATCTCGGGCCCTCAAGCCGCGGCGCTGGCTGGTGTGCCGGACGACAATATCGTTCTGCGGGCGGCCGAATTGATGGCCAGGATCGCTGGTGAACGCGCCTCTCCGGTATCCCTCCACCTATCCAAGGTCCTGCCCGTGGCCTCGGGTATTGGCGGCGGGTCGGCCGATGCCGCAGCTGTGATCCGATGCTTGATGCGCCTCTGGGACCTTGACCTGCCGCCCCGGGCTGATAAGGAAATCGTGGCGCTGGGCGCGGATGTCGCGATGTGTGTGCGCTCCACCACCGCTTATGTGTCCGGCATTGGCGACAATCTCGAACCGGGGCCTGCGGATTTGAGCGGGCTGGCGGTGCTGCTGATCAATCCGGGGCTGCCGCTTGGGACGCCAGCGGTATTCAAGGCCCGGCAAGGGCTCTTCAGCGATCCGGTGCCCCGCCCCGATCCGGGCGCTGGCATCGATGCCGCGATTTCGGCGATCGCGTCGGCCGGCAATGACCTCGAAGCGGCAGCCAAAGGCCTCTGTCCAGAGATTGCCACCGTGATCGAGACGCTCAAGGCGCAAAGCGGTGTTCTGCATGCCGGGCTATCGGGCAGCGGCGCGACCTGCTTCGGCCTATTCCGAGACAAACGGTCAGCCGAGGCAGCCGGTCAGATCATCGCCGCACAGAATTCGGCTTGGTGGTGCCGGGCGGGAGAAATCCTTTGACGTCGAGGTTTTTGACCTTGATCAGTCTTGCGATCGAGCGTCTTCGAGATCTTCGATCAGCCCGCGACTCGGCTCGCCGGTGACCGGCATGCTGAAATCTTGCTGGAATGTTTCGATGGCGTTTCGGGTCATTGCGCCCATGATCCCATCGGGGGCTCCGGGATCGTATCCAAGGTCAGCCAGTAAGGTCTGGATGCGCCGAATCGAATCGGCATCGTCAACCGGTTCGGCATTGGCGGGGGCAACCGCTGGCGGGAGATCGTCGACCGAGGGCGCATCAGGCGACGCTTGGGGGACTTCCGGCGCTTCACCAACCAGCCGTTCCAAAGCGATTTCGGCCGATTCGTTTCCGGCATCGGCCGCGATCCGATACCAACCGGCGGCCGCGGCCGTGTCGGCGGCACCGTCGAGCCCGGCTTCGAAGAGCCGGCCGAGTTCAAGAGCGCCGCGTGGTTCGCCCGCGGCGCTTGCGGCTTGGAACCATCCGGCGGCTTGCACCGGGTCTTGCTCGGTGCCGCGGCCTTCGAGCGTCATTCGTCCAAGGGCCAGCTGGGCGTCGGGATGATTGCGTTCGGCTGCACGGCGAAAAAGGGTGACGGCTTCGGAGTCGGAGGCCTCGCGGCCCAGACCGTCGCGGGTGAGAACGCCGAGATTGTAGAGGGCGTTCGGGATTCCGGACTCTGCACTTTGCCGGTACCAGAAGACAGCCCGTTCAAGGTCTTGAGACATGTCTTGGCCCAGCGCGAAGGCCGTTGCCAAATCGTGTTGGGCGTCGGCGTCACCATTGGCCGCCCGGCGGGCCAGATCCCGCAGAGTGTTGGTGGCATCGTCGGGCAGGGCGGCGGCCGCTGAAAGATCTTCGTCGCGTGATGACAAAGGCTGGGCGCCCACCTCTCCCCGTGGGGCGGCTTCGATGGCCGGCCCCTCATCACTCAGCCCCTGCTCGGCTGTCTGCGGGGGGGGCTGGGAGGGTGTTTGGGGCTGTGCCGTCGTCCAGCCGGTTTGACCGGCGGTGGCGGAGTCGGCCCCATCTTGAAGGGTGCGGTCCGCTGCCGGTTCTTCGATTGCGAAGGAGCTGTCGCCCGATCCCTCGGCCGAAGCGGATGAATTCGACGGGCCGTAAAGCAACTGATCGAATTGCAAATAGGCCGTTTCGATCACCTCGTCCATCGACGGGCGGTCCGAAGCCAGCCACCATCCGCCGGCGGCAAGACCCACCAGCAGAACCAGTGGAATGGCAAGACGGCCGCGCCGTTTCGGGTGGGGTTCGCGCCGGTTCGTGTAGCCGGACGAGACGGCGGCAGAGCCCTGGGGAGCGCCGACCGGTGGGGCCGAAGCCGATGCGCCTGGGAGAGACAGGTCGCCGGACTCGGCGTACGAATCGACATCCGCTTCCGCGTCCGGAACCGGGGCCCGCAATCCGGGCGCGCGGGTCAGCCGATCCGTGGCGGCACGATCGCGCATGAGAGGGCTAAGTCCGTGACGGGCAGTCGATTGCGGCTTCCTTATGGGGTCGCCAACCGCCTTCGGTCTCGGCGCTCGGGCCATACCGGCCGCTGCTTCCTGCGGCAGGGGCGCCGGTTCGGTCGGCTTGCCGTTCGCCGTCCTCGTGGTGTCCTGCTTTGCTGCGTCCGGTCTGCGACGCGACAGTGCCGTATTCAGCCGCGCTTCGACCCGGTCAAGGCGGGAGCCAAGTTGGTGAAGAAGCTTCATGATTTCCCGCGGTGTGGGATCGCGCACCACCGCATCGCTGCGGTCACCGGAATCAGGGGCGCCGGACTCAGGGGCGTCGGACTCACGGGCACCAGACTCAGGGGCGCCAGACTCAGGGGCGCCGGTGTCAAGGGTCCCTTGGGGGGCCGTTCTGATCGGGGGCGGCAATCGACGGTCATCGGTCATTCAATAGGTTCCTGGCACCTGGTACGGCGATTCTGACACCATGATTCCGGCAAGAGGGTTCTGACAGAGTATGAGTCTTGCCAGGACACGCCTTTGCCAAGCGTGTAGCAGCCTCCTGGGGCGTTCATGGAACAAACACGCAGGGCACGGGTCGTGATCGGTATCACTTCTTTGCCCATATTGCAGAAAACAATGGCGGGAGTCAGGCATCGGATAGGTGATTGCCGCAATTATGGCGGGGCTTGCAGCCGCTGTTGACAGATCAAGGTCGCAGCCTTAATCTCCCGGCCTATGAAATCCCGCTTTGGGGCGATTGAACCGGCCGAAAGGTCTCCGCCAGTCCGCGATGGTCGCGCACTGGCGCAAAGCTGTTTGGGCCGGTGATAATTTACCTGAGTATCACCTCCATGCAATCTCATGCAATATGGGGTGGGCGCATGGAGCGGGATCAAATCGTTACTGCGGGTGTTGCGAACCATGTTCGATGGGTTGTCCGGCCGGATCGGCGAGATACTGGACCGTTTGCGCAAGCGCGGTGCGCTGACGGACGACGATGTCTCGGCCGCATTGCGCGAAGTGCGCGTCGCCCTGCTCGAGGCTGATGTCGCTCTTCCCGTCGTCAAGTCGTTTATCAAGAAGGTCAAGGAGCGCGCAGTCGGCGCCGAGGTGACGCGATCGGTCACGCCGGGGCAGCAGGTCGTCAAGATCGTCTATGACAATCTGGTCGAAATGCTCGGCGGTCCGCCGGACGCCGATGCCGAATCCGGTCCGCCGCTCAATCTTACCGCTGTGCCGCCGGTGCCGATCTTGATGGTCGGTCTCCAAGGGTCAGGCAAGACGACGACATCGGCCAAAATCGGCCGCTTTCTGACGAAACGCCATAACAAGAAAGTTCTGCTGGCATCGCTCGACACCCGGCGACCGGCGGCCATGGAACAGCTTCAGGTTCTGGGCGGGCAGGCAGAGGTCAAGACCTTGCCAATCGTGGCCGGTCAGCAGGCCGTCGATATTGCCAACCGTGCCATGCAAACGGCGCGCCTCGAAGGCTATGACGTCGTCGTCCTGGATACCGCAGGCCGGCTTTCCATCGATATGGAACTGATGGCTGAAGTGGCGGCTGTGCGGGATGCGGTGAAACCGGTCGAAACATTGCTCGTTACCGACGCCATGACCGGTCAGGACGCGGTGACGACCGCTGACAACTTCCACAAAAAGGTGGGCGTGACCGGCATCGTGTTGACGCGGGTCGACGGTGACAGCCGGGGCGGGGCCGCCTTGTCGATGCGCTCGGTCACCGGCATGCCGATCAAGCTGATGGGTGTCGGCGAGGGGGTTGACGCGCTTGAGGCGTTCCATGCCGATCGGATCGCCAACCGTATCCTGGGCATGGGCGATGTCGTCAGCCTCGTAGAAAAGGCGCAGGAGTCGTTCGAGGCGGACGAAGCCGAGAAACTGGCGCGCAAGGTTCAAAAGGGCACCTTCGACCTTGAGGACATGCGCTCGCAGTTGCAACAGATGCGCAAGATGGGCGGCGTGTCGGGGCTGCTGGGCATGCTGCCGGGGATCGGCAAGATGAAGCAGCAGATGAACAACGCCAATATCGACGAAAAAATTCTCGTTCGCCAAGAGGCGATCATCGGATCCATGACCCCAGGTGAACGGCGCAACCCGAAGATCATTCAGGCAAAGCGCAAGGTTCGGATCGCCAAGGGGTCGGGCACGTCGGTTCAGGACGTCAACCGTCTGTTGAAGCAGCATCAGCAGATGACGGATATGATGAAAAAGGTCAAGAAGGCCGGGAAAAAGGGCCTGAAGGGCGGATTGCCGCCCGGCATGATGCCGCCTGGCGGGTTGCCGCCGGGCATGTTGCCGCCCGGTTTCAAGTAACGCCGGAACCAAGAGAACCGGAATTGGGGGCGTCGTTTTCGCCGGTCCCGTTGATTTTCACCCTACGGAAAAGCTAAGAGAAAGAAGCAATGTCAGTCAAAATTCGTTTGGCCCGCGCAGGCGCCAAGAAGCGTCCGTTCTATTACATCGTCGCAGCCGATAGCCGTTCTCCGCGCGATGGCCGTTTCATTGAGCGCTTGGGCTTCTACAATCCGATGGCCGCAAGGGACAGCGAAGAGCGGGTTGTCATCAAGGAAGACCGTGTCCGTGCGTGGCTGGGAACGGGCGCTCAGCCCACAGACCGCGTCTATCGTTTTCTGGCGGATGCCGGCTTGGTCAGCAAGCGGACATTCACCGAGCAGCCGAAGAAATCCAGCCCGAAGGCCAAGGCTCAAGAGCGCCTCCGCGAGGCCGAGGAAGCCCGTAAGGCAGCTGAGGAAGCCGCGAAGGCTCAGGCTGAAGCCTGAGTTTCGGCTGCATAGGGATCGAAAGGGGCGGTGGTGGCCGGCAAGCCGGAATATGTCTGTGTCGGAGAGATCACGGCGGCCCATGGCGTCCGTGGTTTGGTTCGGATCCGTCCCTTTACCGAGACGCCCGAGGGGGTTACGGCCTATGGCGATCCGACCGATGCCAAGGGTGACCGCCGGCTCTCGATCGATCTGAAGTCCTGGTCCAAAGGGGCCTGGATTGCGTCGATCGACGGCGTTGGCGACCGGACGGCGGCGGAGAAGATGCGCGGGACACTGCTTTATGTGCCGCGTGACCGATTGCCGCCGCCGGAAGACGATGACGCGTTCTACTACCATGACCTGATCGGCCTGTCGGCGGTATTACCGAACGGCGCTGAATACGGCGAGGTGCGTGGAATAGCCGATCATGGCGCGGGTGATATCGTGGAGATCCGTAAATCGGATGGCGAGACGGTTTTCATACCCTTTACGCGCGCCGCGGTTCCGAAAGTGGATGTCGCCGGCGGCTGGATCGTCGTCGATCCGCCGGTGATGACCGGAGACGAACCCGAGGCTGCGAGCGATTCCGCAAGTGGTCCCGGGGGGCCATCCGGTTTGGACGGGGAACCGGGATGACATGGCGGGCGACGGTGCTGAGCCTGTTTCCGGAGATGTTTCCGGGACCGTTGGGCGATTCTCTGGCGGGCCGGGCGCTCGAGACGCGAGAAAATGCTGCTGGTGGTGCGGCCTGGACGCTGGAAACGGTGGACATTCGTGATTTCGCGCGCGATAAACACCGCCGCGTGGACGACGCCCCGTTCGGGGGTGGTCCGGGTATGGTGCTGCGGCCCGATGTCGTCGACCGTGCTTTGCGGTCGATCGGTCACGGGTCCGGTGAAGACGGAACTGGCGATCGGGCTAGGGCCGAGCGTAGGCTGATCTATACCTCGCCGCGAGGAAGGGTGTTCGATCAATCATTCGCGCGGCAATTGGCTGCCGAACCGGGAGTCGTTATTCTATGCGGCCGCTTCGAAGGGGTCGACCAGCGGGTTCTCGATGCTCATGGTGCCGAGGACGTCAGCTTGGGCGATTTCGTCCTGTCCGGCGGTGAGTTGGCGGCATTGGCCATGCTGGACAGCGTGGTTCGGTTACTGCCGGGGGTGATGGGCAATGCCGCCAGCGCGGCAGAGGAGAGTTTCGGGGCTGATTCAGGGGCCGGCGACGCCGTGCTTCTGGAATATCCCCAATTTACCCGTCCGGCCGAATGGGTCGGTCCGGATGGGCGTATTTGGCCGGTACCGGACGTTCTCGTCTCGGGTGATCACGGGCGGGTGGCTCGGTGGCGGCGAATGGAAGCGGAACGTCTTACCCGTGATCGGCGCCCGGCATTGTGGCGTCGCTATCGGGCCGCGGTCTTTGGGCCTTCCGGCCGAGGTCGGAAGCGATGAGGAGCGGCGGCGGCGTTGCCAACGGATGGAGACCGGCGACGATGGCGGTGGCACGTCATCCTATCGACCGAATCTCGACACAAGAAAGGGCTGTAGGCCATGAATATCATTCAGACGCTCGAAGCCGAGCAGATTGCCAAACTGACCGATGGGAAGCCGATTCCCGTGTTCGGACCCGGCGACACGCTCAGGGTCAACGTGAAGGTTGTCGAAGGTAGCCGTGAGCGGGTGCAGGCCTTCGAGGGCGTGTGCATTTCGCGCCACAATGACGGCATCAACAGCAGTTTCCGGGTTCGGAAAATTTCCTATAACGAAGGCGTGGAACGGGTATTCCCGCTCTACAGCCCGCGGATCGACAGCTTGGTCGTTGTTCGGCGCGGTGACGTTCGGCGCGCCAAGCTTTACTATTTGCGTGGACGCCGCGGCAAGTCGGCCCGGATCAAGGAAAAGCGCGAACCCCGCCAAAAGAAGGCGGTATAGCCACTTGCTCCTGCTCCGTTCGGTTTTGCCGAACGGAGCAGCCGGAGTCTGGCGTCATGACGATATCAAAAAGCCCTGTTGGCGATGGCCGATGGGGCTTTTTGGCCTGGTGGTGTGTGGGCCTGGGGATGAAGGGCGAAGGAGCGTCAAACGCCGGTCAGATCGATTTCGGCGACCATCCCCTCGCCCCGGGTCGGGTCATAGGCCATTTCCATGGTTACCTTGCCCGGCTCTAATCCCTTGCAGATCTGAAAATTAACAATACAGTCGATGTTCTCTCCGTCCGAGCTGAGAGGGCAGTACAGCCGTTCTGTCTTGAAGATACTATTCGTTTCGATCAGCGGCATGACGCTGTTCGAGTAGATCGGATTTTTTGATTTTAATACGTGATGATAAAGGCTGAGCTGGTATTCTTTATACGAAGGAACCTGAAAAAAGCTGCTTAGATATTCACCGGTTGGATTGATGCCGTCGATATCGACCAGATGGGTGCCGACCAGCCTGAACCGAAAATCGGCCCCGCCATCAATGACATCGGTCAGCTCGACATACGGGAGGATCGCCGGTATGTCGACGGGGTCGAGATCTTGACGACGGGGCGGCCGGCCGTCAGCCCGTCTTTTCAACATCCAATAGGCCAGACCGGCAGCGAGTGGCTTGGCGGTGATGTCGGTCAGCTTGATGGGGCTGGTGGTGGTGATCATGCGGTACTCACAGATGCGTTGTGAATATTCTGAAGCTTCGGTTCGATGAATTGCAATGCTCAATAGTATGGCGGGGGAGGCGGCCTCCGGCAGGCGCGCTTGAGAATGATCGGCCGGCAAGGTGACAATATTCCAGCGATTGGGCCTTTCGATCGGCGTGCGAGGCGGGTATTGTCACGGGCATAAGGGCCCGGAGCATGACAAGACGGCGGGCGCCATGGGATAGGCAATCGACACACTTGCCTCGGAGAAAGACAGTTATGGCCAGCGCGACAGGCAGCAGCAATGCACCCCGTACCATCTACGACAAGATCTGGGACGATCATGTCGTCGTTCCGCCGTCCAGCGACGGACAGGGGCTGATATATATCGATCGACACTTGGTTCACGAGGTGACGAGCCCACAGGCGTTCGAAGGGCTCGCCCTTGCCGGAAGGAAGGTGCGCCGGCCTGATTCGACATTGGCCGTGCCCGATCACAACGTCCCGACATCCGACCGCAGCTTGGGCATCGTCGACGAGGAGAGCCGCATCCAGGTCGAGACGCTCGAGAAGAACTGCGCCGATTTCGGAATCGAGATTTTCGGCATGAATGACCCACGCCAGGGGATTGTACACATCATCGGTCCTGAGCAGGGCATGACCCAGCCGGGGATGACGATCGTCTGCGGCGACAGCCATACCGCGACTCACGGGGCTTTCGGCGCCCTGGCTTTCGGCATTGGCACGTCGGAAGTCGAGCATGTTCTGGCGACCCAGACGCTGCCCCAAAGCAAGGCCAAGAACATGCGGATCACCGTCGACGGCGAATTGCCGATCGGCGTCACGGCCAAAGACATCATCCTGGCCATCATCGGTAAAATCGGCACGGCCGGCGGAACCGGCCATGTGATCGAATATGCCGGGTCGGCCATTCGCGGCCTGTCGATGGAAGGGCGGATGACGATCTGCAATATGTCGATCGAGGCCGGCGCCCGTGCGGGCATCATCGCGCCGGACGATACGACGATCAATTACGTCAAGGGCCGGCCGATGGCGCCGAAAGGCGCCGATTGGGACCGGGCGGAAGCCTATTGGCGCAGTCTTGTCACCGATGACGGGGCGGTCTTCGATACCGAAGTCCGGCTCGATGCGGCAGAAATCGAACCGTCCGTCACCTGGGGCACCAGCCCACAGGACGTCGCCCCGATCACCGGTGCGGTGCCATCGCCATCCGACTTTGACGAGCCGGGCCGCCAGAAATCGGTTCAGCGGTCGTTGGACTATATGGGCCTGACCGGCGGAACGCGCATGGCCGATGTCGCCGTGAACACCGTTTTCATCGGCAGTTGCACCAATGGCCGGATCGAGGATCTGCGTCAGGCGGCCGCTGTGATCGAGCGGCAATTGTCAAAAGGTGGGCATGTTCCGGAAGGCGTCCGCGCCATGGTCGTGCCGGGTTCCGGGCTGGTTAAGAAACTGGCCGAAGAAGAAGGCCTGGATAAAATCTTTATCAAGGCTGGGTTCGATTGGCGCGAGCCGGGCTGTTCGATGTGTCTGGCCATGAACGCCGACAAACTGGCGCCGGGTGAGCGCTGTGCATCGACCTCGAACCGCAACTTCGAGGGGCGGCAGGGCCGTGGCGGCCGGACCCATTTGGTCAGCCCGGCCATGGCGGCGGCGGCGGCATTGACCGGCAAACTGACCGATGTACGGACCTTGATGGCCGACTGACCTGTCTCTACCTTAGTCTCTGAAGCTTCGATAGCGCCCGCCCACGCTTCGACCCTGTGGCGGGCGCGATTGATTCGAAAACCCTTTTGACAGCGGATTGATAAGTTGATATCAACATAAAAAGGTCCTTAGCGTTTTGGGGCCCGGCTTACGCAGGAGAAACGCCATGGTCTATGTCGAAGGTTTCGTTACCGCCGTCCCGATCGCCAACAAGGAGGCATATCGCGCTCATGCCGCCGAATTCGTGCCCATGCTCAAGGAATTCGGTGCGACCCGTATGGTTGAAGCGTGGGAGGATGATGTCCCGGATGGTAAAGTGACCGACTTCAGAAGGGCTGTCATGGCGAAGCCGGACGAAGCCGTCCTGTTCTCGTGGTTTGAGTATCCGTCCAAAGAGGTGCGCGATGCGGCCAACG
>LFIK01000286.1_pt1 | contig 37466 bp, 40 predicted proteins | sample 643401 | NCBI WGS metagenome assembly LFIK01 (sample SAMN03777447, study PRJNA286221) | soda lake metagenome | biome: soda lake; feature: Kulunda steppe; material: water; isolation source: sample T5-Br brine of Lake Tanatar-5 | place: Russia: Kulunda steppe | collected 2010-07
GAAGTTGCTGGGCGGCCCCGCCCGGCGCACTTGACGCGGGGAGGCAACGTACCCACCGGCCCCACGCTGGGTGTCCTGACTAGATAGCTGGACCATCGTCTAGATTTCACTATCACTATTTTGGCAACAAACCAATCAGCCTATCGACCTGGCTGGCGGTAAATCCATTGTAACTTAAGGCTCAGTTTACCAACTTGAAGCAGACAATAGAGGCCTAGACATGTTCGTAATATCCCTAACCATCCTTCGCGCGCTCTTTCTAGACTCAGACTCTGTTCACAATTTGAATGTCGAGCGTCTCTGGCCACGACAGCACAGAGTTCCTTATGAACTTAGAATCTGCACTAAATGCAACTGGCACAGTGTGCAAGCTGCCAGCTTCAGTTCAGCTTCAGTGAAGAGCATGTCCTCTTAGATTGCCCAGGTGCTGATTTGGCAAACTTGCGCGTCAAGCACCGCCAACTCTTCCGCTCCGCCCCTAGTAGCTCAGACAGGCTACGAGACTTTACTAGCCAAGCAGACACCATAGGCCTGGCCTTGAACGTGCATTAGTGCTTGGAATGCTGTGCCATTATTTCAGAACACCACCCAGCTTGTCTTTCCTGGTTTCAGTTGCATGTCACGCCATATTGTGTCTTTGCCGAATTGGTGTCTGAGACTGTGTTCTTGAGATTAGACAGTTGTTGATTGGAGATACTTTACTGAGCCCGGAGTATTGGAGGGCCAGTTATTGAGAATTCCTATTTTCTGGCCTTGATTGTGGAACACTCGATAACCTTAAAGAAGAACCAAGCCCTTTTTTCCCCTTGTTTCAAGGTTTTTTCAAGGTCAACTTTTGTGGTGCTACTGTTAAAGACTCGATTTCATTTTTACTGTTTTTTCCAACAGTCGAATTATTTGACTGAGGCCTCATTCTTGTAACCTCGTAACCTTAAAGAAGAACCAAGGTCAGTGCTGCAAGATGTCAGCGTAAGCTCGGAGGCTCTGGGGGGGAGAACGGCGTGGCAGCCGAACTGTGTGTGTGCGTGATGGGGATCAAAAGGGTAAAGTATTGAAGACATGATACAGCATAAGGAGTGATGCAGCTCATAGTCTATGCAGTCGCGTGCCCTCTGTCGCATGGCTTTTGCGCTTTTGGCGAGCTGGGGAAGGTAAGCCCCACGCACAACCCCGCTTCTCAATAACTCATTGTGTGTGTATGGCAAATTAATGATCAGTCAATAACAGTGATCTGGCATGGCATGCAGGCCCATTTGGCTTCAGCTAAGCTGCCCTCGTTTGGCAGGTTCAGCCATGTTACCTAATCTAACCTAACCTAGACTCGTTCGTGCATGAGCGGCAGGATTGTTGTGCCTTCTAGCAAAACATATTATCGAAATCTAGAACCACTTGCTTCAGCTATTGCTGGTTGCAGGCCTGATTGGCTTCAGTTAAGCTGTACCTGTTTGGCAGATATACTTGTAGCTATGTAATCTAAACTGACCCTTCTCAGTGGCACAAAAACCTCTGCCCTTTTACCATATAAATTGTGAATGCCTTTTTGGCTGGCTAAGGCCAGTAAAAAACCAATCAGCCTAACGGCCAGGCTGGCGAAAATACTTACTTGTAACTTGTTGTAAGCAAAATAACCTCCATACTTGCTGTCACGCCAAATCACCGTCATTGCTGGATAACCATCTCAGATACACTGTGACAAGCCACTCGCCCAGCCAAAGGAAAGGCTAAATCCGGAATGTAAGGGGGATTTAAAAGAGAGCGAAACTGGGCAAACACCTGATACATAACCCCCACCAACTGACACAGGCACTCTGACCAAGATCCATGGCTGACCACAACTTGTCGTGACATTGCAGTGAAGGGCACACACTCCTGGGCACGGACACATTAACAGGACACACTTTTCATCATGGACCTCACTTCCCATCACACTCGGCACAAACTGTTTTACTCCTGCAAGATGCCCGCTTCAGCATGTGAATACTTAATCCGCTAAGTTCTGTGGGAGGTATGTGCCAGCCTTACATCTGTGTTATGAGGAGAGGGCGCCTGGCCTAACGCAAGCAGCAGTGCTTGTAGGGTCTCAGAAGCGGAGGATGGTCACAGTGGGATTATCACTCACAACGCTATTGCGTTTGCTGTCTTTGACCTGCCTTCATAGTCTAAAGACAACTGGACTGGTATTGCTACTTCAAGTGTACTCATCCATTGGATTTTAAGGCACCAAACGGTCTGTAAGTTTTGGTCTTTATGCCAATTTAGCTAATGTTTAGTCAGCAAAGCTCGTTACCTCCACAACCAGCTTTTGCCGTTTCCTTTCTTCCGCTGCAGCACCCATAGCTTCTCCAGACCATCTGCATCTCACAAGTCATCCAATGGGGGAAGGGAGGGCATTTGGACATTGGACAGGTCTCCAATTTTATCACTGCTATTTTATATATGCTATTCTATATATTTTTTCAAGAGATGACAAGTCCATCCTAATTCCCTGCCACTTGCCTACCTGACATGTTCATTATGAGTGGGGGATGCACTTTTCTTTTCCTTGCTTTCATTCTTTAGTGGATGCAGATCTGCCCCATTGACTATAACCAGCTTGGCTTCTTAAGACACAACAACTGACAACTCTAAACAGCTTGAGAAAGTTGGGCTACTCAATCCTTACCAAGGACCTCAAGCAGGGAGATACTCACTTGGAAATGGCTCCACAGGGTGCACTCCCACACATTCCCAGTCCTTCTCTAAAGCGTCAAAGAATGCAGGGTTGGCATTCACGCCACCTCTTGCCTCGCCTGCAAAGGCACATTGTGGGCAATCAGCAAGCGGAAGTCATTTGTCACACTCTTATGAAACCTGCTTTCATCTCTCTTCAGGTAGCAAGGACACAGCATGGGCAACTTCGTTAAAAGCAATCAGGGAAAGTCAGATTGGCGGCGGATTATGACAGCGCATGGATGATTACATGATGAGGACAGTCAGCTTCCATGACAGAATGACCTTTACAGTGCGAAGATTGATTTACCCCTCTCTCTTATATAGGCTTGGACTTAGATCATTGACAGCATCGGTACGCAGCAAACATCGAAAACCAGAGAATGTGGCTAGGGGTTCACATCGGTTTGCATGTCAGCACCCACACCACTGCATCCATGTGACATTCACATTCCATCCCACGTGGTCACTACAGTTCACATTCCATCCCACGTGGTAACTACAGTTTGAACGATGACTACATTCACAATAACATTCCATCCCACATTTACACTAACATTCCATCCCACATGGTAACTACAGTTTGAACGATAACTACATTCACACTAACATTCCATCCCACATTCACACTAATTCCATCCCACGTGGTAACTACGTTTTGAACGATTGCCCCCCTTCACATGCCCTCTTCAAACACACATCCTGTTCAAGATCTGAGTGATGCGCTGCCGTACCCAGATTTGCATGCAAGAAGTTTGCTTGCAAGCTCACCGACATAAAGTAGTATGTTCCCCTTGTACTGCTGCAGCGCCTTGAGCGCCATATCGTTCGGGCCAGGGTACACGAGCAGGAGGGTGTGTTTGGGGTGTTTAGAGACCAGGCTCTCATCCCCGTGCACAACCTGCAAGGGTAAGGTCAAAGGCGTCACCTGTCTGGATGTTTTTGTCCTGAGCCTGCCTAGGGCTACCCTGTGGCTGGCCACCCAATGAGCCGTGCCCGTGTGTGCTGGGCGCGCCAAGGGTCTCTTTTAAGCAGCCAACAAGGGCTCCTCTTGGGACATTGAACCAATAAGGAACACTTGCCCTGCGACACCGGAATGTGCTGCAATTGGCTTGAGCAGTCAGGGGGCAACAAAGTGGGGCGGAAAAAATAGGGCCCTGGCTGCACAGCATTCTTGTCATTTGGCCTTGGGCATTGCATACCCACAGCGTCTGGCAGCACAGAGGGGCGAGTGTAACAGGCAAATCAAGTTGCACAGCCTGTCCTTCCAAGCGCTCCTTCCCTTCCAACACACCTCGTCCTGTCCAATGCACACCCATAGCAGGCAGCGACAGACAGCGACAGACAGCGGGAATGATCAGGCCTGGCTGCACGATCCAATGAAGGTGAGCTTGATGATGCACACACCAGGCAGGGGCAGCGCCATCAGCCCTCTGCGACCAGCTCACTGTATTTCCCAGGGATACCCAACCCTTACCCCCAGTCCCACACACTCGCACCTTGCCAACAAAGGTGGGCTTGGTGATGCGCACGTCAGGCAGCGGAAGCGCTGACCGGTTGTCCACAGCCAGCACACTGGCGCCCCTGGCCGACAGCTCCCGCTCCCAGTGCCCCAGCCCCGCCCCTACCTCAATGATGGGGCTGTGCTTGCAGACCACATCTAGCGCCTGCGCGCAGCCCACATGCAGGGTACATGCTCACACACTTCCCTCTTTTCCCAGAAAGGCCAGGAGGTTGTACAATGTGCCTGGCCTTTGCATTCAACCCCGGTGCTGCGCAAGGCTCGTGGCCCCAACACCCATGTTCGTCAAAGGGGACCATTGGTTTAGGGCTGCTGTATAGATCAGGTATGGCGCTTTTAAACAACAAAACATTCATGCACTGTGCTTGTCGCAGATGCAGAAGGTGTACTGAGTGCGGCCAAAGCCGGGAGACGCAACAAGCACTGGGGTCTCATCAGGAGCACCTGGCAGGAGGTTGCTGAGTGGTGTGATCTAGGCGAGTGAGGAGGTTGCCGAGTGGTGTGATCTAGGTGAGTGAGGAGGCTGCTGAGTGGTGTGATCTAGGCGAGTGAGGAGGTTGCCGAGTGGTGTAATCTAGGCGAGTGAGGAGGCTGCTGAGTGGTGTGATCTAGGCGAGTGAGGAGGTTGCCAAGTGGTGTGATCTAGGTGAGTGAGGAAGCTGCTGAGTGGTGTGATCTAGGCGAGTGAGGAGGCTGCTGAGTGGTGTGATCCAGTGATACGAGGCAGTGCGTGGGATGGGCGCGCTTGGCGCAGGGCGCGGCAGGGCGCTCAGCTGGCACGAGAACATGCACACGCCCTTCACGAGATGAGCAACGCACGCATCTTGCCAGGCAAGACACGAGCCCATGCATGCCTCTCACCAGAGGAGCCATGCATGCAAAGCAAGTGTGCGCATAGGGCGTGGGGCAGGGCTCGCGGGTGCCTGCGCACTGTGTCATGGGCCCCCACCTCCTCACTCCATTTGCTGCACCCGTATTTGGCCAGGTAGTCGCGTCGGGCGGTGGGGCTGGCGACTTGGTACAAGATGAGCGATGTCTGCAGGTTCACCTGCACACACGCATCCAGCAAATCAGCCCTGACAAAGTTCTGTGCAAGGGTGGAGCATGGTACATTGCAGCGCCAAAATCAAGCATGCCTCAGCACATTGTACTGGAGTTGAGCACGGCACATTGCAGCACCCACAACCAAGCATGCTTCAGTACATCGCATTGGAGTTGAGCACGGCACATTGCAGGGCCCACAATCAAGCATACCTCAGCACACCGTATTGGAGTTGAGCACGGCACATTGCAGCGCCCAAAATCAAGCATTCCTCAACAGGCAGGATTGGTGTGGAGCACCGGCAGGGTCCACAGCCCACTTTAGCGCTCAAACATGCTCAAGGACTTGCCGTGCATCACAACACTTGAGAGTGCCTCTGCCAAATGCGCCCAGTCACACAACACCGCCAGCCAGGCATCCAAAAAACGCAGACTTGCCAACTCAAGCATGCACTCATTTTTGCTCCCTGACTTTTATCACTCCTGGGTATTGACAGCTGTGCTCCCTACCTCTTTTTCAAGCTCAAGCATGTGGCGCTCAAACGCATCCGGAGTGATCCTCACCCCCGCGCGATCCATCTGCGCAAGCCTTTGACATGAGAGCAACACAGGAAGGCACAGCCATCATTCGTGTGCATCATTGATGCGCATCATTGGTGCACAACCTAGAATGGGGAAGCTCAACTGTCACTCTGCTTGTGAGTTCACAGCCTGGCTGTTACTCAAATCATGAGCTGAAAGCTTGGCTGTTGCTCTAAGTTTGACATAGCAGCATAGCTAAATCTCTGATCCCAAGATGACAGCTGTATCTCTAAATAGGAGGTAACGCCTGCCAGCCCTCATATTGCAGTCACAGGCAAACAGCCTCTGCAGCCACCTTGTTCAGCTGCGCTTATCCGGGTTGGGTCCTTGTGCAAAGCTCCCAGGTAGGATTACAAGAATTACAAGGATAAGGCCTTCAGCCAAGAAAGGCGGCTGCTAGCAAAAGCTCCCAGATAAGTGTATGTTTAGCACTCACTGTGTGCAGCATATGGACGCTGGCAATGTATGTTCAGCACTCACCATGTGCTGCGTATGGACGCTGGCAATGTATGTTCAGCACTTACCGTGTGCTGCATATGGATGCTGGCAATGTATGTTCAGCACTCACCGTGTTCTGCGTATGGACGCTGGCAATGTATGTTCAGCACTTACCGTGTGCTGCATATGGATGCTGGCAATGCGCACGCCTGTTTGATACATGGTATGATTCATGGTATGATATGATGCGTGTGCTGCTGGCCACCAAATTGAGAGGACACGACACCAGACCTGATCTCCATCATTTCTTAAGCATAATTCCCTTCCTCCCAAATACTACAAACCTTGCCAAGTCGCTGGCCAGGAACACAAGGCCCTCAAAACTTGTGTGGACGGGAGTACAAACATGCTTCCATGTCACAAAACATAAGGTCGTGTTGTGATCTGAACAAGGAGCAGCTTGAGCCCCATGCTAGGCTTGCCCGCAAATTTGCTGTGCCTCGGATACAGAACAGCTGGACTTCTCTGATGACATGGCCTTACAGGTGAGCAGCTCATGCTCCACGACGCGGATGCAGCTGCTCAACGCAAACCACCCAGTTGCATCTGCTGGCAGTTGCATCTGCTGACTTCTCTGATGACATGGCCTTACAGGTGAGCAGCTCATGCTCCACGACGCGGATGCAGCTGCTCAACGCAATCCACCCAGCTGCATCTGCTGGCAGGCCTACCAATTCTGCAGCTCGTGTTCCTTGAGATGGATGTAGCCCCTCAGTCGGTTGTCTGCCAGAGTCCTGCAATCAATCATGCGCAAACGCGTGTAGGGTTGGCAGAGAATCATGCGCAGACCCTGCACTCAATCACGCGCAGACCCGTGCAGGGTCCTGCACTCAATCACGCGCAGACCCGTGCAGGTTCTGCACTCAACCATGCGCAGACGCGTATAAGGTTAGCAGAGAATCACGCGCAGACCCATGCAGGGTTGGCGTTGGTCACCTCTGGGTGGGATGTTCAAGAGCATCTGCCAACAGGCACGTCAGGGAACTGGGCTGGCATGCAGCAAGAGCGTGGCTGCAACTCTCAACTGTCATAACTCCCCACCCAAAAGGGCCCCTAGGTACATCAGTTTGGCGTCTGCTGCCGCCATGCGTTAGCTTGCGCATCAGGATGTCCGGGTGCTGTTACATGGAATGCTGATGCGTGGTGCGTGCAAGCACTGCCGGATGAAGGCGCAGGCCACAGCATGCCTGCTCAAGAGCCAGTCAAACAAGACCAGCACCCAGTGGCTGATTGTATCACAATGATACAGCGGACCACATAGAGGCATCCTTGTCAAGGGTTGTGGAGGACTGATCGTGGAGTGCTCGAGGGGGTTGCTGTGTGCAGAAGTGCAGGGCTCCATGCGTGGGGGCACTCTTGGTCCTATTACATATGAGTGATGAGAACCAAATAAATAGCATGAGACGGAGTACCAAAAGGTCTGCAACCGCACATCATCATCGCCAGGCACAGGGCCGCACACACATGAGGGCCCCGGGCTTGTCCAGCCCCATATGATGAACCATGGCGCCGTCACAACCTGCCCTAACATTATTTCTGGGACTACAACTGCGGCAGCCCAACACTTCCGCTCCCCCCCCCCCTTGACATTGCCCCCGATAAAGCTGGTGGCAGCCTGGCAGGGCTCAAGCCATGGGGCGACCCTGCATCCTCTAATCCCAACGGCCTCCATCCCAACGGCATCACGCAGAATGGTGTTTACCTGCGGTGCAAGTGCGTTTGCATCTCCGCGTCCGTGTGCCAGGGGCCCTGCTGTACGTGCCCGTCTGCAGGGGACTCTCCTTGAGGCTCTAAAGGAGGAGCTTCAGCTTCCATGCCAAGCTCTGACCTCTCTCCCATGCTGCTCTCCTGCTGTGGTAGTTTGGGCTGTGAGGGAGACAGCGAAGTGTACGCAATGGCAGCTGCGGATGCGGCGGTGAAGACTGCTGCGGCTGTGCGGAGGCGCCGTGAGATGCTCCTGTCCGGGAGCTGGGAGGCCGCCCCAGCGGATTTGCTGAGCTCTCTGGTTGCCCAACCAGGCATAGCCAGCTCAGGGGAAGGCGTGACGTCAAGCACAGAGGTCAATCTCAGGCATGGCATTGATCTGGAGCACGAGGCAAGCAGGGCTCTGCTCACAGGTGAAGGGCATAACATCATGGATTGTAGCTGCCCTAAGCTGTCCTGACACCCTTGGGTAACAGAGTCAAGATACTTAGCAAAGTATCATACCCGCATGGCGAATTGCGTACAGCAGCAACAAATATTGTTAAGCAGAAATAGCTTTAAAGCAATTTGGAAATGAAGGTATGCAAGTGCATGAAGATGCGAGCTGCTGACCCAGAAAACAGATTTATATATTTTTGAAAGGTTATGAATGTTCAGGAACTGATTGAACTCATGAAGAAGCGCTGTCAAGAGTTGTATGGCACTCTAATTGAGCTATAAAGTCAACAATTCTTTTATCAATTAATTTTCCTTGGTCTGAGTCCTAACTCAAATCGCGAGCGGTGCTTCATCCCGCCATCAGCCAAACGCCTCCCCTTCCGGCCAGCCAGCCAGACAGACAGCCAGTGTGGGTGCATTCATACTATTCAAAATTTATCTTGACTGAATGCTAGGCCCAATACATGCCAGTTGCGTTTATGCCAGCGTAAGAATCCGCTGTCTTAACTCCAGATCTGCCTGTTTTGGGTGACAGTCATTTACTAGTGCGTCCCTGTTGCTTTATAATGTACAATTGTGGTGAAACTGATCGCAGGCTCACGGGCTTGCATGTGGCGAGGGGCGGCACAGACAGAGCCCGCAGATCCTGCCGTATGAACTCTGATGGACGCTGCGCGCAGCAGCACACAAGCGCAGCCGCCATTGGTGAAGTGGCATCTGCACGTAGAGCCTTCCCTTTTCCATCCCTGAGAGAGGCAGCATCGCCCGCAGGCCGCAAGCCAGTTGACCTTGCTGTTCACAGCAACGTTGGCAACAGCTTGCAAGCTCAATTGAGCAGCAGCGGGTGCAGCACCCCAGCAGCAAACGGCCTAACGCGGGTCCCGGCTATCAATGGACTGTTTTCCAAGGAGATCTCTGAAAGGCAAAGCCGATTTGCTCAGCTGCTGATCACCCACAGGCAACTCCTAAGTCGTGCATGCCAAGCGGCGTCGCGAGGCGTGCTGGCGGGAGATGCCTGCACCAGCGCTGGTATTGATGGCACATGCACATCCAGAGTATCCATCTTTCAGCTGCTGCAAGACCTGCAGGGATCAGAGGCTTACCCACAAGATGCTGGCCATCAGCATCAAGATGGACTGTGGAAGGCGTTCAGGGAAGAGCTGCTCAGTTTGAGGAGGTAAATTCAAAACCTTGACTTTGAAAGGGCACAATGGCAGTATGATATCATATGATCATTCATGTGCATGCCCTGACTGTTTTAAAGCTTGGTATGCTTGGTACATTTCCAAGCTTCTATGTCCACACTATGCCTCTGTCAAACTGTGCCTATGAGGGCTGACATGGTCAGCAATTAACTGCCAAAGACATTGCGCAACGTTGCAAAGAATCAGTGCTCTCCCTTATTCACAAATGTCTTAAGCATTGTAACAAATTCAGAGCAAAGGTCGCACCTTTTGGACACTGACTGGTGCAAGAATTTACTGACAACCTGTGCACCTGCGTTTACATGTGCTTCTGTGACAGGCACCAGAACAAGTAGCTGCTGCATTTTGGACATACTGTTCCATAAGAGGAACATTCCTCATGCTTTTCTATCCAGCTCAGGGACCTAGGATACAGGTCTGCCTATGGGAAACCTGATCACTCAACGTGCGATATGCATTGCATGTGCATAACTGATGATCCTGCCCATGTGCTAGGGTGCTGTTGGCTTGTTGGCCCTTGAACAACACATGAAAAAACTGCAGGGCAACAACAAACAACCTTTGGTCATTTTGAATCACATGCCTTGCTGCAGGCTTGTGGTCCCGTGCCTGGAAGGGCTCTGGGCCCATGTCATCAACTCTGCTGAGCTTCTCATAAGCGCCAAGCTAGATCTGCAACAGCTTTATCCAAAAAAGAAAGTTGGCAGCAAGCAGGGGGAGCAGCATGTTGCACCTGAAAGCGGATGGGGCAAAGAGACCAGCAGGCTTAAAGGTGCTGCTGAGGCGCTGGTTGAGGCGGCTGCCGCAGCATACGATGAGTGTGATGCCACAGGTGGGAAGAGCCACGGAAATATGCACCAACTGCTGTGCAGCAGATCTCGCTCAGGCCTGCAAAGAGCCGCAGCCTCCTTGCCATTTCCGTCGCATTCCCTGCAACATGCTGGCCGCCCGTCGTGCACTGTATGACTGATCCAACTTCCAAACATAGATCTGTACTTAGCACTCAGGCCAATGCGGAAGGAAGCTGGGTGCCCAGTGGGAAATCATGTGCGACACACTCCACTTAGACTCCTGTGAGATGAAACTGGTGCCCATGGGAAAATTTTCACAACAGGATGGGCTTGAGCCCGGCAGCGTGCTTGCGGATTTGCTTCCTGTTGATGAATTCCTATGAATTCCATGGTTTCCTGGGATACAGTCAACCTGCTTGTGCACATCGATTTACACAATGACAGCATGTGCTGGGCGAGCTGCCAATTTATGCCCTTGACCAAAGCAAGTCCACAGTAATGCTCATAGGCCTGAGCTAAGCATCTTGATCTGCCAAAGAAAGATTTTGAATGAAGAGACATGGCACCACTACCACAGAACTGCATGTTAACTGCATGAATCCAGATCAGGGACTTCATTCACTGGCACAGAGGACTTCAACGCTACCTGACTTGAGCTTTAACATTTGGAAGGATCTGAGACTGAACCTTTCCAGCTTTCAGGGAAGGGGCAAATTGCAGTGTTTACATGGTGAATCAACTTATTTTTGTACGCTCTGAGGGTGTGATTGTGGCCTTAATGGTTTTGGCCCCACTTCTTGTGTGCTCAGGGGGTGTGCTGGTGGCCTTGGAGACTTTTGCCACAAGTAGTGCAGCGGACATGGCATTGCTTGGCTTAGCCCACGACCAGGTGCGCACAGTCTTTTGAAGCTTTCTAACTGAAGAGCATGAAACTAGTTTTATTCACCTTGTGTTTTGCAATATAGCATCAGCTATCTAGTATGACAGCCATTCCATCATGCCTGCAAAATTGGAGGGGCATCTTAGTACCTGCAAGTACAGCATGCTCCAACAGTTATACAGGAGCATTTTTCAACCAGGACATTTTGCAGAGGGGGTTGAGGAAAGAAAGGCGGCTCAGTGACTGGCAGAGTGCATGGTGTGATGTATTGATGGGAGAGTCATTGGAAAGTTTAAAAAATGCTGACCGAGCCAACATGGCACCAAGTTTGACCAAGTTTGACTGAGCCAGCGTGGCACCATGGCTCCATGCCACCATGTCGCCACCATGTTCCTGCACGTGGCAGCAAACACTCAAGCTCACCAGCAGAAATGTACTGTTTGCCAAACTGACATACCAAAGTCTTTTGCACCTCTGCCTTTTCGTGCCTTTTGGCATGCAGGGGCTACCCCTGACGCTCAACCAGTGTGCTAATTATGGTCACGCCATGGGCGACTATATTCCACTCCAGGACAGCCAGGCACTGGAGACATACAAGGCAGCTATACTTGTGAGTCATTGGGAAGTGACCGGGTGGGCGGGTTCACAAGGGAGTCATGCCATTGGTGCCTCTGTTGGGCGGTGAATTGCTGCTGTAGACAGGCAGATCCGTTGTGGCCAAGGCAAGGAGTCAGCAGGCACACACACCACACAACGCGCTTGCTGAGCTTTGGAAGAGCTGCATGGGTTCCGCATACCCTGCAAAGCTGTTGGCCCCATTCCAAGCTATTTTCAGTCTCACACAAAGGGACGCAAAGGGATACAAAGGTGCCATTGTGTTGAATTGCCACTATGAAGAGTTTGCCACAGCATGCTGGAGTATGTGCTTTAACGTGTTGGGAGACTTACAGTCGCATTGTTATGTGGGGTGCACTTTGTGAGCCACGCCCAACAGATGGTAATGCTTCAACCAGACAATCCACTTTTAAGACAAGCATGCTTCAACACTACTTGAGTGCTTCTGGGTCGTCTTACATACATGTGAGATGCCCCATAAGCACTCAAGTAATGCTGAAGCATGCTTGTGTAAAGTATGCGTGGTGTGTTGGAAAGCTCTGCTTGCGGACAAAGTTACCGCTTAGTTACTACACCGGCTTCTACATGCTCATTGCGAGAAATAATTTTCCAGCTAATCAAGTGCAGGATGTGCGATGCATCCATATCTTTGCCTGCTCCTTTTCGCCCTCTTCCAGTAAGGCACCTCTGCCAGAAAGCTGCCAACTGTGGCAGCATCATTGGTAAGGCTGCCCTGGCAGCTTTCAATAGAAGGATGTACAAAATTGTGCTAACAGGGATACTATCCCTGGCATGAATTAAAGAAGAGGTTTATATCTGGTTTAAGCATCAGGCAGCCCCCCCCCCGTCTAACTAGGAAGAGGGTCGTTAGTGGGGGTAAGGAGGGATCTCAATAGAACCTACATGTGCTCTGTGTATCATTTTCAACCTTCAACTTGTAAAATGGTTTTTTTGGTAGCATATTGAATTGAAAAAGTGTTCAAGTAAAACATTTGTGACTTCACACCGGTCTAGACCAAGCTTACTAAGGGGCAGCTCAGTATGACATTAATAGATAGTTCCATAACTCCAATCAGGACAGAATGCAGGCTTAGCAGTAAGTAAACTAGCATGCCTCACTACGCAGGACATCATCACCTGCAAGCTGCCTTTTGGTGCCCTCCTCCTGGGCATGTCGGATGTATATGAAGCGGCCCGGGAGGTCACGGCTGTGGCTATTGCCGCCTGTGGCCGCAAGGAGGTAGACCATGCAGAATTTGAGCTGGGACAGCAGGAGCAGCTGCAGCACCCTAAGATGAAGCCTGCAGGGCAGACCAGGCAGTGGAAGCCCCCTGACCAGTTCCGCAGGTGGGTTTGAGGCTTATTTCAAGATTATAGTTGCAAGCAGGTGCAGGACTGGATTTCATCTTAACAGCGCCGCTTGTTGCAGGTAAAAGGCATGCGCAGGCAACCTGGGTTTAACATCGAATGCATGGTGAAGTGGGGGCAGTCCACTGGATGTATAAGGATGCTGCTGCAGCTGGATTCAGCTGGCTATCTAAATGAGAGCAGGAGCAGGAAGAATGCTGTAATCAAAGAGCATTGTGATGAGTAGGAGTATCTGCTGACCGAGAGTAAATAAGAGCGGACACATGCCAATAGTGGTTTGCTTCATGGTAGCAGAGTTGACAATTCTGGGTGCCAAGAAGGAGATCTACTTGGTAACAGTTCAGCCGCATGTACTATTCACCCCACAGATGCATGCAGGATACTCTCCTTTGGTGTGTTTGGGAGCCTTGCTTCATAAAAACTGGTGGGAAGACAATGGTTGCTTGGAGTGTCTGTAACCCTATACGCACCTCTGTGCCGTGTGGCAGCTCCTAGCATGGAAGCAAATCCCGCCTCTGTCCCAATGCAGAAATGAATCCATTCAGATGCATGAGCTACTGCGTTATCCACAGGGGCTTAGCTTTGCCACAGTGCAAGCTGTTCTGTCTACTTAAGTTACAAATCCAGGGACTTGAAATTAGGCCATTTTTGTTGTGCAAAGAAGCAGGGGGTTCTCAACGCCAAACTTTTTTGGGCCTACCAGCTGCCCTTTTTTCCATACTTTGTTCTACTGGAAAAATGGTTTGGCAACCAATGCCCTGGCTCAGAGGTATGAGGGCTGAATCTGGCAGAAGTTGTATTCCTTGCATGCAAGCAAGGCTAAAGGAGGGCCGATTTCCACACTACTGAACCCTCGCCCCCCACCCCCAATTCAATCTAATGTCTAGGAATTCACGGTCTTGTTGCAACCTGTGCGGCTTATGCAAGGCAAATTCTACCAGATAGTAGGTCTCTGCTGCAAAGAGAGTAGAAGAGCGCATATTTCATGCTGGCTTGGGTTGGAGCTCCCCGTAATTGACTGGCGCTGTCTTTCTGTTTACTGTACGTTGTGGAATCTTCCTCTGCTAACCTGCTTCAGCAAACAAACGTGATGCAGGTCAACTTCCAAGTTCTGGGTGGCCATGAAGGATGTGCCCCGCTTGAAAGCAGCAATTATACGCCACTTGCCACTCCTGGTTTATGGCAGGTATGCTCTATCTGGCGCTGGTATGGTGTTGAAAGGCATGCACTGAAACTTGCTGCTCCTGGTGGCCTGGTATCCGATTTATGCACTCCCAATGCAAGAGTATGCATACGTCATACACCTAAGGCATCACAGCCTATGCTGACCACACCTTGGCTGTGGCGGTGCTTTGGAGAGACCTCTACTTTATTTTACCGTTCCATCCTGGCTGCGAAGCGTGCACAACCAAGGTGGAACAGAAGAGGTCTCTTTGCAGCAGGGCAAGTTCCAAGTTCACCAGGGGATACTCAATTCAAATACCTCAAGGCATGTGTCACAGTTACCAGGGACCATCTTTGTGTTTATGTTGTGGGTCACCAGGTAGCACCTGGTGCATGATCAAGTGTGCCAGGGTGTGCGTGAGTGTGTGTGTGTGTGCTGTAGCCTACAGCAAGTCTAGAACTTTCTCTGGCAGCAGCAATGGAATTGCAAGGAGCCTCTAGGGTGCCTGCCCCTGATAGGCAATGTGTCAAAGCTCTTAGAATAATGCTGTGCTTCCTTAGTGGCAGCTACCTCCTAATCGTGCACTTTGAGGGTACCTACTGGCTTAATGCATGTTACACTGCCAGATACTGCAGTCCCCATCCAAGGCATCTGCCTCCAAGGTGCACAGACAAATGATTCAGCTTGTAGCTGTGACGGGTGATGTGGACATGTGTCTTCAACGCTTGGCTCAAATTATGTGTGTTCCTTCACTCCTTTGTTTGAACCCCTCACACTTTCCCAATGCTGCACTCAGATATTTCATTCTAAGATACGCTATGCCTGCCCTGCCTGCATCCCCTTGTCCACAGGCCAGAGGGCGCACTTGTGGCTGAGGTGGAGCGGCACCTTGTCGGCAGCCTGGATGCGGCAGCTCTGAGTCTGCAGGTGCGCCTGCACCATCATTGCCCTAGACCGCTACAGGACTCAGTCACCTCAGGCACCTCAGTCACCTCAGCAGGGCGGCCACAGCGCTCAATCACCTTACTCACGTTCAGCAGGAGCACACTCCGCTTTGAGGCCCTTCGGCAGCACAAGGGTGCATCCACCTCACTCACGTTCAGCAGAAGCTCACTCTGCTTTGAGGCCCTTAGGCAGCGCAAGGGTGCATCCACCTCACTCACGTTCAGCAGAAGCACACTCCGCTTTGAGGCCCAAAGGTAGCACAAGGGTGCATCCACCTCACTCACGTTCAGCAGAAGCACACTCCGCTTTGAGGTCCTTAGGCAGTGCAAGGGTGCATCCACCTTCTTTCCTGCTTCCCCGTGCCAGTAGCTGTGCACTGGGCCGCCTCAGCAGCTCCTCCAGATCTTGCCCAGGCGCTTTCAAGGCAGTCTAGGCTGCAGCGTTCCCTAAGACAATTTGGGCTGCAGCGCTCCTTCAGATAGCAGGGCTGCAGTGTCCCCTGAGACAGCAGGCTGCACCATCACATGCAAGTATAGGCGCAATCCAGGATGGCACGCAAGGTGCCCATCAGCTTCCAGCCACTCACAACCTTGACCCTATAGCTCTCATGTGCCAGAGCGTCACCCACACCCACACACATACACAAGAATACACACCAGCGCGCCTGCGCGCACACATACAAATGCACACACCCACACCAACTCACACACACGCACACACACACGCGCGTGCTGTGGCAATGCGTGGCCGCGCAGGCCCGGGCGCAGCACCCACACGAGCGGGATGCGAGCTCCTCAATATCCTCTGTTTATTTCGACTCATTGGATCCCTCAGCTGCCACTGCCCGCGCAAGCCCTCCAGGTCCCCAGCATGCATCCTTACATTCCCATGATCAGCCGCACACCAGGAGCCAGCCCTCCTTCAGCGCGACCAGGCCTGGCAGTGATGCTGCGCCAGGCGGCGGCAGCATGCCGCAACACGCCAAAGGACCTTACAGCAGCAGCAGCAACGGCGGTGGCCGTGGCGGCATGGGCGATGGCGCCAGCAGCGCGAGCACGCCAGGCAAGAAGTGGTGGGGGCCATTTGGGCCGCGCCCAGTAGCTCAGGCGAGGGCGAGCGGGCAGGTGTCAGGTGCAGAAGATGCACGGGAGGTGGAGGGTGGGCTGGCTGCAGGATCCAGCATGGGTAGCAGCGCTGGCAGTGGCAGAAGTGCTGGAACATGGGTGAGCCGGCTGTTTGGCAGCGGGGACCGCTCTACGCCCATGGCTACGCTGCTCAGGCAGCCATTGCCGGTGTACCACTCACGCCTGCTGCGAGAGGACAAGGCGGCGCTGGTGCGGCTGAGGTAAGCAAACACAGGCGGCTGGGTGGGCAAGGCGGCGGCGCTTATGCAGTTAAGGCAAGCAGACAGGAATGGATGGGAGGGCAAGGCATTGGCACTAGTGCAGCTGAGGTATTGGGAGGCAGCAATCGGTAGGAGTGCAAGGCCATGGACGGAAGGGTATGGCAGTGGCGCTGGTGCAGCAGGGATAGAGTGGTGGCAATGGATGTGAGGCAGCCGCTGTGTGGCCCTAGGGCTGCAACAGATTAAGCACCTGTCTGGTTGTTCGGTTTGAATTTGAAGGCATAACACAATGCCAGTGGACCAACTGCAGAGCAGGGAGGTTGGGCATGTTCGTTGCACACATATATATGTTACAATTGCATGAATTCTAGACATTCCAAAGAAGCTCTATTTGCTGCCAGGTATTCACGTTACACTTGAGAGGAAAGCGTCTCACACATATTTTACACTTAAGTACCTGGCTTCCCAGCTTTCTCGCAACTTCCATCACTGCCCAGCAAGTGCTGCTGCTTGCCAAGAGCTAAATCTAGCTGCACACAACACACTTCAACTTGGTGACAATTTAGAAAGCATTTTTATAAATGCAGCTATCCGCCAAGGATCACAGAAAAGTGGTAACAATGTATCTAGAGGAGCAAATCAAACATCTCTTCGTCAACCTGGTATTTGTCAACCTGCTCTGTTGGGCTCTACCAGGTGGTACAGCTCAGCAGGAGTCAACGATGATAGTCAAGGATGTTACCAGCAAAAGCAAGTGAGTGGGTTTTGTGCTTGCATGCCTTTGCTGCTTGGCACATCAACTGTTTCGTGGTTGGGTACGAAGTCAGGATGAGCTCCCTTTTATGATCACAGGTGGTTTCAGCATGCTGCACCCCTGAGAAGGGATCCACGGACAAAAACATTTCCCTGATTTGTTTTTTTAGCAATGCTAGTCTGGAACAGTGCAATTGTCACATTGTTAGGGGACCTGATCTTATATGCTGTGCGCCAAATATTTAGATACACAAGTTTCAATTATTGGCAACTTAGATGATAAACGCACCAACTGCTTTCTGGCAAGCATCTGTTTCCCGTTCAAGGCTTAATGCCCACATAATGAAGTACACCACAATAATTCATGCTAGTGTTGTGCACGTAATCTGTTTGTAAATCCCTGTCTCACATTTGCATCACAGGCGTACCTAGAGCGCAAGCTGCACAGGGAGGCCTGGACAGGAGAGTTCAGTGTCAAGGTAGGAAGAAGGATGCACAGAGGGCGTGAAAGGGCAAAGTAGTAGAAGAGAGTAAGAGCACATGATGTGAAGAGAAAATTAAATATGTGTGTGCGTATGTGTGTGTGTGTGTGAGAGAACGAGAAAGGAAGAGAAGGGGAGGGGTGGGGGGTTAAAGGTCTGTTTTTTCTGGCGGCAGATTTGCATTATCAACCGGTGCCATATAAAGTGCATATGGCAATGGTTGACAATGCATTGAAGGGAATTTTTTACTATTTTAATGAAGGTGGGCCCATTGGATTTCTTTTTGGTCATTACGTTGAGAAGCCTTTTGCTGTAAAGAGCGTGCACCCATGGGCGTACCTAGACTAGAAAATGTCCAAGCTCAGCAAAGCGTGGGAGCATGCAATATGGAATTATACACCCTCTGAGTAAGCAGTAATGACAGCTAGCATTTGACTGCTTGCATCCTAGCAGGTTGTATAATTGCTCTGTTCTGCTTCATGCCACTTAGTTAGATCCTTGGCAGATCATGTAAACAAGGCAGGTCCGTCTATTTCAAACGCACGCTACCAGCTGGCTCTGGTTTGTGACAGCTTTTCTGATCTCTTGGAAAGGAAAATCCCCAAATACTTCACAGGAGCGGGCACTCTTCAGCATGCTGCACCTAATAAAGGAAAATCCCCAAATACTTCACAGGAGCGGGCACCCTTCAGCATGCTGCACCTACCTGATTTCCTGTCTGGAAAGCATGTGCCGGGCATGGAGCCAGCTGGTGGTGCAATCCCCAAAGGAGCACAAGGCGGTGCAGGGTGCAGCAGCAGTGCCGTCCGCCGGGCCAAGCTGCTTGCAGAAATCCAGCACTTTGTGCACAGCTTGAAGCAGGTGCGCACAGCATGCTGTGCACATTTGGTAACACAAACCACGCAGGTGCAGCTGACAGAGCTTGCGCACTCTGTGCGCAGCTTGAATTAGCTGCGTGCATGTTATGTGTCACAGTGTATGATGCATAATCAAATGACCCCTGTAGTCATCCTTTTGTTTAGACGTGTCACAGTATGTCATGCACATTCATATGAGCCCTGCCGTTTTTTATCTTATGCAGGTGTGTCACAGTTTGTCATGCATAATCGTATGAACCTTGTAATCTTCCTCATGTATAGATGTGCCACAGTGTATCATGCGTAATGAATCATATGGTATGAGCCCTGTAACCCTTCTTTTGTGAAGGCACCTGCTTGCCATAGCATGCCGTATGCAGCTGCCTGCTGGTGGCCCTGAAGCTTCTGCAGCAGTTGGTCCCGATTGCAAAGGCATAAATTCCATGAATGACCTAGAGATGGGCAGCTCGCCCTTCTATGAGCTGATGCCGTCCCAAGTTCAGGTGCAATGCACAGTCAAGGGGGGCCATTAGGACCCACCATCCCTAACGTACCATCCCACGAGCCCTAGATCAGATGAGCGCTCAGTCTCATAAGCAATTGGGATGCATGGCTCAGTCCGGCTGCCCACTATCCCTCATACTTTGGTCAAGTCTCATGCATGTAGTCACAAGCTGACTGACTCCAATGCGCACATGTGCTTGGAGCATCCCCAAGTGCTTGATCCAAGCACATGTGTGTCCCGCGTCTGCATGCCCCACTTGGGCAATACATTGCACGCAGGATCCTGTCTTGGTGCATACCGAGCATAAGCTTGCTGCGCGCACGATGCCTTGACACATTTCGCTGCACGCAGGAGCCTGTCTTACGGACGCAGTACAAGCGGGCGGCGTTCCAGAAGTCAAGCACCAATGAAGTCCGCATCAGCCTGGACACTCAAGTGTGTGTGTCTGTGTGTGTGTGTGTGTGTGTGTGTGTGTGCAATAAGAAGTATGATGCAAGAGCTGTGCATGCAATCAGACATATGGTGCAAGAGCTGTGTGCGCAATCAGACAATTGATGCAGGAGCTGTGTGCTGTGTGTGATTCAGGCAGGTCCCTGCTGCTTCCTGCTGCTGCCCATTCCATTGCAGCCTATGCGCCTGTGTGCCTACTTGCCCTGCCCCTGCCCCTGCTTCCTATGCCTATGGGCACCTACTTGCCATGCCCAAGCATCTGGGCGGAGCCCTCTTGGTTTTAAGGGCTATGCAGCACTTGCACAGCGCATACGCTGCACAATTTTAGGGAAGGTCATAACCTGTGCTGTGGCGCCATCCTGCAATGCCGCCACCGTGCTGTGGCGCCATCCTGCAATACCTGTGCTGTGGCGCCATTTTGCAATGCCGCAATTGTGCTGGGCGCTATCCTGCAATGCATGTGCTGTGGCGCCACCTTGCAATGCCGCCACTGTGCTGTGGTGCCATCCTGCAATGCCGCCACCGTGCTGTGGCATCATCCTGTAATGCCGCCATTGTGCTGTGGCGCCACTGTGCTGTGGCGCAATCCTACAATGCCGCCACTGTGCTGTGGCGCCATCCCGCAATACTGCCATTGTGCTGGGTGATATCCTGCAATGCCTGTGCAGTGGTGCCATCCTGCAAGGCCTGTGCTGTGGCGCCATCCTGAAATGCCACCACTGAACTGTGGCAGCATCCTTTAATGCCTGTGGTGTGGCGCCATCCTGCAATGCCGCCACCGTGCTGTGGCGCCACGGTGCTGTAGCGCAATCCTGCAATGCCGCCACTGCGCTGTGGCGCCATCCCGCAATGCCTGTGCTGTGGCACCTTCGTGCAATGCTGCCACCGAGCTTTGCACCAACCACATGGTATGCGCCACAAACCAAACCTGGCCAAGATCCAGCTTTGACGCTGTCATGTAGTGCTACCACCACGCTTTGTCCCATCCACATAATATGCTGCAAACCATACCTGGCTAGGCTTCAGCTTTGTTGCCGTCTTGCGGTGCCGCCACCGCATGCTAGTTAGCCTTTCTGCACACATCTAATTGGGCGAGCAAGGCGTACCTGTGATTGCGCATGCCCCTCCCCCTCCTTTGGCGCTGGCATGTCCCTCGTGTCAGGAGGATGCGCGGTCAGCGCAGCACGCACAGCACCATGATGCGGTTTAGGCTGCTTTGTAGCCCCCCAACGCAACCAAAGCTGTTCCAAAATACGCGACAGGTGACCATTACGCGCGAACACCTGCACCAGCTCCTGGCGCCGCCTACTGCGCTGCGCCACCATCACCCCAAAAGAGGCCCATGCATTGGCACCAGCAGCAGCACTAGCAGTAGTAGCACCAGCAGCAGCAGCTTATGCAGCTGCAGCAGCAGCAGCGGCAGCGGCGGCGGTGTCGGTGGTGATGGTGGCATTGACGGCAATGGCAGTGCTGCCAATGGGAGAGAGACCAGTAGCAGTGGAGGGCTAGCCCCTGACTCAAAGGGTGGAGCAACGCCACCCACTTCTGTTGTCTTCCCTTATGCTATTATGGAAATCAAGCTGGCAGACGGAGACTGCTGCCCTGATTGGGTGCTGGTGCGCTGGACACTTTAGAATTCTGTGGGCATGCGAGCATGGGTGTCGTGCACTGCATGCGATCATGTGGCAACAGACATGGCGTGCATGTGCCTGTGCGCCTGCTGCTAACAACGCTCTGAAGATGCTGCATGTTGTCAGATTTGCCACGAATACCCCTGAAAATCCAGCCAACGAGCACACATGCATGCTGTCTTGGTGGTTCAAGTGCCAATACTTCACTTCAGGAAGTTGAGTTGAAACATGGTTTGGCTACATCTGCCTGTGCAGGAGCATGGTGCACTTCATCTTGCGCCAGCGCAATGAGCACTGGGGCATGCCTGTGCATTCCCGTTTAGAATTGTGTCGTACACTCTGTGCAGCACAGAAAAATTGTTGTGCCCTTGCAGTTGTCTCCTGTGTGCACTTGCTGCCACGGCAACCCCACCATTCTGCCTGCTACTTATGCACATGCTTAAATATGATCCATTCTGCTGAAACAGCAATTATTGCGGGCAACAATGATAGAAAAGCATTCAGCATGCAAAAAGAAATGTGAAGTTGATGCATCTGTTTCATCCGCTTTTGAAATGGTTGATGATCACCTTGAATTGCCTTGCACGGCACACAACTTCAAAGATTAAAAGGAAATGAGTTGGTGCATGTGTGCTGTATGTGCATGGAGAGGTGGCTAGCAGTGAGCTTGAAGTGCATGCAGTGAAGTGCATGCAGTGAAGTGCATGCAGTGAGTGCATGCAGTGAGTGCATGCAGTGAAGTGCATGCAGTGAGTGCAATCCTCAAAACTTGTGTGCAATGCTCATGTCAATCTATGAGCAAGGCAGCATAGATGCTGAGGCTCACCATTCATATGTTTTCAGGCCTAAAGCTTGACCCTTCCATGGTCTTTGATCACCGCCTTCGCGCAGGAACTGCGCAACAGCAGCCTCCTCGTGGAGGTCCCCAAGTTCTCCAAGTTCCTGCATGGAACCGCACTCCTCCTGCCTTCGCTTGTGCGCAACACCCCGCCATGGTGTGTGCCGCTGTCAGAGCCCCATGCGTGCTGCTGTCAGAACCTCATGCGCAAATCTGCCAGATCCCTGTGCATGAAGTGCTCAAGCTCAATGTGTCCATAAAATGGCGACGGAATGCGCGCACAAGCACAAATGGATGCATTGCTGATCAGAGTGCTGTGGCTGGAATAACTGGGCATGTTCAAGCCACCAAGTTAATTTAGTCAAGCAAAACTTGCAGCACACCCAAGCTATTCTTACATGGTGACCAAAGGCAACCTGGTTGCTGCTTATGGATGGGACATGGGTCTTTGCACCCACTGCCTCTGGTTGTGCCGCAATGCTGCACTTCATCTCTACCAGATTGATGCCAGTGTACTCAAGGTCTAACAGCTGTTTGATGGGGTTACTTACCGAGCGTTGATGAACAGTGCATGAGTTTCTGGGAGGAGGGACTTGAACGTGGGGCTTTGCTAGAGGAGATAAGTATGGAGCATAGCTGAAGCAAGGCTCCTTGCTTGCCTCTCTTTGCTTGAGCAGGGGGAGCTTTTGCCTGCCCCAGCTTGCCCAGAGCATCAAATTAATGCAACACGTTTTACATGCACGCACTAGGCCCATAGCAGCAATATGTCTCACACTGTAGCTTTTTTCTGAAGCGGAGAAAGCCTACTCAGAGTGTGGGCCATTTCATATCTAGCCATTTCTATGAAGATAAATGCTGCAAACCTGTCATTTCCAAGTAGGAAAATGCTGCAAGTCTCAGTCAAAACTCATGCATGGCCCAGAATTTTGGCATTACTCCATCCTCAATGCAAAAAGGATGGGATATGGCATTGATTTTTGTGTGTCGGTGCACATGTGCGGATCCCTTCCTGCCCAGACTTGTGCATGTCACACCTCAATGTGCTGTGGTGATGTGCATGTTGAAGGCCAGACCTCTTTTCATGCTGTGCATGTTGAAGACCAGACCTTTTTTTATGCTGTTATTGAGGAGTGACCTATGGCTCCTTAACCAGACACATGGTGAAATGCAGACCCCTGTCACAGTGCTGCAGACAGAAGTGTGCTGCACTGTGTGTTGGGTTGGTTGGATTTAATCAGCTGATTTCTTGAGTGCTTGACGATTGATGTTATGGTTATGTCTAGAGGTTCTTCTGTATGCAGTAGACTTTCAGTCTGACACCCTTATTTGGCATTCAGTCTTACACTCTTTATTGGCATACAGTCCCTTTATAGGCATTCAGTCTGACACCCTTTACTGGCATTCAGTCTGACACCCTTAATTGTCATTCAGTCTCTTTATTGGCATTCAGTCCGACAGCCTTTATTGGCATACAGTCCACTCATGGCATTCAGTCTGACACCCTTTATTGGCATTCAGTCCGACACCCTTTATTGGCATACAATCCCTTTATTGGCATTCAGTCTGACACCCTTTATTGGCATGTTATTGGGTTTTGATGTATGGAGGCGCGGGCTTGCACCTCATCCGTTGCCTGCATCCAGGCTTTTCATTGCATGACTGATGCTGTCTTGTCCTGTCCATTGTCTTGAAATGAAATCCATTTTGGCTTGTGAGTCCAGGGACAGTCAGCATACCATGATGAGCAATTATCTTGTGCTGGCCACTTTGACAAGATGCGTTGTATGTGTTGGTATCCATGAACCATACCATGCATACCAACACATACGATGAATCATATATGAGTATGCACAGTCCGGGCAATGATTCGACCAGTGTGCACTGTGTCTCTGCAGGAACAATGAACTGGGGTGTCCAGACAGACTTTGCTCAGGGTTCCTACGACTAAGTGCACTGGCAGACAGGGCATCAACTTGTACCCCTAACCTGCACATTGGCCAATGGAGGTTGCTTCCACCAAAAACCATACTATGAATGGCAGAGGTTGAAGCTTTGCTTTGAGTGAGATTCCTGGAAGCTTTGCTCTGAGCATGACTCATCTTCAAAGCTTGCAGCTTTGCATTTTGCTCCTTCATCATAACGCATGCATGCATGCACGCAATCCCACCCCACACCTGCAGGTTCTTGCCCGCAAGCGCGGCAGCTCCAACCAAGAAGCAGCCTGGGGCAAAGAGCTGGTGGAAGCTCGGCAGCCAATCCCGTGGGCAGTCAACCTTGCCTGGACGTGCCAATGGCAGCACCAGCATCATGACGCCCGCAACCATTGAAGAGGTTGCACTGTCTGATGCCACCATCAAAAAGGTGCGTGCCCCTCATGGAGGCTCAAATGGTGTGAGTGAGGCCTGCAGCGTCCGAGGGCACTGCACTACCTCATGGAAGCTCAAATGGTGTGAGTGAGGCCTGCGACGTCCGAGGGCACTGCACTACCTCAAGAAGGCTCAAATGGTGTGAGTGAGGCCTGCAGCAGCCGAGGGCACTGCACTACCTCAAGAAGGCTCAAATGGTGTGAGTGAGGCCTGCAGCGTCTGAGGGCACTGCACTACCTCAAGAAGGCTCAAATGGTGTAAGTGAGGCCTGCAGCGTCCGAGGGCACTGCACTACCTCAAGAAGGCTCAAATGGAGTGAGTGAGGCCTGCAGCAGCCGAGGGCACTGAACTACCTCATGGCCCTGAAGGATAGGGTTTAACCTATCCAGCCCTAACCCTGACCCTAAACACTCGTGCTCTGTAGCGGCAGTGTCTGCTAGGATCCATAGGTGTACCATTGCTGTGCGGGTCCTATGAGCTCTCCAGCCCCAAAGGCAAAGCAAAGGACCAGTGCCATCAGCTTGCACACTCACAAGAGGAAAATTGCGTCGGAAAGATGGATCAAACGGGTACCCTGTGCTTGTGCGCACAACCTTGAGCACACTCACATACGTACACGCTTGGTGCAAACACAGTCACACACACATGTGTGTGCATGACAGGGCCAACAGAGCCACTGGCTGCCTGAGGAAATCAGCCTTGAGCAGTGGCACGACGTGCGCGCCACCCAGAAGCTGCCCCACCAGCACCTACCAGTTGCACAGGCACCCCAAAGCCAAGGCCTCAAGCAGCAGCAGCAGCAGCAGCAGCAGCAACAGCAACAGCAGCAACAGCAGCAGCAGCAGGAGCAGTGCAACGGCCTTCAAGCTGTCCCAGCAAGCCCCTTCTTCCCTGCCTGCCTGCAGCCAGGCCACGCCAACGCTGCCCTCTGCCATTCTGAGCCCCGGAGCCTAATGCGCATTAGGGTCCCCAGCAGCCCCTCCCCACTCTCCTTGGCCCACTCCGCCGCAGCAGGCACCAGCGCACCCGCGCCCGCTGGGTCTGCTGCCCCACCCCAGGCCGCGCCTGCCGTCCCAGCCGCTGACCGCATGGCGGGCCCGGAGATCTTGCCACCCTCGCCAATCAGCAGGGGGCCAGTGGAAAGGACAGGGTTGTCTGATCCGCACGGCAGCAGCGGTGGCAGCTACGGCAGCCGCGCAGGGGTCTGGCAGCCCCCAGCTCCAGGGGCCGGCGGGGCCGACTCCTTCCTGCTGCAGCCGCCGCAGGTGCTGGGCAAGGGGCGCCGGTTCTGGAGTAGCGGCAGCCTGGGCAGCTGCGGCAGCAGCAGCCTAGCCTACAGCAGAGGCAGCTGGGACGAGGACCCTGGGGGCGATGCTGAGCTGGAAGGCGCCACCCCACGGCTGGCCAGCTTGGCTGCAAGTGCGGCCACTGCAGACGCCAGCGTGGGCCCTTCCCTGCGGATGGGCACTTCCAGAGCCCATGTTGCACCCCTTGAGGCTCGGCAGCAAGCAGAGGGGCAGCAGCAGCAGCAGCAGCAGCAGCAGGCTGCGGTACCTGCCACAGGCAGTGGTGCAGCGCTTAGCCCTGTGAGGGCACTGCACTCCACGGCCAAGGCGGGCCCAGGGCTCCAGGGCCCCTCCCTGCGCAGCATGCAGTCCATCTACGGCAGCAGCAGCGGCGGCCTGAGCTCAGGCGGCACGAGCTCCTCTGATGACGTTGGATGCAGGCCGCCATGCAGCACGCACAGCAGCGCCCCACTTGGCGCCCACGCAAGGTGGCCCAGTCAGGGCAGCAGCAGCGCGGCCAGCGCTGGCGGCAGCAGCAGCGGTCTGAGCTCAGTTATGGGGAACAGGCTGCAGCCTGTGGCAGGGGAGGGCATGCAGCCCCCGTGGGGGCACGGCAGGCTGCAGCAGCTGGCCCACGATGGCCGTAGGGAGGCAGTGGCCCTGGGCCAGCAGCTGGGCCTGGCTGCTGCAGATGGCTGCGCTGTGCTTGAAAGTGGGCCCCCAGGGGGGCACGCCTCTGCAGCACAGCTGCTCAGCAGTGGCGGGCAGCCAGGGGGTGCAAGGGGGGGACAGCAGTTGGCCTCGGTGCACGCCGAGCAGGGGCCTGTTGCCGCGCTGGAGGTGCGCGAGGAGGTAGGAGGCAGCGGGAGGCTGGGTCGTGGGTCCAGCGTGGGCGGGGGCGTGCCAAATGGGGACAGCGCGTACGCGACGCTGGGGGCGACGCCGAGCAGGGGCCTGCGAGGCGGCGGGGGGGTTGCAGATGGGATGGGGGGCCAGCTGGTGAAGGAGGTTGGTGGAGGAGGAGGAGCCGGAGGAGGCTGGGCTGGAGATGGTAAAGCTGGGGGTAGTGAGGGGGGGGGCGGAGCAGGGGGGGGTCAGGAGAGCAAGCGGTGGGGCAGGGGCAACGGGAAAGGACGCAGAGGGTGGGGGTGGTGGAGGCGGGTCAAGGGGCGTACAGGCAGGGCAGGGGCCAGCACGGAAGAGGAGGGCGAGGGGGATGTGGAGGCGCCGGGTGCAGTGGCGCTGCCCAGGGCAGCAGCCATGGTGCGCTCACGCATTGAGGTACGCGTGTGTGGGGTGTGCTGGCAATGTGTGGTTGCGTGATTGTATGTGTGTGCAAGTGTGCACGTGCGTGAATTTGCAAACGTGTGGTTGTGTGTTCACATAATTGTGTGTGTGCATGCACACAAGTGAAAAGTGTATCTGGAGTTTGCATGCACGCACTGGGGCACAAGATCCATTTAAGCCCATGGCTGAAAGCTCCTCCAGGGCTGCGCCCCTGCTAATGTGTGACACATTTTCATGCCACGCATTGATAGCACATTTGCTGTGCCTCAAAAGCTCAGCAGCACTCAGCCTCCGCGGAGCACACACTCATCCTGTGAGTACTGTGAACTTCACCACTGCAATGGCCGATGCAATTGGCAGAACCTACTGGCCCATCCACGACTGGTGCCTGGTTCCTTTAGATAGTTACAAGTTGGGGTTAACCGCCAGCCTTGTTAGGCTGATTAGTTTGTTGCTGGTCTTCGCCAGCCAAAAAATAGTTTACGATGTCCAAGTTTGTTGTGCTGTTGAGAAAGTAAATGAAAGACAGCCTGACTAGACAAGGCATGCAAAGTCATAAGGGGCCTCCACAGATAAGGACCGGCAGAAAGGGGAAAAAAGGAATGTCACACCAGGTTAATGCAGCACCAGATTCATGCTGCATTTGCATGCACAGTCGGTTGTGGTAGTTGACTGAGTAATTATGGCTTGTTTTGCCTGTATTACTTCGTCGCTTTGCACCTCCGACAAGTGTCCTCCGAGTTGTGTTATCCTGCTGCCATGACGCTACTTTGTCTGCAGCATACTCTCGGCGTAACAGGAACGAGTACTTCTTTCTGAGAAAACACACAAACTAGTCTTGACAGTGAAAAAGAACATGCACCTCATTTTGAACAGCAGCACAGGAACGCTCGCCAGAGTATGTGCATGCAAACAAAACCTGCTCACATTCCTCATCACATGCTTAAGGAAGTCAAGGAGCACATAGCGAGGTGGCATCAGGGGGGCACCCCCAACTGGTGCTGTGCGCCTTAGGTCGACCCTTCAGGCCCGGCCGCAGCCAAATGCCGGTTGCTAGCACAGCGCTCCTCTAGTCCTGCACGGCAAACCAGGAGGGCGTGCACACCCATCCTCAAGGCTTGAGGCACATCGTTAATGAGCACTGGCGGCTGCAACCACGCACTTGCCCCTCTGCCTTGCACCTTTGTTGCACCAGCAGCTACAACCTCATGCTGGTCCCTGCCTCGCCCCTTGCGCGCGACGCAGCCCAAGACATTCTTTGCGGCGGAGCGTACGTTCCTGTCCTGGCTGAACGTTGCCGTGCTGCTAACCTTTGTGGCTCTGTCCTTGATGGTGAGTTGCTCTGGTCTAGATGGTGCGCTCTGCATAATAATGTCACTCCTCCTGTGATGGTGAGCTGTCAGGTATGGCCAGGCCTGCAGGAAAATGCAGTGACAGTTGAAGGTATTGAAATTCGCCCATTGCATTCAAGTGCACTGTCTGCTTTATCCGTCCGCACACCCATTTGCGCTCCTGCCTGTCAGCATGCTCTGGTCTCTTGTGGTTTCATTCTTGCGGCAACTGACAAGCAGGCTCAGCATGCTTTGCCCTGTGCACCCATCCCTATCGGTGGCAGGCAATGCCTGGCATGCTGCAAAGCTTGCAATCCTGTTGAAACCCTGCACCACACCCTCTGAGGCAGGTGGCGGCCAGCACAATGGCCGGGGTGGCAGGGGATCCAAATACTCTTGGTGGTGGCGTGGGCGTGGTGACAGCAAGCGCCACCTCTGCTGCACCTACAGGTGAGCAGCAGCAGCAGGCAGCAGCAGCAGCGAAATTTGGCAACTGGAAAGATGCAAGCTCTCTGACCGTTGCCCTTGCCTCTCACAGGAGAGCGGCCTGGGATGCAAGATCCAAGCTGTCCTGTGCTGTGCTTTTGTGTGCAGGACATGTGTGCATGCATGAAGAATCAACCTGCCCTGCACCTGCACTACCTGGGCATAATCCCTTGCATTCCTTGTGGAAGCCTTTTCCTTTTAAGTTGACTGAAGCAACATTTCCATGTCTGTAACTGCTGCACAATTTATCTGGAAAGGTTGCGGTAGCTTTATGGTGTCCTGCTCCGTTCCTTGCAGTCCTGCAGCCAGATTTGTCAGCACCATCAAGCAGCATGGCATCATGCAAGCAACATGGCGCATGCGTGGCAGGCCTGGTGAGATTCCCTCCACATCAATGAGTATAGCTCATGCCTGACCACATGCTTATTTGTGTACCGCTTTATGGATTTGTGTCAATGAGAAGCAAGGCAACACCATGAAAATCAGCAGCCCAAACAAGCACTGAATGCATCAAATGAGACAGAAACCTGGTGCTCTTCAAAGTGCGAATTGTGAGGTATGCTCAAAAGCGTGCAAGCAGGTCTCACACCGAGAGAATGCCAGGAAACCAGTAAGAACCACCGCATGATCATAAGATCCTCTCATCTGGCCAAAGTCAAACATGGTGGTGAATTTGACATAACTGTTTTTATGCGGATCAATGCATATTGCTTGAATTGCACATGTAGGTGGCAGGTCTAGTGATAGCGCCTGTGGCAATGCTGCTGATGGCGTACTCCCTGTGGATGTACCGGAAACGCACTTCCCAAATCCTGAAAAGAGAGACTGTAAGGTGTGTGCATTACACGGGACAAAGGTATGTGCACACGTGCAAGGCGTGCAAGGTGTAAGGTGTTATCTGTATGAGGTGAACACAAAAAAATGAATAATGGGACCTGCCTTTTTCATGAGCATTTTGGATGATGGGGCCTGCAAAGGTTATGTGACCACAGTCTGTGGTGTTTGTATGATGCTCTTGATGTATGGAAAAGTGTGTATAAAAACAGGTAGGTCCTGAATGTTACCCATAAGGGAGGATTGAGATGTGCACTTCAATTCCAGGCTCGTGCTTTTACAGAAAAATCGACCCCTTGGGCCCCGCTTGCGCCTGGAAGGCCCCACTTGAGCCTGTTACGTTACGCTTGAGCTAGATGGACCATATGAGCCCCACCTGCACCTGCCCAGTCACACCTAAGCAAGATGAAGCATATGAGTCATAACTGAGCCTGGTGGGGTGACAGTGGGTCTTCCAACTTGCGCTTGCGCCCAGTGATCCACACAGACACACCAATCTGTGTGCGCAAGCGTGACATCCTGCATGTTCATCAAGTACACAAAGTGGATGCTCATGCAGTGAGTTCAATTGGGCCCACATCCTCCAATCAGTGCACGCCTTTCAAAAGGTCTGCATCGTTTATGGGTGGACATTGGTACTCTGGCGGTCTTGTACAGGTATGATGATCAGCGAGGCCCGGTCGCCTTGGTGGTGATCTTGATCATGGTCCTGGCCGTAGCCTACGCTCTGAGCATCACAGCTGCCACAGCCACTCGCACGTGAGGTGGAAAAGGCAAAATCTCAAAGCCTACTTTCAAGGAGAGGTGGTAGTACTATGGAAGCGGCTTGCAGGCGCTTTCCGTGGGGCGCTTACCTGGGAAGAAAATTACCTTGGCATTTTGCTTGATAGCACTTGGTTTATGCTTGCTTTCAAAAGCAGCTGTAATGAGTAAACCCTTGCGCTTCTTGCAACCACCTTCTAATAGAGAGCCCACTATGCTGATCAGGGCTATCGTTGTCCTTGTGCTGATTCCACTGATTGCTGCTTTATCATCGGCCCACTGCCCAATTACCATATGCAAACCTGCGTTCTGAGTAGTGGAGGTGCTTATCTTGAAGCACTTGCTGGGACAGCTGCAATCGTGTCGCGTTTATGACATCCATGCCTTGCACTGGTGCACCTCAACTATTTGATGTCCAGGTATGATAGACACCCCAATAATATTGTGTTGCAGTATTTTGGTTCTTATACTCTGCCATTTCCTTGGCTTTAGTATGATCCAAAACTCCATGGTCATACTTCTGCAGTCTCCTTGCTTGCCCTTCTTTTGTGGCACACCTCATGGATAATCTCCAGCTAGGGTAGTGTTGGACTATGCAATGTCAAGAAGATGGCCGATTTAGGTGCTAAATAGATAATGCTACTTGGGAGGTATTCAGGAGCAGATGCTTGATGACCTTTGCCTTCCTCCTCCTAATTTATTGAAGAGAGAATGAGGGATTTATGTGTTGATGTGCGAAGAGCGTAATCATGGGTTTACTGCTTTTGCTTGTGCTTGTATTTATTAGGACTGCAAGATCCTCCAACTCAAGCCTGTATATTCAATTATAAGATTCACCTGGAACCCCAAAAGGGGATTGGAAAGAGCTAGCATTCACAGCTTGAAAACTAAACTTTTTGAAACATCTGAGGTCTATGTATCAAAAGGCAAACAGATATGGCAAGCTTGAACGCTGCAGATGAGAATGCAAGGCTACACAGAAGGCTATTTGAAAGAAAACAGCCTGTGGATGAGCTGATGTTATTTCAGGTCCACACCGTTTTGAAAGTGGGAAGAAACGTACTTGTGCAGCTGTAGGGATGTTGAACATCTGTAACAGCACGATCTGAAGCAGGGCATATACTATGCTTGCTAACCTCCCTCAAGCATGCACTGTGTTATGATGGCTGAGCCTACTCGTGCGCACCAGCGCGTACATAAAAAAAGGTACAGGCTAATGGACCGTGCAAATCATGGCGTTCAGCCCACTCCCTGCAGGGCAAAAATGCCAAACAAGAGGTTCTTTAATACTCATTCATATTCTGGGCAGGAATTGTGCAGAATGATAGATCGATATCTTAAAAGGAAGTAAAATCCCGGCCTGCACCCCTTTGATTGATCAGAACATCAAAATATATGGCAGTGTTCATCAGTGCACACAGCAGTGCTTGCGAATGCACAGTAGTGCTCATCAGCACCCATGCAGCGTCCATCAATACACACAGAAGTGTTCATCAGTGCACACAGCAGTGTTCTTAGGGACACATGTCAGTATTCATCAGTATGCAGCTCAAGCACAGGGCAGCACTTGCACTTTGGTATTCCAGCCTGGCACTCACAAGGATGCTGGCAGCATATGCATGCAGGCAGCACATGCACTTTGGGCACGCACGTGTACGCATGGCCTTTCAACCTGGGCGGTGTACGCAGGGCAGGACGCTTGCGCTTTCAGCACCTATGGCTCATGCTCATCGCAAGCACTGGATTGCCATTGATAACACTTCTCCTGGCGCTTGCCCACTGAATTGCACGCACGAGCTGCCAAGGTCATCTCAACCAGGTCATCTCAACAAGGTCATCTCAACAAAGGTCGCGCTGTGACCCAAGCACCTGAAGATGGCACCCAACGGGACAAGCATAGCACCGGCGCACACGCTTGCAGGCGCATGCAAGCATCACCTGTGGTTAAAGCACATGCGCTGGAGCCCAAGAGTGATGGGTCTGCTCACTGCTGTGCTCGTGAGATGCTTATGCAGGAGGCTGGGGCGCTGGTGCTCCTGTTCCTGGGCATAGAGCAAGAAAATGTACCTGGGACGTGGACATGCAAACATTCCCCTGTGGAAAATCTTTTAAGGACGCAATGTTCATCTACCTTAAAAGCACATTGCACTGTATGCAGGAGAGGTGCAGGGGATCCAAGTTTAGACAGAGGCGGCTCAACAGTGAGTCAAACAGGCTGTCAACAAGCTGCATGGCCCCTTTGAATGATCTCTCTATGGTTCCATTGCATACAAGAGTGTGCAGGCGTGCAAGGTCTGCTTTGTGACCAAGAACCAGCCCAAGTGTTCTGCAATTAAGCAGCCTTTTGGCTGCACTTTTTCTATCAAAGCTCACCTATGAGTCCCTGAGGCCGGGTTTGGCTGTAGATATTCAACAATCTCATCTCCTTTCCCAGGGCCCTGCAAGCACAGCAGGGCGCTGCATGTGTGTTATAAATGTGGCAGAGGGAATGAAAGTTGCATATTTAGGATGGGGGGAGGGGGGTGAAGACTAGTTCCTGCTTCAGAACCTTGAAGTTATAGACAGGAGCTGCACAAATATTGCAGAATTACAGATTGCTTGACCAAGATGCCAGCATGTATGAAATGCACCATTCTTCCAAGTTTGTTGCACGTCAGGAGTGACACCCTTGGGCCAAGAATACAACCAGTGAGGGTGAGCTATGGCTTCAAAAATACCACCTCTTACACACGCACATGTGTTTTTAATAGGATGCATTTTGTCTTCCTCACCTTCATAGCCACGCCAGATGGACTCTGCAGTAGCGTCAGGCCAGGAATGTTTGCCTTGTACCAATGTAGCCTGCACACAAGATGGCATGGCATGACCTAAAACTTCTTAACAATTTTGGAAGCAGAACATTCCTGAGCGCATGTCCGTGTGCGTTGCCAGTGCAAGATGCAAGATATGATGAATGCCTGTACTTCAGATAAGCTTGTTCCTTGCTTCACGATAAAGATCTTGGTCTTCCCCTGTCTTGCAAATTTGATCATCACAAACTGCCCCATTTACCATTTCCCTCACAAACCATTCTCTTCCTGTTGGGTTTCCTGGGTCAGGGGCATCTGGGTCAATCATGATCACCTGCGCATGCAACATGCCAATGATCTTTATCAATTGCCTTAGCTTAGCAAGCGAGTCAGAGAGCTTGAGGAATATTCATCCACATCTTCTCCACCCTGTTGTGAAAGGGATGCCAAGAGCACAATACTTGGAGAACACTGGTGCTGCGCTAGCACTGCAGCGTTTACTCACGGTGAAGACGCGTCCTTGTCCTAACTCATGAGGGAGAATATCAATTTGAGGCGGATGCGTGAGTGCCTGTGCAGGGTGTGTCAAGGAATGCGAGGACGTTCTGAAGTGGTTTTATCTTAAACTAAACAAGTTGGCGTTCAGGAAAGGCAACATTTGTTTTGAGTTAGGGAAGCATATATACATATGGCATATACATAGCTTTTCACATAGGCTGGTCAAACAGAAGCCTTGGCATTCTATTTCACCATAAGAACTCAAAATTGTTATAATTGCAAGAATGGTCTGTAAAAGTGTTCATTACAAACAATCGTGCATGGTGTCATGCAGAAAATAATCATTATCATAAATTTGCCACAATCACCTAGGCAATCGTTGCATAAAGTGACATGGACCTGATCAAGCGAAAGCAGCTTTCTAGCAGGTCTTGCAACTCTTTTCAATCCCCAGTGGGAAAGGAATTTCATTCTTTGAAGCATCACCATCCTTTCAGATCAATTTTGAAATCAGAAGAATTCTTCTGACATTCTTCTAAGTGAACTTATTTCTCAAAGCCTACCGGGGTCAATGGCAGGTGATCTCCTCGCGCTATGTACTCTCCACCAAACCTGAGAAAAAACGACACTGATGCAGGATATGCATTTTATGTTCACTTGTTAAGCACAGAGAGAATGCACTGCTGTTGTATATAAATATTCAGATAGCATATTATTTAAAGCGTTTAAGGTACGAATATGTAACGATACGTATCCCTACCAATCGGCGAGTGCGGTATCCAAAACAGTGTTTTTTTTACTGAATACCATAATGGAGTTCATAAGATGCTTCATTCAGGTATGAATAACATAATGCCATGGCATAATGCATATCATAAGATGCATCAAAACACAAAATAAAAGTAATCAATGTTGCACCACTGCAATCTTGGACAGCAAAATTTTAAGCATTAACAGCTTGTGAGCAATCAGTTAAGTGTGCATCTGCAACAGACCGAGATCTCTTCCAGATATTTCTTCAAAGTGAGTTGCACAAAAATAACACCTCACCTACAAGAGCACTTGTGCACGACAACAGGATGCATGAGCACAATCATTCACTCGTGCGCCCAGTAATTCACCCAGTATGATATTATAGCATGTGAATGTATCAAAAGTCTTTGATAAGGCCACAAGACCCACTTAAGCGCAAGCTCCATGGTACCCTGTTCTTCCCAAGGCACCACATCCTCAATTCCACTGACGATCTGCTTCGTATCTGTCTCATGATCATCAGGTGTCGACGTCTGTCTCATCAGGCGAGCCTAGCGTGCTTCGGAAATAGTAAAAAATATCTTAGTTCTTCAGTTATGGTTATCAAAAATTAGAGGCCAACAGCCAGCCGATCTTAGTCATCAAGCGGATGGAATAAAAAACTTTAAAAACAATTTGTTCTGTTCATGGTATGTTAATTTTACTCTGTCGACGTGCATTCCCTTCACCGAATCTGTCTAGGGCCCATGGGCCACTTGTAGATGGAACCCTCAGGTGGAGTTCCAGGTACGACCCGTGAAATGTGTTGCAAACGGCTCTCGGTGGTGACTCGATACCCGTCAATACCTAATGGTCATCTCAAGGCTATCGAGCCTATAGTTTGTGCAAGGTAAGGCTGACTGGTCATCACTGTGAGAGCCTACCGGTAGGCACCTTGCGGGGCCCAACTCGGGTATTGGAAGCATGTACAGAGAGAGGGACAGTGTACCTTACACAGAATACCTTTTAGAATTACTTATTAATTGAGACTTGGCTAAGGGTTCACAGTTTAGGGTTAACTACTTCCAACTGATCAACCTGTGTGTCCAGGTATAATCTCGCAGTTTGCCATTCGTTGCAGGTGCACATGGTGATACTAACATGAATACTCCAGCAAATCTCCATCTGCGCCCATCACCAAATATGTCACATTGGCATGTTTTTGGAAGATGAAAATGTGATGATCATATATATGATGACCTGAAGCAGTCCATTGTCTCCTTGGATAGGCCTGAGTTGAGAGCCGCCCGTTGCCTAATGTCTTTGTATGCACAGAACGGGTGCTTCCCATCATAACTTCTCCCTTGCCGCCTTGTCGGCTGCTGCCTTTTGTTGCTGGCTGGCCGGACCTTGGCCATCTCGAATCACGCGATGCAGGAGTGCCATGTTCTCTGACTTAATGGCTGCCCTGCATGCTTGCACCACCTACAGCATAGGAGCCACACGCAAGTGTTAAAATGCGAGCTCTCGAGCGTGCGCGCGCACATGTGTGCGTATGTGTGCGTGCGTGCATGTGTGCATGTGTGTGTGTGTGCGCGTGCGCGAGCGTGTTTGTGTGTCCGCATGTGTGTAGCTTCATGCATATTGGGATGTGGCGTTTCCAATCATTGATATCCAAGCTTGTGAGCTAGGGGGCGTGCACTTAAAAAGCCACGACTGGTTAAGCATGGAGCATTGACACAAGAGCCGGGGGCCGCGCTCTTGTGTCTTAAGAAGCCATGACTGGGCACGAACTGATGAGACATGTGAGCTGCAGAGCACACTTGCACACAGAGGACCTAGCACACTAAGGCGCTTGCACACAGTGGCACTTGCACACAGAGGCATGGGTGAGCACACCTTGGCCGGCCCTGGGTCAACAAAGCGTGCAATTGCACAGCACACAATCTGGCATACACATGTACTTGTTAGATGCGCAACCATGTGTGTATGCCCAAAGCAATGCCCACACATAAACAAGCAAACGCGACACACGCACACACACATGCGCACGCAAACACACACACGCACACACATGCGCACGCAAACACACACACGCACACACATGCGCACGCAAACACACACACGCACACACACACGCACCTGGGTCTTGAAGGTGCCTACGCGCACGCGTGAGGCCTGCTGAATGATTTGGTTGACCTCCTTTAAGCTGCTCAGCAGCTCAGCCTGGTTGGTTGCGCGCTTCTGGTGATCAGCTACCATGTCCCTGCACCATGTGCGTTTGTGTACATGTGTGTGTACATGTGTGTGTTGCGTTGTGTTGTATTGTGGGTTGCACAGTCGCATCCTGCGACGCTTCGGCAGACAAGGAAGCCACCGCCAAGGGAGCGGCGGCTGGCTCACATGTTGAGGTTGCACAGCGCTCTGCGATGCTTCCAAAATCAAAGCAGCCACCGCCGCGCTGCTCACATGTTGAGGTTGCGCAGCGCCCGGTAGTGCTTGCGCATGGACGCCATCGCGCCCAGGATGCGGAAGTCCTCGGCCTTAATGAGGGAGGTCTTGATAAGGTTTGTATTGTCAGCGGTCGCAGCGGACAGGTGCACACGCGATTGGTTGTGCTCCTCCACCTGCGCCATGACCGGGTGTGTATGTGTATTTATGTATGTGTGTATGCGCTCGTGTGTGTGCGTGTGCATGTGTGTGCGTCTATGCGTGTGTTTATGTGTGTTCATGTATGTGTGTATGCGCTTGTGTTTGTGCGCATGTGTGTA
>LFIK01000287.1_pt1 | contig 37366 bp, 30 predicted proteins | sample 643401 | NCBI WGS metagenome assembly LFIK01 (sample SAMN03777447, study PRJNA286221) | soda lake metagenome | biome: soda lake; feature: Kulunda steppe; material: water; isolation source: sample T5-Br brine of Lake Tanatar-5 | place: Russia: Kulunda steppe | collected 2010-07
GACGATATCGTCAGGGTTGTTGAAAAAGCGTTGCATGTGCCAGTCCTCGATTGCGCACCCCTGGCGGTGCGTCGTTGCGTGCGCGTCACTTGACGGTGAAACCGCCATCCACCAGCAGGTCCGCGCCGTTGATCATCCCCGCCGCATCCGAGGCCAGGAACACCGCCGCCGCCGCGATCTCGCAGGGTTCGGCGAAGCGGCCGGAGGGGATCTGCGCCTTCATCGCCTCGCCCTTCGGCCCGGCCCAGGCGGCCTTGCCCAGCTCGGTCAGCACCACGGTGGGCGAGATCGAATTCACCGTGATCCCGTGTTGTCCCCATTCCAGCGCCAGCGTCTTGGTCAGCCCGATCACCGCGAATTTCGACGCGCAATAGGCAACGTGCTGGTCGATCGCCACCGATCCGGCCTGCGAGGCGAGGTTGATGATCCGCCCCCCGCCCTGCGCGATCATCACGCGCCCGACCGCCTGCGCGACAAGAAAGCTGCCGGTCAGGTTGATGTCGAGCGTGCGTTGCCAGGCATCGAGGCCGATCTCCTCGGCCGGGGCCAGGTCGACGATGCCGGCGCTGTTGACCGCGATGTCGATGCGCCCGAAAGCGGTGGTCACCTGCCCCACCGCGCCGGCCACCGAGTCCGCGTCGGCGACGTTGCACGCCACCGCGATCGCGCCCTCCAGCGCGTCCGCGCGCGCTTGCGCGGCGTCGGCGTTCAGGTCCACCACCGCGACGCGCACGCCCTTGGCGGCCAAAGCCTCGGCGATCGCGGCGCCGATCCCCGAGGCCGCCCCGGTCACCAGCGCGGTCTTGCCCGCGAGCGGGAAATCATAGTCGAGTGTCTCCGGGCCTGCCGGCATGTCGGGCCTCCGTCCATGTTCGGGTGTCGGTGTTGCCCGGCCGCCACGCAGCAGCGGCGGCCGGGCAAGGGTCAGGTCGGCGGTTACTGCCGCATCGACAGCAGATCCTCGACATTGTCGAGCGTCACCGGCGTCCACGGCACGTTGTATTCCGCGTCCTGGCCGGCGTTCCAGGGCATGTCCTCGTATTGCTCCCAGATCGCCGACATCGGCTCGTAACCCTCGATCACGGCAGCGAGCGCGACATCGAGCGCGCCCTGCGCCTGCGCCGCGCCGTCCTGCAGGATCGAGGCCATGTCGCCCGCCTGCACCGCGAGCAGCGCGTCGGTCACCCCGTCGATCCCCGAGATGGCGAAGTCGTTCACGTCCAGCCCGGCGGCGCGGATGGCCTCGATCGCACCGAGCGCCATCTCGTCATTCTGGCCGATCACGCCCTGGATGTTGTCGCCGTGGCGGGTCAGCCAGTTCTCCATCAGCGTCTGCGCCTCGCCGCGCGACCAGTTGGCGGTCTGCTGCTCCAGCACGGTCACGTCGGGGCACTCGGCCAGCGCCTGCATGTTGCCTTCCAGCCGCTCGATCTGCGCCGACTGGCCGATGGGCCCTTCCAGGATCACCACGCCGCCCTCGCAGCCGATCTGCTCGAGCACGATCTCGGCCTGCATCCGACCCGAGACCACGTCGTCCGAGCCCACATAGGACAGCAGCAGGTCGCTGTTCACGCGGGTGTTGGAGCCCACCACCGGGATGCCGGCTGCGTGCGCGGCCTCGACGGCGGCGGCACCGGCCTCGATGTCGATCGGCACGAAGATGATCGCGTCGAAGCCCTGGGTGATCATGGTTTCGAACTGTTCCTGCTGGACCAGCGCGTCGTAGCGGCCGTCGAAGATGGTGATGTCCACCACGCCTTCGGTCACCGCCGGATGCTCTTCAAGCGCGGCGGCCCAGATCTGCATGAATTCGGCCTGCAGCCCGTAGACCGCCGCGCCCACGCGCGGAACGTCCTGCGCCACTGCCGCAGTGCTGCCCATCAGCACGCCGGCCACCGTCACGGTTTTCAGAAGCGTCTTCATTGTGCATGTCCTCCCTTGGATTTGGCACCTCTTCCCCCGACGCCGTGCGCATGGCGCGGCGCCGGAACCCTTCCGGGCGCGGCTCAGGCGTGCTTGTGGCGCGCCTGGTCCAGCATCACCGCCCCCACGATCAGCATCCCCTTGACGATCTGCTGATAGAAACTCTGCACCCCCATCAGATCGAGCCCGTTGTTGACCACCGAGATCAGCAACGCGCCGAGCAACGTGCCCGACACGCGCCCCACCCCGCCCGACAGCGACGTGCCCCCGATCACCACCGCGGCGATGGCGTCGAGCTCGAACGCGACGCCCGCCTGCGGCAGCGCCGAGCCGGTGCGCGCGGCCAGCACCATGCCGGCCAGCCCGGCCAGCCCCCCCGAAATGATGTAGACCAGCATCCGCACCCGCTTGACGTTGATCCCCGACACCCGTGCCGCGTGCGGGTTGCCGCCGGCAGCATAGACGTGGCGGCCGAAGCGGGTCGCGCTGAGCACCAGATAGGCCAGCAAGAACACCAGCCCGAACAGGATGATCGGCATCGGAATCCCGAGGATGTCGCCGGTGCCGATGAAGCGGAATTCGGGCGTCAGCGACGGCACCGGGCGGCCGCCGGAATAGAGCAGCGTCAGTCCGCGCGCCGCCGACAGCATGCCCAGGGTGGTCACGAAGGCGGGCACGTTGAAATACGCCACCAGCACGCCGTTGACCCAGCCCGCGGCGATTCCCGCCAGAATGCCCGCGCCCAGCGCGATGGCCACCGCATGGGGCGCGCCGTCGACCCCCGCCGTGGTCGAGGTGGTGGCCAGCGACGCCGCAACCACGCCCGCCAGCGCCGCGACCGAGCCCACCGACAGGTCGATCCCGCGCGTCAGGATCACGAAGGTCATGCCGATCGCCAGGATCCCGTTGACCGACGCCTGCCGCAGCACGTTGGTGATGTTGCGCTGGGTCAGGAAGAACTCGCTCAGGAAGCTGAGGATCACGCAGACCAGCACCAGCGCCATCAGGATCCCGTATTTCTGGCCGAAATCGGCGGCGAGTGCCTTGTAGCCCTGCGATGATGCAGCCTTGGTGTTCATGCTTCCCTCTCTCCCCTGTCGGCGGGTCTCAGGCGGCCAGATGCAGCAGCGCCGCCGCCGACATGTCCTTGCGCGCCACCTCGCCGCTGACGCGGCCGTCGCGCATGACCACCACGCGGTCGGCCATGCCCAGCACCTCGTCGGTTTCCGAACTGACCATGATCACCGCGCCCCCGCCCTGCGCGAATTCGGACATCACGCGGTAGATCTCGCGCTTGGCGCCGACATCGACGCCGCGCGTGGGCTCGTCCAGCAGCAGGATCTTCGGCTGCGTCAGGAACCACTTGCCCAGCACCACCTTCTGCTGGTTGCCCCCCGACAGCCCCGAGACGTCGATGCGGTCGTTGGGCGTGCGGATGCCGAAGGCTTCGATCATCTGCGCGGCGGCGCTCACCTCGCGGCGGCGGCGCATCACCCCCAGCGGCGACAGCTCATCCAGCCGCGCCATGCAGATGTTGTCGCGGACGCTGGCCATCAGGTTCAGCCCCGACCCCTTGCGGTCCTCGGTCACGAAGGCCAGCCCGCGGTCGATCGCCTCTTTCGGCGTGGACAGGTGCACGCGCTCGCCGAACAGCGTGATCTCGCCGCCCTCGTCCGAGCCCAGGCCGAACAGACGCTCGAAGATCTCGGACCGCCCCGAGCCCATCAGCCCGTAGAGCGCCACGATCTCGCCGCGCCGCAGATCGAGCGAGACATCGCGCACCCAGCCCGCGGTGTTGAGCCCGCGCAGGGTGAACACCGTCTCGTCGGTGGGGGTGTTGGTCTTGGCGAATTCCTCGGTCAGGGGGCGGCCGACGATCATCTCGATCAGCCGGTCGCGGGTGACATCGGCCACCGCGCCGCTGTCGATGAAGCGGCCATCGCGGAACACGGTGTAGGTGTCGGCGATCCCGAAGATCTCGGACAGCCGGTGCGAGACATAGATGATCCCCTTGCCCTGCTCCTTGAGGCGGGCAACGGCGGCGAAAAGCTGGTCGGCCTCGGCCTCGCCCAGCGCCGAGGTGGGTTCGTCCATGATGATGATCTCGGCGTTGTAGGACAGCGCCTTGGCGATCTCGACGAGCTGCAGCTCGGCCACGGTCAGGTCCATCATCAGCCGCCGCGCCGAGATGTTGAAATGCAGCTGGTCCAGAAGGGCCTGCGCATCGCGGTTCATCCGGCGGAAATCGACCCGGCCCAGCAGGCCCACCGGCTCGCGCCCCAGATAGATGTTCTCGGCCACCGACATCGCCGGGACGGGGCTGAGCTCCTGCTCGATGATCGAGATGCCGGCGTCGAGCGCATCCGACGGGCGGGCGAAGGTCACGTCGCGCCCCTTGACGCGAATCGTGCCGCTGTCGCGCTGCTGAATGCCCATGACGATGGTCAGAAAGGTCGACTTGCCCGCACCGTTGCCGCCGCAGAGCGCGTGCACCGATCCGGGTTGCAGCGTGAAGCGCCCGTCCGACAGCGCCGCAACCCCGCCGAACGACTTGGTCAGCCCGCGCACCTCGAGCAGTGGCTGCATGTGCGAGTCCTCCCGGGCCCTCTCCCTCGGGGGACATTGCCCGAGGGCTTCGTCAAATGTCAAGTTTGTTCTGAACAATGTTTTGTATGGCATATATAAGACTGATTTTTATGTATTTATTTGACCTGAAATGTCGGCCAGACGACACCGGCTCGCGCCCGCGTCCGCCGCTCCGGCTTGCGCGTGGCGTCCCTGCGCAGTAGGCGCGGGACATGAACGCAACGGCGGGCGCGATGCGCGATCACGGCGGAAACATCGATGCGGCCATCGCGCGTTTCGGGGCGGGGGACTGGCTGGACCTGTCCACGGGGATCAACCGCCGCCCCTACCCGTTGCCGCCGCTCCCGGCCGAGGCGTGGCGCGCGTTGCCGACCCGCGCCGCGCAGGAGGCACTGGTTGCGCAGGCGGTGTCGGCATGGGGAATCGCGCCAGGGGTCGAGGGGATCGCGCTGGCCGGTGCGCAGGCCGCCATCCAGAGTGTGCCGCGGCTGCGTGCGCCCGGGCGCGCGCATGTGCTGGCGCCCAGCTACAACGAGCATGCTGCCGGCCTGCGCGCCGCCGGCTGGCATGTGGTCGAGTGCGCCGAGGCCGAGGCGCTGCGCGGCGCCGATCTGGCGGTGCTGGTCAACCCCAACAACCCCGATGGCCGCTGCTGGCGCCCCGACGACGTGCTGGCGCTGGCGCGCGCGGTCGGATTGCTGGTGGTGGACGAAAGCTTTGCCGACGCGGTGCCCGGCGTCAGCGTGCTGGCGCGCGCGGCGGAGGCGGACAACCTGCTGGTGCTGCGCTCGTTCGGCAAGTTCTACGGGCTGGCGGGGGTGCGGCTGGGCTTTGCCTTCGGCGCGCCGGGGCCGATCGCGGCGCTCGCCGCCGCCGCGGGTCCGTGGCCGGTGGCAGGCCCCGCGATCGCGGTCGGGGTGGTGGCGCTGGGGGACGACGCCTGGGCGGCGGCGATGCGCGCGCAGCTTGCCCTCGACGCGCGGCGGCTCGACGCGCTTGCGGCCGGGGCCGGCTGGGCGCTGGTGGGGGGCACGCCGCTGTTCCGGCTGTATGACGTGGGCGACGCGCGGGCCGGGCGCGACCGGTTGGCGCGGCACCATGTCTGGGCGCGCGTGTTCCCGTATTCGGCGCGCTGGCTGCGGTTGGGCCTGCCGGGGCCGGAGGCCGAATGGGACCGGGTGCGCGACGCGCTGGCGCAGGGAGCAGGCGGCGGAGGCAGGGGGGCGCTGCCCCCCTGACCCCCCGGGATATTTTTGTCAGGATGAAGGGATGGCCGGGGGATTGGGGGCGGCGCGGTGCCCGGGCATGTGGCCCGACACCGCGCTTTCACCCTGAGCGGTCATCGGGATCCCTCCCTGTACCGCACAAGGAGTGTCCCACGGCAAGGTTAACGAATGCTTGCGCGCGCCGAGGAGGCTGTCAGGATGACCTGGATCAAGGCGGCGCGGGATGCCAGGGTGCAGCGTGCATGATGAGGGAGGCCGGAATGTATCGAGAAATCCTTGTGCCCGTGGCCTATGAGCCCGATCGTGACCACAGCGCCGCGCTGGCGCTGGCGCAGCGGCTGGCCGCGCCCGGGGCGCGCATCACGCTCTTGCATGTGATGGACGAGGCGCCGGCCTTCGCGCTGGATTACACCCCCGAGGGGTGGCACGCCGAGTTGCGCGCCGCGATCGAGGCGGATCTGCGGCGCCAGATCGCTGGGGTGGAGAATGGCGAGGTCAGCGTGCTGGAGGGCGACGCCGGGCGGGTGATCCTTGCCTGCGCCGAGGAGCTGGGGTGCGACTGCATCGTCATCGCTTCGCATCGCCCCGGCATGGGCGATTTCCTGCTGGGATCGACCGCGGCGCGGGTGGTGCGCCATGCGGGCTGTGCGGTGCATGTGTTGCGCTGAGCGGGCGAGGATTTTTCACTGACGCAAGGAGGATGCCATGTATCGCAACATACTCGTGCCGCTGGGCTATGCGCCGGGAGCCAGCGCCAAGGCGGAGGTGGCGGCGACGAAGGCTGTCGCGGCTCCGGGCGCGCGGATCACGCTGCTGCATGTGATGGACCCGGTGCCGCGTTTCGCTGCGGCGCATCTGTCCGACAGCGCGCAGACCGAGATGAAGCGCACCATCGCGCAGGACCTGGAGCGGCACGCCGACGCGCTGCTGGGTGCCGAGGTCGCGGTGATCGCGGGCGATCCGGGGCGCGCGATCCTGGAGTTCGCGCGGGCCAACGAGGTCGATTGCATCGTGATGGCCACCCACCGGTCGGACACCGGGCAGTATGGCTCGACCACGGCGCGGGTGGCGCGGCATGCGCCCTGCGCGGTGCATCTGCTGCGCTGAACGCGGGTCCCTTGCCCGGGCGCGGCGCGCTGCCTATAAGCGGGCCAGGACCGGGGGCCCTTGCATGACCTTTTCCGCCGCGCATCTTCTGGGGATCGAGACGATGCCTCCGGCAGCGATCCGGGCGGTGCTGGATCTGGCCGAGGAGTATGTCGGGCTGAACCGCTCGGCGCGCAAGCATGCGAGCGCGCTGGAGGACATGACGCAGGTCAACATGTTCTTCGAGCCCTCGACCCGCACGCAGGCGAGCTTCGAGCTGGCGGGCAAGCGGCTGGGCGCCGATGTCATGTCGATGTCCATGGCGCATTCGAGCCTGGGCAAGGGCGAGACGCTGATCGACACCGCGCTCACGCTCAACGCCATGCACCCCGACCTGCTGGTGGTCCGGCATCCGCAGTCGGGCGCGGTGGACCTGCTGGCGCAAAAGGTCAACTGCGCGGTGGTCAACGCGGGCGATGGGCGGCACGAGCATCCCACCCAGGCGCTGCTGGATGCGCTGACCATCCGGCGGGCAAAGGGCCGGCTGCACCGGTTGGTGGTGGCGATCTGCGGCGATATCGCGCACAGCCGGGTGGCGCGGTCGAACCTGCTGCTGCTGGGCAAGATGGAGAACCGCATCCGGCTGATCGGCCCGCCGACGCTGATGCCACCGGGCGCCGCCGATCTGGGCTGCGAGATCCATCAGGACATGCGCGAAGGGCTTGAAGGCGCCGACGTCGTGATGATGTTGCGCCTGCAGAAGGAGCGGATGGATGGCGGGTTCATCCCCTCGGAACGCGAGTATTTCGCGCGCTACGGGCTGGACGCGGAAAAGCTTGCCTGCGCGGCGCCCGATGCGATCGTCATGCACCCCGGCCCGATGAACCGCGGGGTCGAGATCGACGGCAGCATCGCCGACGACATCAACCGCTCGGTCATTCAGGACCAGGTGGAGATGGGGGTCGCGGTGCGCATGGCGGTGATGGACCTGCTGGCGCGCAACCTGCGCGAACGCCGCCGCCGCGCGCGGCTGCGGGAGGATTTCGATGGCCGATGAAGCGATCCCGGCAGCGCGCGTCGCCGACACGGTGCTGGAGCTGGAAAAGGGCGAGAAGCGGCTGATCGACATCCGCTCGGACCGCGCGACCTATGTTCGCGACCATGCGGTGATGGCGGTGCTGGGCATGGGGATCGTGGGCATGGTGCTGGCGGTGATCGGCTCCGAGCACTGGCTGATCGGCTCGCTCGGCGCGGTGCTGGCGCTCGCGGCGCGCGGGGCATATCTTCATGGCGAGCAGATGCGCTTTCACTGGGTGCTGACCGACCGGCGGCTGGTGGGGCCCGGGGGGCGCAGCGTCTACCTGCTGGAGCTGGCGGCGGTGCGGCGGCTCTTTGGCGATGTGCAGCTGGTCACGCGCGCGGGCGACAAGCACCTGATCAAGCACGTCGCGGGCGCCGAGGAGGTGGTCGATACCATCGAACGCGCGAAGTCCCGGCGCGAGAAGCGGGCGCGGTCGTGAGCGCGCTGCACCTGCACCCTTCGGCGCTGTGCTTCGTCAACGCGCGGCTGATCGACCCCGAGGGCGGCGACGACCGCCCCGGCAGCGTGCTGGTGCGCGACGGGCGCATCGCCGCGCTGGACCCCGAGGGGCCGCCCGGGGACGCGGCGGTGATCGACTGCGCCGACAAGGCGCTCGCGCCCGGGATCGTGGACTGGGGCGTGCATCTGGGCGAGCCCGGTGCGCGGCACATGGAGAGCTTCCGCTCGGCCGGGCGCGCGGCGGCGGCGGGCGGGGTGACGACGCTGGTCGCGCGCTCCGACACCGACCCGCCGATCGACACCCCCGAGGTGCTGGAATTCGTCACCCGCCGCGCCGCCGCGCAGACCCCGGTGCATGTGCATCACATGGCCGCGCTGACCCGTGGCCGCGCCGGGCGCGAGATGGCCGAGATCGGCTTTCTGATGGACGCGGGCGCGGTGGCCTTCGGCGACGGGCTGCGCGTGATCGAGGACACGCGCGTGATGGCGCGGTGCCTTGCCTATGCACGCGGCCTGGGCGCGCTGGTGGTGGGCCATCCGCAGGACCCCGGCCTGTCGCGCGGGGCGGTGGCGACCAGCGGCAAGTTCGCCTCGCTCCGCGGGTTGGCGTGGGTGTCGCCGATGGCCGAGCGCATGGCGTTCGACCGTGACATGGCGCTGGTGGAAATGACCGGGGCGCGCTACCACGCCGACCAGATCACCTGCGCGCGCAGCCTGCCCGCGCTGGAGCGCGCGCGCGCCAACGGGCTGGACGTGACGGCGGGGGTGTCGATCCATCATCTGACACTGAACGAGCTCGACCTCGGCGATTATCGCACCTTCTTCAAGCTGACCCCGCCCTTGCGGTCCGAGGATGACCGCCGCGCGCTTGTGGACGCGGTGGCGGCGGGGGTGATCGACGTGATCGCGTCGATGCACACCCCGGCGGACGAGGAATCGAAGCGCCTGCCGTTCGAGGCTGCCGCCGCCGGCGCGGTGGGGCTCGAGACGCTGTTGCCGGCGTCGATGCGGCTTTACCACGCCGGCGCGCTGAGCCTGCCGCAGCTGTGGCGCGCGCTGTCGCTGAACCCGGCGCGGAGGCTGGGGCTGCCGGGGGGGCGGCTGGCGGTGGGCGCGCCCGCCGATCTGGTGCTGTTCGACCCCGACGCGCCCTTCGTGCTGGATCGCTTCGCGCTGCAATCGAAATCCAGGAACACCCCCTTTGACGGCGCGCGGATGGAGGGCCGGGTGCTGGGCACCTGGGTCGCCGGTGCGCGCGTCTTTCCCTTTGAAACGGAGGCCTGAGGATGCCCGCGCTGGACGCACCGCTGTGGTTGATCGGGCTGTTGGGGCTTGCGGCCTACGCGCTGGGCTCGGTCCCGTTCGGCGTGGTGGTGGCGCGTGTGCTGCGGCTGGGGGACCTGCGGCAGGTGGGGTCAGGCAATATCGGCGCGACCAACGTGCTGCGCACCGGCAGCAAGCCCGCGGCGGCGGCGACGCTGTTGCTCGACGGTGGCAAGGGCGCGGTGGCGGTGCTGGTCGCGGGCGCGCTGGCGGGACCCTTCGCGGCGCAGGCGGCGGGGCTGGCGGCGTTTCTGGGCCACCTGTTTCCGGTCTATGCGGGGTTTCGCGGCGGCAAGGGGGTGGCGACGTGGCTGGGCGTGGCGCTGGCGCTGGCCTGGCCGGTGGGGCTGGTGGCCTGCGCGCTGTGGCTGGTGACGTTCGCGCTCGCGCGCATCTCGTCGCTGTCGGCGCTGGTGGCCTGTGCCGGTGCGCTGCCGGCGGCGGCGGTGCTGGGCCGCGGGGATCTGCTGGTGCTGCTGGCGGCGATGGCGGTGCTGATCTTCGCCAGCCACCGCGCCAACATCGCGCGGCTTCTGGCAGGAACCGAGCCGCGCTTCGGGCGCGGCTCTACCGACGGTTCAGGGGGCGGCGGGCGCTGAGCCCGGCGGGGTGAAGGCGTCGATCTCCGCCAGGGCCTCCTCGGCGGTTTCGACGTAGCGGAACAGCTCGAGGTCCTCGGGGCTGATGGTCCCGGCATCGGCGAGCGCGTCCCAGTTGATGATCCGCTCCCAGAAGTCACGCCCGAACAGCAGGAACGGGATCGGCCGCATCCGCTGCGTCTGGATCAGGGTCAGCGATTCGAACAGTTCGTCCAGCGTGCCGAAGCCGCCCGGAAAGATGGTGATCGCCTTGGCGCGCATCAGGAAATGCATCTTGCGGATGGCGAAATAGTGGAAGTTGAAGCTCAGATCCGGGGTGACATAGGCGTTGGGCGCCTGCTCGTGCGGCAGCACGATGTTCAGCCCGATGGAGATCCCGCCGGCATCCGCCGCGCCGCGGTTGCCGGCTTCCATCACGCCGGGGCCGCCGCCGGTGACGATCACATCCTCGCGCCCGTAGGAGCGCACCGAGCGTTCGGTCATCGCCTGCGCGAAGCGCCGCGCCTCGTCATAGTAGCGCGACAGCCCGGCGAGCGTTTCGGTCGCGGCCTCGGCGCGGTTCTCGGGGGCGGGGATGCGCGCGCCGCCGAACATCACCACCGTGGAGCGGATGCCGCGCTCGCTCATCAGCAGGTCGGGCTTCAGCAGCTCGAGCTGCAGCCGCACGGGGCGCAGCTCGTCGCGCAGGATGAAATCGGGGTCGTGAAAGGCCAGCCGGTAGGCCGGGTGGCGCGTCTGCGGCGTCTCGGGAATGTCCCGCGCGTGGCGCGCATCCTCACCGGCATCGGGGAAGGGGCGGAAATGGTCGTCGGTGCTCAAGCCGTGGCCTCCTGCGGGCAACCGTTGCGTGATCGGACGGCCGAGGCTATAGCCAGCGCGAGTGATGCACCAGCCCCGCCGCGCGGGTGCCTGCCCCAAAGGAGTGGCCATGACGGACCTGCCTGTCGCCGAGCTTGAAACCGCGATCGAAGCCGCGTGGGAGGCGCGCGACACCATCACCCCCGCCACCACCGGGCAGACGCGCGACGCCATCGAGGCCACGCTCGACGCGCTGGACAGCGGCCGGCTGCGCGTGGCCGAACGCGGGGCGGACGGGCAGTGGCACGTGAACCAGTGGGCCAAGAAGGCGGTTCTGCTGGGCTTCCGGCTGAAGGACATGGCCCCACAATCGGGCGGCCCGCAGGGCGGCACCTGGTGGGACAAGGTCGACAGCAAGTTCGCCGGCTGGACGGACGCCGACTGGAAGGCCGCGGGCTTTCGCGCGGTGCCCAACTGCGTGGTGCGCCGCTCGGCCCATATCGCGCCCGGCGTGGTGCTGATGCCGTCCTTCGTCAATCTGGGCGCGCATGTGGGCGAAGGCACCATGGTCGACACCTGGGCGACGGTGGGCAGCTGCGCGCAGATCGGGCGCAACGTGCATCTGTCGGGCGGGGTGGGCATCGGCGGCGTGCTGGAGCCGATGCAGGCCGGCCCCACCATCATCGAGGACAACTGCTTCATCGGCGCGCGCTCCGAGGTGGTCGAGGGCGTGATCGTGCGCGAGGGCGCGGTGCTGGGCATGGGCGTCTATATCGGCCAGTCCACCAAGATCGTGGACCGCGACACCGGCGCGGTGAGCTATGGCGAGGTGCCTGCGGGCGCGGTGGTGGTGTCGGGCTCGATGCCGTCGCGCGGGGGCGTGAACCTGTATTGCGCGGTGATCGTCAAGCGCGTGGATGCGCGCACCCGCGCCAAGGTATCGATCAACGAATTGTTGCGGGACTGAGCGCGCGATGGCCGGGGGGCGCGCGCCGGAGGTTTTTACCCTGCTGGTGGAACTGGGCCGCGCGCCCGGCGACGGTCTGCCCGAGGGCGCCACCGGGGGCGCGCTGCTCTGCTATGCTGCCGCGCGCGACGAGGCCGAGGCGGTGCGCGAGACCGTCGCCGTGTTGCGCAGCGCCGGGCTGAGCCCGCTGGAAGTGACCGGGCAGGGAACGCTGGCCGAGCGCCGTGCGGCGGGCGAGGAGATCGGCCCCGAGGACGCGGCGCTGATGGCCCGTGCGGCAGCCGAGAACGCGGTGATCGTGGCGCAGAAGACCTGGTTCGGGGCCGGCTGAGGCCGGGGCAGGGGGGCCTCGGCCCCCCGTCCATCCCTGTCGGGATGGACTCCCCCCGAGGATATTTGGGTCAGGATGAAGGGGAGGAGCATGGAACAGGCGCTCGATCCGGTGGCATTGACCGCCGAGCTTGTGCGGTGCCGGTCGGTCACGCCCGAGGATGGCGGCGCGCTGGCGGTGCTGGAGCGGGTGCTGGGCGCGGCGGGGTTCGAGTGCGTGCGCGTGGACCGTGCCGGCACGCCCAACCTGTTCGCGCGCTGGGGCGCGCGCGGGGGGGCGCGCAGCTTCGGGTTCAACGGGCACACCGATGTGGTGCCGGTGGGCGACGCGGCGGCCTGGAGCGTGGACCCGTTCGGGGGGACGGTGCGCGATGGGCGGCTGTGGGGGCGCGGGGCGTGCGACATGAAATCGGGCGTGGCGGCGTTCGTGGCGGCGGCGGTCGACTTCGTGCGCGACACGCCGCCCGAGGGGGCGGTGATATTGGCGATCACCGGCGACGAGGAAGGCCCCGGGCAGGACGGGACGGTGGCGATCCTGGACTGGATGGAGCGCTCGGGCGAGCGGATGGATGTGTGCCTTGTGGGCGAGCCCACCTGCCCCGAGCGCCTGGGTGACATGATCAAGATCGGTCGGCGCGGGTCGTTGACCGCCACGCTGACCGCGACAGGTCGGCAGGGGCACGCGGCCTATCCGCACCGGGCGCTCAACCCGCTGCCGGCGCTGGTGGGATTGCTGGACCGTCTGTCGCGGATCGAGCTTGACAGCGGATCGGACGCGTTCGATCCGTCGACGCTGGCGATCACCAGCATCGATGTGGGCAACGCCGCGTCGAACGTGATCCCGGGCGTCGGGCGCGCGGTGCTCAACATCCGGTTCAACGATGCGCACACCGGCGTGTCGCTGAGCGAGTGGTTGCGCGCCGAGGCGGCAGCGGCCTCGGAGGCGAGCGGGGTGGCCCTGGACGTCGAGGTGCATGTGTCGGGCGAGGCGTTCGTGACACCGCCGGGCGCGCTGTCGCGGTTGGTGGCGCGCGCGGTCGAGGCCGAGACCGGCGTGACCCCGGTGCTGTCGACGAGCGGCGGAACCTCGGACGCGCGGTTCGTGCGCAGGCATTGCCCGGTGGTGGAGTTCGGGCTGGTGGGCAAGTCCATGCATCAGGTCGACGAGCACGCAGAAGTTGCCGATATCGAGGGGTTGAAGCGTGTCTACGGGCGCATCCTGCGGGAGTATTTCGCCAGTGATTGATATTGCGCGCACGGGCGACATCGACACCTGCCGCGCGCTGCGCCGGCGCGTGTTCATCGAGGAACAGGGTGTGGCCGAGGCCGACGAGGTCGATGGGCGCGACGAGGCCGCGTGGCATTTTCTGGCATGGGCCGAGCGCGAGGCGGTCGGCACGGCGCGCGTGCTGTTGGCCGGGCGGGGCGCCAAGATCGGGCGGGTCTGCGTGCTGCGCGACTGGCGCGGGCACGGGATCGGCGCGGGGCTGATCCGTGCAGCGGTGGCGGAGTGTGCCTCGCTTGGCGTGGACGATGTGCGGCTGGGGGCGCAGACGCATGCACTGGGGTTCTATACGCGGCTGGGCTTCGTGGCCGAGGGCGCGGAGTTTCTGGACGCCGGCATCCCCCACCGGATGATGGTGCGCCGGCTGGCGTGACGCGAAACCCGGGGTGACGCGTCGCCGCGCGCGTGCTACGGGCGCGGGATGAACCGACTTCCATCGCTTGACGAGCTGCGCGACTGGCTGAGCGCACACCCCGGCTCGGGTTCGCGCGAGATCGCGCGCGCCTTCGGGATCAAGGGCCCCGAGCGGCGCGAGCTGCGCCGGCTGACCGACACGCTGGCCGAGGAAGGGCTGCTGCCGCGCCGCCGCGCGGGCGCGCGCGGGGCGGACAAGCTGCCCCCCGTCGCCGTTCTGGAGATCACCGGCCCCGACGCCGACGGCGATCTGTGGGCCACTCCGGTCGAGCGCCGCTTCGAGGGCGCCGCGCCGCGCATCCTGTTCGTGCCGGGCAAGCGCGACCCGGCGCTGGGCGAAGGGGACCGGATCCTCGCGCGGCTGGGCGAGATGCGCGCGCCCGATCACGACTATCAGGCGCGGCTGATCCGCAAGATCGGCAGCAACCCCGCGCGCGTTCTGGGAATTTTTCGCGCCGGGGCCGAGGGCGGGCGCATCCTGCCCGTCGACAAGGGCGCCGATCAGGAATGGATGGTTCCCGCGGGCGAGACCGGCGGCGCCGAGGATGGCGAGCTGGTCGAGGCCGAGGCGCTGGGCCGCGCGCGGCTGGGCCTGCCGCGGGCGCGGATCACCGACCGGCTGGGCGATCCGGCCGCGCCGCGCGCGGTGTCGCTGATCGCCATCCACCAGCACGGCATCCCCGACCATTTCCCCGACGCGGTCATCGCCGAGGCCGACGCGGTGACCGAGGCCGGCCCCGAAGGTCGCACCGACCTGACCGACCTGCCGCTGTTGACCATCGACCCGTCGGATGCGCGCGACCATGACGACGCCATCGCCGCGCTGCCCGATGACGACCCGGCCAATCCGGGCGGCTTCGTGCTGTGGGTGGCGATCGCGGATGTGGCGCACTACGTCCGGCCGGGCTCGGCGCTGGACCGCGAGGCGCGCAAGCGCGGCAATTCCACCTATTTCCCCGACCGCGTGGTGCCGATGCTGCCGGATCGGCTGTCGGCGGATCTGTGCTCGCTGCACGAGGGGGTGGACCGCGCCTGCCTTGCGGTGCGGATGGTGATCGACGCGGACGGGCACAAGCGCGCGCAGCGCTTCGCGCGCGGGGTGATGCGCTCGCGCGCCTCGCTGAGCTACGCGCAGGCGCAGGCGGCCGAGGACGGCGTGCTGGACGATGCGACTGCACCGCTGGCGGGGCATCTGGGCACGCTTTTCGCTGCCTACCGGGCACTGGCGCGCGCGCGCGGTAAGCGCCAGCCGCTGGATCTGGACCTGCCCGAGCGGCGGATCGAGCTGTCGGCCGAGGGCAAGGTGACATCGGTCGCGTTCCGTGACCGGCTGGACGCGCACCGGCTGGTCGAGGAGTTCATGGTGCTGGCCAATGTCGCCGCCGCGGAGGAATTGGTGGCAAGGCGCTCGGCGCTGCTGTTCCGGGTGCATGAGGAGCCCAGCCCCGAGAAGCTGGACGCGCTGCGCGAGGTGGCCGAGGCGTCGGGCTTTACGCTCGCCAAGGGGCAGGTGTTGCAGACGCGGCACCTGAACAACCTGCTGGTGCAGGCCGAGGGCACCGAATTCGACGAGCTGATCAACCTGTCCACGCTGCGGTCGATGACGCAGGCCTATTATGCGCCGCAGAATTTGGGCCATTTCGGGCTGGCGCTGCGGTCCTATGCGCATTTCACCTCGCCCATCCGGCGCTATGCGGATCTGATCGTGCACCGCGCGCTGATCGCCGCGCATGGCTGGGGTGACGACGGGCTGGGGCGCGCCGATATCGAGGCGCTGGAGGAGACCGCCAAGCTGATCTCGGAGGCCGAGCGGCGGTCGATGGCGGCCGAGCGCGACACCACCGACCGCTATCTGGCGGCGTTTCTGGCCGATCGGATCGGGGCCGAGCTGACGGGGCGGATTTCGGGCGTGGCGCGGTTCGGGCTGTTCGTGAAGCTGGACGAGACCGGCGCCGACGGGCTGGTGCCGGTGCGCGCGTTGGGGGCGGAGTATTTCCGCCACGACCCGGAGGCGCAGATGCTGATCGGTGAAAAGACCGGCCAGGCCTTCGGGCTGGGCCAGCGCGCGGTGGTGAAGCTGGCCGAGGCCGAGCCGATGACCGGCGGGCTGGTGCTGGAGCTGCTGGAGGTCGAGGGCGCCGCGGTCGCCCGCCCCCGCGGCCAGCGCCCCGCCCGCGGCAAGCTTGGCCGCAAGGCCGGCAAGCTGCGCGCGCGCAAGGTGCAGCGCAAGCGGCGGGGGTGACGGTCGCGCCGTGGTGGCGATTGCGCGGCGGGGCGGCGGGGCGCTCCCGCCCGGCTTTCCTCCGCTGCCGCGTCGGTCAGCCGGTTGGGGGTGGCGCGCTGCGCGCGCGGTCGGGCCACGCGCCGTGCGGTGGACGCCTCAGATACCTGGGCGCTTGACGTGCCGGGGGCTGATGGAGTTCCCTCGGGTCTGCGGCTTGGGAGGAAACGCATGGACGACATCGTCATTCTGGGCGGGGCGCGCACCGCGATCGGGACTTTCGCCGGCAGCCTTGCAGGGTCAAGCGCGATCGAACTGGGCGCCATCGCGGCCCGCGCGGCGCTGGAGCGCGCAGGGCTGGAGGGCAGGCAGATCGGGAGTGTGGTCTTCGGCCACGTCATCAACACCGAGCCTGCGGACATGTATCTGTCGCGTCGTGCCGCGATGGAGGCGGGCATCCCCGACACGGTCCCTGCGATGAACGTCAACCGGCTGTGCGGATCGGGGGCGCAGGCGGTGGTGTCGGCGGCCCAGTCGCTGGCGCTGGGCGATGCCGATTTCGCGTTGGCGGGCGGGTCGGAAACCATGAGTCGCGGACCGCATGTGGTGCAGGCGGCGCGCGCGGGCCAGAAGATGGGTGATATCCGCGCGCTCGACATGATGACCGGCGCTCTGACCTGTCCGTTCGGCACCGGGCATATGGGCGTGACGGCCGAGAACGTCGCCCGCGAACACGGGATCAGCCGCGAGGACCAGGACGCGTTCGCCGCAGAAAGCCAGTCGCGCGCGGCGCGCGCCATCGAGGAGGGGCGGTTCGCGGATCATATTGTCCCCGTCACGCTGAAGACACGCAAGGGCGACGTCGTTTTCGACCGCGACGAGCATCCGAAGGCGACCACCCCCGAAAAGCTGGCCACGCTGCGTCCGGTGTTCCGGAAGGACGGCACCGTCACCGCGGGTAACGCCAGCGGGATCAATGACGGCGCCGTGGCGCTGGTGCTGGGGCGTGCCGATGCCGCCGAGCGCGCCGGGCTGAAGCCAAGGGCGCGGCTGCTGGGCTACGCCCATGCCGGTGTCCGCCCCGACGTGATGGGCATTGGCCCGGTTCCCGCAGTCGAGGCGCTGTGCGCGCGCACCGGGTTGTCGGCTGGCGATTTCGACGTGATCGAATCGAACGAGGCCTTCGCGGCGCAGGCGATCGCGGTCAACCGCGCGCTGGGACTGGACGCGGCCAAGGTCAATCCCAATGGTGGCGCAATCGCGCTTGGTCATCCCATCGGCGCCACAGGAGCGATTCTTGTCGTCAAGGCACTGGCCGAACTGGAGCGGACCGGAACACGGCGCGCGCTGATCACCATGTGCATCGGCGGCGGCCAGGGAATTGCGCTGGCCATCGAGCGCCTCTGACGCCTGCCATTCCGCGGCGTCCTGCGGGGATGGGGGAACGGGGTGTGGGCGCCGCGCGCGGCGCCGCCCCGGGCATGCCCGGGGCGCACGCGCCCGGAGGGCGCGTGCCACACCCCCGCGCACCACCCCGCCGTCGGCTCACATCGGCGTCGGTAGCGCCGAACAGCGCTTGCTCCACCTGTCGCGCTTGCATACACACGGGAGCGCATCCCCGCAGCCGACCCGGAGGCCCCCGCGATGGCGAAAAAACCCAGCACAGCCACCAAGATCGGCGGCGGCTTCGTGCTGCTGCTGCTCATCGTCGCCATGGCCGGCTTCGGGATCGAGGGTTTCGGCACCGCGACCCGCAGCATCGGCTCGGTCGGCAACAAGGACATCAGCACCGACGACTACGCGCGCGCCCTCCAGGAGCAACTGCGCGAGCTCACCCAGCAGACCGGCCAGCCCGTGACGCTCGAACAGGCGCGCGCCTTCGGCATCGACCAGTCGGTGCTGCGCCAGCTGGTGACGCGCGCAACGCTGGACAACGAGGCGGCAGAGCTTGGCCTGTCGGTCGGGGACGAGATCGTGCAGCGCGAGATCCTGTCGATCGATGGATTCCAGGGGCTCGACGGCAGCTTCGATCGCGAATCCTATCGCTTTGCGCTGCAGAACGCCGGGCTGAGCGAATCCGCCTTCGAGGAGCAGTTGCGCGCCGATGCCGCACGCGGGATCCTGCAGACCGCGGTTGTCGCGGGGATTCCCGCGCCCGCCACCCAGCGCGACCTGCTGCTGGAATTCGCCGGCGAACGGCGTGATCTGACGGTTCTGACCCTCGACCGCCGGGCGCTGGCCGAGCCGATTCCCGCCGCGTCGGACGCGGATCTGCGCGCCTTCCACGAGGAAAACATCGACCGCTACACCCTGCCCGAGGGCAAACGCATCGACTACGCGCTGATCACCCCGGCGATGCTGCTCGACACGCTCGACATCGACGAGGCCGCGCTGCGCGAGGAATACGATCGCCGCGCCAGCGCGTTCCGCCGCCCCGAGCGCCGGCTGGTCGAGCGCCTCGTCTACCGCGACGCGGCCAGCGCCGAGGCCGCGATGGCGCAGATCAGCGACGGGGACGCCTCGTTCGAGGATCTGGTCGCCGAGCGCGGGCTCGAGCTCGAGGATACCGACATGGGGGATGTCACGCGCGACGAACTCGGCGCGGCGGGCGCGCCGGTGTTTGCGCTGACCGAGCCCGGCGTGACCGGCCCGCACGAGACCTCGCTCGGCCCGGCGCTGTTCCGCGTCAACGCGATCCTGCCGCCGCAGATCACCGAGTTCGAGGACGCCCGCGAGGAGCTGCGCCAGGAGGTTGGCGCCGACATGGCCGCGCGGCTGCTCGCGCAGCAGCTTGACGATTACGAAGACCTTCTGGCCGGGGGCGCCAGCGTCGCCGATCTGGCCGCCGAAACCGACATGCAGGGCGGCCGGATCGACTGGCGCGACATCAGCCGCGACGGGATCGCCGCCTATGCCGAGTTCCGCGAGGCCGCCCGCGCGGTGCAGGAGGGCGATTTCCCGCGCGTCGAGGTGCTGGACAATGGCGGGCTCTTCGCGCTCGAAATGATCGAGGCGCTGCCCTCCGAGCCGCAAGTCTTCGACGACGTGCGCGACGCGGTGCAGCGCGACTGGGAGCAGGCGCAGGTCACGGCAGCGCTGGCCGGGCTTGCCGAAGACCTGCGTGCCCGCGCCGCGGCCGGGGAAAGCTTCGCCGAGATGGGCTTTGCCCCCGGGCGCTTTCCGGGCGTGCCGCGCACGCATGACAGTTCGGACCTGCCGGGCGATCTGGTCGATCTGGGCTTCGATCTGACCGAGGGCGAGATCGCGATCAGCCCGGGCGACGGCCGCGTGCGGCTGGTGCGCGTGGACGCGGTCATCGGCCCCGACCGCGGCGATCCCGACACGCAGAACCTGAGCGCGCAGATCGCGGCGCAGCTGGAGCAAAGCCTCGCGCAGGACGTGTTCGCCTTCTTCACGTCGGCGCTGCAGGACGGCACGAGCATCCGGCTGAACCAGTCGGTGATCGACGCCGTCAACGCAGAATTCCAGTAAGGCCGGGGTGACGATGCGATGATGTCCCTGGTCCCGGGCTATGCCGAGTTCGAAGCCGGTTGGGCGCGCGGCGAGAACCAGCTTGTCTATACACGGCTCGCCGCCGATCTGGACACGCCGGTGTCGCTGTATCTGAAGCTCGCCGGTGGCGGGCGCGACAGCTTCCTGCTCGAATCGGTCACCGGTGGCGAGGTCCGCGGGCGCTATTCGATCATCGGGCTCAAGCCCGACCTGATCTGGGAATGCAACGGCGCACAGGCTCGGCTGAACCGCGAGGCGCGCTACGACCCGGACGCCTTCGCCGTCGACGACGCCGCGCCGCTCGACAGCCTGCGCGCCGTGCTGGCCGAAAGCCGTATCGCGATGCCCGATGATCTGCCCGCCGCGGCGGCAGGGCTGTTCGGCTATCTGGGCTATGACATGATCCGGCTGGTCGAGCACCTGCCCGACATCAATCCCGACCCGATCGGCGTGCCCGACGCGCGGATGCTGCGCCCGTCGGTGGTCGCGGTGCTCGACGGGGTGAAGGGCGAGGTGATCGTGGTCGCGCCCGCCTGGGTGGGCTCGGGGCTGTCGGCGCGCGCGGCCTATGCGCAGGCGGCCGAGCGGGTCATGGACGCGGTGCGCGATCTGGACCGCGCGGCCACCGGCGCGGCGCGGGGCTTCGGCGATACGGCGGCAGCGGTGGGCGAGGCGCGGTCGAACTTCGCCAAGTCCGACTACCTGGCGGCGGTGGCGAAGGCCAAGGACTACATCCGCGCGGGCGACATCTTTCAGGTGGTCCCCTCGCAGCGCTGGGCGCTGGATTTCGCATTGCCGCCCTTTGCGCTCTACCGATCGCTGCGGCGCACCAATCCCTCGCCCTTCATGTTCTACTTCGATTTCGGCCGCCCCGGCGCCGGGTTCCAGATCGTCGGCGCCAGCCCCGAGATCCTGGTCCGGCTGCGCGAGGGCGAGGTCACCATTCGCCCCATTGCCGGCACCCGCCCCCGCGGCCGCACCCCCGAGGAGGACCGCGCCCACGAGGCCGACCTGCTGGCCGATGAAAAGGAGCTCGCCGAGCATCTGATGCTGCTCGATCTGGGGCGCAACGATGTGGGGCGCGTGGCCAGGATCGGCACCGTGCGCCCGACCGAGGAATTCGTGATCGAACGCTACAGCCACGTGATGCACATCGTGTCGAACGTGGTGGGCGAGATCGCGCCCGAGCACGATGCGCTGTCGGCGCTTCTGGCCGGACTGCCGGCGGGCACGGTGTCGGGCGCGCCCAAGGTGCGCGCGATGCAGATCATCGACGAGCTGGAGCCCGAGAAGCGCGGCGTCTACGGCGGCGGCGCGGGGTATTTCGCCGCCAATGGCGAGATGGACATGTGCATCTGCCTGCGCACCGCGGTGATCCGCGACGGCGTTCTGTATGTCCAGGCCGGCGGCGGGGTGGTGCACGATTCCGACCCCGAGGCCGAGTTTCAGGAAACCGTCAACAAGGCCCGTGCGCTGCGCCGCGCGGCCGAGGATGCGGGCCGCTTCGCAACCACCACGACCCGCGACGGCTGAGCGCGCCGCGATCCCCGCAGCCCCCGCACCGCCCGTCCCGGAGCGCCCACCCGCCCGCCCCGCTCCGGGACGGGCGGTGCGGGGGCTACGCAGGCCGGGCGGGTGGGACAGGCGGCAACTTGTGGAGACGGCGCGCCCGGCGTAGCGTCACGCCCAAGGCAACCACCCGGAGGAGACACGGACCCATGACCACGCACCAGTTCGAGACCGCGCAGATCCACGCCGGCGCCAAACCGGACCCGGCGACGGGCGCGCGCCAGACCCCGATCTATCAGTCCACGGCCTATGTGTTCCGCGATGCCGACCACGCCGCGGCGCTGTTCAACCTGCAGGAGGTGGGCTTCATCTATTCGCGTCTGACCAACCCCACGGTGGCGGCGTTGCAGGACCGGCTGGCCGCGCTCGAGGGCGGGGCAGGGGCGGTGTGCTGTTCTTCGGGGCACGCGGCGCAGATCATGGCGCTGTTTCCGCTGATGGGGCCGGGGCTGAACATCGTCGCGTCGAACCGGCTTTATGGCGGGACGGTGACGCAGTTCAGCCAGACCATCCGCCGCTTCGGCTGGTCGGCAAAATTCGTCGACATCGACGACACCGACGCGTTGGAAGCCGCGATCGACGACAACACCCGCGCGGTGTTCTGCGAATCGATCGCGAACCCAGGCGGGCACATTGCCGATCTGGCGGCGATCGCGGCGGTGGCCGACCGGGCCGGGGTGCCGCTGATCGTCGACAACACCACCGCCACCCCGTATCTGTGCCGGCCCATCGAGCACGGCGCCACGCTGGTGGTGACCTCGATGACCAAGTACCTGACCGGCAACGGCACCGTCACCGGCGGCGCGATCATCGATTCGGGCAGGTTCGACTGGTCGGCCTCGGACAAGTTCCCGTCGCTGTCGGCGCCCGAGCCCGCCTATCACGGGCTGAAGTTCCACGAGACCTTCGGCCCGCTGGCATTCACGTTCCATTCCATCGCCATCGGGCTGCGCGATCTGGGCATGACGCTGAACGCGCAGGCGGCGCATTACACGCTGATGGGGATCGAGACGCTCAGCCTGCGGATGGACCGCCATGTCGCCAACGCGGTGAAGGTGGCGCAGTGGCTCGAGCGCGACCCGCGCGTTGCCTATGTGACCTATGCGGGGTTGCCGTCCTCGCCGTCCTATGCGCGGATGGCGACCTATTGCCCGAAGGGCGCGTCGTCGCTGTTCACCTTCTCGCTCAAGGGCGGGTATGAGGCCTGCGTGCAGTTGATCGACCGCGTGAAGATCTTCAGCCATGTGGCCAATCTGGGCGACACCCGGTCGCTGATCATTCACTCGGCCTCGACCACGCACCGGCAACTGACCGAAGCGCAGCAGATCGCCGCCGGGGCCGCCCCGGATGTGGTGCGGCTGTCGATCGGGACCGAGGACGCGGACGACCTGATTGCGGATCTCGATCAGGCGCTGGGCTAGGGGGCCGTTCCCGCCGTGGCGGCATGCCGGCGCCAATCGCGCGCCGGCGTTGCCATGCCGGGTTCAAATTCGGCGAAAAATCGCTATATCGGGCGATGGCGGCATTGCGCGACTCCCGTGGACTGCCGACCTTGTGCTAGAGGCTGACCATGACACCACAGATCGCAATCAGCCTGTCCCATGATGGTATTTCGGTCCTGTCGCGTGGCCGCGGCGGCTGGGACCTGGTCGGGTCGGTGGAGCTGGATCACCCGCGCCTGGACCGCCGGCTTCGCAAGCTCCGCGACACCGCGCGCGAGGCTGCGGGCGGGTCGGCGGCGAGCCTGCTGATCATCCCGAACTCCGAGATCCTCTACACCCACGTCACGGCACCGGGTCCCGACGATGCCGCGCGCGCGGCGCAGATCCGGCAGGGGCTCGATGGACTGACCCCGTATCCGGTGGACGAGCTGGTGTTCACCTGGCACGCCGAGGGCGACCTGGCCGCGGTGTCGGTGGTCGCGCGTGAGACCCTGGACGAGGCCGAGGCCTTCGCCGCAACCCATGAACTTGGCGCGGTGGGCTTCGCGGCCTTCCCCGAGGATCCGGGCTTCGGCAAGGAAGTGTATCTTGCACCGACACGCGCGGCGCCCGCGGCTCCGCCCGCCAGTCCCGCGCCTGCCCCCGGTGCCGGTCGGGGTGGTGCCGGGCCGGACGTATCGGGGGGTGTGGCGCAGTCCGAAGCGCGGGCCGAAGCGCAGCCCCAAGCGCGGGCCGAAGCGCAGTCCCAAGCGCGGGCCGAAGCGCCCGAATCGCCGACGCCAGACGCTTCTGCCGTGCCCGCGAAACAGGCGCCTGCACCGAAGCCCGGCGCCGACACTGGGGGCAAGAGCGTTGCCAGAACTGCGCCGGAGCGCGATCCGGCGCCGGCCTTCGCGTCTCGGCGAGCGCCCGCATCCACCTCGGCGCCCAAGGTGCCCGAGCCGGCGACCGCCGGCGCGGCGGCACCCGCCCCGGTGGCCCCCGCGCCTGCGGCTGCGCCCGCAGAAAAATCGGCGAAAGAAGCGTTTTCCGTCCAGTCGCTCAAGGATGGCGTCAAGGGCGTCACCTCGAAACTGCTTGGAGGTCGGCGATCCGGGGACCCGGCAGCGCAGGTCAGGTCCAGCGACCGTCTGGGCCGCCGCGCACGGGAGATCCTGAGCAAGACCGGGCAGACCCCGGATGCCGCCCCCCCGCACCCGGCACCGGGCGCAGCGACCGCCGCCACGCTGCGCGCCAGGATCGGGGCTGTCGCCGCGCGCGGCAAATCCGTCCCGACTGCGCCGAAACCTGCGGCGCCCAGCGATCCCGACGCGCTGAAAAAGGCGCTTGCGGCGCCGGTGCAGAACCATGCCTCCCGCGCGCCGGCTGCCAGGGCACCCGCCGCCGGGGCCTCGAGCGAGGCCGAAAAGCTCACGATTTTCGGCGCGCGCGGCAACACGACCGCCAGCGAAGGCTTCGGTCGCCGCGGACTGTTGCTGACCGGGGGGCTTCTGCTGGTGCTTGCCGCGGTGGCGGTCTGGGCGCTCTATTTCACTGCCGACCAGCCCGCGCCGCCCGCGGATGTCGCGCTTGTCGATCCGGTGGTCGAGGCCCCGGCCGATGCGGTGGCCCCCGGCGCCGAGACCGCGCCCGAGGCTGCACCGCTGACAGAGCCCGACCCGGTCCCGGCGGACACCGACACGGCGGCGTTGCCGCAACCCGATGAGCTGCTGCCGCTGGATGAACAGGCGGCCATCGATGACACGCTGGCGGCGATCGACAGCGATGTCGCGGTCCCGCTGGAACCGGCTACGGACACACCGGCCGCCCCCCCGCCGCTGGGGGCCGATGACAGCGGCGATGTGCGCGCAGAGACCGCGGCACCCACCGAGAGCGGCGCGGACCCGGTGGTCCTGTCCGAGTTGACGCCGCCCTCGGCCGTGGCCTCTGATCTGCCCACGCTGCCCGCATCGCCGGCGCCGTTCGGGACCGAAACGCTGCCCGGCGTCGCCAGCGCGGGCCCGGGTGCCGAGCCGACCCCCGAGGTGATCGAGGGCACCCCCCCGAGCGCGCCGCCGGTGCGCCCGGAGGGCCTTGGCGGTCAGGAAGACGCGGCGCTTGAACCCGATGCGCCCGGCGCGGCGGATGGTGACACCGCCATCGCCGAAACCGATGCCACGCCCGGCGCCGACGCGGCGGCCGCGGGGGATGTGGCGCCGTTCTCGATCGCCGACGCGCGGTTCGCGGCTGCGCGGCCCGAGCCGCGATCGGCCACCGCAGCGCCGCAGACCTCCACCGATGCCCAGCCTGTCGATGCCCAGCCTGTCGATGCCCAGCCTGTCGATGCCCAGCCCGCAGATGCCCAGCCCGCAGATGCCGCGGCGGTGGATGCCGACGCGATTGCCGCCGCGATCAGCCCCGGCGCCATCGACCCCGCGGCGTCGGCCGCCGAGGGCGGCGACGACACCGCGGCGGCCGACGCAAGCCGCGCCGCGCCCGCGGGCGGGATCGCACTTGCGGCACTGCAGCCAGACCTGCGCCCCGAAGCGCGCCCCGAAGCGCGCCCCGAGCTCGTGCCGGCCGTGGCGGCCACCGCACCGATCACGCCGGCCGACATTCCGGGGCTCGATTCCGCCGAGCCGATGGCGGTGGCGTCCTCGCTCCAGCCCGGCGCGCGCCCGGCGGGTTTTGCCGACCGTGTCGCCGAGATCCGCGCCGCGATGCGCGCCGCCGCCCCCGCGCAACCCACCGCCGCCTCGGCCCCGATGCCCAGCGCCACCCCGACGATTCCCAGTTCGGCGTCGGTGGCGCGCGCGGCAACGCAGGCGCGGGCGATCGACACGCGCCAGATCAACCTGCTGGGCGTCTCGGGGCCATCGAGCAACCGCACCGCGCTGGTGCGCCTGCCGAACGGCTCGGTCGAACGGGTCCGCGTGGGCGACCAGCTGGATCGGGGGCAGGTGACCGCCATCGGCGAAGACGAACTGGTCTATGTGCGCCGCTCGCGCACGATCCGGCTGCGGATCGGTGAAAGCTGAGCGCACCCCCACCCGGCCCCCACCCCCCGAAGGCCGCCGGTTTTCAGACGGAGATGTCACGATCATGACCGACCGAACTGTCAGCCCGACGGTGAAGATGGCGCTGGAGCTTGGCCCGGTCTTCGCCTTCTTCGCCGGTTATCTGTGGCTGCGCGACGAAAGCTTCCTCATCAACGGGACCGAATACGACGCCTTCATCCTGCTGACCGCCGCGTTCGTGCCGGTGCTGGCGGTGTGCATGCTGGTGCTGTGGCGGCTGTCCGGAACGCTGAGCAAGATGCAACTGGTCACGCTGGTGGTGGTGGTGATCTTCGGCGGGCTGACGGTCTGGCTCAATGACGAACGCTTCTTCAAGCTGAAGCCCACGATCGTCTATGCGCTTTTTGGCGCGATCCTGGCGCTGGGGCTGTGGCGGGGCGAGTCGTGGCTGCAGGTGGTGATGGACGGCATGGTGCCGCTGCAGCGCGACGGCTGGATGGTCCTGACGCGCCGGCTGGCCGCGTTCTTCGCGGCGATGGCGGCGATCAACCTCGGGGTCGCCGAGCTGCTGAGCACCGACGCCTGGGTGACGTTCCGAACCTTCGTCCTGCCGGCGGCGTTCTTCGGCTTCTTCATCGCCAACGCGCGGGTGTTCGAACGCTACGCCATCGACAAGGCCGAATAGGGCAGCCCCGCCACCCACCGCGCCGGGCCGCGCCCCACCCACCCACCCTTGCGCGCCCCGGCGCGGTGGGTGGCGGGGCGCGGTGCCGCACTCAGCGCTTTCCGAACAGGATTTCCTGCGCCTTGCGGTCGTGCTGCGTCGTGGTCCGCTGATCCCGGGCGACGGCGCGCCCGCGCTGGACCGCGGGTCGGGCGCCGACCTCGTCGAGCCAGCGGCGCAGGTTCGGCAGGTCGTCGAGATCCTGTTCCTGCCCCTCCCACAACGACGCCCAGGGCCAGATCGCCATGTCGGCGATGGAATACTCCGCGCCCGCCACGAAGCGGTTATCGGCCAGTTGCCGGTCGAGCACGCCGTAGAGCCGCGCGACCTCGCGGCGGTAGCGATCCTTGGCGTAGGGCAGGTCCTGCGGCGGCTCCAGCGCGGGGGCGTATTTCAGGAAGTGATGCGCCTGCCCGGCCATCGGCCCCAGCCCCCCCATCTGCCACATGAGCCACTGCTCCACCGCCACGCGGTCGCGTTCGGTTGCGCCGCCGAACCGGCCGGTCCTGCGCGCGAGGTATTGCAGGATCGCGCCCGATTCGAAGATCGCGATCGGCATGCCGTCGGGTCCCTGCGGGTCGATGATCGCGGGCATCCGGTTGTTGGGCGCGATCTTCAGGAAGTCGGGGGCGAACTGGTCGCCCGCGCCGATGTTGATCAGCTTGACCTCGTAGGGCAGGCCCAGCTCCTCGAGCGCGATGGTGATCTTCCAGCCGTTGGGGGTGGGCCAGTAATAGAGGTCGATCGCTTCGGTCATCGGGGACTCCTGTGATTGGGTGCGCAGGCGCTCTAGGCCATCGCCGGGGGTGGGTTCAAGTCGCGCTTTACGGGCGCCCGCGCCGGGCGTAGCAAGGGTGCATGCAGGATCCGACGGACTGGCACGCCGCGCGCGCGTTGCTGGAGTGGCACATAGAGCTCGGCGCGACCGAGGCGATCGGCGAGGTCCCCGTCGACCGTTTCGCCCTGCCCGCGCAGTCGCAGACGCGTCGCGCCGCGCGCGCGGCCCCGGCTGCTGCCCCCGCCCCCGCCCCCGCCCCATCCGCTGAGGATCCAGCCGCTGAGGATCCGGTCGCGGCGGCCCGCGCCGCGGCCGACGCCGCGGGCGATCTGGAGGCGCTGCGCGCGGCGCTGGCCGCCTATGAGCATTGCGACCTGCGCCGCGGCGCGCGCAATCTGGTGTTCGCCGACGGCGAGCCGGCCGCGCGGGTCATGATCATCGGCGAGGCACCCGGCCGCGAGGAAGACCAGCGCGGGTTGCCCTTCGTGGGCCGGGCAGGGCAGCTTCTGGACCGGATGTTCGCCGCCATCGGCATGGCGCGCACCGCTCCCGATCCGGACCGCGCGCTCTACATCACCAACATGCTGCCGTGGCGCCCGCCGCAGAATCGCGACCCCTCGGCGCAGGAACTGGCGATGCTGCGCCCCTTCGTGGAACGCCATGTGGCGCTTGCAGCGCCGCAGGTGCTGGTGCTGATGGGGCGCATCTCGGCCAGCGCGATGCTGGAAACGCGCGAGGGGATCACCCGGCTGCGCGGGCGCTGGCACGAGGCGGTGGGCCTGCCCGCGCTGCCGATGCTGCACCCGGCCTATCTGCTGCGCAACCCGGCTGCCAAGCGCCACGCCTGGGCCGATCTTCTGGCGCTGCAGGCACATCTGAGGAAGCAATCATGAGCCGCATCGACGACACCCGCGCCCTTGTCCCCGTCCGCTTCGCCGTTCTGACCGTGTCCGACACGCGCACGCCCGCGGACGACCGCTCGGGCGACACGCTGGCCGCGCGCATCACCGCGGCCGGGCACACCCTCGCCGCGCGCGCCATCTGCCGCGACGACCGCGCCGACATCGCCGCCCATCTGCGCGGCTGGTGCGCCGACCCCGGCATCGACGCGGTGCTGAGCACCGGCGGGACCGGGCTCACCGGCCGCGATGTCACGGTCGAGGCGCATCGCGACGTCTACGAAAAGGAGATCGAGGCGTTCGGCACCGTGTTCACCATGGTCTCGATGGCCAGGATCGGCACCTCGGCGGTGCAGTCGCGGGCCTGCGCGGGTGTGGCGCAGGGGACGTATCTGTTCGCGCTTCCAGGTTCCCCCGGCGCGTGTCGCGATGCCTGGGACGAGATCCTGGCGCTGCAATTCGACTACCGGCACCGGCCCTGCAACTTCGTCGAGATCTTCCCGCGGCTTGACGAGGGGCTGCGGCGCAAGTGATGCCGTCGGCTTGTCGCGGATGTGACCTGTGCCGCGCGTGCCCGCGCCTATATACTCAAGGGCGTGTAACTCCGGTGATCCCATGCGTTTTCTGACCCGCAGCCTGTTGGCCCTGTTCCTGACCGCGCTCACGGTGGGGCTGCTGGCCTATGCGGGCCATGTTGTCTTCTCGGCCCTGCAGGAGCGCGCCGAGGGGGCGGACCGCCGCCCCATGCAGCGCGAGCGCGCCTTCAACGTGCAGGTGGTCCCCTTTGAGCCCGGCGAGGTCGCGCCGGTGCTTGCCGCGTTCGGCGAGGTCCGCACGCGGCGCGCGCTGGAGCTGCGCGCGCCCATCGCGGGCCGCGTGCTGGAGCTTGCGCCGGGGTTCGAGGACGGCGCGCGGGTCAGCGCGGGTCAGCTCTTGCTGCGCATGGACCCGGCGGATGCGCAGACCGCGCTGGAGCGCGCGCGCTCGGACATGCGCCGCGCCGAGGCCGAGCTGCGCGACGCCGACCGCGCGCTCGATCTGGCGGCCGAGGATGTCGCCGCCGCGACCGAGCAGCTGGACCTGCGCCGCCGCGCGTTCGAGCGGTTGCAGAACCTCGCCGGGCGCGGGATTGCCACCGACGCGCAGCTTGAAGACGCCGAGCTTGCGCTGTCCTCGGCCCGGCAGGCGCTGGTGTCACGCCGGCAGGCCGAGGCGCAGGCCGAGGCGCGGCTGGAGGCCGCCGAAACCGCGCTCGAGCGCGAGCGCATCGCGTTGGTCGAGGCTCAGCGCCTGCTGGCCGACACCGAGCTGCACGCCCGCTTCGACGGGGTGCTGGCCGATGTCGAAGTGGTCGAGGGCGGGCAGGTCAGCGCCGGCGAGCGCCTCGCCCGCGTGATCGACGATGACGCGCTGGAGGTGGCGCTGCGCGTGTCGACCACGCAATTCCTGCGTCTGCTGGACGAGGACGGCGCCCTGATCCCCACAGCGGTGGAGGTCACGCTCGACATGGGCGAGAGCGAGATCACCAGCCCCGCCGAACTCACCCGCGCCTCGGCCACCGTGGCCGAGGGCCAGTCGGGCCGCGTGCTGTTCGCGCGCCTCGAGGCCCCGCGCGGCTTTCGTCCCGGCGATTTCGTTACCGTTCGGGTGGAGGAGCCCGCGCTCACGGAGGTCGCGCGCCTGCCCGGCACGGCGGTGACCGCGCAGGACACCGTGCTGGCGCTCGGTCCCGACAACCGGCTGGAGGCGCATGCGGTCGAAGTGCTGCGCCGGCAGGGCGACGATGTGATCCTGCGCGCCGCGGCCGAACTGGCGGGGCGCGAACTGGTGCGCGAGGTCGGCCCCATGCTGGGCGAAGGCATCCTGGTGGAGCCCACCCGCCCCGAGACCGCGCAGGCCGAGGACACGCCGGCGATGGTGCGGCTGGACGCCGAGCGCCGCGCCGAGCTGATCGCACGGGTCGAAAGCAACAATTCGATGCCCGCCCCGGTGCGCGCGCGGCTGATCGGGCAGCTCGAGCAGGACGAGGTGCCGGCGCGGATGCTCGAACGGCTCGATGCCGGGCCGCAGGGGGGCTGAGGGCATGAGCAGCCCGACGCAGGCCAACCGCTCGCGGCTGACGGTCACCGCGCTGGGGCTGTTTCGCTACTTCACCCGGCACCGCACGGCGGCGAATCTGCTCCTGGTGCTGATGATCGCCGCGGGCCTTGCCGCGATCCCCAACATGCGCGCGCAGTTCTTCCCCGACGTTGTGGTGGACAACGTCTCGGTCACCATCGGCTGGTCGGGCGCGGGGGCCGAGGATGTGGACGCCGCCATCGTGCAGATCGCGGGCCCGGCGCTGCAGGCGGTAGACGGGGTGAGCGGCGTGCAGGCCCGCGCGCGCGAGGGCCGCGCGAGCTTCACCATCGAGTTCGAAACCGGCTGGGACATGGCGCGCGCCAATACGGACGTGCAGGACGCGCTCGATTCGGTCTCCAACCTGCCCGACGACGCCGACGAGCCGTCGATCCGCCGGTCAAGCTGGGCGGACCGGGTCACGAATGTGGTGATCACCGGCCCCGTGGCCGTGGAGCAACTGGCGCGCTTCGCCGACGAGTTCACCGCGCGGCTGTTTGCCGAAGGGATCACGCGGACCTCGATCCAGGGGATCGCGTCGCCCGAGGTGATGGTCGAGCTGCCCGCGCGCGCGCTGATGGAGCACGACATCACCATGGCCGAGATCGCGCAGGCCATCGGCGCGTCGGTCAGCACCGATCCCACGGGCGAGATCGCATCGGGTGCCGCGCGCGTGCGCGCAGGCACTGATCGCCGCAGCGCCGAGCAGATCGCCGCCATCGCCCTGCGCGCGCGCCCCGATGGCACGCAGCTGCGCGTGGGTGATGTGGCGCGCGTGACCGAAGGGCGCGTGGACCGCGACCGCGCCTATTTCGTCGGCGACAACCCGGCCATCGCGATCCGCGTCGACCGCTCCGAGCGCGGCGACGCCATCGACATCCAGCGCCGCGTTGAACGCGTGGCCGATGACATGATGCTGGGCCTGCCGCAGGGCACGCGGATCGAGCTGGTGGGCACGCGCGCCGAGTTCATCTCGGGGCGGTTGCAGATCCTGCTGCGCAACGGGCTCATGGGCCTGGGGTTCGTGGTGGTGCTGCTGTTTCTGTTCCTGAACGCGCGCACCGCGTTCTGGGTGTCGGTGGGCATCCCGGTGGCGATGCTGGCCGCGGTGGCGGTGATGTATGCCATCGGGCTCAGCTTCAACATGATCTCGCTGTTTGCGCTGATCATCACGCTGGGGATCGTGGTCGATGATGCGATCGTGGTGGGCGAACACGCCGACTGGCGCGCGCGCGAACTGGGCGAACCGCCACCCGTCGCCGCCGAGAACGCCGCCACCCGGATGGCGCAGCCGGTGTTCGCGGCCTCGATCACCACGATCATCGCCTTTGCCGCGCTGATCGTGATCGGAGGGCGGTTCGGCACGCTGATCGCGGACATACCGTTCACGGTGATCGCGGTGCTGATCGCCTCGTTGATCGAATGCTTCCTGATCCTGCCCAACCACATGTATCACGCGCTGGCGGGCGCGGCGAAGGAGCGCTGGTATGACTGGCCCTCGCGCCAGGTGAACCGCGGCTTTCGCTGGGTGCGCGAGCGGGCGTTCCGGCCGTTCATGGGGTGGGTGATCGCGGCGCGCTATCCGGTGCTGGCGGGGCTGGTGGCGCTGCTGGCGCTGCAGGGCGCGAACCTGATCCGCGGTGACGTGCCGTTCCGGTTCTTTGCGGCGCCCGAATCGGGGTCGGTGACGGGCAATTTCGCCATGGCCGACACCGCCACGCGCGCCGACACGATGGAGATGATGCGCGAATTGCAGCGCGCGACCGATGCGCTCGCCGCCCGCTTCGCCGAGGAGACGGGCACCGACCCCGTCGATCACGTGCTGGCCGAGATCGGCGGCAATTCGGGCCGCGCGCTGGCCGCGGCCGAGAACAAGGAGCCCTTCCAGCTTGGCGCGATCTCGATCGAGCTGGTGGACGCCGATGCGCGCGACTTCTCGGCGTTCGAGTTCACCTCGGCGCTGCAGGACGAGGTCCGCCCCCACCCGCTGCTGGAAGAGTTCAGCTTTCGCAGCTTCGGCACCGGTCCGGGCGGCGACAACCTGTCGGTGGACCTGACCGGAGCCTCGCCCCAGCGGCTGAAGGAGGCCGCCGAGGCGTTGCAGACCGCGCTTGCGCCCTTCCCCGAGATCACGGGGCTCGAGGACAATCTGCCCTTCGACCGCGAGGAGCTGGTGCTGCGCCTGACGCCGCAGGGCCAGGCGCTGGGCTTCACCGAGGACGCGCTTGCCCAGACCCTGCGCCACCGGCTGGGCGGGATCGAGGCCGCGAGCTTCCCCGACGGGCTGCGCACCGGAACCATCCGCGTGGAAATCCCCGCCGCCGAGCGCAGGGCGGATTTTCTGGACAGCATGATGGTGCGCGCCGCGTCGGGGCAGTTCGTGCCGCTGGGCGATATCGTCAGGGTCGACCGCCGGCAGGGGTTCTCGACCATCCTGCGTGAAAACGGGGTGCGCGTGGTGACGGTCAGCGGCGCGCTGTCCGAGGACGACCCCGCCCGCGCGCGCGAGATCACCGAAGAGCTGCGCCAGGCCATCCTGCCCGATCTGGAGGCCGCCTTCGGGATCGAGACCCGCCTGTCGGGGCAGGCCGAGGACGAGGCCGCCTTCCTGTCGGACGCGGCAATCGGCGTGACGCTGTGCCTGCTCATGATCTACCTGACGCTGGCATGGGTGTTTTCCAGCTGGGCGCGGCCGCTGGTGGTGATGGCGGTGATCCCGTTCGGGCTGATCGGCGCGGTCTGGGGGCATCTGCAATGGGAGATCGCGCTGACGATCTTCTCGATCGTCGGGCTGATCGGGATGATCGGGATCATCATCAACGACTCCATCGTGCTGGTGACGACCGTGGACCAGTATGCGCGCGACCGCGGGCTGATCCCGTCGATCATCGACGCGGCCTGCGACCGGCTGCGCCCGGTGCTGCTGACCACGTTGACCACGGTGCTGGGGCTGGCGCCGCTGCTGTTCGAGACCTCGACCCAGGCCGAGTTCCTGCGACCGACGGTGATCACGCTGGTCTACGGGCTGGGCTTCGGGATGGTGCTGGTGCTGCTGGTGGTCCCGTCGCTGCTGGCGGTGGGGCATGATCTGAGCCGACAGGGCGGCTCGCTGCGCCGTGCGCTGCGCTCCAGCGTGCATGCGCGCGGGGTGTCGCGCGCCGTGCCGCTGGCGGTGGGAGCGGGTGCGGCGCTTTGGTTCGCCGCAACGCTGGGCCATGCGATGGTCGCAGGCGCGCCGTGGGGGCCGCTGGTGGCTGCGCTGGAGATGGACGGCGCCGACACCCGCGCGGCGCTGGGGCTGTTTGCGGGGGGGCTGGGGGTGCTGGTGGCACTGGGCTGGATGGTTGGCGCGGTGGCCATGCTGCGCCGCCGTCGCGCCGCGCGGGGCGGCTGACGCGCCCCCTGCGTCCCCGCCCCCGCGGCGCGCCCACCCACCCACCCTTGCGCGCCGCGGAACCGGGGACGCAGGGGGCTTTGCGCAGGATCAAGGCAGCCGGTGCAGGCTTGCGGCACGCTGCGGGTTGCATAGGTGCCCCGATGCGGGGTCCGCCAGTCGAGAGAGGAAACAATGTTCGATTTCACGCAAAAGACGGCGATCGTGACCGGGGCGGCCTCGGGGATCGGTGAAGCGGTGGCGCTGGAGCTTGCGGCCTCGGGCGCATTCGTGGTGGTCAGCGATCTGGACAAGGCCGCCTGCGACAAGGTTGTGGCGGCGATCCTGGACCGTGACGGCGCGGCGGCGGGCTTCGCCGCCGATGTCGCCGACCCCGAGGCCGCCGAGGCGCTGGTGAAGTTCGCCGAAGCCGAGACCGGCGCGCTGCATCTGGCGGTCAACAATGCCGGCATCGGCGGGCCGCAGGCGAAGGCCGGGGAATACCCGCTCGACGGCTGGCGCAAGGTGATCGACGTCAACCTCAACGGCGTGTTCTACGGCATGCGCTACCAGATCCCGGCGATGGAGCGCGCAGGCGGCGGGGCGATCGTCAACATGGCCTCGATCCTGGGCTCGGTGGGGTTTGCAGGCGCGTCGGCCTATGTCGCGGCCAAGCACGCGGTTCTGGGGCTGACCAGGACCGCCGCGATGGAGTATTCCGCCGCCGGCATCCGCATCAACGCCGTGGGGCCGGGCTTCATCGGCACGCCGCTCTTGACGAAGAACCTGGAGCAGGAGGTGCTCGACGGGCTCGCCAGCCTGCACCCCATCGGGCGGATCGGCACGTCCGAGGAGGTCTCGGCGCTGACCTGCTTCCTGCTGTCGGAGCGTGCAAGTTTCATCAGTGGCAGTTATCATCTGGTCGACGGGGCCTACACCGCCCAGTGACACGAGCAGTGACCCGAGACCACGAACGGACGACCACATGAGCGAAAAGCACACGCCCTGGGCCGAGGATCCGGCCCGGGCCCTCGACGCTGTTGACGCCACCGAGGACGGGCTGAGTTCGGACGATGCCGCAGAGCGGCTGTCCGAGCATGGCCCCAACCGCCTGCCCGAGGCCGCACGCCGCGGCCCGCTGATGCGGTTCCTCGTGCAGTTCCACAACGTGCTGATCTACGTGCTGATCGGCGCGGCGGTGGTGACCGCGCTGATGGGGCACTGGATCGACACCATCGTGATTCTGGCCGTGGTGGTGGTCAACGCGATCATCGGCTTCATTCAGGAAGGCCGCGCCGAGGCGGCGATGGACGCCATCCGCGGCATGCTCGCGCCGCGCGCGTCGGTGCTGCGCGACGGGGCGCGCACCACCGTCGACGGCGCCGATCTGGTGCCCGGCGACATCGTGCTGCTGGAGGCGGGCGACAAGGTGCCCGCCGATCTGCGGGTGCTGCGCGCGCGCGGGCTGGCGGCGCAGGAGGCTATCCTGACCGGCGAGTCGGTGCCGGTGGACAAGGCGGTGGACGCGGTGGACGCCAATGCCGCGCTTGGCGACCGCGCCTCGATGCTGTGGTCGGGCACCATGATCACGCAGGGTGCCGGGCGCGGGGTGGTGGTGGCCACCGGCGCGGGCACCGAGATCGGGCGGATCGGCGGGATGCTCGCCGGGGTCGAGCAGCTGACCACGCCGCTGGTCGCGCAGATCGACCGCTTCGCCAAGTGGCTGAGCGTGTTCATCCTGACCGTCGCGCTGGTGCTGTTCCTGTTCGGGATGTTCATCGTCGGCTACGAGGTCGACGAGCTGTTCATGGCGGTGGTCGCCGTCGCGGTGTCGTCGATCCCCGAAGGCCTGCCGGCGGTGCTGACCATCACGCTGGCCATCGGCGTGCAGGCGATGGCGCGGCGCAACGCCATCGTCCGCCGCCTGCCCGCTATCGAGACCGTGGGCGCGGTGTCGGTGATCTGCACCGACAAGACCGGCACGCTCACCCGCAACGAGATGACCGTGGCGCTGGCCGAAACCCCCGACGGGCGGCTCGAGATCGACGGGCAGGGTTATGCCCCCGAAGGCACGGTCGAGGGCGACGCCGACGCTTCGGCGCTGGGGCTTGCGGCGCGGCTGTGCAACGATGCGCATCTGAAGGAGCGCGACGGTGGCTGGACGGTCGAGGGCGACCCGATGGAGGGCGCGCTGCTGGCCTTCGCCGCCAAGCTGCCCGACGCCGCGGCGCGCGATGGTTGGGAGCGCGTGGACGCGATCCCCTTCGACAGCCGGCACCGCTACATGGCCACGCTCAGCGCGCGCGAGGGGCGGCATCTGGTCCATGTCAAGGGCGCGCCCGAGCGCGTCCTGATGATGTGCGACGCGCAGGCGGGTGGCGGCGATTTCAGCGCCCGGGAATGGCACGGCCACGCCGACCGCATGGCCGCCGAGGGCACGCGCGTGCTGGCGCTGGCGATGATGGAGGCCGACGCGCTGGACGAGGGCGCGATCGATGGCGGGCTGACCTTCCTCGGGCTGGTGGGGCTGATCGACCCGCCGCGGACAGAAGCGATCGAGGCCGTCGCCGAGTGCCGCGCCGCCGGAATCGGGGTCAAGATGATCACCGGCGATCACGCCGGGACCGCGCGCGCCATCGCCCGGCAGGTGGGGCTGGAGCACAGCGACAAGGTGCTCACCGGCGCCGATCTGGAGGACATGGAGGACGCGCGCCTGCGCGAGGTGGTGCGCGATGTCGACGTCTTCGCGCGGACCACGCCCGAGCACAAGCTGCGGCTGGTCACCGCGCTGCAGAGCCACGGGCTGGTGGTGGCGATGACCGGCGACGGGGTGAACGACGCCCCCGCGCTCAAGCGCGCGGATGTGGGCATCGCCATGGGGCAGAAAGGGTCCGAGGCGTCCAAGGAGGCCTCGGATCTGGTGCTGGCGGACGACAATTTCGCCTCCATCGCCGCGGCGGTGCGCGAGGGGCGCACGGTCTATGACAACATCCGCAAGGTGATCGGCTGGACGCTGCCCACCAATGCCGGCGAATCCTCGGCCATCATCATCGCGCTGCTGATCGGGGTGGCGCTGCCGATCACCGCGCTGCAGGTGCTGTGGGTGAACATGATCACCTCGGTCACGCTGGGGATCGCGCTGGCCTTCGAGCCGACCGAGAAGGAGACCATGAAGCGCGCGCCGCGCGCGCGCGGCGCGTCGCTGCTGTCGGGGCAGTTGCTGTGGCACGTGGTGTTGGTGGGCGGGCTTTATGCGGTGGCGATGTTCGGGATCTTCAACTGGGGCACCGGGCGTGGCTACGACACCGAGCACGCGCAGACGCTGGCCATGAACACGCTGGTGATGCTGAAGATCTGCTACCTGTTCTTCATCCGCAACCTGCACGGCACCGCGCTGGGCCGGGACGCGCTGCGCGCCACGCGCGCGGTGTGGATCACGGTGGCGGTGGCGCTGCTGGCGCAGGCGTTCCTGACCTATGTGCCGGTGATGCAGCTGGCGTTCGGCACGCAGCCGATGCAGCCGCTGGACGCGGCGGTGATCGCGGGGCTGGGGGTGGTGTTCTTCGTGCTGATCGAGACCGAACGCCAGATCCGGCACGCGCTGGGCCGCGCGGGGTGAAGGTGGCGGGCGTCGGAGGGGGGCGCTCGCGCCCCCC
>LFIK01000288.1_pt1 | contig 37359 bp, 37 predicted proteins | sample 643401 | NCBI WGS metagenome assembly LFIK01 (sample SAMN03777447, study PRJNA286221) | soda lake metagenome | biome: soda lake; feature: Kulunda steppe; material: water; isolation source: sample T5-Br brine of Lake Tanatar-5 | place: Russia: Kulunda steppe | collected 2010-07
CATCGCGTTGAACAGCCTCGCCCCCAGCGCTCCCGACAGCGCCACCGCGAGCAGCACCGAGGGAAACGCGTAGAACACATCGACGGTGCGCATGATCAGCGTGTTGGTCAGCCCGCCCGCATAGCCGGCGACGATACCCAGCGCCGAGCCGATGAAGAACGCGATGAACACCGGCACCACCCCCATCAGAAGCGAAAGCTGCCCGCCCCAGATCAGCCGCGAGAGCATGTCGCGCCCCAGCTCGTCGGTGCCCAGCGGGCTGCCCGGCGTGCCGATCGCCGCGAGCCGGTTGATCACGTCGCGCTCATAGGGGTTGGCGGGCGCGAGGAAGGTGGCGAAGACCGATATCAGCAGGATCAGCACAAGCACGGTGCCCGCCGTCATCGCGACCCGGTCGCGGCGCAGCCGGCGCCAGACGCTGCGCCAGTAGCCCTCGGACTTCTCCAGCGGCGGCGCGACCTGCGCGGCGCTCGCGGAGGAGGCTGTGAGTTCGGCCATGATCTACCTCTTGATCCGCGGGTCGAGCGCCGTCTGCAGCAGATCGACCAGAAGGTTGAGCAGCACGAAGAACGAGGCGAGCACGAGGATCGTGCCCTGCAGGAGCGGCAGGTCGCGCTGAAAGATCGCGGTGTTGAGCAGCATCCTGGTGCCGGGCCAGGAAAACACCGTCTCGATGAGGATCGACCCGCCGAGCAGGTATCCCATCTGCACCCCCATCACCGCCATCGCGGTCGGCGCCGCGTTCTTGACGACATGCTGGAACACGCCCAGCTCGCCGAGCCCGCGCGCGCGCAGCCCGGTGACGAATTCCTGCGCGAGTATGTCGGCGACAAGCGCGCGCAGCGTGCGCGCCACGATCCCCATCGGGATCACTGCCATGGTGATGGCCGGCAGCACCATGTAGAGCATGTGCTCGTAATCGAAGCGCCAGTTGGCCGAGCCGCCCGGCCCCGCGCCGGAGGACGGAAACCAGCCGAGCTGGCTCGAGAACACGATCACCAGCACGATGCCCAGCCAGTAATGCGGCACGCTGACGCCGAACACCGCCATGGCCGACGCGGCCTTGTCGAGAGGCGAGTTGCTGAAATAGCCGGCGACGAAGCCGAAGAAGCAGCCCAGCGTGAAGCCGATCAGCGTCGCCACCGCGGCGAGCATGAGCGTGTTGCCCACCGCGCGCGTCACCTCGAGCGTGACCGACCGGCCGCTGGCGATCGAGGTGCCGAGATCACCCTGCAGAACCCGCCCGAGCCAGAGCAGAAACTGCTCGAGATACGAGCGGTCGAAGCCGTAGAGCACACGCAGGCGCTCCTGCAGCTCGGTGGAGGCGTCGGGCGGCAGGATCGAGATCAGCGGATCACCCGGCGCGATATGGACGAGCGCGAAGCACACCACCGAAACGCCGAGCATCACGGGGATCGTGTAGATGGTGCGCCGGACAGCATAACCTAACATCGAGGGCTCCCGGAGATGAGCGGTGACCGGGCCCCGGCACGATGCCGGGGCCCGGTGCGCGGCGTCACTCCATCGTCATCGTGGCGATGTCGATGAACCAGCTTTGCGGCTGCACGACGTTGCCGACGGAGGGCGACATCGCGCGCGGACCGGCATCATGCGCCACCCACAGGAACGGCGCCTCCTCGACGATGCGGGCATGCAGCCGTCCGAGCGCCTCGTCGCGCGCCTCGGGCTCGAAGGTGGTGCGGGCCTCCTCGATGAGCCCGTCGAACTCGTCATCCCCGAAATAGCCCCAGTTGTTGGAGACCGGCGGGAACGCGGCCGTCGAGGTGAAGCGCACCATCGCGAAGAACGGGTCCATCGTGGCGAAGCTCACATTTATCGCTTGCGCCCCGTCGGCCGAGGCAGCGTCCGCACCCTCGCGCCAGTTCGTGAACAGCGTGTTCCACTCGATCACGTCGAGATCCACGTCGAAATAGCAGTCCGAGAGCGCCTGCTGCAGATACTCGTTCATCACCAGCGGCTGCATCTGCCCCGATCCCGAGGCCGATGTCTGGATCCGGACTTCGATGGGGGTGTCCTCGGAGTAGCCGGCCTCCGCCATCAGCTCGCGCGCGGTGTCGGGATCGTAGCGGATTTCGAACTCGGGGTCGCCCCACCAGGGATGGTCCGGCCCCACCGTGCCCTGCGGCACCCCCATGTGCCCGTCGAGCAGGATCGACAGCTCCTCGCGGTCGACACAGAGATTGGCCGCGCGGCGCACCTCGCGGTCGAGCCAGGGCGAGTCGTCTAGAAACGAGAACTGCCACGGCCACACATGGGGCTGCGGGTTCGAGTAGATCACGAAACCCTGCGATTCCATCTGCGCCATCGCATCGGGCGCCGGCGCCTCGATCCAGTCGACCTCGCCGCCGAGAAGTGCCGCGGTGCGGCTGTTGGCGTCGGGCATCGGGCGCAGCACGACGCGATCGATCTGTGGCGTGCGGTCCGCATCCCAGTACTCCGTGTTGGGGGCGAGTTCGAGCCGCTCGCGCGCGGTAAAGCCGGTCACACGGAAAGGCCCGGACCCCGAGGGATCGGCGGCGAATTCCGACCAGGCTTGCGCGGCGTCGCCGGTCTGGTCGTATTTGTCGTCCCAGTGCGCGGGTGAGGCCATGAACAGGTTGGTCAGGTTGATCGGCAGGAAGCTGTCGGGCTCGGAGGTGACGAGCGCGACGGTGTAGTCGTCGATGACTTCCGCCGAGCGCAGTGTGGGCATCCGCGAGGCCGTGACACCGACCTGGCTCGCGTCGAAGTGCTCGGCATCCTCGTCGAGGACCTTCTGCACGTTCCACAACACGTCCTGCGCGGTGAATTCCGAGCCGTCATGGAAGGTCACGCCTTCGCGCAGCTCGAAGATCCAGCGTGTCGCATCGTCGGGGTCCACCTCCCAGTTCGTGGCAAGCCCCGGGATCACCTCCGAGGGCTCGTCCTCGCTGGAAAGGTCCCACTGCGTCAGCGCGTCGTAGATCGGTATTCCGGTGAACCGGTTGCCCTCGAAGCCCTGGTCGGGCTGGCCGTGGGTGAGCGGTATGTCGGCCGCTGTCATTCAGATGCGAAGCACCGTTTCCGCCGCACTCGCGGCCATCGGTGCGCTCAGCGCCGTCGTGCCGGCGAGGATCGCGGCGGAGACGTGCGCCCTCCGGTGTCGTGTGTTCAGCATGTGAGCATCTCCCTGTGTCGTCCGGAATCCGGACCTGTTTTTTTCGTCTCGGCGCCGCGCGCGAGCGCAGAGCTGCGGCCCCGCCGGGCGACGCGACAGGACACCAAGGCCAGCACAGAGTTCCGGAGCGGTCCACGCGGAGCGGCCGGCGATCACGCTCCAGCACCGCGGCGCCAAAAACTCAGGCGCACAATGCTCAACCCGCCTGCAGATTGAACGCGGAAATGATGGCCGGCACGCGCTCCCGGGTCAGGAAAGTCGGCGGGCCGGCCGCCGGGACCGTCCGCAAATCGCGGGCGCAGGTCTGTCGGCTGATTCGCAGTGAACCGATGCGGTGGATACCGCCTGACGGACGACCCTTTCGAACGCATCAGCGCCCGCTCCCCCGGCGCATGCAGCTCATCAATGCGCCTCGTGCCAAAGGCACCCCCCTGCGTGACGGATATATCTGGCCGAGTTCGGGCTGCTGGCGCCGAAGGGTCCGGCGAGCCTGAAGGTCCTGGAGAAAACGCTGGAAGACGAGACCGGCAATCTGCCCGGCCCAGTCCGGAAGATGGGCCCGATCTACGTCGAGCGGATCGCGAGGCTGACGGAGGTGATCGAACGGCTGGCGGAGGAGCGCGAGGTGACTTCGAGAACCGATGCGCAGCTGCACCGGCACTGCACCATCCCCGGGATCGGCGCCGTCAACGCCGGCGCCGTCGCGGCGTTCGCACCGGATCTCGATACGTTCGACAGCGGGCGCAACTTGGCCGCGTCATGCTGAGCGCACGCCTTCGGCGTGACGCTTGGCTTGGGGCCCCGGCGAAGGTCCGCGGGCGGAAAGCCCAGGCTGGGCCTGTTGGCGCGCAAACCGAAGTTGGTTTCGGCCGTGGCGCTTGCCAACAAGATGGCGCGCAAGACATGGGCGATGACGACGAAACAGGAAAATTCCCGGATGGCGTGATATGACCCGGGAAAGGGCGCGGGCACGGCATGGCCGCAAGGCCGGGGTGAACGATCGACGGGGAGTAGGCGACACGGACTTCGAGGTTCAAGGTGGGAGATTCAGTCCCGGGGCGCGAGCGCTTGCAGCTCTCTGAACCGATGTGAACCCGGCCTTGCGAACAGCATACCGGCCCGTGGCGTCATCCAAGGCCACGCTCACAGGCCTGACACACGTCCGATCGAAGACCCTGCCGCCAAATCGAAGATCACGCTTGCCCAACAGGGGCAGCCACACATGCTGCGACGGCCACGCTCCCGCTGGTCCCGAAGGCCAGTGATGCACTGACATTCCAACTGGACTGCCCGGCTGGGGTCGATCAACCGAAAGCGGGGGGCTTCGCGGCCATGACGCTGGAAAGAGGATCAACGGGCACAAGCGTCACGCCATCGTCAACACGATCGGTCCGCTCTTTGGCCGCGTCGTCCATCGCGCCGACATCCGGGGCCGGGACGGTGCGCCTGACGTGCCCGCTTCGATCCGGCGGACGTGCCCGTGGCTCAGGCGCGCCCTCGCCGACGGTGGTTACGCAGGACCGAAACGACGCGGCGCGCGCGAGCCGGTCGGCGCATGGTCGATCCCGATCGTGACGCGTTGCGACAGCGCCAGTGGCTTTGAGGGTCTGCCGCGCCGATGGGTCTCGAGCGCAGCTTGGCCTGGCCGGGCCGATGGCGCAGACTGGCCGGGGACCGGGAAAAACCATCGCCGCCACCGCGGCATTGATCGACGCCTCCCATATCCACCCCACCATCCGGCGCCTCGGAAAATGTTGCATTGCCCGACCGAGTTTCGAGTCGGACTCTAAAGCTGGCAGCGGCGCCCGGCTCGATGCGCTGTTCGGGATCGGGGCGGGGGTGTTCAGGACATCACTGCGTGACCCTGCCGCTCGCGCCCTCGGTCCCGGCGGCGCGCGGATAGCCATCCGGGTTCCGGCGCTGCCAGTGCCAGGCGCTCTGGCACATGTCGCTGACGTTTCGCTCCGCCTGCCAGCCGAGGATCCGGGCTGCCTTCCCGGCAGCGGCATAGCAGGACGCCACGTCGCCGGGCCGTCGCGGCGCGATCACATGGGGGATGTCGCGGCCGCTCGCCCCGGAGAAAGCATGGATCATCTCCAGGACCGAGGTGCCCTGGCCGGTCCCGATATTGAAGGGTTCGCACCCGTTTGCGACCGGGCCGGCCGTCCATTGCAGCGCTGCAAGATGCGCCTCCGCGACGTCGCTGACATGAACATAGTCGCGTACCCCGGTGCCGTCGGCGGTGTCGTAATCGTCGCCATAGACCGTGAGCCTGGGGCGCCGTCCGATCGCGACCTGGGCGATATAGGGCAGCAGGTTGTCCGGCACGCCGGCCGGATCCTCGCCCATCAGCTCCGAGGCATGCGCGCCGACGGGATTGAAATAGCGCAAGAGCGCGATCGACCAGCGCGGGTCGCTGCGGGCGAGATCCTCGAGGATGCCCTCGACCTGCAGCTTTGTCCGGCCATAGGGGTTGGTGACCCGCAGAGGGTGATCCTCGTCGATCGGAAGATAGGCCGGCTCGCCATATACAGTCGCGCTCGAGGAGAAGACGAAGCATCGGCAGGCGCTCGGCTGCAGCGCCTTGAGCAGGGTGATGGTGCCGGCGACATTATTGTCGAAATACTCGAGGGGCCGGACAACCGACTCGCCGACGGCCTTCAGCGCGGCGAAGTGGATGACCGCCTCCGGCGCGAAGGCCGCGATCAATGCCTCCATCGCGGCCGCATCGCGTATATCGGCCAGGGTGAAGCCGCATTCGCGGCCCGTCAGCCGCTCGATGGCCGAATGGACGGCCATGCCGGCGCTGCCAAGATTGTCCACCACATGGACTTGGTGCCCGGCCGCGAGCACCTCCACGACAGTGTGGCTTCCGACATAGCCAAGCCCGCCGGTGATCAGGATGCGCATGCGTTTTCCCTCCCCCGGCAGCTCCGCGCCGGAGCGGGTATGTGTCTCGTACGCCGGGAGCTTCCCGAAAACCGGAGGCCATGGCCGGCAGGAACATTCAGCCGCCCCGATGATAGCCACAGATAATGTCGCTGCCGCGAATGTGGCCTCCCGCATCGCGGGGATGCCGGCATTCCGCCGCTCCTCGACAGCCTCAGTGTTGCGCACAACGGCCACAATTGCGTCAAGGCAAGATCGAAATGGCCTTTCGACATCGTCAATCCCGTTGCACGTAATGTCTTTGCGCTGTAAGATTACGCTGCTTGAGCAGGGTTTGTCGACAGGTTTTGCCCGATCCTGATCGGGGTGTTTTCAAAACGGGGCCTCCGTATATGGCCCCCCCGGTCTTTTAAGGTCACCGAGGTTCCACGGCATGTCGATGTTCCATGATCCCTCGGTCAGAACCATGCCGGATAGGGAGGGCGATGCATCGTCCATGGTGGCCGCGCGTTCCGGGGAGCAGCCTCTGGTGACCGTCCTCGTGGTCACCTACAATCATCATCACTACATCACCGCGGCCGTCGAGAGCGTCCTGACCCAGAGGACGCGCTTTCCCGTCGAGATCCTCATCAGCGAGGATGCCTCGACGGATGGAACCCGGGACATCGTCACCGGCTACGCTGAACGGTATCCGGAGCGGGTCCGCCTGTTGCTTTCGAAGCGCAATATCCGCTCGAACGAGGTGGTCGCGCGCGGGTTGCGCCAGGCGCGCGGGCGCTACGTGGCGCTGCTCGACGGGGATGATTTCTGGTGCGATCCAGACAAGCTTCAGCGCCAGGTCGATTTCCTGGAGAACAATCCCGCCTGCATGGCGGTGTTTCACAACGCGTGGATGACGGCCGGCGACGAGCCGGCCGGGGAACGCTGGACGCCGGGGGAAACGGCGCCGCGCATGAATCTGCAGACCCTGATGGAGGGCAACCCCTACGCCACCTGTGCCGGGATGCTGCGTGCCGACTGCGTGCGGGACGTCCCGCAGTGGTATGCCGGCTTCTTTCCGATCACCGACTGGCCGCTCTACGCACTTTGTGCGCTGCGTGGCGACCTGGCCTTCGTCGACGAGGTCGTGGGCGTGTACCGTCTGCACGAGGGCAGCGAATTCTCGAGCCAGCCCACCGCCGCCAAGCTCGCGGCGGTGGAGGGATTTTACCGCCGCCTCGCGAAATGCGCGCAGCCGCCGCTCGCAGATGCCGCGCGCGGCGGCTGTTCGCGCTATTTCTTCGACTGGACCGAGGCGTATCTGGCGCAGGGGGACCTCGCGCTCGCCCGTTCCTGCTTTCGCCGCAGCCTTCTCGGCGGCGGCATGGGCAGAACGGTGCCGCGCCGCGCCGCGCTGCGGATGGGCGCGAGGCTTCTGCGCCGCTCGATCGCGCGCCGATGACCGGCACGCTGCCCGCATCGCGCGATCCGATCGCGCCGCTGCCGCCGGGGCCGGAGCGCCCGCGCTGGTCGGTCATGATCCCGACCTATCGCTGCGCGCGGTATCTCGGCGCGACCCTCGAAAGCGTGCTGGCGCAGGATCCCGGCCCCGGGGTCATGCAGATCGAGGTGGTCGATGACGGCTCCGATGACGACACCGCGGCCGTGGTCCACGCTCTCGGCCGCGGCCGCGTCGGCTTCTTCGGGCAGCCGCGCAATGTCGGCCATATCGCCAATTTCCACACCTGCCTGACGCGGGCGCGCGGCGAGATCGTGCACCTGCTCCATGGCGACGACGTCGTCCGGCCCGGCTTCTACGCCGCCTTGCAGCGCGGCTTCGACGCCCATCCCGGGCTCGGCGCCGCTTTCTGCCGGCCGGTCTACGCCGATGCCGCGGGCAATGCGGTCGCGATGGTGCCCGAGGAGCAGCCGGAAGCCGGGCTCCTGCCCGATGCCCTGGCGCGTATCGCCACCGAGCAGCGGATCATGACGCCGTCGATCGCCGTGCGCCGCGCCGTCTATGAACGGCTCGGCGGTTTCGACCGGCGGCTGGCCTGCGCCGAGGACTGGGAGATGTGGGTCCGCATCGCGGCGCATTTCCCGATCTGGTACGAGCCGCGCCCGCTTGCCGTCTATCGCATGCACGAGGCCTCGAATGCCGGCCGGCACGTCGCCTCGGCGGCGGATGCCGCCTATAACCGGATGGCCATCGACATCTTCGCGCGCTACCTTCCGCCCGAGCGGGCACCGGCGATCACGCGCCGCGCGCGGCGCATCTATGCCGCAAGCGCGCTCGCCACCGCGCGCGACCTGCTGCGGGCGGGCAACACTGCCGGCTGCCTTGCGCAGCTGCGCGAAGCGCTCCGACTTGCCCCCTCCGCCCGCGTTCTGCGCGGTTGCGCGACCACCATCCTCGCGATCGGGAGACGCCATGTCACCGGACACTGAGCGACCCTGCGCCCGCGGCCCTGCGCTCGGCGTCGCGGTGATCGGCTGCGGGGCCGCCACCCGCCTGTATGCCGCGCCCGCGCTCGCCCAGCTCGAGGGCGAGGGGCTCGTTCAGGTAACGCGCCTTTTCGACCCGGCCCCGGATGCGGTCGCGGCCGTTCGCCCGCTGCTGGCCTCGGCGATGCCGGCGCCGAGCCTGGAGGCGGCGCTCGAGGGGGCGGATCTCGCCGTCATCGCGTCGCCGCCGGCGCTGCATGCCAGCCAGTGCGCCATCGCCCTGAAAAGCGGCCTGCATGTCTTTTGCGAGAAACCCCTCGCGCTCGCCGCCGCCGATGCGCAGGCGCTCATCTCGACGGCAGAGGCGTGCGGGCGCCTTCTGGCGGTGGGGCTGATCCGCCGCCACCTGCCCGCGGCCCGCGCCATCAAGGCCCTGCTCGCCGCCGGCACCCTCGGTACGCCGCGCTCGGTCTGCTGGTTCGAGGGCGGCCCCTTCGACTGGCCGGTGGCCGCCCCCGGCTATTTCAGCGCCGCGCAGTCGGGCGGCGGCATCCTGCAGGATATCGGCACCCATGCGCTCGATCTGCTGGCCTGGTGGCTCGGCCCGCCCCAGCTGCGCGACTATGCCGACGATGCGATGGGCGGCGTGGAGGCCAATGCCAGCCTCAGGCTCCGATGCGGCACGGCCGAGGTGCGGATGCGGCTAAGCCGCGACTGGGCCCGGCCGAACCGGGTCATCCTTCGCGGCGAGCGCGGCACGATCTGCTGGAGTGCGAACGAGCCGCTGAGCTTCGAGCTCGGCCTCGACGGGGCGCCGCCGGGGCTGGTGACGCTCGATGACGGGGCCGGGGGGACGACCGATTTCGTCTCGACCTATGCCGTGCAGATCGCGGATGCGATCGACGCGATCCGCTCGGGGCGCGCACCGGCGGTTCCGGCCGCCGCCGGCCGCGATGCCTGCGCCCTGATCGAGACCTGCTACCGCGAGCGCCGGCTGCTCGATATGGACTGGTTCTCGGCGCAGGAGCGCGCGCAGGCGGCGGCCCATGCGGGCGGGGCGCGATGAGGCCGGTCGTGGCGGTTCTCGGGGCGGGCGGCTTCATCGGCAACCGGCTTGTCGAGATGCTGCATCTGGGCGGCGGGCATGTGGTGCGCCCGGTGGTGCGGCGTCCGGAGGCGCTGGCGCTCGCGCTGCGCTTCGCGCTCGACGGCCGGGTCGCGGAGGCGCGTGACGAAGCCGCCCTGGCCGCGGCCTTTGCCGGGTGCAGCCATGTTGTCCATGCCGTGGCCGGCCCGCCCGAGGTCATCACCGGCTCCGTGGCGCCGGTCTACCGCGCCGCCGCCGCGGCCGGCGTCCGGCGCATCGTCTATCTGAGCAGCGCGTCGGTTCACGGCCAGTCGCCCGCGCCCGGCACCGACGAGACCAGCCCGCTCAGCAGCCGGCAGAAGCTGGCCTACAACAACGCCAAGGTCGCCGCCGAGCAGCGGCTGCAGCAGCTCCGGCAGGGCGGAGGTGTCGAGGTCGTGCGGCTGCGGCCGGGCATCGTGCACGGGCCGCGCTCGTACTGGACCGGCGGCTTCGCGGACGAGCTCCTCGCGGGCGAGGCCTACCTGGTCGGCGGCGGCACCGGGATCTGCAATTCCACCTATGTCGACAATCTCGTCCATGCCGTCCGCCTTGCCCTCGACGCGCCGCGCGCGGATGGTGAGGCCTATATCGTCGGCGACGCCGAAACCGTCACCTGGGCCGATCTCTGCGATCCCATCGCCCGCGCCCTGGGGTACAGCCGGGAGGCGCTGGCGGTCCCGGCGCCGGGCGAAATGCGCCGGATGCCGGCGGGGCTGGATTCCATGGCAGCCCTGCGCCGCGCCGCCGCGCTGCTGCCGCCGCGGCCGCGTCGGGCGTTGCGCGCGGCGCGCGCGGCCTGGCGCGCGCCGGCGACCCCGGCAGCGCCGCCGGGTGTGCCGCAGCCACTGGTCTCGCAGGAGAAGGCGGATCTGCATCTCTGCGCCGTCCGGCTTCCGATGGACAAGGCCCGCCGGGAGCTCGGCTACGCGCCGATCGTCGATTTCGAGACCGCCTGCCGCCATGCCCTCGCCTGGCTCGCCTTCGCCGGCTACCCGGTCCGGGACGGTGCCGGCGACCGCGGCCGGGACGCGGACCCATCCGAGCCACTCCAGAGGAAACCACAGCATGGCGGCTGAGACCCCCGGCGTCACGATCGTGATAAACACCTACAATCAGGCGCATTTTCTCGAACAGGCGCTCGAGAGCGTCGCAGCGCAGAGCGTCGCCGTCGACGAGGTCATCGTCGTCGATGACGGCTCGCACGACGCGCCGGAAAAGGTCGTGGAGCGCTTTGACGCGGCAAGGCTGATCCGGCAGCCGAACCAGGGGCTCGCCGCGGCCCGCAACACCGGCCTGCATGCCGCGCGCGGCACCTTCATCGGGTTTCTCGATGCCGATGACCGGTTGCTGGCGCGGATGGTGGAGGTGAATCTGGGCCAGTTCGAACGCAACCCGGACTGCGCCTTCGTCTATGGCGCCTATCTGTTCATCGATACCGACGGCCGGGTCATCGGCCAGCCGCCACTGTGCGCGCCGGGGCCCGACGCCTATGCCGGGTTTCTCTCGGGCAATCTCGTCGGCATGCACGGGACCGTCCTCTATCGACGGGAGATCCTGCTGGCGGAGGGCGGCTTCGATCCGTCGCTGCGGGCGGTGGAGGATCACGATGTCTATCTGCGGCTCGCGCACAAGCATCCCGTCGCTGCGCAGGATGAGCCGCTCGCCGCCTATCTTCGCCATGACGCCAATATGTCGAACGACATCCCCTTCATGCTGGACCGGGCGCTCGCCGTGCATGAGCGTCACCGAAAGACCGCCGGTTCCCGGCCGGACTGGCAGGAAGCCTTCCAGCTCGGGAAGCTGGAATGGCAAGGCCACTATGTCGGCCAGCAGGTGAATGCGCTCAAGCGGGCGCTGCGCCAGCGCACCAACCCGCTCGGGACGCTCGCCGGCACGCTGCGCGTCGCCCGGCGCGCGCCCCGCACGACGCTTCGCGCGCTCAAGCCGAAGTCGCGAAGCGGCGCACCCGCGGTCGGGCGCGTGCGCTTTGGCGATCTGCGGCGCACGACACCGATCACCCCCGACTTCGGCTATGGCCGCGGCAATCCCGTCGACCGCTACTATATCGAGGCTTTCCTGAAGACGAATGCCGCGGATATCCGCGGCCGGGTGCTGGAGATCGGCGACAGTGCCTATACGCGCCGGTTCGGCGGCGACCGGGTCACGCAGGTCGACGTGCTCAACCGCTATGCCGGGCATCCCGAGACCACCTTCGTGGGCGATCTCGGCGACGGCGCCGGCCTGCCGTCGGAGGCCTTCGACTGCATCGTGCTGACCCAGACGCTGCATTTGCTGTTCGACATGCAGGCGGCGGTCGCCACGCTCTGGCGCGTGCTGCGCCCCGGCGGGGTGCTGCTGGTGACCGTGCCCTGGATCAGCCAGATCGATCGCGGCGAATGGGGGGATGAGTGGATGTGGTCGATCTCGCCGAAGGCGCTCGAGCGGCTGCTCAACGGCCCGTTCCAGCCCGCGCAGACGACGGTTGACGCCTATGGCAACGTGCTGGCGGCCACGGCGTTCATCTACGGGCTGGCAGAGCACGAGCTGCAACCGGCCGAGCTCGACGTGCATGATCCCCGCTGCCCGGTGCTCGTTGCCGGGCGCGCCATCAGGGCCGCGCAGGCGTGAGGCGGCTGCGCGTCATCCGCCGCGCCGCGCGGCAGGTGCTGCGCGCCGGGCAGCCGATCGTGCTCATGTATCACCGGGTCGAGACGCTGGCGGCGGATCCCTGGCAGCTCGCGGTGACGCCCGAGCGCTTCGCGGACCAGATCGCGCTGCTCACCGCGGCGCGGCGGGTCGTGCCGCTCTCCTGGCTCGCCGGCGAACTCGCCGCCGGCCGCCTTCCGCGCCATGTCGCCGCCGTGACCTTCGATGACGGCTATGGCGACGTCTTTCACAATGCCCGGCCGATCCTCGAGGCCGCCGGCTGCCCCGCCACCGTGTTCATCACCACCGGCGCGCTCGGCTCGCGCGCGGGCTTCTGGTGGGATATCCTGAGCCGGATCCTGCTGCAGACGCCTGCGCTGCCCGAGCGGCTCGACTTCAGCCTCGACGGCACGCCCCGGCAGGTCCGCATCGGGGCAGACGGCGCGGACCGGATGGCGGCGCTCTTCGAGCTGCATGCGCTGCTGCGTCCGGCCGCGCCCGATGCGCGGGATGCGGCCCTGGCCGAGCTCGCCGCGGGCGCGGGCACCGATGCGGACCCGCGCGACCGCGACCTGACGATGACGCCCGATCAGATGGTCGCGATGGCGTCGAGCGGCCTGATCGAGATCGGGGCGCATACCGTCACGCACCCGCCGATGACCGCGCTCGGCCGCGATGCGCAGGAGCGCGAGGTTGCCGACAGCCGGCGGCGCTGCGAGGACCTTCTCGGCCACCCGGTCACCGGCTTTGCCTATCCCTACGGCGACCACGACGCGGCCTCGGTGGCGGCGGTGGCGCGGGCGGGGCTGACCCATGCCTGCAGCGTGGAGCCGCGCCCGGCGGGCCGGGGCACCGACCCCTTCGCCATCCCGCGCCTGCTCGCGGCCGACTGGGACGCGCGGGAGTTTCGCGCGCGGGTGCTGGCGCATGGCTGAGGGGGCGCCGCGCCCGCTGGTCTCGGCGATCATCGTCGTGCTCGACGGCGAGACCTATCTCGCCGAGGCGATCGACAGCATACTGGCGCAGACCCTGCGCGACTGGGAGCTGCTGATCGTCGATGACGGGTCGACGGACGGCACGGCGGCGATCGCCCGGGGCTACTGCGCCCGGCAGCCGGAGCGCATCCGCCTTCTGGCGCATCCGGATGGCGCCAATCTCGGCATCGCGGCCTCCCGCAACCTGGGGATCGCGGCGGCGCGGGGGCGCTACGTCGCGTTCCTGGATGCCGATGATGTCTGGCTTCCCGAGAAGCTGGCCGAGCAGGTGGCGATCCTCGAGGCCGATCCGGAGCTTGGCCTCGTCTATGGCCGCACCCTGATCTGGCACAGTTGGAAAACCGGCGTGGCGGGCGATGACCACTACTACGATCTCGGGGTCGAACCGGAGACGCGCCACGAGCCGCCGGCGCTGTTCGAGCTGTTGCTGGAGAACCGGGCGCAGACCCCGACCACCTGCAACGCGATGATGCGCGCCGACATCTTCGAGGCGGTCGGCCGTTTCGATCCGCGCGCGCGCGGCATGTTCGAGGATCTGAGCTTCTTCGGCAAGGCGCTGGCACTGGCGCCGGCCCATGTCTCGGGCCGGAGCTGGGCCAGATACCGCCAGCACGCGGCAAGCTGCACGGCCGTGTCGGCGTCGGCGCAGGGCGATGAACGCGCCCTGCTGACAGCACTCGGCCGGCTCGACCGCGCGCTTGCCCCCCATGCGCCGCCGCCGCGGGTGCGCCGGGCCCTGCGCCGCGCGCGCTTGCGGGCCCTGCGCGGACTGCTTCAATCCCGCCTCCGGCCGCTGCGCCTGAAATTGCGCGGCGCGGCGCGTCGGTTGCTGAGGCCCGGGCAATGACCCGGGTTTCGGTCATCACGCCGTTTCTGAACGCCGCGGCGCATCTCGCCGAGGCGATCGACAGCGTGCGCGCCCAGACCGAGACGGATTGGGAGCTCCTGCTGGTCGATGACGGCTCCACCGATGCCAGCGTGGCGATCGCGCAGGCCGCCGCGCAGGGGGATCCGCGCATCCGTCTGCTGCCTGCGCCGCGCGATGCGCCGCGCGGCGCGGCGGCGGCGCGCAATGCCGGGATCGCGGCCGCGTGCGGCGACTTCGTGGCCTTCCTCGACGCCGACGACCTCTTCGAGCCGCACATGCTCGCCACGACCCTCGCGGCGGCGGACGAGCACCCCGGTGCCGCGATGATCTTCGGGCCGACGCTGTGGTGGCATCCGGACGACAGCGGGCGCGACTGGCTCGAACCGACCGACGGGCGGGCCGGCCGGCTGCACCGTCCCCCGACGCTGCTGCGATCGCTGCTCCTGCTGCAGCACGGTCAGGTCCCCTGCATCTGCTCGGTTCTGGTGCACCGATCCGCCGTCGCGGCGCTCGGCGGCTTCGACGAACGCTTCCGGCTCTACGAAGATCAGACGCTGTGGGTGAAGCTGTTCCTCCACCACGACGTGTATGTCACGCCCGTCTGCCTGTCGCGGTACCGCCAGCACGCCGGGTCGGTCTCGGCCCGGGCGGCGGCGGAGGGCCAGTACGACCGCATGAGCGAGCACGCGGCGCGCGGCCCCTTCCTCGACTGGGTCGCGGAGTATCTGCGCGACGCGCCGCCTGATCGGCGTCTGGCGCGCGCGCTGCGCATGGCGCGCGCTGCCTACCAGGGCGACGACGGCATCCGCGGCCGTCTCGACAGGCTTGCGTTCCGGATCTCCTTGCGGGCCTGGCGGTCGCGGCGCCGATATGCGCGCCGGCTCGGGCGATTGACGGGTCGGTGGGGATGAGACACGGTGCCTTGCATTCGCGGACAGCGACGCGGGCGGAGCGCTTCGCCGAGCACGCAGGATGCCGTTTCCGCGGCGATGGCGGGTCCCTGGGCCCGGTCGGGTATTCAGTCAGGGTGCCGGGATGGCAACGAGGGCGCAAACTGCTTGAGCGAGCGACATGACGACATTCCGGATCGATGAAATCGCAACGGCGCGGCGCGTGCTTGATCTGGCCGGACGGCCCTACAGGTCCGCCTCCGTCGTGGTGTTCCTGGGCCTCGCCTCGGCTGTCTTCGAAGGGATCGGGCTTTCCTTTCTGATTCCGCTCGCGGCCTTCGCGACGGGGGCGCAGCCCGATATCTCGGTGCCGGTGATCGGGCCGCTGCTGGCCCATCTGGACGCCTGGATCGGCTTGACCGTCACCAATGTGGTCCTGCTCGTTACGGGTTTCTTCTTTCTCGGTATCGCCGTCGGGTATCTCAACATCGTCGTCTCCACGATCGTGACGATGAAGGTCGCCCACAGGCTCAGGATGCGGGTGTTCGAGACGACGCTGACACGGCCGATCGCGCTCATTGAGAGCGCCCCGTCCGGCAAGTTCTTCAACGATCTCGCCACGGAAACCTGGCAGGTCTGCGACGCGTTCTTCGTGCTGATCCGCTTCGTGATCCAGGCGATCACCTTCCTGGTCCTGCTCGCCTTTCTCGTCACGATCTCACCGTTCTACACGCTCATCCTTCTTTGCGTGACCGGCGCCATGGCAATCGTCGTGCATCTTGCCACCCGGCGGGTCCGCGGGCTCGGGGATGCCGCCGTCGCCGCGAATGAAGCCTTCATGGCCTATCTGTGGGATACCCTGGCCGGCCTTCGGGTCATCCGCGGCTTCGGGCGCGAGCCGCATGAGCGCGCGCGCTTCGATGAGCGTTCGTCGCAGATCAGCCATGTTTTCACGCGCCTGGAGATCCTGAACGGTGTCGTCGGCCCGATCACGCAGATCATGACCGTCGGCATGGTGGCCCTCATCCTGAGCGTCGCGGTCTTTCGCGGCGATTCCCTGAGCCTTCTGGTGGGCTTTCTGGCCATCGCCTACCGCATGCAGCCGCGCGTGACCGCCCTGCTCGGGGCACGCACGCAGCTGCGCAGTCTCGAGGCTTCGGTGCGCTCGATCGAGGAGGCGCTTGCCCTTCGAAAGCCCGTGATCGCGGCGCGGCGCGAATTCTCCGGCCTGCGCGACGGTATCGTTTTCGATCATGTTTGCGCGCGCTATCCGAAGGCGGACCGGCCGTCATTGCACGACGTCTCCTGCAGCTTTCCCTACGGCGAGGTCACCGCGGTCGCCGGGTATTCCGGGGCGGGCAAATCGACCCTCGCCGCGCTGCTGCTGCGGTTCCTGGAGCCGGAGAGCGGCCGCATTCTCGTCGATGGCGCCCCGCTGAGCGAGATTCGCCCGCAAGACTGGCATCGCCGGATCGCCTTCGTGGAACAGAACGCCTTTCTCTTCAACGCGAGCGTGCGTGACAATATCGGCTACAGCGATCCCGACGCCGATTTCGATGCCGTTCGAGAGGCCGCCCGACTGGCCCAGGCCGGGGACTTCATCGAGGAGTTGCCGCAAGGCTATGACACCCCGATCGGCGAGGACGGGATCCGGCTTTCGCAGGGGCAACAGCAACGCATCGCCCTGGCGCGTGCGCTCTTGCGCAAACCGGACGTTCTCATCCTGGACGAGGCCACGAATGCGCTCGACCGGCCCACCGAGGAAGCCCTGCGCACGGCCATCGAGAACGCCCGCCAGGGGCGGGTCGTCATCGTCATTGCGCATCGCCGCGAAACGATCGAGAATGCCGACCAGGTCATCGTGATCGATCGGGGCCGGGTCATCGAGGCCGGCACGCCGGACGAACTGGCCGGCGCCGGTGGCGTTTACTCGCGGCTTTACATCGACAAGATGTCCGCAGGCGAGTGAGGATCAGCAGACAAAGCCCGATTGCAGCCAGCCACCTCCCCGGCGGGGCGGCCGGGCGAGGGGCAGGACATGCAAGCGACGTGGCAGAGCCGGCAATCCTTGATGGAAGAGTGGTATCGGGAGCTGGTGACCAGGCCGGACGACGCCGTGGCGGCAATGCTCTACGAACTCCGCCCGCACGCCGCCTTCCTGCGCGGACTGCAGGGCCGCATCCTCGATGTCGGCGGCGGCGCCGGGCTTGCGTCGATGTTCCTGCCGCCGGAGGCGGACCTCTTCATCATCGACCCGAGCCGGATCTGGATGGACGAGCCCTGGCCGGGCATCCGGCGCCGGCTGGCGCCCGAGCGCGTGGAGCCGGGCTTCACCCTGGGTGTCGGTGAGGAACTCCCCTTCCGCGACGCGTCCTTCGATGCGGTGCTCTCCTTGTGGACCTTCAACCATGCGGCCGATCCCGCCCGCTGCATGGACGAGATCCACAGGGTGCTGAAGCCGGGCGGCAAGGTGCTCCTCGTTCTGGAGGACATGGAGCCGAGCTGGCCGGACATCCTGCGCCTGGCGCTTCAGGAGGTGAACGAGGCGCGCGGCAGACCTCCCCGGGCACCGTTGTACTGGCATCAGGAAAACCTCGAAACGGCGAAGACCGGCGCCATACACAAGCTTCTGGGCCGGAAATGGCCGCTGCAGGACGACCATCTGCCCATCGCGCGCCGGGATCTCGAAAGCTGGATCGACGGGAAGTTCCGGATCGTGCGGCGGGACTGGATCGGCGGCTTCCTGAGCTACGAGTTGAGCAGAACCTGATACCGTGGCTCCGCCCCGCAAATTCGGGGGCGGGCCGCCACATGATCTTGCGCTGTACCGCCGCGGGATGCTGTGCAAAAATGGCTTCAAATGAAATCGAGGCTACCAGAATATTGAATCCGTGCTACTCTTTGGATCTGTCAGGGTGGTGGCACGACGGGGACGTGACGGGAGGAGAGCATGGCGACAGGCGGGGTATCCGGAGCGCGGCTCGACGGTTCCTATGACGGGTGCGCCCGAGGAGGCGGATCTGTGGTTTCTGCCGCCGCCGGAGGCGGATCTCTCCATCATCGCCGGGGACTTTGAAGAGCCAGGTACCGCGGCTGTGCGACGAATGAGCCGTGGTGCGCCATTGATGGGGTGGATCGCTCCCGCTCCCGACATCGAGATGTGCCATATTGGGTGCCGTTACACAGACCCTTCGAGGGAGCCATCCGCCCCATCAATGGCGACCTCGTGGCTCACTGCTGGCGCAGAATGACGAATGGGCCGTCTCGCTCCGCTGGTTGCCGGTGGAAATCTGTCCGCCATATGCACCGATCGGGGTGCGGCGGTCGCGATTGCCGCTTCATTGTTGATGTGGCGCCTGATCGCGGATAAAGCGCGCAGCCATCAATAAATCTGTTCTTTTACCGATACTTACGGTGTTTCATGGTGGCCGCTGTGGGACTCGAACCCACACGCCCGAAGGCATCCGATTTTGAGTCGGGTCTGTCTACCAGTTCCAGCAAGCGGCCACCCTTTTCTTTTATCCATCCGCCCGGCCGCCCTCAAGGGGCGCTCTGCATCCGCTTGCACCTGCGGGAGGATGCGGTTTTGATGCGCGCGTTTGCGGGACGGGATGTTCGGATGCTGCGCGGGCTCTACGACTGGACGATTTCGCTCGCGCGCTCGCGGCATGCGCTCTGGGCGCTGGCTTTCGTCGCCTTCATCGAAAGCTCGGTGTTTCCGATCCCGCCCGACGTGCTGATGATCGCGATGATCATCGCGCGGCCGAGCCGCGCCTTCCTGATCGCCGCGGTGGCGATGGTGTCCTCGGTCGCCGGCGGGATGCTCGGGTATCTGATCGGCTACGGACTGTTCGATACGGTCGGGCGGCCGGTGCTTCTCTTCTACGGCAAGGAGGAGTATTTCGCCGAGTTTCAGACCCGCTACGCGGAATGGGGCGCCTGGGCGGTCCTGATCGCGGGGGTCACGCCGTTTCCGTACAAGGTCATCACGATCCTGTCGGGGGCGGCGCAGCTTTCGCTGCCGGTGTTCATCGTCGCGAGCATCCTGGCGCGGGGGCTGCGGTTTTTCGTCGTGGCGGCGCTGTTGTGGAAGTTCGGCGCGCCGATCCGGGACTTCATCGAGAAGCGGCTCGGGCTTATGTTCACCCTGCTGATGATCGGAATCGTCGGGGGCTTCATCCTCGTGAGGTATCTGTGACGCGCGGATTGGTGATTGCACTCGCGGCGGCGGGCTCGCTCGGGCTGTTGCTCGGGGCGTTCGCATTCCAGCATATCGGCGGCATGGCGCCCTGCCCGCTGTGCATCTGGCAGCGCTGGCCGCATGTGGCGGCGATGGCGGCGGCGATCGGCGCATGGGTGATGCCGGCGATTGTCTGGCCACTCGCGGGCGCGGGGGCGATGCTCGTCTCGGCGGGTCTCGGCGGCTATCACACCGGAATCGAGCGCGGCTGGTGGGCGGGGCCGGACTCCTGCGCCGGCGGCGGCAGTCTCAGCGGGCTGAGCGGTTCGGAGCTTCTGGGCATGGACGGGCCGTCGGGCGTGGTGCTGTGCGACGAGGTGGTCTGGGAGATGCTGGGGCTGTCGATGGCGTCGTGGAACGCCGTCGCCTCGCTGGGGCTGGCCGCGCTCTGGCTGGCGGCGCTTTCCCGGATCGGTCAGCGGGGTGCGCCGTAAAGCTGTTTCGCCCGCTTTTCAAAGGCATAAACGATTCTCTGCATGGCCTGATTGAAGACCGCGCCGATCACCCTGCGCAGCATCGCGTTGCGAAACTCGAAATCGACCGAGAACGCCACCTCGCAGCCGCCCTCGGGCAGGTCGCGAAACTCCCAACGCGCCTGCATGTGCTCGAAGGGGCCGTCGATGTATTCGGTGTCGATGCGCAGCTTGTCCGGCCACAGGGTGACGCGGCTGCCGAAGCTTTCGCGAAACACCTTGAAGGAGATCACCAGGTCCGCCTCCATCGTCTCGCCCTGCTCGAAGGGCACCCGCTTGCGAATCCGCGCTGCGGCCGTCCAAGGCAGGAATTCCGGGTAGCGCTCAACGTCGGCGACGAGGTCGTACATCTGCTGCGCGGAGTATGGCAGCTTGCGTTTTTCCGAATGGGTCGTCATGAAACGGCCTGTCCTGTCCTGTCCGGCTGCGCCGCTTTTCACGGACGCGGCGCGCGAAATCAAGAGGCGCCCATGCCCGAAACCCCTTATGTCATCGACGAGATGATCTCGGCGAAGTCGATCGCGGCGCGTGTCGAGTCGCTCGCGCGCGAGATCTCGGCGCATTTTCACGACACCGAAAAGCTCGTGGTGGTCGGACTGCTGCGCGGGTCCTTCGTGTTCATCGCGGATCTGGTGCGCGAACTCGACCTGCCCGTCGAGGTCGATTTCCTTGAGGCGTCGTCCTATGGCAGCGGCATGAAGAGCACGCGCGAGGTGCGCATCCTGAAGGATCTGAGCGGCGCTGTCGGCGGGCATGACGTGCTCGTGGTGGAGGATATCGTCGATACCGGCTTCACCCTGCATCACGTCATCAACCTGCTGCGGTCGCGCGGACCGCGGCGCCTTGAATCCTGCGCCCTCCTCGACAAGCCGTCGCGTCGCGAGGTCGACATCCGCGCGACCTGGACGGGTTTCGAGATCCCGGACGAATTCGTCGTCGGCTACGGGATCGATTACGCTCAGTACAATCGCAACCTGCCGCATATTGGCAAGGTGCGCTTCACGGCCTGATGAGTATCCGCTGGCTCCTGCGGGCGTATCGCTGGGTGCGCAATCCGCCGTCGCCGCTCAAGATGAAGGTGGTGCTCGGGGTGATCGGTGTCGCGCTTTTGATCGGTGCGATCGAGCACTGGATCGGCTGGCCGGAGTGGCTCACCCCCTCGAACGAATTCCGCGGCCGCTGGCCACGCTGAGCGAAACCCGGCGCGGGGCGGCGGCGATGCGGTCTTTGGCGTTTGCGTCGCGGTTGCCGCATGCTACGCTCCGGCGATAGAAAACAGGGAGACTCGTAATGAAATTCGCACGTATCGCCGCCGCCGCACTCGCTTTTTCCGCACTCGGCGCGGGGGCTGCGGCCGCGAGCGAGATCGAGGCCGCCGTCGAGGCCCGGCAGGGCCAGTTCAAGCTGTTCTCCTTCAATATCGGCCCGCTCGTGGAAATGGCGCAGGGTGATATCGAATACGATGCCGACATGGCCGCCACCGCTGCGGAGAACCTCGCCAAGGTCACCACGCTGCAGCAGGACCGGCTCTGGCCCGAGGGGTCCGACAACGAGAGCATTGACGACACCCGCGCGCTGCCCGCGATCTGGGAGGATCTCGGCGACTTTGCCGACAAGCACGCCGCGCTCGGCGAGGCGACGGCCGAGCTCGAGATGGTCGCCGGCGACGGACTCGACGCGCTGCGTGGGGCGATCGGCGCGGTCGGCAACGCCTGCAGCGCCTGCCACGACGAGTATCGCGCGGAACAGTGAGCATCGGGGCGTCGCGGGATGCGCCGGGTGGCGATTTCTGGCGTGCTGGTCATCGGGCTCGCCGCGGCGGGCTATTGGGGGCTGAGCGCGCCCGCCCCTCTGCCTGCCGGGGCGCTCGACGGGATCGAGGGCGATGCGGAGCGCGGCGAGGCGGTCTTCTGGGCCGCCGGCTGCGCGTCCTGTCACGCCGATGGCGAAGCCGAGGATGACGAGCGGCTCGTTCTGTCCGGGGGGCAGCGCTTTGAGTCCGACTTCGGCACCTTCGTCGCGCCCAACATCTCGCCCGATCCCGAGCACGGAATCGGCGGCTGGAGCACCGAGGACTTCGCCAATGCGATGCTGCGCGGGGTCGCGCCGGACGGCGCGCATTACTTCCCCGCCTTCCCTTATACCAGCTACGCCAAGGCCGATCCCGAGGATGCCGTCCATCTCAAGGCATTCATGGACACGCTGCCCGAATCGGATCGCGCGAACGAGTCGAACGAGGTCGCCTTCCCGTTCAACATCCGCCGCAATATCGGGATCTGGAAGCGGCTGTATCTCGATACCGGCTGGGTGATCGCGGATGATCTGGGCGAGGAGGCCGAGCGGGGGCGCTACCTTTCGGAGGCGCTCGCGCATTGCGCGCAATGCCACACGCCGCGCGGCGCGCTCGGCGGGCTCGACACGCGGCGCTGGATGGCCGGCGCGGAGGATCCGTCCGGCGACGACAGGATACCGGGGATCACTCCGGCGCAGCTTGACTGGAGCGAGCGCGAGATCGCCAGCTACCTCGAAATGGGCTTCACGCCGGATTTCGACACCGCCGGCGGCACCATGCGCGCCGTGGTCAAGAGCCTCGCCGAACTCGACGAGGCCGACCGCGCCGCGATCGCCGCCTATGTCAAGGCGCTGCCCGAAGCCGAGTGATCAGCGCCGGCCGAGCCGCCGCTCGCGCTCCGCGCGCAGCTTCTCGAAATCCTCGCCGGCGTGATAGCTTGACCGCGTCAGAGGCGTCGCCGACACCATCAGGAAGCCCTTGCCCCAGGCCGACTGTTCGTAGGCGCGAAATTCCTCGGGCGGCACGAAGCGGTGCACGGCGTGGTGCTTGGCGGTGGGTTGCAGGTACTGACCGATGGTCAGGAAGTCGATATCGGCCGACCGCATGTCGTCCATCACCTGCAGCACGCTCTGCCTGTCCTCGCCGAGCCCGACCATGATCCCCGACTTCGTGAACATCCCCGGATCGAGTTCCTTCACGCGCTGCAGGAGCCGAAGCGAGTGGAAATAGCGCGCGCCGGGGCGCACCTCGGGATAGAGGCCCGGCACCGTCTCGAGATTGTGGTTGAACACGTCGGGGCGCGACTCGACGACCGTTTCGAGCGCCGAGTCGGGACATTTCAGGAAATCCGGGGTGAGGATCTCGATCGTGGTGTCCGGGCTGCGGTGACGGATCGCGCGGATCGTCTGGGCGAAATGCTCCGCGCCGCCATCCGCGAGATCGTCGCGGTCCACCGAGGTGATCACGACATGATTGAGCCCGAGCTTTTCGACGGCATAGGCCACGCGCCCCGGCTCGAAGGCGTCGAGCGCCTCGGGCCGCCCGGTGGCGATGTTGCAGAAGGTGCAGCCGCGGGTGCAGATCTCGCCCATGATCATCATCGTGGCGTGGCCCTTGGACCAGCACTCGCCGACATTGGGACAGCCCGCCTCCTCGCAGACCGTCACCAGCTTGTTCTCGCGGATGATCTCGCGGGTGTTCTTGTAACCTTGCGATACCGGCGCCTTGACGCGGATCCAGTCGGGCTTGCGCAGGATCTCGGTGTCGGGGCGGTGCGCCTTTTCGGGGTGGCGCTCGGCGGGAATGGTCAGGTCGCGGGGTGCCATGTCAGCGGGCCTTTCGTTGCATACGCTCACACATAATCCGGATTCGCGCCGGTGTCCAAAGGCACGGGCGCGGCGATTTCGCGGGCATGGGCAATGAGCGTCCCGCCCGCCGCCCGCAGCACCTCGGCGAGTTCCGTGAACCAGCCCTCCTCGGCCGTCGTTGCGCGGCGCACGAGGGCGATCTCGCGCGTCGGCTCGGGCTGCGCGAAGCGGGTCACCGCCAGTTCGGGCGCCGCCGCGCGCTCGGTTCGCAGGGAAATCTCGGGTAGAAGCGTGAGCCCGAAACCCTGCGCCACGAGCCCGCAAAGTGTCGCCAGCGACGCCGCCCCGAGATCCACCCGCGCCTCGCGGCGATCGAACGCACAGACCTCGAGCGCCTGATCGGCCAGGCAGTGCCCCTCATCGAGCAACAGAAGCTGCTCGGGCTCGATCATCACCGGCGCGGGCGGCCCCTGCCCCGTCATCGCCGCAAGCCGCGCCGCCGTTCCGGCCAGCACGAAACGATCCTCGAAGAGCGGCGAGCTCACGCGCTGCGGCGCCGAAGCCGGCGTCGCGATCACGGCCGCGTCGATTTGTCCGCCATCGAGCGCATCGAGCAGCTGATGCGTGCGTGCCTCGCGCACCCGCAGATCCCTGGCGGCGCCTCCGCGGCGCAAGCGCGCCAGCGCTTCCGGCAGCAGATAGGGCGCGACCGTCGGGATCACTCCGAGATTGAGCCGTCCCTGCAAGCCGCGCCGCTGCACCGACGTCTCGATCTCGCGCGTCTCGGCGAGGATGCGCTGCGCCCGCTCGACGAGGTCGCGCCCCGCCCGGGTCAGCCGCACATCACGCGGCCGCCGCTCGATGAGCGGGGTGCCCAGCATCGCCTCGAGTTCGCGGATCTGCATCGACAGCGCCGGCTGGCTGACATGGACCAGCGCCGCCGCGCGGCCGAAATTGAGCGTCTCCGAGAGCGCGACGAAGTAGCGCAGCTGCTTGAGCGTGATAGCCATAAGACGTTCTTGCCAAAACCCGGCTCGATTACACCTTTCGCTTATCGCATGACACGGGCCCCGTCCAGCGCCGACGCCATCAGCCGATCATCGGAGCCCGCCCGCCGTCGCGTGCGTCGTAATGCCGCCGCAGCCGCTGCAGCGCTATGCGCAGCACGATCTTGCCCGAGCGCGCCGACCAGCCCATGCTCTTCTCGGTGGTCTCCAATCCCTCGAGATAGCAGCAGCACCGCAGCGCCACGTCGCCAAGGCCCGGCCCCAGATCCGTGAGCGCGGCCTGCACGCGATCGCGCGCGGCGCGTGGCCCCTCGGCCGGACCGCCGCCGGAGCCGAAGCCACCCCGGTCCCCCGAGGTCAGGAACCGGTCCCAGTTCTGCGCGACGCGCGGCCCCATCTGCGCGATCTCGAAATCCTCGCGCAACCGCTCGGCGGCGCTGACGAGTTCGGGCTTGAGAAACGGCGTGCCGTCGCGGTCCTTGCGCCGCGACAGCGCGGCCACGGGCGACTCGGCGAGATTGTAGCGCGGCCCGGTGCCCCCGTCGGGCGCGTCATGGAGCCGGTGCTGCTCGGCGAAGGGGTCCGACTCGGGGGCGGACTGGCTCTGCGTCGCGATGAGGCGCTTGAGCGTGGCGCGACCCACCGAGGTCAGGACGTAGGTCGAGACACGTCCCTGGCGCTCGCAGGTGATCCAGTCCTTGAGCGCGAAGGCCCGCGCCACGCCGCGATCGAGCACGGCGATGCGGACCGGCTGCGGCCCCTCGCCATGCTTGAGAACGGCGGCCTGCGCCATGTCGGCGCTGATCACGAGGACCGCGCCGGCCTCGGCGAGCCGTCGCAGGACGCGGCGCGCCTCACTGGCGATCAGGGTTTCGTCGGTGGCGATGTCGTGGTGTCGGGCGGAAACCGTCATTCGCAGATCATCCTCGCAATGGGGAGATGGACGCTCAGCGACCTCGCGCCGGCCAAGCGCGGCCAGCGCCTCGTCGAAAAGCGGGTCGTCCCGACGGCCTTCGAACCGGCGAACATGGCGCAGAACGGTCGAGGCGTGGCAGCCTTCGCGACGCGCGAGCGCGCGCAGCGAGAGCCCCTCCTCGGTATGCGACAGATAAAGCCGCACCCCTTCGGGCAACCAATCCGGCAACCGCCGCGCCGTGCGTGTCTCTGCCCCCATCGCCCTTCGCATCCTTTTGCAGTTGCGCCCTGCGCCTCGGTCGGCAGATACAACCTAAGGTTGTATTAGTTACCAGTTCGTTAAAACCGTCGGTTTTCAGATAATTGTTGCAAAAACCTAAACTGAATTGAAACCACCGCGCGCTGCACACGCCGCAGCCGCAACACCCGCTCAGGTTGAGTCATGATCGCGGCAGACATATCGGAGGATTCGAATGACCGACCTGAACGCCGCGCTCGACGCCCTGACCCGCCCGCGCCTGATCGTGTCCGCGGCGCGCTTCGGCCTTGCGGATTACAATCGCGAGCGCAGCCTCGCCCGCTTGCTGCGCGAAACGGTCGCGCCCGGTCCGCAGATCGCGCTCGAGCGATTGTTGCAGATGGAGGCGTGCATCGAACAATCGTGTTGCGCCGGAACGGCCGATTACAGCGCGGCGCGCCATGTCGAGGTGATGATCGCGCTGATGGGCGAGGCGCGGCTGTACCGCCGCGCCGCGCGGCCCGAACCGGTCGCGATTGCCACCGAATGACTCAGGCGAAGGCGTCGGGCGCGGCCGCCTTGCGCGCGGCCACGAACTCGCACAGCGCCTCCTGCACGCCGGGGTCGAGCGCGGGCTTCTGATAGTCGGCGAGCATCTTCGTCACGCGCTCGGCCGCGAGCGCCTGGGTGTCGCGCGCGCCGGCCTCGTCCCAGGTCTCGAAGGGCTTGTAATCAAGCAGATCGCTGCGCCAGAAGGCATCCTTGAAATTCGCATGGGTGTGCGCGCAACCGAGATAATGCCCCCCCGGCCCAACCTCGCGCAGCGCGTCCATCGCCTGGCCGTTCGCGCTCATGTCGACACCGCGCGCGAGATGGTGCAGCGGGCCGAGCTGATCGGCGTCCATCACGAATTTCTCCAGGCTCGCCACGAGTCCGCCCTCCAGCCAGCCGCAGGAATGGAGCATGAAATTGACGCCAGAAAGCAGCCCCGCATTCAGGCTGTTGGCGCTTTCATAGGCGGCCTGCGCATCCGGCAGCTTGGACCCGTTGAACGCCCCGCCCGACCGGTAGGGCAGCCCCATCCGCCGCGCGAGCTGCCCCGCGCCATAGGTGATATGCGCCGCTTCGGGCGTGCCGAATGTCGGCGCGCCCGAATTCATGTCGATCGATGCGACGAAGGCGCCGAAGATCACCGGCGCGCCGGGGCGGATGAGCTGCGCATAGGCGACCCCGGCCATCACTTCCGCGAGCACCTGCGTAAGCGTGCCCGACACCGTCACCGGCGCCATCGCGCCGCCGACGATGAAGGGGGAGATGATGCAGGCCTGCCCGGCGGCGGCATAGACCTCGAGCGCCCCCATCATCGTCGCATCAAAGGTCAGCGGTGAGTTCACATTGACAAGCGATGTCAGCACGGCGTTGCGCGCCACGAAGTCCTCGCCGAACAGGATCTCGCACATCGCCACCGAATCGCGCGCGCGCTCGGGCTCGGTCACCGAGCCCATGAACGGCTTGTCCGACAGCGTCATATGCGCGAGCAACATGTCGAGATGGCGCTTGTTGACCGGCACGTCGGTGGGCTCGCATACGGTACCGCCGGAATGGTGCAGCCATTTCGACATGTAGCCGAGCTTCACGAGCTTGTGGAAATCCGCGAGCGTGGCATAGCGGCGGCCATGCGCGAGATCGCGGATGAAGGGCGGGCCATAGACCGGCGCGCAGACCATGTTGCGCCCCCCGATCTCGACACTGCGCGCGGGGTTGCGCGCGTGCTGGGTGAATTGTGCCGGGGCGCTTGCGGCAAGGCTGCGCGCAAGGCCGCGCGGCAGCCGCACGCGCTCGCCGCGCACATCCGCGCCGGCGGCGCGCCACCGCTCCAGCGCGGCGGGGTTCTCGACAAAGGCGACACCGATCTCCTCGAGCAGGGTCTCGGCGTTGTGCTCGATGATCTCGAGCGCCTCGCTGTCGAGCACCTCGAAATTCGGGATCCGGCGCTCGATGAACCCGGCGGTTTCGACGCTGACCGCGGTGCGCTCCGCGCGCCGCGCCGCGCCACCGCCGCCGCGCCGCCCCTTGGTTGCCGCATCGCTCATCTCGCGCCCTCCATGGCTGGGTCAGGGCGAGTGATAACGTCTGTGCGCGTTGCGCGGTGCCCGATTTGCGCCATTTCCGGGCGCAAACCGACATCAAGGCGCCCTGCCCTTGCGCGACGGAGCGGCGCGGCCTAAAGCGCGACGCATGACCCAAGCCCATGACCGCCTGCTCATCATCGATTTCGGCAGCCAGGTGACGCAGCTCATCGCCCGCCGGCTGCGCGAGCTCAGCGTGTATTGCGAAATCCACCCCTTTCAGAAGGTCGATGACGCGCTCATCGACGCGCTTGCCCCAAAGGCGATCATCCTGTCGGGCGGTCCGGCGAGCGTCACCGCCAAGGACAGCCCCCGCGCCCCGCAGCGTGTCTTCGGGCTGGGCGTGCCGGTGCTCGGGATCTGCTACGGCCAGCAGGTCATGGTCGAACAGCTCGGCGGCGCGGTGGAGTCGGGCCATCACCGCGAATTCGGCCGCGCCTGGATCGAGCCGGTCCCCGCACGCGAGGACGCGCATATCTTCACCGGGCTGTTCGCCGCCGGGCGCGAGGAAGTCTGGATGAGCCACGGCGACCGGGTGACCGCCCTGCCCCCCGGCTTCGAGGTCTATGGCCGCTCCGCCGGCGCGCCCTGCGCGATCATCGCCGATCCGGCGCGCAACTTCTTCGCGGTCCAGTTCCACCCGGAGGTCCACCACACCCCGAACGGCCGCGTCCTGCTGGCCAATTTCACCCGGCTCGCGGGGTTCAGGGGTGACTGGACGATGGGCGTATATCGCGCCGAGGCAATTGAAAAAATCCGTGCCCAGGTCGGCGACGGCAAGGTGATCTGCGGGCTGTCGGGCGGGGTGGACAGCTCGGTTGCGGCGATGCTCCTGCACGAGGCGATCGGCGACCGGCTCACTTGCGTGTTCGTCGATCACGGATTGCTGCGCGCGGGCGAGGCCGAGGAGGTCGTGGGGATGTTTCGCGATCACTACAACATCCCGCTCATCCACGCGGACGAATCCGAGCGCTTCCTCGGCGCGCTCGAAGGAGTCTCGGACCCGGAGGAGAAGCGCAAGACGATCGGCCGGCTCTTCATCGAGGTGTTCGACCATCACGCGCGCGAGGTGGGCGACGCGCGGTTTCTCGCGCAGGGTACGCTCTATCCCGACGTGATCGAGAGCGTGAGCGCCGCGGGCGGCCCTTCTGTCACGATCAAGAGCCACCACAATGTCGGCGGCCTGCCCGAGAAGATGGGCCTCGCCCTGGTGGAGCCGCTGCGCGAGCTCTTCAAGGACGAGGTCCGCGTATTGGGGCGCGAACTCGGCCTGCCGGCGCATTTCATCGGCCGACATCCCTTCCCGGGGCCGGGCCTCGCGATCCGCTGCCCCGGCGCGATTACTCGCGACAAGCTCGAGATCCTGCGCAAGGCCGACGCCATCTTTATCGACCAGATCCGCCGCCACGGCCTTTATGACGAGATCTGGCAGGCCTTCGTGGCGATCCTGCCGGTACGCACCGTCGGCGTGATGGGCGACGGGCGCAGCTATGATTACGCCTGCGCGCTGCGCGCGGTGACCTCCGTGGACGGGATGACGGCCGACTATTACCCGTTCTCGCACGACTTTCTCGGCGAGACCGCGACGCGGATCGTCGGCGAAGTGGACGGCATCAACCGCGTCACCTATGACGTGACCTCCAAGCCTCCGGGGACGATCGAATGGGAATGACGGAAACGGTCCGCATCACGGGGCGGCTGATCTGCCCGCCGGAGGACATTGAGGCGGTGCGCGCCGGGCTCGTCGAGCATATCAGGCTCAGCCGCGCGGAACCCGGCTGCGTCTCCTTCGAGATCACCGAAGACCCCCACGCGCCGGGGCTGTTCCATGTCGCGGAAGTCTTCCGCGACGCGGCCGCGTTCGAGGCCCATCGCGCCCGCGCCGCATCGTCCGACTGGGCAGCAGTATCGCGCAATGTCGCGCGCGACCTCAACGGCGTGCCATAACGGCGCGGGGCGGCTGGACTTTCTGGCTCCTGCGCGGCAAGACCGCGCCGGGTAACGGGAGGGGCGCGTGGCGGATCAGGATCAGCCGATCAAGGCGGCTCTGTGGATGCTGGGCGCGATCGCCTCCTTCAGCCTGATGGCGGTGGCCGGCCGTGCGGTTCAGGTCGAGCTCAACACCTTTCAGCTCATGGCCTGGCGCTCGGCGGTCGGACTCGTGATCGTCGTGGCGCTGCTGGCGCGCTCGCCGCTGGGCGCCGCGCAGATCCGGACCCGCAAGCCCTGGCTCCATGTGCTGCGCAACATCTTTCACTTCGCGGGGCAGAATTTCTGGTTCTTCGCGCTGACGATGATTCCGCTGTCGCAGCTGGTGGCGCTCGAATTCACCAATCCGATCTGGGTCGCGCTTCTCGCGCCGATGCTGCTCGGCGAGCGGCTCACGCGCCGGCGCGTCGCGGCAATCGCGCTGGGCTTCGCGGGGATGCTCATCGTGGCCCAGCCCGGCGCCGCGCCGCTCAATATCGGCCATGCGGCAGCGCTGCTCGCGGCGATCGGCTTCGCGCTCAACACCCTCTACACCAAGAGCATCATGGGCCATGATACGGTGCTGCGCGTGCTGTTCTGGATGACGCTGAGCCAGACGGTGATGGGGCTGGCGCTCGGGTTGCCCGGGGGGTTTCCCTGGCCGTCGCCGGGGCTCTGGCCCTGGATCGTCGCGGTCGGGGTGACCGGGCTGACGGCGCATCTGGCGCTGACCACGGCGCTGAGCTATGCGCCCGCGGCCGTGGTCGCGCCGATGGAGTTCCTGCGCCTGCCGGTGCTGACCGTGCTCGGCGCGCTCGTCTATGGCGAGCCGGTGATGTTCGCGGTGTTCCTTGGCGGCGCGGTGATCTTCGCGGGCAACCTGCTCAACGTGATCGGCCCGCGCCGCTGAGGCTGTTGCAGCACTACGACACCAGCGTGTCGTTTGCAACCGGCGCTTGCAGCGCGGCGTCGCGATGGGGCCTTCTGTCTCGACAAGCCTGAGGAGGAACCATGCACCGCATCGCACTCGCCGCCGCGCTGCTCGGGCTGAGCGGCACGGCCGCGTTCGGCGCCGGGGTCGAACGCTCGCCCCAATCCGTCGGGATCCTGTTCGAGGATGGGAATTACGGCGAGGTGACTTTCGGCCTCCTGCGCCCCGACGTCACCGGCACGGACCCGGCCGGCACCCGATCCGGCGACATGGCCTCGAGCTTCACCACCGCGACGGTGGGCTTCAAGCTCGATGTCAACGACCGCTTCGACGCCGCGCTCATCATCGACGAGCCGATCGGCGCCAATACGGCCTACCCCTTCGGCACGGGCTATCCTCTCGAGGGCACGAGAGCCGAACTCGACAGCGTTGGCGTCACCGGCATCCTGCAATACCGCTTCGACGATCGGATCAGCGTGCATGGCGGGGTGCGCAGCGTGCGCACCAGCGGCGGGGTGCGCAACCTGCTCGGAAGCTACGATCTCGACACCAGCCGCGAGACGGATCTCGGCTTCCTCCTCGGAGCGGGCTACGAAATTCCCGAGATCGCGCTGCGCGTGTCGCTGACCTACAATTCCGAGATCACGCACGATTTCACCGCGACCGAGACGCTTGGCGGAATGCCGCAACCGCAGAGCAGCTTCTCCACCACGATACCGCAATCGGTCAACCTGGAGTTCCAGTCGGGCATCGCCGAAGACACCCTGCTCTTCGGCTCGGTGCGCTGGGTCGACTGGGCGGCCTTCGACATCACGCCGGACGCCTACACGACGATCGCCGATCCCGGCAACGCGCTCGTCGATTTCGCCGGCAGCGCGACGACGCTCAATCTCGGCCTCGGCCGCCAGCTCAACGACAACTGGGCCCTCGCCGGGGCGGTGCATTACGATACCGGCACGGGCGGGGAAGCAGGCAACCTGCAGCCGGTGGACGGCACGCGCGGGGCCTCCGTCTCGGCGCAATTCACGGATGGCGGTGTCCAGATCGGCGGCACGCTGCGCTATGACCGCTTCGATACCGTCACGACCCGGCAGATCGGCGCCGAATTCGCTGACAACTCGGCCTGGAGCGGCGGGGTAAGCATCGGCTACAGCTTCTGATCACGGCGGGGGCGGGCCGGCTTGACCGCCCGGTGCGCGGGCGGTAACCGGCTTGAGCGACAGGGAGCCGCCGATGTTTTATCCGACGCCCGAGGACTGGATGCAGGCCGATGAGCGGCGCGTCGCGCTGTTCGGCATGTCGGGGCTCGGCAAGACCCATGTGTCGAGCCTGCTGCGCGCCTCGGGCGGCTGGTTCCACTACTCGGTCGATTACCGGATCGGCACGCGCTACATGGGCGAGCACATCGCTGACAACTTCAAGAGCGAGGCGATGAAGATCCCGCTCCTGCGCGAACTGCTGCTGACCGACTCGGTCAAGATCGAGTCGAACATCACCTTCGGCAACCTCGCCCCGCTCTCGGCCTATCTCGGCAAGCCGGGCGATCCGAAAAAGGGCGGGCTGCCCTTCGAGGAATACATCCGCCGCCAGGAGCAGCACCGCGATGCCGAGGTCGCCGCCCTGCTCGACACGCCCGCCTTCATCGAGCGCGCGCGCCGACTCTATGGCTATCCCAATTTCGTCTGCGACACAGGCGGCTCGATCTGCGAGGTCGTGGCCCCCGACGACCCCGACGACCAGGTGCTCGCCGCGCTGTCGGGGTCGATGCTGCTGGTCTGGATCGAGGGCTCGCAGACCCACACCGAGGATCTCATCCGCCGCTTCGACCGCGCACCCAAGCCGATGTATTATCGCCCCGATTTCATTCGCGAGGTCTGGGACGCGTATCTCGCGGAATACGGGCTGCGCGAGGACGAGGTCGATCCCGACGCCTTCGTGCGCCGGGCGTATCGCCGCGCCCTCGAGGACCGCACCCCGCGCTATGCCGCGATGGCGCGCAACTGGGGCGTGTCGGTGCGCGCGGAGGATATCGGCGCGGTGCGCAACGAAGATGACCTCGTCGCGCTCATCGCGCGCGCCATTGAGGCCGCCCGCGCAAGGGGCTAGGTAAGGTCGACCCGACGGAGACGCCCGCCGATGCCGATCACCATTCCCGAAAGCCTGCCCGCGCATGACGTGCTCACGCGCGAGGGGGTGATGGTCCTGTCGGACACCCAGGCCGCACATCAGGACATTCGCCCGCTGCGCATCGGTCTGCTCAACCTGATGCCCAAGAAGATCCAGACCGAGACGCAGTTCGCGCGACTCATCGGCGCGACGCCGCTACAGATCGAGTTTCATCTCATCCGCATGACCGAGCACCGCGCGCGCAACACCTCCGCCGCGCATATGGAGGCCTTCTACCGCCCCTTCGAAGAAGTCCGCGATGAGCGCTTCGACGGGCTCATCATCACCGGCGCGCCGATCGAGCATCTGCCCTTCGGCGAGGTCACCTATATCGACGAGCTGCGCGAGATCTTCGAGTGGACGCAAAGCCATGTCCACGCCACCTTCGGCGTGTGCTGGGGCGGGATGGCGATGATCAACCATTTCCACGGGGTGCGAAAACACCTGCTCGGCGAAAAGGCCTTCGGCTGCTTCCGGCATCGCAATCTGGACCCGGTCTCGCCCTATCTGCGCGGGTTCTCCGATGACTGCATCATCCCGGTGAGCCGCTGGACGGAAATGCGCCAGTCCGAAATCGACGCCGTGCCGACGCTGCGCACCCTTCTGGGCAGCGCGCAGGTCGGCCCCTGCCTGATCGAGGATGCCCCGCACCGCGCGCTCTACCTGTTCAATCATCTCGAATATGACAGCGACACGCTGCGCGACGAATATGAGCGCGATCTCGCCGCCGGCATCCCGACGCGGATGCCGGTGAACTACTTTCCCGATGACGATCCGTCGCAGGCGCCGCTCAATCGCTGGCGAAGTCACGCCCATCTTCTATATGGCAATTGGCTGAACCAGATTTACCAGACGACGCCATATGATATCGCGCAGATCGGGCAGTAACCTCGGACTTGTCGCCGCCGCCGTCGCCACGCTGGCGGGCTGCGCGGCGCTGCTCGATGGGCGCACGGATCGGCGGGAGGCGCGCGCGGAGGCGACCTGGCCGCCGATGGGCGAGCTTGTCACGCTGGCGGACGGCACGAGGGTTCATGCCAAGGTCGCGGGCACTGGCCCCGATCTCGTCCTGATCCATGGCGCGAACGGCAATCTACGCGATTTCAGCTTCGACCTGATCGACCGGCTCGCCGCGGATTACCGCGTGATCGCCTTCGATCGTCCCGCCTTCGGGCACAGCGATTCCATCGGTCCCGACGACACGAGCCCCGTCGCGCAGGCCGACATCCTGATCGCGGCAGCGCGCGAACTCGGCGCCGACAGCCCCATCGTGCTCGGCCACAGCTATGGCGGGGCGGTGGCGCTCGGCTGGGCGCTGCGGGCCGAGACCCCGCCCGCCGCCCTCACGATCCTGTCGGGGGCGTCGAATCCGTGGCCCGGCGGGCTCGGCTGGCGCTACCGGCTGACGACGGGGACCTTTGCGCAATGGGTGCTCAACCCGCTCGCCGCCGCCTTTCTAAGCCACACGCCGTCCGACAGCTTCGTGGAGACGCTCTTCGCGCCGCAGGAGGTCCCGGAGGGTTACATGGACCATGTCGGGGCCGGGCTCGCGCTGCGCCGCGAGACCCTGCGCGCCAACAGCCGCCAAATCCAGGCGCTTTCGGACCACCTCGCCGCGATGTCGCAAGGCTATGGCGAGATCACGATGCCCGTGGAAATCCTGCACGGCACCGCCGACGAGATCGTCCCGCTCGAGGTTCACGCCGAACCCCTCGCCGCGCAGCTTCCCGATGCGCAGCTCACCCGGCTGGACGGCATCGGCCATATGCCGCATCACGCTGTGCCCGACGCCGTCGTCGCCGCCATCGATCGCGCCGCCGCGCGCGCCGGGCTGCGCTAGCGCCAGTCGCGTCCCCCGGACTTCACGCGACGCGCTCCGGGCCACCGGCCTCGCATGTTGGAGGCGCGCAAGACCGGTTCCCGCTTTTGCGCGACGCGCACTAGAAATCGATATGAAGGGTCTTGGGCTCCTGGAATTCCTCCAGCCCGAGGCTGCCGCCCTCGCGCCCGATCCCCGACAGCTTCATGCCGCCGAAGGGCGCGCCGTAATCCATCGCCTTGCCGTTGACATGGACCGCCCCCGCGCGCAGCCGCCGCGCCACGCGCTCGGCGCGGTCGCGGTCGCCGGTCTGGATATACGCGGCGAGGCCGTAGGGCGTGTCGTTGGCCTTGGCGATGGCGTCCTTCTCGTCCTCGAAGGGCAGGATCGCAAGGACCGGTCCGAATATCTCCTCGCGCGCGACGGTCATCTCCGGGGTGACATCGGCAAAGACCGTGGGCCGCGCCCAGTAGCCCTGCTCGAACCCCTCCGGCTTGCCGGGCCCGCCGGCGACCAGCCGCGCGCCCTCGGCCTCGCCCGAGTCGATGCAGCGCTGCACGCGTTCCAGTTGCAGGGCGCTCACGATCGGGCCGAGATGGTCGCCTTCGATTGCCGGATCGCCCACACGCGTCGCGGTCGCGGCATCCGCAGCGATCGCGACGACCGCATCATAGACCGACCGCTCGACGAGAAGCCGCGTCGGCGCGTCGCAGGATTGGCCCGTGTTGAGAAAGCACTCCGCCACCGCGTCGCGCACCCGCGCCTCGAGCGCGTCGCCGCAATCGGCGAAGACGAGGTTGGGCGACTTGCCGCCAAGCTCGAGCGTGACGCGCTTGATGTCGCCCGCCGTGGTCTGCGCGATCTCGCGCCCCGCCCGGGTCGATCCGGTGAAGGACACCATGTCGATGCCCGAATGCGCCACGAGCGGTGCCCCGGTGCCCGGCCCGTCGCCATGGATCATGTTGAACACACCCGGCGGCACACCGGCCTCGTGCAGAATATCCGCGAAGATCATCGCCGAAAGCGGCGTCTGCTCGGCGGGCTTGAGCACGCAGGTCGCCCCCGCCGCGATCGCCGGGAAAACCTTGAGCGTGATCTGGTTGATCGGCCAGTTCCACGGCGTGATCAACGCGCAGACCCCGACGGGCTCGCGCAGCATCACATCCGTGCCGCCCGGAAGCGGCGCGCGCTCGCTCTGGCATTCGAGCGCCTCGATGAAGCCGCGCAGGTGATCGAGCGCGACGGCAGCCTGCATCTCGCGCGCCATGGTGATCGGCGCGCCCATTTCGCAGGAGATCGCCAGCGCCAGATCGTCGAGCCGCCGCTCGGTCACCGTGCCGATGGCACGAAGAAGGTCGAGCCGCTCGGACTTCGGCGTCTGCGCGAAGCTGTCAAACGCCGCGCGCGCGGCGGCGACGGCACGGTCCACGTCGTCGGGCCCGGCGAGCACGATGCGCCCGAGCTCGCGCTCATTGGCCGGGTTGATGACAGGGTGCAGAGTTGTCGAATACGGCGCGCGCCACGCCCCGTCGACATAATGCGTGAGCAGCTTTTCCGAGGCGTCGTCAAACATGTCCGATACCTAGCATTGTGCACCGGCCGATGCCACGAAAAAGGCCGCCCCGGCATCCGGAGCGGCCCGATCCGATGCGGCCCGGTTCAGCGCTTGGAGAACTGGAAGCTGCGGCGCGCCTTGGCGCGGCCATACTTCTTGCGCTCGACGACGCGGGCGTCGCGGGTGAGGAAGCCGGCGGCCTTGAGCGGCGCGCGCAGCGCCGGGTCATAGAGCTGCAGCGCCTTCGAGATGCCGTGCTTGACGGCACCCGCCTGCCCCGACAGCCCGCCGCCCTTGACGGTGGCCATTACATCGAACTGGTCGCTCACCCCGGCGACCTGGAAGGGCTGGCGCAGGATCATCTGCAGCACCGGACGGCCGAAATACTGGTTGATCTCCTTGCCGTTCACGGTCACCCGGCCGGAGCCCGGCTTGATCCAGACGCGGGCGACGGCGTCCTTGCGCTTGCCGGTCGCGTAGGCGCGGCCGAGGCTGTCGCGGACGGGTTCGCGCTTGGGGGCGGCTTCGGGCGCATCCGCGTCGGAGACGACCGATTTCAGGTCATCGAGGGTCTTGACGTCGTCGGCCATGGTCATGCGCTCCGGGTGTTCTTGGCGTTCATCGACTTCACGTCGAGCGGTTCGGGCTGCTGTGCCTCATGCGGGTGCTCGGTGCCGGCATAGACGCGCAGATTGGTCATCAGCTGGCGCGACAGCTTGTTGCCGGGCAGCATCCGCTGAACCGCCTTGGTGACCACGCGCTCGGGGTGGTTGCCCTCGAGGATCTGGCGCGCTGTGCGGTTCTTGATGCCGCCGGGAAAGCCGGTGTGCCAGTAATAGACCTTGTCGTCGCGCTTGCGTCCGGTCATCTGGATCTTGTCGGCGTTGATGACGATGATGTTGTCGCCCATGTCCATGTGCGGCGTGAAGCCCGGCTTGTGCTTGCCGCGCAGGCGCATCGCGATGATCGAGGCGAGTCGGCCCAGAACAACGCCCTCGGCGTCGATCAGGATCCACTTCTTGTCGATATCCGCGGGTGTTGCGCTGTAGGTTTTCATGTCTTGCCCTATCGTATCGGTTGCGGCGGGCGCCGCGCGCCCGTTCGAGATGCCCCGTTTCTATCGATCCGCAACCGCGCGTCAAGGGCGGTGGGATGTAATTTATGTAGTGATTGCAAGAATATAGAAAATAGGTATCATTATACCCCCACTTTCTTCAGCGCAGCCGCGGCGGGCGCGACGGATCGCGCGCGGGGGCGGGCGGTGTCGCCGGGGCGAGATCGAAACGCAGCGCCACCCGCTCGAGGCGCTGCGCCAGCCGA